>JAESFP010000195.1_pt1 | contig 22285 bp, 21 predicted proteins | sample 9266181 | NCBI WGS metagenome assembly JAESFP01 (sample SAMN14502547, study PRJNA617102) | algae metagenome | isolation source: Pegethrix bostrychoides GSE-TBD4-15B and co-occurring heterotrophs from... | place: USA: Grand Staircase-escalante National Monument, Utah | collected 2006-08-15
TACCCCTTTCCAATGTCTTGACGGCGCTTGCGTTCCAGTCGTCGCCGAACGCTGTGCGTGGTGCCCCCGGTCGGACTCGAACCGACACTCCTTGCGGAACCGGATTTTGAGTCCGATTAGGGCTACATCAAATTACTGGATTCATTGCAGAAATCAAGAGATTTTGCGCTAGTGTGCTAATCTCTGCGCTAACCAGAACCGTCCAGCTAAGGTTCTGTCTGGAGCGTGACAGGGGAGAATTATCCTGTCGAGGGAAAAATCAGGCGTTGCTATCCCGCGCTTACTGATCCGTTTTTCGGGGCAAGCCTGTGCGTTCCATAAACAGGCTTGCAGGAAGCCGTATGCGCCACCGGCCCAATCTTGGCGGGCAGACGCAGAGCGATGTTGCCCATGAAATGCTGCCCCTTCGGCTCGGTGATCGCTCACGGCACATTAGGGAAGAGCTGCTCGCTCTTGGCGTTGCTTCAGGTCGGCGGCCCATTGCGCGAGCGCGGTGATTTCGGCTTCGACGGCGTCAGGGCGTGGCATGCCGCGATTTAGGGCTTGCGCAGAGCTATGGAGAAGCTCGGAGCAGCGGCCATAGCCATCCCGCATCGCTTCGCAGTCTGCCATCGTAATGACGGTCAGCTTAACCAGCTTGCCGGTATCAACCTTGTTGGAGAGGCGACGGATTACATGTGAGACCGCTTGCTCAACGGCTATTTCCCAAGTGTCTCGTAGCGTACCGACAATCGATTTCATGCTGTTGCGCCAGGCATCCTCGTTGCCTTGGTCGAAGTGATGCCGCTCGTTCTGGAGCTGCCTGCTAAGAGCAGTCACGATCTGATCTACCTTGCGTGCTTTGAATGGTGGTTCCGCATGGGTAAAACCAGCCTTGTCCGATCCACGGGCGACCGAGTTCACGTCGATATGCTGAAGGTTGGCTTCTTGGGCTGCCTGCTGGAGTTCAAACAGAAAGGCTAGGTCGTGCGTGAACACGACCACTTGTCGGTGGGCGGCCTCCGTCACCAACCGCTTCGCCACGGCCTCCCGGTGTAAATGATCGAGCGAGGAAACCGGGTCGTCGAAGACGAGACCCGACCGGCTCTCGGTAGTGGACAGTTCTGCCATGAACGCTGCGAGCGCCGTGCAACGATATTCACCCTCGCTTAGAACCTGTGCCACCTTGGCGTCTGGTTTTCTAACGAGGGCGACCTTGAAGCGCGGAATGCCTTGGCTGCTCGTTTGCTGACGCAGTTCCAGCGCCAGCCCGGCGATATCAAAGCTATCAATCTCTCGGGCAAACTGTGCCCGAAGGGCATCCGTCACCAAGGCTGCGGCGACTTCGGTGCTTTTGTTGGTGATGCGCGTTGTGGTCGTTTCACGCTGCGCAGCTTCAAGCGCGGTGATCTGCTTCCGCCGTTCGATCTCAGCCAGGACATCGGCCTTCACTCCGGCCAGCCAACGGCGATCTGCTAGTTCTGTCTTCTCCCTAAGCAGAGCTGCGCGTTCAGCCGAACCGGCGTCGGCCAATAGCCCCTCGACGCGACGGTCAATCAAGGCCAAACAATCTGTAATGCCCTGCCGGTTGAAGGCATTTGATGTTGTCCGCACCTCCGCCCCGGCCCGCACATTTCGGAGGATTTGCCGGTGTCGCCAAGCGGCCTGGATCGCTGACTTCTTTATCTCGGTGGCCAACCCTCCCTGTTTCAGTTCATCCCGAATGGTGACGGTGATTGTGTCGATGTCGCCGATCGACAAACCCGATCCCGAGAAGTTTTCATACTCCTCCGCTAGACGCTGTTGAGCCTGCTCGGCGCGCAGGTGACTGTCGTCCCGGACGAAAGCCTCGAAGCGCTTGAGCCTATGGCTGGCGGCGTGAGAGAGATCCTGCTGGCAGAGAACACAAACGCTCCCTTCGTCGGTGACCGGGAATGCTTGTTCGGGATAGGCTTCTAGCTCGGAGAAGGCGCGCGCGCTGGCCCATAGCGATTGCCAAGCCTCGGTCCCAATCTGCGTAATTGGCTCATTGCTGAACAAGACGGCAGACGCTGCATCGGCCGCTTCGCGGGCGGCTTTAGCCTCCTGAACAAGCTGCGCTAGTCCGGCGAAGCTCTCATCGGATACGCTGGCAAAGAGGCTGTCGAGCTGACTGACCTCACGTTCGACTTTCGTCTTCAATGCCCCAAGCTGGCGCGCTAAGCGCTGGGGATCATCGGCAAGGTCAGCGGTGAGCTGGGCCAGTCTTTCCCTCTCTTCTTCGCTGAATGTCGAGAGAGTTTCGACCGACACCGGATCGGTCTGGCCTGAGAGTCCTGAGATTAACGTCCCAACTGCTGAGTCCGCTGAACAGGCCGGCTGAAGAATACCAATCGGTGTTTGATCTTTGAGCCGCGTGATGTCGGTGGCTAGCTTGTCCTTCACCTGTCTACAAAGACCGGCGAGTTGGCCCAGCATTTTGAGAGGAAACGGCGTGTAGGCAACATCGTTGGTGTCGTCGACATGGACGTTGGCAGTCCGAGAATCAAAGACACTGACGGCCGACAAGGCCGTGTCTGCAGGCGTCCCCAGTTGCCAGGCACAGGTCCGGTTTTGGCCCCCAATCGAGTAATCAATGATGGCGCTCGGGATGCCGGGGTTTTGGTCGTAGATGTCCGGGATCACCTCTTCGGTCCGCCCCCCGGCATTGCGCGCTCGACAAGCCTTTTTGAGGATGCGGGCATAACCTGATTTTCCCGACCCGTTGTCGCCGTACACCACCGTTAATCCGTCCTTGCGGACCGAAAGACGCTGACCGGGTGCGAGTGCGCTTACATGGCTTACGCCGCTAATACTCCGAAGGAAAACGTCACCTTGATCACGGCTCGCGTCTCGAACGTGACCCGATTCCAACGGAATACCTGGCCGCTCTCCTCTGCAAATTGCAGCAAGCTCATCGATATCTGTTTGCTCGATGATCTGCTGAGTGGATAAGCGGCGGAGCGCGTCGCGCTGCCATGCGGGCAAGTCAGCTGACCAAGCTAGAATGCTGGCAAAAACATCAGCTTCCGTCGGCATCGCGTCACACCTGACCCGAAATAGTTCTGTCGATTAAGGCGTAATCCCGATTGGTCGGCATGCAGAAAAGGCACTTTCCCTCGCTCGCAGCTGCCCAGACATCTCCGATGTGCCGTTTTGTTGACTCGCTCTCGTAGAGATGTCCGCCCTTGTACTCAACGGCCAATATCCTGCCATCGGTAAGCATCGCGACAAAGTCGGGATAAAATTTCTGGTGTGGAAGCTGTAGCCAGAACGATGACCGTTTCTGTTCTACGTTTCTGATCCAGTAGCGGACTTTATCGTGGCGATCGAGATAGACCGCGCACTCGAATTCCTCCCCGCTAGGGGCGAGGTCGCCAACCAGATTTGTGTAGTGCTTCTGGAATTTAGTCCCCCCTGCATAAGGTAGGTTCGGGGCGTAGGTCTGTTCGTCGAATATGATCGAGAGGTTGGCGCTGACGGCAAAGTCGGCAGCGTTCGTTGCGAATAGCGCATCATACTGACCCACTTCCCGCTCCCCCCGGAGCTGGCTGATCAGTGCAGCGATAGCCTTCCGGAGATCATACTTGTTGCGTGCGAGGACCGGAATGTCATGACCGGTAGCCACCAGGGCTTCAATCGCTCTGGTGATGAAGACCACCGCGCTCGGTTTGGTGATGTCGGGATGAACAATTCCGATATCGATCCAATTCGCGAGCCTCGCGAGGTTCCATGCAGGCTCTTGGATGAGCCCGGACAAGTCGCCTTGAAGCTTTCTAGGAAAGCCGATTTCAACTTTGCCCTGGTCGCCAATGTCAATCTGTCCGGTCTTGGCGGTGTCAGGGAGGTTGAACCGCGACGTGATCAGCGTGGGATCGCATTGGTCCAACCGCCAAGGTAGGTCGAGGAAGTGCTCCTGGGAGAACAGCTGCAACTCGCCCTGGTTTCGGAAACCAAGCATCGGAACGACGAAAGGCGGTTTGTCTTCGTCTTCAGCGGCTGACGTTTGGAACTGGTTGGTTTTGGCGTAGAGGCGATCAATCGTTCTGCCGACCTTTGGCACGGCTGCGAAAGCTAGCTGGATTAGGTTGCGGTTATCCCGCGTCATAGGTCCGGTATAGCTCAGCGTGCTGCTATCGGCGTCAAAGGACAGACGGGATTTGACAGCAGGAGGTAGCCGACTAATCGCGGCCTCGATGATCGCAGGACTGGCTACATCCTCGGGCAATTGATCCGACACATAGGCGGTGCTGCTAGCGGCCTCCGAGAAACCGAAGTTCTGCTGCGGTGCAATGATCTGTGCCGCCTCAACGGGATTGAAGCCCGCTCCTTCAACCAGCCCGTCCCGGAGTTGCTGAGCGGTGGCGTCGAAGTTGCGTGAGACAATGAAGGCGTAGGACTGATTGAGCGCATCCCGCCGCTTCCGCTTGGCTCGCGGCATCCGCAGGACCCGGCCGAGGATTTGCTCCACGGCAACCGGTGAGACTTGGTCTGCCACTGAGCAAAGGATGTAGGCAAACGGGCAATCCCAACCCTCTTTCAGCTTGGACACTGTGATGATGTAACGAACCTCGCAGGAAGAGCTTCGAATGTCGCCGATATCGTCAAGGTCCTTCCGAGGTCCGGTATGGACCGCGATCTGCTCTTTCGGGATTCGCTGGTCGTCTATCAGATGCTTTTCGATTTTCTCCCATGTGAGACGTGTAGGGTCATCTCTTGACGCGCTCTGCGCCTGGAAAAGTACGATGGGGCGGATGTACTCATCGGTCTCCGCCTTCTCGGCTTTCGCCGCTTCTTCCAAGTGTCTCTGACAGTCCAGAGCAGAGCCAATTGTCTTGATCCAGTCCCCGTCGGTGGTTAGCCGGATGGGCATTTTGATCATTTCTTCGGCCTTCAGCTCCGCCGCTGAAACCGAATACAGAATGTTGGAGGCGTGCTTATCGCGACCGGGATCGTGGTCAGTCTGAGGGGTCGCAGTAAGCTCCAGGATAAGGCCGGGATTGAACCGGGCTAGGGTCCGGAATGATAGGTCGGTTCGGCTGTTGTGGGCTTCATCGACGATCACCATTGGACGGTGAAGCTTTAGAAGGTTGGCAAGTGAGTAAACAGGCCGAGACCCCCCCTCGATCAGGTCGAGCGTGCGGGCCTGATCGTCAGTGAGATTTCCAAAATGGTCCATGAGAACGCCGGCATCCTCGTAGACCTTCAATCCCTCTGGGTTTTCCGCCCCGCTGTCGTCCTCACGGCGAAAAGACTGAATCGTGGAGACGATGACGACGGCACCACCCGTTGCATCAGCTTTGGATAGGCTGAGCGCTTCTGGCTTCGTCATGACCGCGAAGTTGCGGTTGAAGACTTGAAGCAGGGCAGCTCGGTAGGGGTGGCTCTCGTCCTTTAGAGCGGCAATGGTCTGATCGAGGATCGCCGTCGAAGGCACCAACCACAGGACCATGGGGTTAGCTGTCTGAAGGTAGGTTTGCGCGGCAATCCCCACCGCGTGCGCAGCTAGTAGGGTCTTCCCTCCTCCAGTCGGGACGCGAAGACATATGAATGGCGTGCCTTCCGCCACAGCAGGCGCTTGGCGATAAGGGTTCTTTGTTGCCTTGATGAAAGACACTTCCGCACCGAGCTGGGCGGCATCCTTCAGAAAAGTCTCAAATCTCGCGAGAGAGAGGCGTTGATACTCTTTGAGTTCGAAGTTGATCGCTCCCATGTCAGAGCCCCGCAATCTGATATGGGATCTGCTTGAAGGCCAACCCTTCGCTTCTCAGACGATCCGAGGATATTGTGGTGCCCTCAGCGTAGACCACGCGAGTGCCACGAAACCCCTCCGGTGGCGCAGGTAGTTCCGCGAGTGCCTTGGGCGTCAACACGTTGCCCAGGGCTTCGCGTGGCGTGCCCTCATGCCCTTGGGCATAGAGAAGATACACTGCCTTTTCGTCGTGCTGACCGAGATACGACAGCCCCTCTTGCGCTTTGCTCGGTAGGGGGGCTCCGGTCTCAGCGAAGAAGATATGGGCGGCCAAATCGGGAAAGGAGACCTTTCCGTCGATGTCCCCAAAGTCGTTGAACAAGGGAACTCCCAGGCGACAATATCGGAAGCCGCCGCCGAGCCCTTCAACGGGCTCGCCACCTTCGCCCCCTTTGTCGTAGCCAGCGCACACCCTCTTCAGGCGCTCAGCTGAGATATCGGACGCGGTGCGTTCATCCATCTCAATGAGTATGAATCTACGCCTCTTCCCGTCACGGGCATTCATATGCAAGACGGCGTGACCAGTCGTGCCAGAGCCGCCGAATGAGTCCAGAATAATGTCGTCTTCAGTGCTGACGAACGATAGTAGGTAACTTACAAACTCTACAGATTTTGGATTCTTGAATATATCACGCCGACCAAATATGGCCTCAAGATCGTTGGAGCCTTTTCGCGAGTCGATATTGACCACGCTCCTGAAAGGAAATCCCACTTCTTTCAGGTATGCCTTAAGCTCGGGTATCTTGGTCTCATCCTTGCCAAAGACGATGCGACCATCGTCGATTAAAGCTTTCATTCTCTCTTCGGGAAATCTCCATCCCCAAAGTGGCTTCGTGCAAGGCTTATGTGTTCCTGGGTGAACGATATCGTACTGGTAGCCATTCTTCCCCGGGTTCTCTAAGTTCCTTCTCGAAACGTATACGCCCCGTTCATCGACGAGCTTATATCGGGCAAGATCGCCCAGAGACTTAGAATTTGCTTTGACAAAAGCAGCGAACTTCTTCTGCCTTGTCGCTAAATCGGAGTTTTCGGATGCGATCTCGTCAAATATGCTAAGCATCAAATCTTTTACGTCGTTCTCAGGGCCATTCCATTGTTTTGGAAGTAGGTCCCTATTTTTGGCGTAAACGACAACGTACTCATGTTCTATGGCGATTTGAGTCGGGTTGTTATCGGTAGCGTTTTTCCAAATTGCAGTGCCGACATGATTTCGACGGCCAAAAATCTCCGCGATCAATAGATGTAAAGCTGCCTGTTCGTTGTCATCGCAGCTAACAAAGAGAATCCCATCTTCAGTGAGTAGATCGCGGAGGAGCCTGAGCCGAGGATACATCATGCATAGCCACTTATCGTGGCGGCACAGATCCTCGGACTCTTTTCCTACTGCGCGTCCGAGCCACTCCACCATCTCGGGGGAGTCCACTTTATCATTATATGTCCAGTCGGATTTCCCGGTGTTGTAAGGCGGGTCGATGTAAATGCATTTGACCTGCCCCGCGTAGTAGGGAAGCAGTGACTTCAGCGCTTCCAGGTTGTCACCCTGAACAAGGAGATTACCGGCGTTTGGGTCGCCAGCAGATAGGCTGCCATCGCAGTGGACAAGACGATAGGGAACGTCTCGATGATGGTGTTCGACGGCCTCTTTTCCAATCCAGTTTAGCGTCGGCATACAGTCTTCCTCTGGCCCTAACCGATTGAGCCTTTTTCGTTTGCGCGGGCACCTGCCGGGGTTCACCCGTACGGCAGTCTAGCCGACGAAAAGAGTGGTGATGGTTGCCCCTAAGGCGACAGCCTAGAACGAATGAGGGCTGCTTGTCCTCTGATTCGCTGGGCCGCTGATAAGGCCAGCCTTATGGCAATCTCGACGTCGCGCGTTAGCGGAGCCAAGGCGGCCTGCGAAAATGACGGGCTCTGAATAGGGCGCGCAACCGACGTCGAATGGCCGCGCGTGATGCCGTGATTAGGTCCGGCCCGGCGAGGAAACGCGACGCGAGCCTGTCCTGATCATCGTGCTGCGAGCTTGCACCGGCATCTCGGCCGAAAAATCGCGACGTCGCCTCGGTGTCACTCCCGCTGCCCCTACCGGTCTTTGTCTTGGTCTTTCGCCGGGCGACCGCGCTGAATCGCGCCGTAAGGCTCGGGAGGAGCGCAAGAGCTAAACGCTGGGTGATACGGGCTGCTGAGGCAAATGCAGCCGGGAGAGATTTGGCAATCTGTCTTATCAGGAGGCCCGGATCTGATTGCAGGAATCGCGAGCCCGTCAGCGTGCGCGGGGATCTCGCTCCGGCCCTTCGCGGGCGCGCGCTTCGGCTTCAAGCCGGCGTCTCTCATATTCTTGTTCCAGTGCAATCCGGCGCTGCTCTTCAGCAAGCCGACGCGCCAGTTCGCGGCTTTGGTCGGACAGAAGGTCAGCTCTTTCGCGAGCCTGCTCGCGGATCAGCTTGTCTACCTCAGCCTTTTGGGCTGCATAGACAGCGTCCGCCATCTCGTTCAGGGCGATCTCGCGGCGCGCGGCGGCGTCGTCGTTTAAGCGCTCTTCCGCTGCGAACCTTTCCGCTTTCGCATCCTCATTGACCGCTTCCCGCACGGTCCGCCACAGGCGGTCTAGCCCTTCGGGTTCGTCCGGCCTCTGGAGAGGGTTTTGACGCGCCTGTCTGGCTGCGAAGGCGTCGATCGCCTCGGCTGCCGATCGCTCCTGCTGTTCGCGAAGAGCCTCTAAGGCTGCATCGTGGCGTCGGGTCTGATCAGTCAGTGCCGCCGCGTGGCGCTGTTCGATTTTCGCACGCAGCGAGTCCAGTCGTTCTGAAGCCTGACCGGCGTCTGCCGGTGTGACGATTTCGGGCACCTGCGGGACGGGTTCTGATTCGGGGGCTGAGGGCTCTAGGGTTGGGGGTTCGGGTTTGTCCCGCAGGATGCCCCTGGCCTCTTTGACGGATGGCAGGTGGTTCGGGTCGATGTCGGCCATGAACTCACGTAGCTCTTTGGCCCGCACGTCCTGGACCTGCCGCCCCAGACTGTGGACCCTCGCGTCTTCGTCGAGCAGCACGAAGTCGCGTTTGTCGCCACGCGCGAGGATGTATCCCGCGTCCTCCAAGGCAGCCTTGAAGGCTCGGCCGTCATCGGATGCCTGATAGAGCGCAGTGATCTGAGCCTTACGGGCCTTGTGGTCGAACTGGCCCCGCTCGGCGAGTTGCCATTCGCTATGGTCGATAGCCGCATCCGGCATTTCCGGCTGGCGCTCGCGGTCCCGTTTGGCGTGCTTGCCGGGGACCAGGTCGTGCCCGAACTCAAGCTCGAGCCGCTGGCTCGCGCGCTCATGAGCTTGGTAGTTGTGGCTATCGCTGCGTAGGGTCATCGTGTCGATGTCGGTGCGGGCCCAGACGACGTGGATGTGCTCGCGCCCGTGCTTTTCGTGCAGGACGACAGCGCGGGGTTGGCCGCCAAAGCCGAGTTCCTCCTCCAGCACGTCCACGCAACGCGACCATTGGTCGGCGGTCATCGTGTAGGCTTCGGCCGGGTCGATGTTGGCGTGGTAGAGACCAAGGCGGCCCTTGGTCCCCTCGGAGAGGGTCTGCCAGTCCCGGAAGGCTTCGCGGAGTGAACCCGCTGGCGACTGCAACTCCAGCACCTCGACCCGCTCGTTGGTGTCACGGCGGCCGAGGTGTGCGGCAAGCTGTTTAGGACTGGCCCGGCTCGCGCCCTTGATGATCATCGTAGGGGTCTTTCCCGAGGGCGCGATAGATAGCGTTCCTGACGCCTAGGTAGGCAGTCAACGCCTCCTTCAGCTGGGGCAGGTCGGCGGCTTGGCCGGTGTTCAGCGCGCGCGCGATTTGATTGATGTTGTTGCCGACGCGACCGAGTTCACCGAGCAGTTGCCGCAACACAGCATGATCGGCGGAAGGGCGACGCTGGGCGCGCGGGCCAGCGCCGCCGAGGGCGGCGGCCCGCATAAAAGCGCCGGCGGCAAGACCGGAACGGGAGGACAGCGCGTCCAGCTGGGCGCGCTCCTCGGCGGTCATTCTCACAGTGACCGTAACGCCTCTTTGGCGTTTGTCCGTTCCGCTCGTCATGCCCACCCTCCGACTATGAAGGGGTTCCAAGGGTCCGCCCTGGACGGTGCAGGCTGTAATGCCTGCCGGGGGTTCAGGGGAGCGGTCCCCTGATCTGGTTTCCAAAGGGCACGAAGGCTCTTTGGTCGATGGGTCCAGGGAGCGCGAAGGCTCCTTGGTCAGGTCCACGGGTGAAACCCTGGTCCGGGTGCATGGGACGGACGGTCCCTGCTCCGGGGGGTTCCACAGGGGGGCTGGAAAGCCTCCCTTGGCCTGGGGATGCAACGGGGGTCGGAGACGCCCCTTGCCAAGCGCGCGGTGTTACCGCGCATGGCTTGCAAACCTAGATATTACAGAATCAGGATACCATACCGGCAGCAAAAGTTGGGTTAACAACGTTCGCTATCAGGCTGGATTTGCGAATAAGTCGCAAGTATTTCACCGGCCTATTCGGAGTGGTGGTACACTCGAATAATGCGATTCAGCGACGATGAAAACGGCATGGGCGTCACTCCCGATGTGCCATCTGCGCCACCTGCTGAGGACTTTGGCCGCCGCCGGGTCGAGCGCATTTTGAAGCGCGAACGTCCCCGCAACGAGCAGAACGACGACACGCATTGGGACGGCAATTTCATCATGGAGCGGATGCTGTGCCGCCACCCCCACTCCTTCGTTGGGCAATGGAGCTGGCTGGGGGATGGCCCGCGTTTCGAGGTCTACTGTATGTGGCGGCGCGCGACGATATCAGCGGGTGCTGGCGGCACACGGTGGCGGGTTTGCTATGATCTCAAGAAGGCCGGGGCCGCCAATCTCAACTCGCGTTTTCTTGGACGGCCGTTCTAGTCACGCCCATAGGATCGCTGTAGCCGCTCCAGCCGTTGGCGTTCTTCCTCGTCTATCTTTGCCAGACGGTCCGCCAGTTTCTGAGCCACGTCGCGATTGATTTCCGCGATTTCCTTGGCGAAGACCTTAGCCATATCGCGATCGGTGTTGCCGCCAACCGTCAGGTCGATCCGGTTCTTCCTCTGCTCTTCATAGGCTTGCCTGATCTCTTCGCGGCGTAGGTCAAAGCGTGCGCGTTCGAGGCGCCGGTGTTCCTCCAGGCTCACGGGCTCGAAGGTGGTGGGCTCCGCTTTTTGCGGCTCCGCAGCAAAACCGAGGAAGGCTGATCTGGCCATATCCTCTGCCGACTGGCGCGTTCTCGCGGCCTCAGCCTCCCGCTTCAACGCTTCCTCGCGTTCGCGGCTCTCTTGGGCTTGGCGTGCCGCTTCATTCGCTTCCTTTTCGCGACGCTCGTCATCCTCGGTCACGTCTACCCTCCATATCGACGGCTACCGGCGGGAGTTTCAGGCGCGATGCGAGTTCTGGGTCGGCGTGGGCATAGCGCTTTTCAAGGACGCCCGGCTTGGCGCTTGTCGCCATCACGATAACCCGGTCCTTGAAATCCGGGCCTGCCAGCGTGGTTGGCTCCACCATATTGATGCGGCTGCCGTCGATGACACTCTCGCGGAGGCCAAACTCCTTGGCGAGGTTTTGGGCGAGATCATCCTGCATCCCGGGGTTCATGAAACAGCGGACGGCGCAGCTCCCGACCATGCTGTCGGCGTTGGGATAGGCGTTCTTCATCTGCCCCATCGTCTGGGCGAACATCCAAATTTTGAGACCGTATTGCGCGCCAATCTCTAGCGCTTCTTCGACCGGCTTCATCGCGCGGAGCTGGGGCAGTTCATCCAGGAAAAACAGGATTGGCTTTGTTCCGCGCGGCGGCAAAGAGCCGGTTAGTTTGCGGATGTGCTGGGCGATCAGGACGCGCAGCAAAGGGATGTAGGTGCTGATCTGGTTTGGACGGAGACAGATGTAGACCGTCGGATTGGTCCCGGAGCGCAAATCCTCCGGCCGCCAGTCCGAAGCTGACGTTGCCTCGCCGATGCTGTCACCTTCCCATGAACTCAGGTTGGTCAAGAGAGTCTGGAGGACGCCGTCCTTCGCCCGATCCTCCATCTGCCCCAGCGACTGGCTGGCACGCCTCATGGTGGCCAGGCTGGATGCTTCTAGGTCAATCAGGAACTGATCCCATGCGCCGCCGTGGACAACGTCCAAGACCTTGTCGAGGCCGCGTTCGTTTGGCTCAAATCGGCTGACCGTGCGGGCAATAGCGGCTGTCAAAACATCGCGCGCTTTGTTGTCCCAGAAGGTGTCGCGCGCGCCGCTGGGCAGGATCAGCATATCGGCCAGAAAGCGGGAGTCTTCCCACAGCCTGTTGGGCTGATCGGATACCTCGGCAAGGGGATTGTAGCGGTGGCTGTCCTCCGGCTCCAGCGGGTTGAACTTGAACACGGGGCCGACGTTGGCCGCGCGCCATCCGCTGGTCGCGTCATAGAGTTCATTCTTGACGTCGAGGACGAAAGCAGGGCCGTCCCAAGTGAGCAGATTGGGGATGACGTGGCACTGCGACTTGCCGGTACGGGACGGCGCTACCGTGATGAGGTGTCCCTCGCCCCCATAGCCAAAGAGCTGAGCTGATGGCCCCTCACCGCAACCGAGGATCAGGGTGTTCGGTGGGGGCGCTGCGAGGTCCACCGGAACGAGCCCCTCTGGAACCGCGATTTCGCTATCCTGTCCCAGGAGACGGGTAGCTGCCTGTTGGACATGGGTGTTATCGGGCGCTTGGGAGACCGCGTGGGCTAGCTCGCTCAGCACCAAACTGTAAGCGGATTCCACGCCATTATCGCCAACCAGCCATTGCACCTTCCGTTTGGGCGACTTCACACTTTCGTCTGACTCGTCGAAACCGACGTAACGACCGCCCCCGATAACCGTGGCTTTACCATCACCAAAAACGAAGGCGAGGATCTGTATCCATGTGTTGTGTTCGGTGATGTGCAGCCCCTCATGACGAAGGATGACGGCGGCTTTTAGGGCCTCGCGGTCCCGCTGCGACATGGAGGCGAGGGCGCGGCTTAGACGGCAATTGATCGACTTGATGGTCGCTCCGCTCCTCCAGTCGAGATGAAGATCAACGGAGACGGTCTTTTCGTTGAAGATTTTTTCGATCGCTTGGAGGCGGGTAAGTCCCGGAACATCGAACTGCGCAATGAAGCGCTGGACGGTTTCTGCCTCCGCCTTCTGAGCATCGTCTCCCTGCTTCTTTTTCTTGCGGATCATGACGAGAAAGAGAAGGACCAAGGCGGCCACGATCACGCCAACCCAGAACAGGAAGGTCAGGACGCCTTCACGCTCCTGGGCAGCCTTCGCCTTCCGCGTGGCTTCAGCCGCCTGCATCTCGGCGCGACGCTGCGCCATCTCTTCGGCCTGCTCGGCCCGCCCTCCGGTGCCGCCGCTGAGGTCGATAAACTGCGCTCTTTCGGATTGCGGGAAGTACAGCCGGGCGACCTCTGTCGCCGGGCCTTCATCGTACTGGTAGTCGGTGCTCGTCTCGTAAAAGTGACGGCGGCGGCAGAAGCCAGCTCTCGGGCATCCGGAGGTTTCGAGACTAGGGTTGATGCGAGCGACCACGGCACCGTAGGCGTCGACATACTCTTGGTAGAGTCGTTTCGCGGAGGTGGGCCACCGGTCACGGTTGAAGCCGTAGATGTTGGATAGCGTATTGGCCAACATCAGGTAACGCCCGGCTTCCCGGGCGGACACCGTCAAGTCGGTTTCCCCCCGCGCATTGCTCCGAATATCCTGTCTGACTTGCTGAGGGCTCGGGAAGTTGTCGAGGCTGGGGCGGCGCTGCGCAGCAGCGTCCGAGGCGCTCAAGGCAACCACGAAGATTGCGCCGATTAGAGCAAGCACCCATCGGACCGACATAATCGAAGCCCCCGCTTAATGTCGCTGCGAGGCGATACCATCAGAAGCTGCGATCTTCGTCCAGACGCGCGCCGTTCGGGGGAATAGAGGCCAGGAGTTCGATTTTCCCTGATCTGCTCGCCCCGTCTGGGGTCTTCTCTCACACGCATCCCAGCAGGGGTTCGGCTATCGCCCCGCAAGCCTTGGCAGGCTTCTCCACTTCGTTGCGTCGAGTGCGGGTCAGCCGAACGCCCTGCTCCTTGTCTGCGCATGAAGACCCGAGACGGTTCGAGGTCCAGACAGGGAGGAACTGCCATGACTCAATTTTTCGCCCCCGCTGAACTGGCGGCTATGACTGAACAAGAACTTCGCGCCCTGAAGGGGCAGCTCCTCGCTGACCTTCGCCGTAGCGGCGGGTCGGCGTTCCTTTGTCCCGGCATCTATGCGTCGTTGCAGAACATCGACGCCGCCTTGGCCTTGTTGCAGGCGCGGCCGTTCATGCCGCGCCGTCCCACCGGTCCGAAGCCCTAGGGCTTTCCGACCGGGCTCTGCGCCGCCGGTTTAGCCGGCGGCGCAGATCGCCCGTCAGTATTCTGACGCCAGCATGATGGTCAGGACTCGGGTGGTCTGGTTGGGGTCTCTCGGGTCTTCCGACCCGTAGCGACAGTCGCGATCGTAGTAGTCGATCTTCCAGAACACTTTGGTCCCGTCGATGCGCGCGGAGCCGAAGTCGTGTTCGCCGTAAGGATCATTGTCGCCGGTGAAGTCCCGATGGGTTTGCACCGCCTCGACACAGGCGCTCTCGAACGCCTGCCCGAGGGCGCGGACGCCCTCGGTGATCAGGACTCTTCCGCCGATGAAGGTCGAACGAAAGCGGTCGTTCAGCGCCCGGATACGGGAAGCCTGTTCTTGCGCCGGGTTCATACCAGTTCCCCTTGGCGCGGGTCCTGAGAAGGTTTCGGGGTGTAGGCACGAGCGACAAGACGCCCTTGGAGCGGGATGGCAGTGCAGCGGAGGTTGAAGCCCTTGCCGTCCTGATGGAGCCACGCAGCGCCGATGCGGGTCCAGCGGGCATCTTTGCCGTCGCCTTCCACGTTCCAGAGCATGAAGGCTGGTGAGTTGGTTTGAGTGGCAGTCGCCATAGTTCTTCTCCTTTCGAGATTGGAGACCGGGGGACCATCCCGCGGCCTCATGGGGAGAAGGCGGCGCAGCCCTTAGAGCCGGGGGTCAACGCTGGGCGGAGCCCACCCGCTAGGGCAAGCTGCACAAGCCGAAGGCGCGGAAGCGCAGGCGATTGATGCCCGGCGGGGCTGTGCCAGAAACGACCCAAATGAGAGGCCGTGGAGATGTCCCTCCTCGTGTCGCCCCTCGAATCCAAGGGAGAAGATCCAGCGATTGCCCGTAATGACGGGCCTTCCCTGCGCCTGCGTGAAGATTCCCACGGCTTATGAAAACCGCCCCGCAGATTTGTCTGGCTGCTCGATCCAATGGCGCGCTAATGTTCCGGTTATGTTCTCACCGCGTACCCAAGGCTCTGTTCGTCACCTCTACTCCTCGCCCGTCTCGTCGAAGCCGCGCGCTTGGGGGTGGCTATGACCTATCGCGGCGACGAAACCACTGGCTTCCAGTCACCGGCTCAGGACTACATTGAGCCCGTCCTTGATCTGGCGAGGTTGCTCGATCTCCGGGCTCCGGGGCTCTACCCGGTCAGGATACTCGGGCACGAATGGCGAGAGCGCGGTATCCATGACGGGGACATTCTGGTGGCCAATGCTGCGGCCGAACCGGCCCCCGGCCGTGTCTGCGTCGCCTTTCTGCATGGCGAAGTGATCCTGGCGAGTCTGCGCCAGAAGGACGGCTGCTGGTGGTTGGCCCCGGCCAAGCGCGCGCCTGTCCAGGTCGATGACACCGTCGAAGTCTGGGCCATCATCAAGGCGCTCGTGCGTATGAGGGTGTGAAGCGATGTTCGCCCTGATCGACGGCAACAGCTTCTATTGCTCCTGCGAGCGGGCCTTCGATCCGACCCTGCGCGGCAAGCCGCTCGTGGTTCTCTCGAATAACGACGGCTGCGTGATCGCTCGGACGCAAGAGGCCAAAGACCTCGGCGTGAAGATGGGCGATCCGTGGCATCTCGTCGCCAAAAAGCCTGAGCTGAAGACGGTGATCGTCAAAAGCTCCAACTACGTCCTCTACGGTGACATGAGCCGGCGCATGTATGCGGTCCTGGTCGACCTCGTGCCCGACGTTGACCCCTACAGCATCGATGAGATGTTTCTCGACGTGCGGGGGTTGCCGGGCGATCTCGTCCAGCGTGCTGGCGAGATCCGGGCGGCTGTCAGGCGTATCGCCAAGATACCGACCTGTGTCGGCATTGGTCCAACCAAGACGCTGGCGAAGTTGGCCAACAAGGTCGCCAAGGGCGACCGCAACGGGTCGGGCGTGATGGACCTTTCCCGACCCGAAACGCGCGCGACGCTCTTCCCGGACATCGACCTATCCGATGTCTGGGGGATCGGGCGCGCCTCCATCGAAAAGCTGGCAAGCCAAGGCGTGCGGAACGTCGCCGATTTCGTGGCGCTGCCCCAGGACACGGTGCGGAAGACTCTGACAGTCACCGGGCAACGGACCCACGCGGAACTGCGCGGCACACCCTGCTTCCCCTTCGCAGTTCATCCGCCAGCCCGGAAAACGCTCGCGGTCACGCGGAGCTTTGGGCGCGCAGTGACGGATTGGGACGAGATGCGCGAAGCGGTCTCGGCCTACGCGGCACGCGCTGGTGAGAAAGTGCGACGGCATGGCCTTCGGGCGGCCGGGATGCAGGTCTTCATGCACACCAACCGCTTCAACAATGATCCGAGCTACGCGAACCAGATGAGCTTCGCGATCGAGACGACGGCGGACTCGATGGCCCTGATCCGGAGTGCCGTGCGCGCGGCGGAGCGCATGTGGCGTGACGGCTTTCGCTACCAGAAAGCCGGTATCGTCCTGCTCGACCTCTATGCCCCGGCCGATCTGCCGGTTGCCGATCTCTTTGCCTCGACTGACCCTGAGAAGTCGAAGGCACTCATGGCGGCGTTAGACGCTGTGAACGGTCGTTTCGGCCGGGACACCTTGCGGCCCGGTGCGATCCGGCAGGCTCCGGCCTGGGGGATGCGCCGGGGCAATCTCTCGCCCTGCTACACGACACGGGAAAGCGATCTGCTCGCGGTCCACGCGGTCTGACCGAAAGCGCCAGGGATCGTCACCCGCATGGGCCGAAACCGCGTCCAGCGGGTTCGGTCGCTGCTAGCGATAGAGCCCGGCCCGTCAGGGGGCGCACAAATGCCCTTCAGTCAATCATCGCCGCGTAAGCACGAACGTCGATGACGGGAACGGTACCGATAGCCTGAAGCTGTGCGATCAGATCAAAGAGGAAGCGAGTGGCGGCCTTATCGACACTGTACGGCGCGTAGGTGCCGTCTGGTTGGCGGTTGAACCAGCCTGCATCGGCGATACACCCGATATCCAGGACGCCGTCGGGCACCTCTTTGGCGAGGTGGCTGAGCAGCGTCTCGCCCAGGGCAGGGCTCCAGCCGGAGCTTAGCGTGAGTGTGCCGCCAAGGATGTGGTGCAGAGGCTTCTTCGGCGATGGCCCCGTGATGGTTTGGGTGCTGAGGCTGGTCCGCGTGAGCCCACGGACGCTCGCGACCTTCTCCTTGGCGTATTGAACGTGGTCGGCCGTCAGCTCCTGCTTGGCCTCGAAGACCGCGTAGACGCTCTCGGCTGGCACCACATCTGTGCCCTTGAAGGTGAAGACGAACGGCGAGTACTGGCGGTCATGGATGATAACGTCGATCTGGGCACTGAACGTCCCGGTGCTGTCGACGACGAAGCCCTTACGCGCCTCATAGCGCTTTGGGAGATACAGGTTGAAAACGTCGATCCAGACCTGCTCGCTGGCATCACCCTTATCCGTCGGGTGGCCGAGTTTGCGGGCCGACTCCAGCTCGCCCTGCATCTTCACGTGAAAGTCGGCGAACAGCTCTGGAAGCGACCAGCCACTGCTCATTGGAACACCGTCGTCCATGGACTTACGAGGGCGGTTTTCGCTGCCGCCGATAAGGCGGCCTTGCCGTTGGCGTTCAAAGTGTCCGAAACGATGTTGTTGGTGTTCGCCGGATCTACAAAACGCCAAGTGGCGATGTGATCCCGGATTGCCTCGAAAGCCGTCACGACATTGGCTTGTAGATTGCCAATCCTAGCCCCCTTGAGGGCTTCGATCACAAAGAGTTCGAGGTAGAACGAGGGAAAATCGAGCCCGTATCGGTTTCGCCAAATCTTGATCAGCCGGATTTCGTCCAGGCGGCTTGATCCGGCCACCACACGGCAATGCTCCGCGATGTTCGTTTGGAGCCAGCCTCCGGTCTTGTTGCTCCAGAGGCTATGATAGTTGCCGTACTGGTCTTGGCGTCGCCCTGGCGTAAGATCGACTTTCCACTGGCCAACGGTAAGGCCGATGGAGACGTTTTGTCGGCGTGCCGCGTAGCCCCCTGCCGTGACGGCCGAATGGAGGGAGTCGTAGATCTGCTGGAGCGGCGTCTGAAGCGACGACGTCAGCGACAAAAACAGGTCGATGTCTGTGCCGCCCCGAACGGCCGTACCCTTGGCGAAAGAGCCGCTGGTCTTGATGTCAACGAGCGACTGGCCGCCCCACTTTGAAATCAACGGCGATAGCGTCGCCTGGACGCCCCGAACTGGTGAATAGGGGCCAGTATCAACGCTGTGTCGGGCGAGGACCGCGCGGATGTGCTGATCTGGGGTCAAGGCAGATGTCCGTTCGTGAATCGGTATGGCCAACCTTAGCATTAAGCCCGCGAAATATAGTTTCGTTATGGGCGTCAGCCACGCCCTCCGCCTGACAACGAAACCAAATTACCCGCGACCCGTGGTCTAATGGACTGAGGGGCCGTGCGGGGGTTTTGCATGGATGAATGGGTGCCAGCCGAGGACTTTATTGCGGCGGATGTGATCCGCTGGACGGAGGCGATCTTTGACCGTCGTCGGAAGGGTAAGGCCTTGCGGATAGGCGAGCGCGCCTTGGCGGGTGAAGTGATCGAGCGCACGGATGATGGCTGGGTGCGCGTGCTTCTGCGAGCTGCGAGTGTCACCAAGGCTGACTTCGCGGGCAAGACGATACCCCCTTTGAACCCCGGCGAGACGATCAGGCGTGGTCTCAAGACGATCCTCCGGGGGAGCCCGGAGAGGCTTCTCTGGAGCGACGAGTCCGCAAGGGTCGCCATCGTCAGAAGGCGCGAGCTGTCCCGGTTTATCTCGCCCGAATAGGCTACCGAGAGTGTCAGCCGAAAAGGAGACTGGCATTGAGCCGATTTCTCATCCCGCTCAGTGACTACAACCGCATTCACCAGGTCGTGCATGGCGTCGCCAACGCCTTTGGCGGTGCCGCGAAGGGGTGCATCTTCTTCGCGACTTGCGGTGCCTACATGCTGGAGAAGCACTATAAGATCGCCGCGCGCCCCGTTGCCGGCGGCTTTGCGCTCCGCGTCAATAACAAGCCGGAGGTCGCCTTCTTCGGCGAGGACAAGGGCGATCGGATCGTCACTTCGGCCCACGGCTTTCACATGTGGGTCCAGACGGAAACGCACATCATCGACTTTATGGCCCCCATATTCCCAGAGGCCTTCGCGGCCCAAAACCTCACGGTGCCGCGCTTGATGTTTCAGCGCGCGATAGCGTCTGAGGCCGGGGGATTGGACGCTCTCAACAAGCCGGGCGATTTCTACACCTTCCCAGATCCACAGCTCACCCATGACCTCTTGACCAAGTTCGTGGGCCGGGCGTCGAGCGGTGATCTGGTCGAGGTTGTCGATGCGTGGTTCGGCAACCGTCGTAAGCCGCAACGAAAGTCCATGCAGATGGGCGATAGCAAGGGCGAGATCTACAACCTTGTGCTGCCGCCGACGACCGCTTCAGGGTCTTGGTGACAGACTAATTGTAGACCGCTTCGGTCTTTGACTGGATCGACCCGGATAGGCGCTTCAGCGTGATAAGGACGTGTTTGAAATAGTCCCGATCAATCTCCAGCTCGTCACCTGTATCGCCCCGTCGGCGGTCCCCGGCCTTATCGACATAGAGCGTGTTAATGCGCCCGCTGTTGTGAATGACGATGTCGCGGGACGCTTTGATCTCGATGAAGTCCTTGATGATGTCCTCGTCCAGCTCGATGGCGAGGACTTTGGCAGTCTTGTCCAGATAGTCAGACGGCTTGCCAAACATCAGCCCCTCGCAGCGAAGCGCCACGAAGCGGCGGATAACGTCGTCCCGCTCCTCGCTCTGAAGGAAGAGATCAAGTGGGATGCCGCCCTTATCGGCGAGTATGCTGAGCTTGTTCGGATAGGCGCAGGCCACGATGGAAACGGCGTCCTGCAAAAAGGCTTCTGTGCGTGAGACCATCGAGACGATGTGTGTCTCGAATATCCCTCGATCATGCTGCGCCATGAAGACGTTACCGATGTCATCGTCGCGGCGCTTGCTGATGGCAGATGAGCCTTTTTTAGGCACCTTATAGGGTTTCTTCGCCTTGGATTTGGAGGCGCGCAATTTTTTGGCGCGCTCTTCCAAGTCGGGTCTTAAAAGGTCGGTGAAAATCCAAGCGTCATTGAGATAGCGAACGAGGTTGAGATGTCTTCGGTAGATTGCGATTGAGACCAAGCTCTCTCGTGCCATTGTTGAAATCCCCCTGCTAGAAGTTGCGATGGCCGCTCCTGTTCAGGAGCGAAGAGGCCACCGGCCCTGCCTGTTCAGTCCAGGCCTTCGCTGATCGGTTGGTGCTCCGCCGGTTCCGGCTATGTCCTACCGGCGCGCCGTGCAGCGCTCTGAAGTCAGAAGGCTTCCCAATCTCCGAGGTTGTCGGAAAGATTGAGGCGGTCGAGATCGACACCGTTTGATGGCGTGAACGTATGACCGCCTGCCGCATCGTCTGCGGCGGCTTCGGGCGAGTGATATGAGCCCAGGTCTTCTTCGTTGAAAATGATGTGCCAGCGTCCCGCCTTCGGGACGATGTAGACCGGCCCTAGCCGTGAATTATGCTTGTAACCGCGCATGCGCGATTCCTCATAGAAGAGGTGGTGCCGGTGGTCGGACTCGAACCGACACTCCTCGCGGAACTGGATTTTGAATCCAGCGCGTCTACCAATTTCACCACACCGGCAAGCGGTTGGGCCTATGCAGCGCGGGGGCCGCTGGGTCAACCGAGTGAGCGGATAATTGACCACAACTGGCCCTCGGCCGTCAACGGCTACCGCTTGGGTTTTCGAGTGTTTATGGCAGATGCGTCAATCATGTCCTTAATATGGGAAGCGTAAAACTTCTCAATCATCTCAACGGAAGTGCGACAGTTCTTGGCGACCTGATATATGTCGGCTCCCTCCATGAGCCGGAAACTGATGTAGGTATGTCTTAGGCTATAGGCCGTCCGGGGGTTCCCTTCCCGATCCTCCTTCATATCCAGCTCGGCGAGGATGGTGTTGAACAACTCTCGCTGGATGCGTGGGAAGACCAGATCCTTGGGCTCCAGGCTGTGGCGCTTCTTCATTCTCTGGAATGGCAGGACCGCCCCGGGCATCGACTTACAGTAGCCTACACCCCGCTTCCCTCGGACGGTGATGTGCAGGATGCGTTCTTTATCCGGGCCGTCTTCAGCGATCTCGACATCACGTAGTTGGATGCGCTTGGCTTCGTCCGGGCGAAGGCCGGTGTTGACCATGAAGAGGACGTAGTCGTGCAGGTCTTCGCACGCGCCACGCCAACGAACGTTAGGCGGGTTTTTGGCGCGCTCGCCGGTGGCTTTGTAGAGCTTCTTGTATTCCTCCGGCGAGAACCACGCCCGGTGGCTGATTTTCCCCGACGCCTTATAGGGCGCGGAGATGTCCGGCAGATAAGGCAGCCACCCGTGACGCTGCGCCGTTTTGAGGACGTGGCGAAGAGTGATGATCTCCGAATGAAGGGTTGATCTGGACGGTCGTTTGGGATTGCCGTCCTTGTCCTTCCGGGAGGTCATTCGGTGGACGCGATACTCCTGGACGAGGCCTGGCGTGATCTCCTCCACCATTTTGTCGCCGAAGAACGGCTCTAAGTGAACACGCAGACGAATGCCGTGGCCTTCGACGTATTTTTCGTTGCGCTCCCCTTCGGTGATAGCGGTGTATTCCGCGAGAAAGTGCTTCGCTGCCTTGGTGAAGGGCGTTCCTTTTTTGAGCTCTCCGCCTCGGTATTTGCCGAGGAGGCCTAGGTACCAGTCGCGGGCCACGTCCTTGGCCTGGGCGAGGCTTTCTTCCTTGGTACTGGTCCGGACCTGCTTTCCTGCGATCGAACAGGAGGCTTGCCAATGCGGGCTATTGGATCGTTTGAAGAGCTGGACTTTGCCGTCCAGAAGCTTGTGGCGGGCGGTATCGAGCATGGCGGCACCTGTGAGTTTTTGTGCTAGCTGTGCGCTAGCAACTCATGTTTATAGGATACCACTAACAGACTGATTTTGCTACATAATTTGACTAAGTGTCTGATAATTATGTAATTTTGAGTCCGGCGCGTCTACCAATTCCACCACAGGGGCGCGGAGGCGGTCATAGCGGGCGAGGCCGGGCTGCGTCATCAGGAAAATCAGCGGAACCCTTGCGTTCCATCGTGGTGTAACGCATCT
>JAESFP010000196.1_pt1 | contig 22279 bp, 22 predicted proteins | sample 9266181 | NCBI WGS metagenome assembly JAESFP01 (sample SAMN14502547, study PRJNA617102) | algae metagenome | isolation source: Pegethrix bostrychoides GSE-TBD4-15B and co-occurring heterotrophs from... | place: USA: Grand Staircase-escalante National Monument, Utah | collected 2006-08-15
TTAGGAAATCCCGAATCTCGACACCGAAATTGCATTGATTAACGATAAAGGTTTCGTCGGCTATCTCGGCGAGCGAAACGCTAGAACGGGCACTTAGGGGATTCGACGACGAGACCGCAAGAAAAATCCGGTCCACCCATAACTGTTCCATGTCGCAGCCTGGCGGTACGGTTGCGCCGGTTGTTACAGTCACATCGAGCTCCCGCTGGACCACAGCCGCGACCAACTCCTGAAGGCTTCCATCTTGCAGCGTGAGGGCCACTTGAGGATGATTTGTCCGCCATGTGCGAATTAGTGTATGCAGAAATCCACCGGAGATGGAGCATGCGAATCCGAGCCGAAGATGGCCTTCACCGACCGCACCCGCAGCCTGCAGCGCGCTCGTCGCACGATCCAGTTGCGCGAAAAGACTGCGGGTATCCTCGAGGAAGCGGCGACCAGCATTTGTCAGCCGCACGCCTTCGCGATGCCGCTCGAACACTGAAACACCCAGAGCATCTTCGAGATCGCGGACCTTGCGACTGAGGACAGATTGGCGCACCCCGCTGGATGCACTCGCCCGCCGAAAGCCGCCTGCCTCAGCGACGACCATGAAGCAACGCAGTGACTTCAGTTCAATCATGGTCCACCCTGCAGTTGTCTAACCCTGAGTGATGCAATTTTGCGATCATGCTATTTCAGATTGCAACGTTTAGTTGGCGAGCACTTTTCTCCAATCTGGCAAGATCGACTAGGAACATTCCATCGTCTGTCCGAGATAAAAGTGTCGCGTCCACACGCTGAGGCCGCCCCGCCAGCTGACATGTACTTGTGAGATGATGAACGATCGTATTGGTCGTTTCGGGAATTATCAGGAGAGCGGTCTGCCAATGTCCTCTGAAATCTCCTGGCCCAGCATTGGTCCCTGCGCGAGACGCCGTCCAAGCGCCGCGACGAAGGCGTCGTAGCGTTTTCCCGCCTGAGCCTTCGCGGCGGCTTGCGCAGGTTCGGGCAACGGCGGATTGCTTGTTAGCCAGAATCGGATGAAAACTGCCAGCGTTTCCACCGCTATGCCGATGTCGCGTTCCACTCGTGTCATGCGGCGGTCAATCTGATCGAGCCGTTTGGTTGTCGCGGCCTCCTGTCTCTCCGCAGCATCGGGTGACAGGAACGAGGCGATAGCCGCCTCGGCGACCAAGGATCGCGAGTGATCCCGCCGTGCGGCATATTCGGCAAGTGCGGCCATGATATCTGGGTCGAGATAGACAGACAGCCGATGTTTCTTGCGTTGCCTCATCGTCAAGTCCTCACAATTTGATGCCATCGTCGGGATCGAGCGATGCCGTTTGGGCTGCCCGGCGCGCCTGTTGGTCGAACAGCTGGAGCTGCGCAGCACGATTGTCTGACGGCTTGTTGATATCGGGCTCGAACTCGTTCTCGATGGGCCTGGCTCGCTCCGGCGTTTGCGCCTGATCCAGTTCGGGCTGCTTGCGCTTTTCATGCTGGGTGTCGCCCGCATCGACTTCATCGGCCTGGCCATCGACACCGGAATTGTCTGGGCGCCGCGGCACCGTTCGCGCGCTCCAATCATCGGCATGTCTTGTCGCCGACGCTTTGCTTTCAGGCGGCGTAAGGATGCGCGCCTGGAACTGCGGATCCTCAAAGTACCGCGCCTTCTTCGCACGGATGGGAGGTGTGCCCGCAACCATGACGATCTCGTCGGTGGGCGGGAGCTGCATCACTTCGCCGGGCGTGAGCAGTGGCCGCGCCGTCTCCTGACGACTCACCATCAGATGGCCGAGCCAGGGTGACAGGCGGTGCCCGGCATAGTTCTTCATCGCGCGCAGTTCGGTCGCTGTGCCAAGCGCGTCGGACACGCGCTTGGCCGTGCGCTCGTCATTTGTGGCAAAGCTCACTCGGACATGGCAGTTGTCGAGGATCGAATGGTTCGGTCCATAGGCTTTCTCAATCTGATTCAGAGACTGGGCGATCAAGAAACACTTGAGGCCGTAGCCTGCCATGAAAGCCAACGCGCTTTCGAAGAAGTCGAGGCGGCCGAGTGCGGGAAATTCGTCCAACATCAGCAAAAGGCGGTGCCGTCCGTGCTGGCCGTCGAGGTCTTCGGTCAAGCGTCGTCCGATCTGGTTGAGGATCAGGCGGATTAGCGGCTTGGTTCGATTGATGTCGGATGGCGGCACGACGAGATAGAGCGTGACGGGATCCGGGCATTCGACCAGATCCACTATGCGCCAGTCGCAGCGCCGTGTCACTTCGGCGACGACCGGATCGCGATAGAGCCCGAGAAACGACATTGCGGTCGACAGGACGCCAGAGCGCTCATTGCCCGACTTGTTAAGGAGTTCACGTGCGGCGCTGGCGATCACTGGATGCGGACCCGCGTCTCCGAGGTGGGCGGTGACCATCATCGCCTTCAGTGTCGCCTCGATACCGCGTTTGGGATCGGAAAGAAAATTGCCGACACCGGCGAGCGTCTTGTCCGCCTCGGCATAGAGGACATGCAGGATAGCGCCGACCAACAAGGCGTGACCGGTCTTTTCCCAATGATCGCGTTTCTCCAGCGACCCTTCCGGGTCAACGAGGATGTCGGCGATGTTCTGGACGTCGCGCACCTCCCAGTCCCCGCGGCGGACTTCGAGCAAGGGATTGTAGGCCGCCGACTGCACGTTGGTCGGATCGAAAAGCAGCACCCGGCCATGCCTTGAGCGGAAGCCGGATGTGAGCTGCCAGTTTTCGCCCTTGATATCGTGAACGACGGACGATCCCGGCCAGGTCAGCAGCGATGGAACGACGAGCCCGACGCCCTTGCCAGAACGCGTGGGTGCGAAACACAGCACATGCTCGGGTCCGTCATGTCGCAGATAGGCGCGACCAAGTTTTCCGAGCACCACACCGTCTGACGTAAACAACCCGGCGCGATTGACATCCTCCCGTTTCGCCCACCGCGCCGAGCCATAGGTGTCGACGTCATGCGCTTCTCGCGCGCGTAAGACTGACATGAAGATCGCGGCGGCCACGGCCATGAATCCGCCGGATGCCGCGATGACCATGCCTTCGATGAAAATCGGGGGGGCATAGGCGTCATAGGCAAACCACCACCAGAAGAAGGCGGGTGGGAGATAGACCGGCCAACCAAGCAGCTCAAACCAGGGCTCACCGAGCTGAGGCTGGAAGCCAAGCCGGAACGCGACCCATTGGGTGGCACCCCACGTCGTGATCAACAAGATCAACGACACGATGACGATCTGTCCCCAGAGGATTTTTGTCGCGGGCATTTTTCTTTCCCTTCACGGCTTGGCTGCGGTCAGCGACCCAGCCCCCGGTTTCGGCCGAAATTCCAGTCGACGCCCCCATCACCACGGGCGATGCCGGAGATGTGCTTGCCGAGTTGCTTTTCGATTGAGGGTGTCCAGGGCACCAATTGGAAGCCGAGCCCGTCGTCGATCATGGCGAAACGACCGGAAGCGAGCGTGATGCGCCGCTGATAGGTGCCGGAGACGTAGTCGCCGGTCGCCGACGGCGTGTGCGGGCGACCGATCTCTTCGGTGAGCTTTGCTCTGGCTGCACCCAACTCACGCTTACGAAGCGTGTTGAGCAGGTCGCGCGCAAAGATCACGCGGTTACCCTGACGCGTTGCCAGACCTTTGGCGATGAGATGCTCGGCGCGCCGCTCCATGGCGTCGCTGACATCGGCACCGAACCCGCCGCCGCCGAGAGCTGCAGGTTCGCGGGCGATTGCCTGTCGGTCGAGCCAGGTCGCGCCTGCCGCAGTAACCTGCTTATCGATGTCGAGGTCGGATCGCACGGCAAGCGCGACACTGGGGCGGCCCTTGCTGTCCTCGAACTTGCGCAACTCGACGATCGAGCCCGGCATGCTGTCGCCGGCGGCATCGATATGGGGCAGACGGATGTGATGGGTTCGACCGTCCACACCATCGACGACGGCAAAGGCCGTACCCTTCAACTCGTCGTCGAGCCCCCGACTGACGAGTCTCCCGATCACAGGATCATCCAGGCTTTCGCCGGCAAGGACGTAGCGTGACGTGCCTCGCTCGATGCCGCGTTCGGTCAGGCCTCGACGAATGCGTTTGATGATATCGCCGCGCTGTCCGAGTTCGCGCAAGGTTGTCTCGGCGTTCTCGTCCATCACCCATAGGCCGGGGCCGAGTTGTTCGGCGAGGCCGAGCGTTTCCAGCTTGCGCAAGCGCCCGACTTTCAGGGCATGAAGCTCGTCCGGCTTGCGGCCAGCCTGCGGTGCGAGATCAATCATTCCATGGCGATCGCCATCTCCTGCAAGCTGTCGGTCCAGGTCCGTCCATCGCTCGCTATCGATCTGGCGCTCGAGGGAGCGTCGGATTTCGATATCGGTGCGCTGTCCGAGCTCCATGGTCAGGAGGTCGCGCGCCCGGTCGCGCAAGCCGTCCTTGATGTAATCGCGGGCGATGACGAGGTCCGCGCCGTCATCGGCGCGGCCGCGCAAGATTACATGGATATGCGGGTACCCGGTGTTCCAGTGATCGACGCCGATCCAATCGAGTTTCGTGCCCAAATCCTTTTCGGCCCGGCACATCAGGTCGCGGGCGAACGATCTGAGGTCAGCCATCTCCACGGCGTCGTCCGGCGAAACGATGAAGCGGAAATGATGGCGGTCGTCCTCGCATCGATCCGCAAACGCCTTCGCGTCGATCTCGTCGTCACCGTGACCGAACAGCCTTGCTTCCTTTCCGTCCCGAGTGACACCCTCCCGCGACAGATAGGACAGATGGGCTGCAAGCGGACCGTCGCGTCCCATGTTGCGAACGACGCGCGCTTTGATGACGGCACCGCGCGATCGCCCCGTGATAAACCGACTGGCCTGCACGGTAGCGCGCTTCCCGCGTCCGAAATGCGAACGGTTGCCGTGGCTGATCCTGCCCTTCGGCGAAACGATACCGCCGGCCCTATTTGCCGCTGCGAGCGCCTGCGCGATGAAGGGCCGGACGCGCTGAGAGGACGATGATCGGATGCGGCCGGGCCGAATACGGAATGTGTCCTCGCCGCTCATCTCGCAGAGTCCGCACATCGCATTATGGTGTTCAGAGTACTGGAAAAGAAGTGAACTCGCAGGCTGCGCTCCTTTTGCGCGAGGTGTGAATGCTTCCCGAAACCACCTGAAAAACCACAACCGCCCATGGCCGCACCTCGCGGCCTTTTATCCTGCCATCCCCTTCTCGTGTTGTCTGCCAAGCGCCTCAATCTACGCGAGGCTGCGCGGCAACGTCCGAGCGCGCGAATTGCAGAAGCCATCATCATGGCGTCCTCTCATCGTCTGACCGGACAACGAAAACACCATCGAACTGGGCATTGTTTGCGCCGTCTTCACGTACTGGCGATGTAGCCGGAAGAGCAGATGAGCGGCGCATATGTGACACTGGATTTGCCATCGGATTGCGCTGGGATCGTTCCACGAAAAGTGGTGCTTTGCGCCAATCCAGCGGTGCCGGAACGGCAGTGGCGGTTCCGTCATCCACAACCACTCCGATCATTGGCATCAGCTTCGCAATGTAGTTGCGCGTCTCGCGGGGCAGGGGACGACCGTCGTCAAGATGCTGCCGGTAGCGCTCTGGACCAGCATTGTAGGCCGCGAGGAAACCAGGTGATCCGAAACGGTCATACATCTCGCGCAAGTAGGCGGTGCCGCCGAGGATGTTGTCGCGCGGCTCGAATGGATCGCGACCAAGGCGGTAACGGACGCGCAAATCGGCCCAGGTGTCAGGCATGATCTGCATCAGACCCATCGCGCCCGCAGTGGAAACGGCACCTGTCTGACCGGCACTCTCGACTTGCATGACAGCGCGAATCCAGCCCTCGGGGATGCGGAACCTCTCCGATGCCTCTTCGATGTATGCCGAATAGGGAGCAGCGACCGGGTGTTCTACCGGTAAGTCTTGCGCAGTCGTAGCCGTCGGAAATGTGGTGCCGAACAGCAGGCCGGAAAGAAGAAGGAAGGCAGCGCACCGGGCTGCGCGACACCGCCTGGCGGTTGTGAGTTGGGCTGCGAATAGCATCCACTTACGCCTGCTCGCGGCGTTTCGGTGGGCGGTTCCAAGTGAGGAGATAGGCACCGTCCTCGCTCACCGAATGGAACAGATTGGCGTGGATCGGATGCGGCAGGGCCGGATCGTCGATCAGCAACGAGACGTAGTCACCTGCCTTCTCGCCGGTGCGTTTCCAGCCCGCGCCGACCTCGAGCGCGTCATCGTCGTTGCCGATATGGATGCGATAGTTGGGTGCATTTTCAGTCTCGGATCGCTCAGTAGGAACGAGCCTCAGCTCGGCATCAAGGGTCAGGGTTTTGAGACGCCCGCGATATCCGTCACTTGTGCGGCTGAACTGTCCGATATGTGCCATGGGATGTCCTTTCATGTCCGGTTGGTGGGGTTTTCATCGGGCCGTGATGTGCCATCGAAAGCGGCCCGGGTCGTCTTCAGCGGTCCAAAGTGGGACGGCAGAACCGAGGATTGAGCTTGATCGGATCGGCCCGAAGTATCGGCCGTCCAGACTGTCCTCGGCGTCCTGGTTCATGAGAAATATCTCGTCGGCGGCGATACGCTGGCAGCCCTGCCAAGCGGGCATCGGACGAGCCAGCCGATCCACCTCAAGAGCTGCGCCCATCGGGACGTCGTCGACGGTGATGGCGCGACCAATGCGGCAGACCGTCTGTCCCGGCAGACCCGCGACGTGTTTCAGAAGCGGGGTGTCAGGGGGCAAATAGCCGCGCGCTTCCATGAACCTTTCGAGGGGTCCGGGCGCATCAACCAGAACCAGATCGGATAACTCGAAACGGTCGACGGGCCGCACGCGATAGAGCCCGAGTGAGACGGAGGGACTTGCATTCCAGATCAAGGCTGTCGGGAATTCGACGATTGCCGGGTATGCGATAGCGGCGATGGCTGCGGCCCCAATCAGCAACCAGGTTCGGCTTTTCATGGCCCCGCCCTCCGGCGTTTGAGCCAGGCGAAGTGGCGGGCGCGGGTGTAAGTCCGTGGCTCGTGGCGAGCGGCCAACCGGTTGTGGACATGCCGCCAGTGATCCGGGGCGACGTCAACGGGGTCGATGTCGAGCGCTTCAATCGCGTCGATGATCTGCAGCAGGCGCTCGACCTTGGGCCAACCCTCGACTGTCAACAGAATTTCACCGCCGGGCCGAACGAAGGGCAGCGTCTGGTACGTTTCGGTCGGGCGGACAGCGCGCAGGATGTCGATCCGCGACAGGATCGTGCCGTAGTCGTTCGATGCCCAACGAACGAAGGCGACGATGCCTTCTGGCGCGAAGCTAACGACACGGCGACTGCGATCAATGACACGTTCTTCGGCAATACGGCCGAAGCGAATCCAGTTCTCGATCTTCTTTTCGACCCAGACCAGTTCGACATCGGTCAGCGTGTCGTTCTGGCGAGCGGCGGGCGTCATCTGTCCGAGGCGGTTGCGGGGCTGATCACCGGTCATCGCGCATCTCCGTGTGACCGGAGGCGCAGTTCTCGGCGCGGATCTCCAAGTTTCCGCGTGCCCTACAAAGGTTAGACTCTGTGTTAGAGTCTAAGTTAGGGGTACGATTTCCTGTTTGATCTCTGGGCGTTAGACCCGGTTTCTGTTCCCGATAGCACGACACCCCGGTTCCCGATGGCACGACACTGCGGGTTCCCGATAGCACGAGGCCGTCAACAGGTTTTCCCCAACTGACCGGCTCAAAGGCGAGACGTGGTCGGCCACTGATTTCCAAATCGATTGAAAGGATGTATCCGGGCAGCGGTTGACGGCGGACGATGTCACGCAACTCAAAAGCAAAGCGCTTGAACGGCGAGAGGCTGCCGGACTTCAGATAGAGATGGCCGAACTCAAACCGCCATCCGCTCCGCTGACGGCCGCCATGCTTGCGCACGATCCGGTAAAGCCAGCGCTCAAAGCCGCCTGTAAGCGAGAAGTAGTCACGGTCGATGGTGAGTATTAGCGCATCGTCGAGAACCGCGCTGTAGAACCAGTCCGGAACGATCAACTCAATGCCGACGGGCCGTCCGCTGGGATCGGCGCGTTCGACCCATTCGTTGATCCAGGAAAAGCGATGGCGCCGCCCCGACGCAGGTTGCCGGATCGTCGTCGCAACACTTGTCGACTGGAGCCGGTCGAGCGCTGCCTTGAGCCGTTGGTAGTCACGGGCGCTGACGCCGCGGCCGATGAAAGTGAGAATTTCATAGGGCGTTACTGCGATGAGACGCGAGGTCCGCAGCCCGGCATCGCGTGCAGCGACGATTTGGCTCGCTGCCCAGATCAGGATGTCGGCATCCCAGATCGTGGCCATGCCGTGCTCGGGCACAGCTTCGACGCGGATGACGACATCGCCAACGGCGTAGTCGATCGGCTGCGTCCGATGCGACTTCGACAAGCTGAAGAAGGGATAGGCCATCAAGTCTTGTGCATCGCGCGGTGCAAGATCGCTTGTACTGGCCCGGAACAGCTCCAGCTGGGCGCGTTCAGATTGGATGGGGGTTCGTTTTGTCATGGCTAGGGCCGCCAGCATGTTCAGCGCGGCCGACCGGCGGACCCGGCAGAGACCTGATGATCGTGGCGCTTGGCGGGCAGGACCGAGCCGCGCGGGTCGGATGTCGAGGTGACTGCCCCGCGACCGGCCCAGGCCTGCAGGTCTTCGACGGAATAGACGACGCGGCCGCCGAGTTTGTGATAGGCAGGGCCGGTTCCATACGTGCGGTGTTTCTCCAGCGTTCGCCCGGACAAGCTGAGAAATCGGGCGGCTTCGGGCGTCCGCAGGTAGCGCGGCGGCAAGCCGGTGGGGTTGGCGGACATGATCGGGCCTCCGTGGGTTCGGTAAGGCCGCTGGCGAAAAGCGGCGGGTCACGGCCACGATGGCGGAGCACTGCCGGGAAGGGGGATGGGGAAGTCTGGCCGACCAAAAACCCACCCCCCAAAGAAAGTAGCAGTATCTCGATTGCGCCTTTCTATGCCGCTTCCGACCGTTTGGAGCGCCATCCTCGGCTGGCTTTGGAGGCTGACTTAGGTCGTTCGGTCGCGCTTGTGTAAGCCCAGAGCGGACCAGTCCAGAGCTAACCAAAGCGGTGCCGAAGCGAAGCACATGGCCCGAGTTCGGCTAAATTGTCTCGCGCGTATTTGGCAAAACGCCTTCTATGCAGACCGATTTTTGTTCGCTAAATGTTCTCAATCATGACTCGCAGAAGTACTCCACAATGGAAGATCGACAAGGAAGCCTTTCCGGTCACGATCCGCGTTCTATGGCCAGAGTTCGGCTTCTCAGGATGGGGCATCGAAAACTATCCTGACGATTGGCTCAGGGTCCAAGTCGGGCCGGGCCAGTATGCGACGACGCCTCACAGCGGCATCTTGGGCGACGGAACGGCGTTTCACTTCCGCACCCTTGAGGACGCAAACCGCTTTGCTGCACGCTTCCCGCAAATAGTCTTGGCAGACGCTACGATGAGCGTGACATACACCTCCCCAGCAGTGCCATTTGGTCGAAGGGACGTGGAAGACGTGTGCAACCTTTATTCACTGACCCGCGCACAGGACGCGATGCGCCAGCTGTTCGCCGCTTTGGACTACGACGACCGGCTGGGCAACCTCGCCCCACTGCCAGAAATCTATCCCGACTATACCGCGCCTGTCTTGCGCAGTGGCACTGACGGTCTTGAGATGGTCATGGCGCGCTGGGGGCTGCCGACGCCACCACAATTCCTAATCGGCAAGAAAACCGATCGCGGGGTGACCAATGTGCGGAACACAGCTTCTCCCCACTGGCGGCGGTGGCTTGGGGTGCCAAACCGTTGCCTCGTGCCTTTCACCGCCTTTGCCGAACCAAATGGCCGCGAAGGCGGCAACATCTGGTTCGCGTTCGAGGATGATCGCCCAGCATTCTTTGCTGGCTTGCAGGTTCCCGGCTGGAAGTCGGTTCGCAAGGTGAAGGATGGCGAAACAACGGATGACCTGTTCGCATTCCTGACCACCGACCCCAATGCTGAGGTGCGCGCGGTTCACCCCAAGGCTATGCCGGTCATTCTGACCGATCCAAATGAGTGGCGCATCTGGCTGACTGCGCCTTGGGGCGATGCAAGGCTTCTGCAAAGACCGCTACCCGATGAAGCGCTGGCGTCAGCACGTACCGCTTAGGCCAAGGACGCGGATGCCTGCTTGGTCCAGTACAGCAGTTTTCGCTAGTGGAGCCGAATACATGACTTGTTACCGTCGCCGTTGGCGCAAAAGTGTCCGGTAGCCGCCGCTGATTAATGCTCGCCCATCTCTGACCAGCGTGATGACGCTGTCCCGCAGGGCCGACGTTTTCCACGGATCGGCTGCAACACGGGATGTGCCGTAGATCGTGTTGGCGATGTCGCGGTAGGTGGCCCCGGTCAAATGCCCATCGATCGCCTGAAGCATCCTGCGCAGTCGACGTCGGCGTAGTGCGGTGAGGCGTGTGTCAGCCGTCGGGGGCCGACCCTTCACAACTTGTGAAAGTCGGGCGAGCGCAGCGATCCGCTCGGAACAGCTTTCGTCGAGAGGATTGAGCGCCGTGAGGGGCTTCCCTGGTTGCGCTCCATCAATCAGGAGCAGCCTGACAGACGCCGCGCCGACGCCAATCCGCAGACTTAGGCCTGTCGGGTCATGGCGTGCACTGTCCTTGTCGACTTCGGGCAAAGGCACAGTCTTCTGCCCAGCAAGAGCTGTTTTCGCCGTCAGGATCACGGTGCCGGGGTCAGTTTCCGGTTGCCAATAGACGACCGCATGCAATGCGCTCTTCTGTGGATCGACCGGAAAATCGCAACCCCCATGACTGGCGCACTATCCGCGTCAGCTCATGGGGGTCATCCTTGTTCCAGTGAGCGCTGACATAGTCGCGCTGATAATCGACATTGCGACGCAGCCATTCCCAGGCGAGATCCGGGGCAGACAGGGTTTCCGCATACGCGTATTCCGACGCCGAACGCCAATGAGAGGGGTCGAGAGCCATCCTGGTCCTCCAGACTCGCACATCAATTGCGTTCCCCGATAATCAACGATGGAGGGGGTCGGCGGAAGTCGGCAGGATAACAACGCGCGATGCTGCAGCGGCATCACGGCCGTGTCAGTGGCTTGTGCCCTGAAGGAGTTGGCGATAGCCGTGTTCGGTCATCCAGCGCGCCCGGGCGAGATGCGTGTCGTGAATGTGGCGCGCGCGCTTCGGATCGTCGGCAGGGTTCATGTTGAACAGAACCGATACGACCTCGCGCCAGTCTGCCTCGTCCGCGTCGGCGTCGAGCAGGCGCATGTAAAGTGTCGTGTGGGTCTTGTCGTATTCCGTCAACCCGGCACTTGCCGGCGGCTCGTCCAGGAAATCCCTCTCCGTCAATCTGAGCCTCCCATCTTCCGCGACAGTGATCATTTCATCCATTGCTGGTCACATCTGATACCGAAAATGCCGGTAAGTGACAGGGCGGCATCACACTGTGTTTGAGTGACATCACTCCAGACAAGGCCTGCTTCAGGTGCGTTTGGCGCGATCACTTCCAGCACGAACAATCATCACTCCTTCTCCTTGATCCGAAGTCAGGAAGACGATGCCGCTTCCTTCAAGGGCACGGCGGACCTGATCGTAAGTCGACTCGAAGACCGCCAAATCCTTGGGGGATTCGAGGCGCTTCAAAGCCGTCAACGATACCAGAGCCTTTTCCGCGAGCGTCTCCTGCGTCCAGCCAAGCAACGCGCGCGCGGCCCGTGTTTGTCGGGCGGTGATCATGCATGATCACCTCCTACAGACACATATGCGCACACCAGAACTACGACTATAATAGTCGTATCTACTTCGGTTGACCAGAGAAAAGCCGCTGTAATGGATTGCTTTCTGAAAGTCGGTGGCGTCTGATTCGGTCGCTTGGCAAAGGAAAAGCCCCGCCCGGGTTGACCGGACGGGGCGTCGCGCCAGTGGCTTAGTCGCCGTTGCGACGGCTCGGGCGGGACCAGATGAGGCTGAAGCCGTCGCCGTCTTCGTCGTTGAAGAGATTGGCGTAGATCGGTGCGGTGAAGCTTGGATCGTCGAGCTTGAGACCGAGATAGTCGCGGCCTTCGTTCGAGGTCTTTGACCAGGCGGCGCCGATTTCTGCGCGGCCGACCAGAACGCGGTGGCTGGGGGCGTTTTCGCTGGTCTGGTTGGTTTCGGGGACGATGCGAACGTTCTTGGCCTGCACGTTGAGGGTGACGATTTCGCCGGTGTATTCGTTGCCGGACTTCTTGAAGGTGCCGATGGTTGCCATGGTCTTTCTCCTTGATCAGATGTCTTCGAGCCCGCACCATTGCGGCCTCGATGGCGATCAAAGGGCCGGAGGCGACCGACGGCTCACCCGCGAGGGCCCAGCGAAGCGCCGGACGGCGGCGGGAGACTTTGTTGTTTGCGCGAGGAATGACGGCGCGGCCGTCAGGGGAAGAAAGTGGACCGACACCGTTGAGCCATAGGCGGTCGAGGCGAAGCCGGTCTTCGGCCAGATCAGCCGATTGAAGAGGCCGTTTGGAGCGGTCGACCCAGACAGAGTTGATCAATGGGGAAAGTGGAAACCGAGATGCAGCGCGAAATTCCGGCTGTTTGCGAATGACGCCGGACATCGTCGCCTCTGTCAGGGCCGACCGCATCTTCTCGAAACCGACCAGATCAGCGAGAAGGCCGACGCCGTATGTCACAAACGGCTGAGTTCCCGGTAGCCAACCCGGAGACCTCGAACGAAGGTCGCGACTTCCTCGGGCTGAAGCACCAACGATGCGTTCTTCATCGCGCGCGCGCCAATCGAAGTCTCCGCACAGACGGTAGAGGATTTGCCGACCAACCCTGTCCCGGCAGAACCAGCCGACTATGCCCCGTTCGCGCGCTCCAGACCGGGCACGGGCGGAGCTGCTCCGGCCATCCGAAACAGCGCTGTGGCACCGACGGCGACAGCGCCAAAAAGCGAGAACGCGATCTGCCAGCCGTCGGAGCGCATGAGGTGCGTCGCGATCCCATGTGTGGCGGCATAGCCAGAAACTGCTGCGGGTCCGACAAACAGGGCCGCGACGATGAGGCGAATCCAGAGCGGTCGGGCGAAAGCGAATATCAGTTGTAGGACAGTGGCAATGGCACCTGCAGCAAGCACACCAAGGATGAAACCGCCAGCGGCACCCGCGCCGCTGCCATGCGCCCAGATGCCAACGGTGGCGCCGACGAACAGGGGCAGCGCATAGACTGCCAGTGTGAATAACAGCCAGCAGAGCAAACCGATAACGCCGACGAGAAGGAGGATATTGAGGAAGATCATGGTGAAAGACTCCGTGCAAACATGCTGAACGGCTGCGCCTTCCACCACCACCTCGACGCGTCTTGATCATAGCACAAAACACAGTGAAAGGGCAGGGCTGGTGGCTACCCGGTCCATGCTTCCCCGAACATCGGCTGATCGCCGCCGATGCTCGGGTGGCGCTCACGCGCCACCTTTCCTGCGGAAGTCATAGGCCCTGATGCCAAGCTTCCGGGCCTTGTCGGCGAAATTGTCCTGAATCCCGCTGCCCGGGAAAACGATCACCCCGATCGGCAACACGTCGAGGATCTCATCGTTGCGCTTGAAGGGCGCGGCCTTGGCGTGCTTGGTCCAATCGGGCTTGAAGACCACTTGCGGCACGTTGCGGGTCTCCGCCCATTTTGCCGCAATCAGGTCGGCGCCCTTGGGCGATCCGCCATGCAGCAGGATCATGTCGCTGTGTTTGGCGTGGACCTTGTCGAGCGTGTCCCAGATCAGCAGGTGATCATTGAAGTCGAGCCCGCCGGTGAAGGCGATCTTTGTGCCTTTCGGAAGATGAACGGCCGCGTCGGCGTGCCGTCTGGCGGCGAGAAAATCCCGGCTGTCGATCATCGCGGAGGTGAGATGGCCATGGTTGACCCGTGAGCCCGAACGCGGTGCCCAAGGGGAACCTGTGAGGCGCAGATAGTGGTCGGCGGCCGTGTCGCGGAAGACCTCCATGCAGTCGCGGCGGTCGAGCAAAGACTGGCCGACGGCGATCAGATGTTCGAGCGCGACGGCTTTGACCTCGGAGCCGTCCTGTTCACGCTGGCCACGCCTTTGCGCCTGCTCGTTGTCGTCGAGCCTGCGCTCGATCCGGTCAGTGGCGCGGTGGAACATGTTGACCGTCGACCAGAGCAGTTCGTCGAGGTCGGCATCGAGGCTGGTGTCGGCCATGGTGGCAACGAGGGCATCGAAGATATCGGCGACGGCACCCAGGATGTGGTGATCTTCAGGGGTGGCGCGTGGATCAGGATCGTTCTGGGAGTGGCGATAGCCGAAGAGTTGGAGCTCGGTGCAAATCGTGTCGGTGGGAGATGCGCTATGCTCGGGCTCGAATGCGACGTCATCAGGATTAGTGAACATGGGATGCTCCTTTGTCGAGTGGACCGCGACTGCCGCGGCCTTCACGGCGACGAAAGACGGCAAGCGGGGCGGTCCTGCACCCCAAGGGGCCGCAGCGCAGCGGAGGATGGCGGTGACCGGTTCTTTTGCTTCGCGATGGAACGGCGGGCCTGCCCGCCGACGGAAAAGAACCGGTCACCGCCATTGAAGGTCCGGCCCGTTTGCCGTTCTGTCGCCCTCTGCAGAAGGCCGTAGTCGCGGCTCTCACCGATGAAGAGGCGCATCGGGCCAAAGCCCGTTGACGATAAGGGGCCCGACAAGGTGCCTCACTCGACCGATGCGCCAAAGGTCATGAAGCGGCCGACGTCTTCCGGGTTGATCTGCATCCGGATGGAGCATCGAAGGGCATCGATCCCGGGACCGCGCAGATCCTCGTTGAAGTCCCCGAGTTGGGGCGACAGCGGAATTGCCACGATATCCGCCGCGCGTGCTTTGTCGATCAATCTGTTCATCGCTGCGTTCCCGGCCGGATCGTTGTCGCGCGCGATGTAGAGGCGACGCAGTGGTACCGGGAACAGGATGGCGGCAAGATGGGCTGCAGAGAGAGCGGCGACCATGGGCATCAGGGGCAGGGCCATTCTCAGCGACAGCATGGTCTCGATGCCTTCGCCTGCCGCCATGACATCCTGTACTGATCCGAACCGGACCGCATGGCCAAGCAGGTTGCCCATTGCGCGGCGCGGTGTGTCGAGTGGGGCCTTGCCGAGATTGGTTTGCGTGAAACCGTCCGGGTCCAGCCAGGTGCGATGCGCGCCAGTGATCCTGCCATCGAGATCAGTGACGGCTGCGATCATTGCAGGCCAGGTCTCGGTGGCGTAGGACGGATCGGGCCGATAGTAGCAGCAGGGATGGAAGCGGAGTGCGCCGGTTTCTTGCAAAGCGGTGATGCCACGGTTGTGCAAATAGGTTTCGACGAGGGTACCGGTGATCGGCTGTGCCATGGCGAAGAGACGTCTTGCGGCTCTTGGCGATCCGGTCGGGCCGGATGACGGTCGAAGCTTCGGCTCGGCACTGGTGTCCGGCTGCGGCAGGCTGAGGAAGCGCCGCGCTTCCTCGGCTACTTCGGCAAAATCGGCGAGTCCGCAGCGCTCGCGAATGATGTCGAGCAGATCGCCATTTTCGCCACTGGCCGCATCCGCCCATTTCCCCGCCCGATCTTTGCCGGTGTCCAGACCCGTCAGGCGGACGAACATTGAGCGCCCGGGGGTATTGCGCACATCGCCGACCATCCAGTAGCGGCCTTCACGGCGACCGTTCGGCAGATAGTGCTGGCAGACCGCTTCCGCATTGCGGGCCAGAGCTGCCGTCAAATCCGATATGAGCCGCGTCATGACGCTGTCTCCCATGAAAGAGGGGCCCACCTTTCGGCGGGCCCAGTTGAGGGAGGTGGTGTCACTCTGCGGCGATGATCTCCTCGTCCTGTCCCGCTTCCTCAGTGTCGGCGGGATCATCAGCTTCGTCCATGGCCGGTTCGCCACCGATTGCCGCCGATTGCACGTCGTCACTTTCACCGACGGGGAAGGTGATGCCGACAACGCTCTCGCCCGCCGCTCTATTCGTTCGCGACGTCAGCAGGCCCGAAGTCCGGAGCGGTTCTGGCAGCCAGCCGCTGTCCGCCAGAACAGTCTCGGCTTCGGTTGCCATCTCCGGCTTCTTCAGATGGTCGATCCTTTGGGCCGCCGCTTCGCCCTTCGCCTCCCGCACCGACTGCAGGATGCGTGCCTTGGTCACCCTCCCCAGATAGGTCTCGACCGTCGGCTGCCAGCCGACCGCCGCCATGTCGAGCTGCAGACAGGTTGCCAGCAGATCGGCATGGGTCAGCGCCTTCGGACGGCGGTTGTAGGCCTCGTGCACCGCGTTGAGACTCTGGCTGACGCAATGCGCGAAGAGTGCGGACCGATCTTCGGCATTGAGTGCAACCAAAGCATCCCAAAGATCACTCGATTCCGCAAGTAGCCGCTTTGCCCAAGCATCATGCCGTGCCGCGATGGACAGAGCGGAGGGTGTGTCCGCCAGACCGGGAGCCTGCGAGGCGAAGGTGGCCGACTTCGCATCGATCTCGAGGCAGCTTTCCAGCGCATAGGGATAGAAGGTCTTCAGGCAGAACAGATGCAATGCGGCGATGAAGGCCACGTCCGGATCCTGCGCCATAGCATCGCGCAGGGCCAGCGTGCGATGCGCGGTGAGCTCGGTGATCAGGCGATCCGGCAAAGGACGGATCGTGTCATCTTCCTCCTCTGCATCGCCTTGGTCGACACCGCACCCGGACAGGTCGGAATCATCGCCGCTTGCAGCCGTGCCGCTGTCGTCGACATCGTCGGCCACATCATCAGCATCCGCCGATTCAACCCGACGTTCGTCCTCAGGCCGCACATAACCGCGCTCGATGCGCAAGCCGCCCGATCCGTCCACGCTAACAAACACCCCGGCCCGCGCTTTCTCCTCAGCGTCATAGACGACCGGACGGTTCTGAAAGGCTTCCATCTCCGTCTCGATCTCGCCCAGCCGCGCATCGACATCGTCGGGCAACTCGTCGACGCCCTCCTGCTCGGCCTCGATCTGCGCGAACTCCGCTTTCAACGCATCATAGGCGGCCTGTTCCGCCTCATTTGGCGGCACTGCTTCGCCCATCAACCGGCGCAGACCGAATGTGTGGCCATAGGGAAAGTCGACTGCAACCTCGATCCATTTCCAGCCTTCGCCGCGCAGGGCGTCCGCTTCGCTGTCCAGCTTTTGCACCACGATACGATCCAGCAGGGAGGCATCCTGTAGAAAACCACCATGATCGGTCTGGAACAGATCGCGCAGGATGACGCCGCCTGCCGCTTCATAAGTTTCGGCCCCGATAAACTGCGCCCGCTTGTCATCCGCCCGCACCGTATGTTCGGTCAGCAATCGGCGAATGTGGAACGGTTCCTTGGACCAGGACTGCTGGATCGCCTCCCAGACCTGATCTTGCCGGGCGTGATCCGGGTTCAAGGTGAAGGCCATCAGCTGCTCAAGGCTCATGCCATCCTCGGCATAGACCCCCAGCAATACGGGCGAGACAGCCGCCATGCGCAGGCGCTGGCGGACCACATGCGACGAGACGAAGAAGGCCGCCGCAATCTCCTCCTCGCCCATGCCTTTCTCGCGCATGGCCAGAAAGGCGCGGAACTGATCCAGCGGATGCAGCGGCGCGCGCTGGACGTTCTCTGCGAGACTGTCCTCCTCGGCCAGCCCCGCGGTGCGGATCACGCAAGGCACCGGCGCGGTCCGCGCCAGCAGCTTGCGCTGCACCAGCAGTTCCAGCGCGCGGTAGCGCCGCCCGCCAGCCGGGATTTCGAACATGCCGGTCTCGGTGCCGTCTTCATCAAGGACGGGTCGTACCGTCAGGCTTTGCAGCAAGGTGCGCCGGGCGATATCAGCCGCCAGTTCCTCGATCGACACACCGGCCTTGATCCGCCGGACATTCGACTGGCTGAGCACCAGCTTGTCGAACGGGATATCGCGCGACGCGCTGAGCATGATCTGGCCCCGGGACTTGGGGCTGCGCTTGGGTTGAGAATTGGTCATCGGACGTCTCCACGACAGGCGCCGGGAGCCTCTCTCCCGACTTCCAACCCGTCACGAAACCCCCAACCACCCTCTTTCTCTCTCAGGCGGCGCAGCTGACGCCGCCGCATCCGGCGCCAAACCGAGAAGAAAGTCAGCCGCCTTGCTGGCTTGGCTGGCCGCCCGGACGATAGCGCGATTGTCCTCCCGCAGGACCTCCAGCCAGGACCCGATGTAATCGGCGTGGCGCACAGTCGGCACGATGCCGAGCGAGGCGCAGCAGAAGGCGGCGCTCAGTTCGGCGACCAGTTCCTCGAATGCATAGGCCTTCGACCCGAAGGTGCCGGACAGGTCGCGATCCAGACGGCAGGCGTGGCCACTGGCATGGCCCAGCTCATGCAAGGCCGTGCGGTGCCAGTTGATCGGCTCGAAATAGACCTGCGGCGGTGGCACCTGCACATAGTCACTTCCGGGATCGTAGTAGGCGCGACAGCCGCCGATCCGGAAGTCGATGCCGGTAGCCGCGATAAGGGCCTCAACCGTCGGCTCGATCAGGCCCGGCGGGGCAGGGGGAGCGGCAATGGCGATCGCTTCGGGCAGGTTCTCGCATTGCGCCGCGTTGAAGACGGTGAAGCGCTTCAGGAAGGGGATTGCCTGCGGGTCATCCCCTGTCTCGCGTACGCGTCGCTTCTCATCGTCGGGAACGAAGCGGTCGGCATAGACGACCGTGGTGCCGCGTTCGCCCTTGCAAACATTCCCGCCGAGCGAGAGTGCCTGGCGAAAGGTGAGCCAGCTTTGAGCGGGAAAGCCATGTTCGATGACCGCGCCCCAGAGAATCAGGACATTGATGCCGGAGTAACCGCGACCCGTCGCGGCATTGATAGGCATGGCAAGCGGTGCCTTGGCGGCCGCTGTCCCCCAGGGTTGGACCCAAGGCACGCGGCCGGCCTCCAACTCGCCGATGATCCTGGTGGTGATTTCGTCATAGAGGTTCGTCCGGTCCTTGCCGGAACGGGAAGGGGCCTTGTGTCTCGACATCGCCCGAAACTCCGCGACGGGCACCGGAAGCCTCTCTCCCGGCTGTCAACCCGTCACGGCGAACTCCGTCTCCACTCTCACTCGCCTTGGGGGCGTTGCGGGGGGAACCCCCGCTTGAAGGGGTCGGTCGAGACCTCGGCTCGGCCGCAGGGGAAGGCTTTCCCCATCAAAAGTCACCCCGGCTTTAAGTTGCAACGATAACGATCCAGTTCGCGGCGGTCAGTTGTAGCTGCCATCCCTCGCCTTCCTTGCCCCGGGTCCGCCTTAAGGGCGGAGCGGGTGGGCAGGCATTTGGGGGGAAAGCGGACGTGAGCAGTTGCAGCACCGCTTACGCGGTATGCGGGAAAGCAGACAGATGCGCCTGCGGCAGCGCCTTCGGAGGAGAAGAGCGAACCGGTTTCTCACCAGTCTCCCAAAAGTCAGCTTCTGACAAAAGCGAGATTTCCAACTTCGTAAACTGCGGTTGTCGAGTGAAAAATGGGCAAAATTTCCATCGCATTCCACAAGAAGTCACTGTCCCGCAGTGGTACGTAGTTGAGTATAGCTCGGCCACGCGCACGCCGGCGTCAGATAAGGGGAGGCACCAACTGGCTGTTCGGACTCGGATGTGGGGGCGGCGGTGACCAAGTGACACATATGTCTAAGGTTTCTATCGCTACGATAGGCTGGAAGACACGCTGAGCTTTGCCTACTGTGACAGCACCGCACGTTTGTTTGCCACCGAATCGTGCAGCCAGGATTGGGGACTCATTGTTTAAGATTTCTGCGCGAACGGTCCTGGAACTTGGCTCGGAGCTGATCAGCTCGGATGTGATTGCCTTTTACGAGCTCATCAAGAATGGCTTTGACGCCGGTTCCCGCAGCGGCGTCGATGTTCGGTTCGACGTTTGTCTGCGAAAGAATGACTTCCTTACGCTTCAGACGCGTATCGGCGCGCATGCCGCCGACTTAGCCACGCTCCACGATGCGATTGAGGCAAAGCTCATTCCGAGCGCTTCACCAGAAGCGCTATCACTATTTCGCGCTTTGATTTCGACCGCAGATACTCATGCCGCACTCAGTTCTGCGCTTGAAGATGCACAAAGGCAATGCAACAGCATCATCGTGAGCGACACCGGCTTGGGTATGTCCGCAGATGAGCTTAGCCGAAACTTTCTCGTTATCGGAACTGCGTCACGGAAACACGAGGTAGAGGCAGCGCTAGGGCGTGGAGAAAGTGCAACACCTTTTCTGGGCGAAAAAGGCATCGGTCGGCTTTCTGCAATGCGCTTGGGCGAACGGTTGCGAGTCGAAACGGCGCACGGTGACGAGCCGCGGCTCAACCTCCTAGAGATCGATTGGTCTGCCTTTGCCGATCTCGATGCGATGCTCGATGATATTGACGTCAAGCCAAGCCTTGGTGGCCCAAAGCCCAGCAAGGATTGGCAGGGCACGCGGATCATCATTACCGACCTAGCCGAAGACTGGACCGAGCGGCGGGTGCGAGACATGGCCGAATATGATTTCGCGCGCTTGACCGACCCGTTCGTCGATCAGCGCGATCGCCCTAGAATCGCAATTTACTGGAACGCGGAGCGCCTAACGATTCCGTGGATGAGTACCGAACTGCTCGGTCAAGCCCACGCCCGCATAAGCGGCACATATGTGGTGAACCAGGGCCGTCCCCATCTCTCCTGCAAGCTTGAGGCAATCGATCTTGGCTTTCCTCATCCGCATGAGGTCGAGAAAATCGAGGTTCCGGAAACCGACCTTCAGGGCGCGATCATCGGCGAGCATAGCCCTATTCATGACAGCGCGCTTGCGAGCATTGGCCCATTCACCTTCGAGCTCCACTGGTTCAACCGTCGGAGGCTTACCGGCATCGACGGGATCGGCGACCTTCGGGCAGTAAAGGAACTGCAGGAGCGCTGGTCGGGGGTCTTGCTGTTTCGCGACCGCTTCCGGGTCTTCCCATACGGCGACGACGAGGATGACTGGCTGGCGCTAGATCGCCGTGCGCTGCGGCGCACAGGCTACACCTTGAATAAGACCCAATTCATCGGCCGAGTCGTGATCACCCGGACGGGCAACCCCGAGCTCGTCGATCAGACCAATCGCGAAGGCTTGCGCGAGACGCCAGAGCAATATGTGCTGATTAATGTCATGCACTATGTCGTGCAGAACCTGCTCTGGGGGTTTCTCAAGGGGGTCGAGCGTCAGTATAAAAGCCAGAAAATCGACTTGTCCGAGGCCAGAATTCAGGTCACGCAACTGGAGAATCGTGCCACGACAGCGCTTCGGCGGTTACAACGTCTTGTCCCAACCGAAGGCAGGGAAGCAGTCGAAGAACTGCAGCAGACACTGTTTGAATTCTCCGAGTTCGCTGAACGTGCCCGGGCACGCATTGCCGAGGTCGAGCAGGAAAGTAGGCAAATGGTCGAAATGGCCGGCGTCGGTCTCATGGTCGAGGTCGTGGCGCACGAGCTCGCTCGCGCGTCCGAGAATGCGCTTTCCGCTCTCGACCGGCTGCATGGTCGTCCCGTGCCCGAAGAGATACGTGCACAGGTCGAAATCCTGCGATCCGAAATGAAGAGCATCAGCAAGCGCGTGCGCGTACTCGATCCACTCAGCATTTCGGGTCGCCAGCGGACCGAATTGTTCAGCCTCTCGGATCTCATTTCCGACACGGTCGAAGCCCATGATGCGCAGTTCAAACGCCATGGTATCGACATCGAAGTCAGCCTGCCCGAACGACCGCTGCGGGTGCGTGCGGTCAAGGGCATGGTCATTCAGATTCTCGAAAACCTGATCTCCAATTCGATCTATTGGCTAGCGCTCAGGTCCGAGCGCGAGCGATCGTTCAAGCCGAAGATAAAGATCGAGCTTCATTCTGGACCACCGTCGATCCTCTATGAGGACAATGGCGCTGGTATTTCGCGCGACAACCGCGAAAATGTCTTCAAGCCGTTCTTTTCGCTCAAAGAAAAGGCCAAGCGCCGCGGTCTCGGCTTGTTCATTGCACGTGAGGCGGCCCAACATCACGGCGGCGCCCTGTTTCTGGACGAAGCGGTCGATCCCGACACCGGACGCCTGCACAGGTTTGTTCTCGAACTGCCCGAAAAGGTGATCGCGTGACGCTCGCGGCGCTTCTCGCCGAAAAAGGCGTTCGTCGGGCGCTGATCGTCGACGATGCCTATGATCCACTCCCCCGTGCAGCGGATCTGGCAGAGGAAGGGCCTCAGTGGACCTTCTTCTTCGATGACCTAG
>JAESFP010000197.1_pt1 | contig 21964 bp, 18 predicted proteins | sample 9266181 | NCBI WGS metagenome assembly JAESFP01 (sample SAMN14502547, study PRJNA617102) | algae metagenome | isolation source: Pegethrix bostrychoides GSE-TBD4-15B and co-occurring heterotrophs from... | place: USA: Grand Staircase-escalante National Monument, Utah | collected 2006-08-15
ATCCGTCTGCGCGAAGGCGTGGAAATGATCATGCCGGGCGACAACGCCGAGCTGGACGTCGAGCTGATCACCCCGATCGCCATGGACCAAGGCCTGCGCTTCGCCATTCGTGAAGGCGGCCGCACCGTCGGCGCCGGCGTCGTGGCCAAGATCGTCGAATAGTCGATCTGCACCAAACCTAACGATCAGGCCGCCGGAGCAATCCGGCGGCCTTTTTGTTGAGCTTAGTACGGACGGCCGCCGACCGGCCGCATGGACGAGACCGCTTCGCCCAGCCCGTATTGGCGCAGGTCGCGGACATCGCGGTCGAAGATCTGGCAGCGGCCCCGGAAGTCGCTGTCGCTGCAAACCTGCCACGAGCCGCGGCCTTCGATCCGCAGGCTCATCGCGCGGTCATTGTACTGGCGCGGGAGATTCGTGACCTCGCGGCTGGTTTGGAACGCCTGGCCGCCGAAGTCCGGTGAGCTATAGAGGGTGATCCCGCCCTGGCCTTGCCAGGGGGGAGGGCGTCCACCGCCGCCGCCGCCGCCGTTGCTCCAGCCGCAAACCAGGCGACCGTTGTTGTTGCTGATGTCGTCGCGGCAGTCCTGAATGCGGATCGAGCTGTAGTTCCAACGACCGCGCGCATCCTGGCAGCTCGCCGTGAGGGTCGCGTTTCGGCCCGTGCCCCGAACGCTCGCGCTGCGGCAGCTCTGCTGATAGCTGCCTTGCGGAAGCCAGCCCTGACCACCCCATGAGCCGCCCGGCTGGCCGCCCCAGTTCCCGCCTTGCTGACCGCCGGCGCCGCCGGGGCCCCACCGCTCGGTAGGTTGCGGTTGCGGTTGCGGCTGGGCTTGGCTCTGGGCCGGGGCGACGAGGAACGTCGCCGCGACCGCCAGAACCGCGAATGATGCCTTCATCGTGGATGGTTCCTACCAATTCAAATCATGTGCTGCGCCGTGCAACGGCGCTTGGGACATAAGACACCAAGCCCAAGCTCCAGCAAGGTGGCGACGCCCGCATTACCGATTACACATCTGTCGGCGGCGCGCGCAGCAGGCCGACGGTCTCAGATCGCTCGCGACGGTGACGTGGAATCAATAGCTTAGCCTCCGATTCTAGAACTGACGCACGTGTCAATTTCCGCGTTGCCGGGGCGGCGCCTCCGGCGCACAGTCATGCTTGTCCGGCAAGGACGTGACGTGTGCGAGAAGGACAGAACAGCATGCGCGTAACGTTAGGGAGTGCGTCGGCGATCGTCTTGGCGATCGCCTTGTGTGGAGCGTGCAGTGAAAAGGGAGCAGGCCAGGCGCAGGCCTCGGCTGCGCCTCAAACGGAAAAAATCACGGCGGTGGGATGTCCCGTCGCCGGCCCGGCCTCGGGTTGTCTGACGATCATGGCCAACGGGAAGGCCTACGATCTGGCGGGGGCGAGTCCGGCGGTGGATATGTCGCGCAATGTCGGGATTTCGGTGACTGGGCATTCAGCCGGTGAGAAGTCCGCCTGCGGGATCAAACTGACCGACGTGAAGGTCGACTATCTCGGCCTCGGCTGCGGGGCACCGACCTAGCTGGGTTTCGGCGCGCGGGGCTGGGGGACTCCGGTCGCTGGATCGGTCTGAGTCTTGGTGTTGCGCGCCGAACCTTCCGAACCGACCGGTTCGGTGGCCGGGCGGGGAGGACTGCCGGGCTTCATGTCTTCGTCGCGGGTCTTGGCTTGATCGTCGCGACGGTCGGCGGGATTGGGCATGGGAATCCTCAATGACGTTGGTCACCTCAACGCGTTGCGGCGGGGCTTCGATCCGAAAGCTGTTATTTGAGGTCGTCATGGCTGATCGCGGCCTTGCGACTGCGGGAGTCGGCTGCTAAACGACCCGGCTTCGGCGATGAGCCTCTCGCGCCGGTGGGCAAGCAGTCCCCCGGCGTATTGTTCATTGCTCGAAGTCCGGCCCGCAAGGGCAGGGCAGTAGGAGTGTAGCTCAGCTGGTAGAGCATCGGTCTCCAAAACCGAGGGCCGGGGGTTCGAATCCCTCCACTCCTGCCACCCTATATGAGTACGCCGGGCGCGGAGGTCCGCCGCCCACATGAAGAGAGTCGTAAGAGCCTGATGGCTAGGAAACCGGGTTCGTCCCCGCAAGCGATGAAGAACCGCGCCGCCAAAACGGCTGCGGCGATCGCCCCTGCGTCGGCTCTGGCGCAGGCCGCGCCTGCGAAGAAGAAGCGCACGAGCCCAGCTCAGTTTTTCCGCGAAGTTCGCGCCGAAGCCCGCAAGATCACCTGGACCACACGTAAAGAGACCTGGATCACCTCGGTGATGGTCGGGATCATGGTGGTCTTGGCTTCGCTGTTCTTCCTGGTGGTCGACTGGGTGCTGGGTTCGGGAATGAACCTGCTGCTCAAGCTCGCTAACGGGGGTTAAGAGAGACATGAACGCCGAGACCCCCACCGCTCCGAACCCGCGCCACAAGTGGTATATCGTCCACGCCTACTCGAACTTTGAGAAGAAGGTGGCCGAATCGATCCGCGAACAGGCCAAGAGCCAGGGGCTGGAGGACACCTTCTCCGACATCCTGGTGCCGACCGAGGACGTGGTCGAAATCCGTCGCGGCCGTAAGGTCAACGCCGAGCGCAAGTTTTTCCCGGGCTACGTCCTGGTGAAGATGGAACTCACCGACGAGGCCTACCACCTCATCAAGAACACCCCGAAGGTCACGGGCTTCCTCGGTTCGGGCTCCAAGCCCATGCCGGTCTCCGAAAAGGAAGTCGCCCGTATCATCGGCGCCATCGAAGAGGGCGTGGAGCGGCCGAAGCCCACTATTTCCTTCGAGATCGGCGAACAAGTCCGTGTCACCGACGGCCCCTTCGCGAGCTTCAACGGCTCGGTGGAGCAAGTCGACGAGGAACGCGCTCGCCTGCGTGTGACGGTGTCCATCTTCGGACGCGCCACTCCGGTCGAGCTCGAATACGGTCAGGTCGAGAAGATCGCCTGATCGAACTGCCCCGGCCCGCTATCGGGCCGGGTTTCAAATCCGTGGGAGGGGAGGGTCACCTAGCCCCGCACCACGGCTCAACAGACCGGGCGTCCGGTCAAAGAGGAGAAAATGGCCAAAAAGATTTTGGGTTATATCAAGCTGCAGGTGCCCGCGGGCTCCGCCACCCCTTCGCCGCCCATCGGGCCGGCGCTCGGTCAGCGCGGCGTGAATATCATGGGCTTCTGCAAGGAGTTCAACGCGCGCACTGAGAAGGAAGCCAAGGGCACCCCCCTGCCGACGGTGATCACCGTCTATCAGGACAAGTCCTTCACCTTCATCACGAAGACCCCGCCTGCGACCCACTACATCAAGCAAGCGCTTGGTCTGAAGTCGGGCTCCAAGGAGCCGGGTCGCGCCGTCGCCGGTTCGATCTCGCGCGCTCAGCTGATCGAGATCGCCGAAAAGAAGATGAAAGACCTCAACGCCAACGACGTTGACGCCGCCGCCAAGATCATCGAGGGCTCCGCGCGCTCGATGGGCCTCGAAATCGTGGAGGCCTAAGTCATGAGCAAGCAAGCCAAGCGCATTCAAGCCTGGACCGGCGACCGTAGCGTCGCTCACCCGGTCGAAGCCGCCGTCAAGCTGGTGCGTGAAAACGCCAAGGCGAAGTTCGACGAAAGCATCGAGATCGCCGTCAACCTGGGCGTCGACCCGCGTCACGCCGACCAACAGGTCCGCGGCGTGGTCTCGCTGCCCTCGGGCACCGGCCGCGACGTTCGCGTCGCCGTCATCGCCAAGGACGCCAAGGCCGCTGAAGCCGAAGCTGCCGGCGCCGACATCGTCGGCGGCGAAGAGTTGGTGGAGCGCATCCAAGGCGGCTTCATGGAATTCGACCGCGTGATCGCCACGCCGGACATGATGGCCCTCGTCGGCCGTCTGGGTAAGGTGCTCGGCCCGCGCGGCCTGATGCCGAACCCGCGCGTCGGCACGGTGACCCCGAACGTCGGTCAAGCCGTGAAGGACGCCAAGGGCGGCGCCATCGAGTTCCGCACCGAAAAGACCGGCATCATCCACGCCGGTATCGGCAAGGCCAGCTTCACTGACGAAGCCCTGCTGATCAACGTGCGGGCTCTCGTTGACGCGCTCAACAAGGCCAAGCCGTCGGGCGCCAAGGGCACCTACATCAAGAAGATCAGCCTCTCCTCGACGATGGGCCCGGGCTTCAAGGTGGAAACCGGTTCGGTCGGCGTCTAAGCGACCTAACTCTTCCAAGACTTCCGATCAGGGGCGCAGCGGAAACGCTGCGCCCCTTTTCTTTGCCTGTACCAAGGCTAAGCTCGCCCCCACCTGCGAGGGAGGCCGCCTTGGAACTCAAGACCACGCGTTATGAGGTCGAAGACGGGATCGCCACTGTGACCCTGTCGCGCCCGCAGCGGCGCAACGCCTGGACCGGGCGAATGCATACCGAGTACCGCTGGATCCTGAGCCAGGCGGACCAGGATCGCGACGTCCGCGTCATTGTGGTCACCGGGGATCCGGCGGGGCAGGCCTTCTGCGCCGGGGCCGACCTGGAGGCCCTGGAGGGCCATTCCGAGAAGGGGCGATATGATCCTGGCACCGCCGAGGACATCGCGACCCCGGGTTTTGGCGTCGATCCGCACTTCGACGCGGCCTTCGCCTATCACTTCGGTATCGGCAAGCCGATCATCGCGGCCATTAACGGGGCCGCCGCCGGCGTGGGGCTGGTCCTGGCGGCGTTCGCTGATCTGCGCTTCGCGGCGGAGGGCGCGAAGTTCACGGCCGCCCATGGGCGTTTCAACTTCCCGGCCGAGTTTGGCCTATCTTGGGTGCTGCCCCGCATCATCGGCCTGACGCACGCGAACGATATCCTGTTGTCGAGCCGGGTGTTCACCGCTGAGGAGGCCCAGGCCATGCGGTTTCTTAACCGCCTGACGCCGCCCGAAGCCTTGATGCCGAGCGTCATGGAATATGCACGCAATCTCGCGGACGGCGTGGCGCCTAGCTCGGCGCGTGAGACCAAGCGGCAAATCTACCGGGATCTGCATCGCGACGCGGCCGGCGCGGTCGTTGCGGCCGAGCGGCTGCTGGAGGCTATGATCACCGAACCCGACTACAAGGAGGGCGTGAAGGCTTGGACCGGGAAGAGGAAAGCCAATTGGGTCGGCTAGCGCGTTCACTGCCGTTGGTCGGGGAGGGGGCCTCGCCCCTGGCGCTCTATCTGTGGTTCGCCGCGCGGGGTTCGCTCGTCTGGGCGGTCTCGACGCTGATTCTCAGGCTGCTGCCGTCGGCATGGGTGGACCGCCCGGCCTGGACCTTGTTGATCAGCGGCGCTGTCTCTGGCGCGGGCCTGGTGATCGCCACCCTCTTCTTCGTTCGCAAGGTCACACCGGAACATAGGCTGGGCGCTCTGGTCTCCTTTGTGGCTCCGCAAATGCTTTGGGATGCAGGGGTTACGGCCTTGTTCGGCCATGTGCTGCCGAACTTTCCGGTCAGCCACGCACCGCTGTTCGGGGCCTTCGTGCTGTGGTGCTACGCGGTGATGTTGACGACCGCGGTGATCGCCACCCGGCCTCGGCGCTGACAGCGCGGTTGTCTTCTCGCCCATGAGCGTGTAAAGGCCGCGCCTTCAAGAGTTTCGTCTCTCCGCAAGGGGAGGCGTGGACGGGGAGCTAGCTCCCCGATCCTGTCCAAGAACTGTGGGGAACCGGGGGCCGCCCGGATCCGTGACGCGAGGAAGAGCCCTTCCTCAAGCACAGGGAGACGGGAAGATGAAGTTCCGCCGACCATCGGCTTCGATGGGCGCGTGAACTGCGGCTTCTCTCAAAGGACAGGCTTAAACGATCCGCGCATGGGTTTGCCTTTGCATGGGTCGTCTGCTGCGGTCGTCGGAATCGTCCGGCGGCCAACCTGAGTATGGAGACCGCAATGGACCGCGCTCAAAAGCAGGAGTCGATCGAGACGCTTAAGGGCGTCTTCGCCGACGCCGGCGCCGTGGTCGTGACCCACAACCTGGGTCTGACCGTTGCGGAAATGACTGATCTTCGTGGCCGCCTCCGCAAGGAAGGCGCCCAGCTGAAGGTGGTGAAGAACACCCTGGCTCAAAAGGCTCTGGACGGTTCGATCGGCGAAGCGGGCGACGCCCTCTTCACCGGCCCTGTCGCCATCGCCTATGCGCCGGACCCTGTCTCCGCCGCCAAGATCACTGCTGAATTCGCCAAGGGGAACGAAAAGTTCGCCATCATCGGCGGGTTCATGGGCACCGAGGTCCTGGACCAAAAGGCCGTCAGCGCGCTTGCGACGCTGCCGTCCCTCGACCAGCTCCGCGGCAAGATCATCGGCCTTCTGCAAGCCCCGGCCACCAAGGTCGCCGGCGTTCTGCAGGCTCCGGCCGGCCAGTTGGCTCGTGTCTTCGGCGCTTATGCCGCCAAAGACGCCGCCTGATCGTCATTCCCGAACACACACTTCAATTCCCTAAGGACACATACACATGTCGAAGCTCGAAAAGCTGGTCGAAGAACTCTCCACCCTGACCGTCCTCGAAGCCGCTGATCTCTCCAAGCTGCTCGAAGAAAAGTGGGGCGTCTCCGCCGCCGCTCCGGTCGCCGTCGCCGCTGCTGGCGCCGCTGCTCCGGCCGAAGCCGTCGAAGAGCAAACCGAGTTCACCGTTGTTCTGACCGCCGGTGGCGACAAGAAGATCAACGTGATTAAGGAAGTCCGCGGCGTCCGTCCGGACCTCGGCCTGAAGGAAGCCAAGGACCTGGTCGAAGGCGCTCCGCAGAACGTCGTCGAGAACGTTTCGAAGCAAGTTGCCGACGAAGTCGCCAAGAAGCTGACCGAAGCCGGCGCGACCGTCCAAGTGAAGTAAGAACGACACCGCGAGTTTCTCGCGTTGTTGAGCGGGCCCGGAGGGAAACCTCCGGGCCCGTTTTCTTTGGCGGGGCCACTCTTCGCGACGCCGTGCTTTCCTGTGGATGGCGGCGTCTGGCCCGCCCGGCGGGCGACATCCTTGGTTGACGAGAAGGGCCTGACGCGAGATCGATAGCGACGATCTGAGCTTGTCCCCGGACGGGACAGATAAGGGCGGCGCAAGGCCGCCGGCCGGCGTGATCCCACTTTCTTTGGAAAGGGGGCTTCCATAGTCCGTGCAAAAAGCCTAATTAGCCCTCTTCGCGAAATTTACGATTCGTCGCAGTGGCGACTTTTCGTGCGCGCACGCTCCGAGGCATGGCCCGTCGCCCTCCGGCCATGCGAGGGAGCGCCCCTGGCGAAACAGGGGCTTCCAGCGTCCGGCGCCCGCAAGGGCGTTCGAGGGTGGACGCAGGACAACACGACCTGACGCGCGGAAACCGTTCTGCGCGTCGCTCAAGGGAACAAAATGGCGCAATCCTTCACCGGAAAAAAGCGGATCCGTAAGTCTTTCGGCCGCATCCCCGAAGCCGTGCAAATGCCGAACCTGATCGAGGTTCAGCGCTCTTCCTACGAACAATTCCTGCAACGTGAGACTCGCGCTGGCGAACGCCGCGAAGAGGGCATCGAGGCGGTCTTCCGGTCGGTCTTCCCGATCAAGGACTTCAACGAACGCGCCGTGCTGGAATACGTTTCGTACGAGTTCGAAGAGCCGAAGTACGACGTCGAGGAATGCGTCCAGCGCGACATGACCTACGCCGCGCCGCTGAAGGTCAAGCTGCGCCTCATCGTGTTCGAAACCGATGAAGAGACCGGCGCCCGCTCCGTGAAGGACATCAAGGAGCAGGACGTCTACATGGGCGATATCCCGCTCATGACCGAGAAGGGCACCTTCATCGTCAACGGTACGCAGCGGGTCATCGTCTCGCAGATGCACCGTTCGCCGGGCGTGTTCTTCGACCACGACAAGGGCAAGACCCACGCGTCGGGCAAGCTGCTGTTCGCCGCCCGCGTTATCCCGTATCGCGGTTCGTGGCTCGACTTCGAGTTCGACGCCAAGGACGTGGTCTACGTCCGTATCGACCGTCGCCGTAAGCTGCCCGCCACCACGTTCCTGATGAGCCTGGGCATGGACGGGGAGGAGATCCTCTCCACCTTCTACGAGACCGTCACCTACGAAAAGCGCACGGACCCGAAGAAGGGCGCCGCCGGCTGGACCGCGCCCTACAAGGCCGAACGCTGGCGTGGAGCCAAGCCGGACTATCCGCTGATCGACGCCGACACCGGCGAAGAGATCGCCCCGGCAGGCCAGAAGATTTCCGCGCGTAACGCCAAGAAGTTCGCCGACGCGGGTCTGAAGACCCTGCTGCTGGCGCCCGAAGCGCTCAACGGCCGCTATCTGGCTCGCGACCTCGTCAACTTCGAAACCGGCGAAATCTACGCCGAAGCCGGCGACGAACTGGACGCCACCGTCCTGCAGGGCCTGGAAGACCAAGGCTTCACCGACCTCGACATCCTCGACGTCGATGAAACCACCATGGGCGCCTACATCCGCAACACCCTGCGCATCGACAAGAACAACGCCCGTGAAGACGCGCTGTTCGACATCTACCGCGTCATGCGTCCGGGCGAGCCGCCGACGGTTGAAGCCGCCGAGGCGATGTTCAAGTCGCTGTTCTTCGACGGCGAGCGCTACGACCTCTCGTCGGTCGGCCGCGTGAAGATGAACATGCGTCTGGAGCTGGATTGCCCCGACGACGTGCGCATCCTGCGCAAGGAAGACGTGCTGGCGGTTCTGCAGACCCTGGTGGGCCTGCGCGACGGCAAGGGCGAAATCGACGACATCGACAACCTCGGCAACCGCCGGGTCCGTTCGGTCGGCGAGCTGCTGGAAAACCAATACCGCGTTGGCCTGCTCCGCATGGAGCGCGCCATCAAGGAACGCATGAGCTCGGTCGATATCGACACGGTCATGCCGCACGACCTGATCAACGCGAAGCCGGCGGCCGCCGCCGTGCGCGAGTTCTTCGGATCCTCGCAGCTGTCGCAGTTCATGGACCAGACCAACCCGCTCTCGGAAATCACCCACAAGCGCCGCCTCTCGGCGCTTGGCCCGGGCGGTCTGACCCGTGAGCGCGCCGGCTTCGAAGTCCGCGACGTGCACCCGACCCACTACGGCCGGATCTGCCCGATTGAAACGCCAGAAGGCCCGAACATCGGCCTGATCAACTCGCTCGCCACGCACGCTGTGGTGAACAAGTACGGCTTCATCGAGAGCCCCTATCGCCGGATCAAGGACGGCAAGACGACCGAAGAGGTCGTCTACATGTCGGCCATGGAAGAGGCCAAGCACGTCATCGCCCAGGCCAACATCAAGTTGGAAAATGGCGAGATCATCGAGGACCTGGTCCCCGGCCGGATCAACGGCGAACCTTCGCTGCTGCCGAAGGCCGACGTCGATCTGATGGACGTGTCGCCAAAGCAGGTCGTTTCGGTCGCAGCTTCGCTGATCCCGTTCCTCGAAAACGATGACGCCAACCGCGCCCTCATGGGCTCGAACATGCAGAAGCAGGCCGTGCCGCTCATCCAATCGGATGCGCCGCTGGTCGGCACCGGCATGGAAGCCATCGTGGCCGTGGACTCCGGCGCCGTCGTCGTCGCCCGCCGCGCTGGCGTGGTCGAGCAGATCGACGGTACTCGCGTCGTCATCCGCGCCATCGGCGAAACCGACCCGACCAAGGCCGGCGTCGATATCTACCGCCTGCAGAAGTTCCAGCGTTCGAACACCTCGACCTGCATCAACCAGCGTCCGCTGGTCCGCGTGGGCGACAAGGTCAACGCCGGCGACGTGATCGCCGACGGTCCGTCGACCGACCTGGGTGAACTGGCTCTGGGTCGCAACACCCTCGTCGCGTTCATGCCGTGGAACGGCTACAACTTCGAGGACTCGATCCTGATCTCCGAGCGCATCGTGCGCGACGACATCTTCACCTCGATCCACCTCGAGGAATTCGAGGTCATGGCCCGCGACACCAAGCTGGGTCCGGAAGAGATCACCCGCGACATCCCGAACGTCGGCGAGGAAGCCCTGCGCAACCTCGACGAAGCGGGCATCGTGGCGATCGGCGCCGAAGTCCTGCCGGGCGATATCCTGGTCGGCAAGGTGACCCCGAAGGGCGAGAGCCCGATGACGCCGGAAGAAAAGCTTCTGCGCGCCATCTTCGGTGAAAAGGCTTCGGACGTTCGCGACACCTCGCTGCGCCTGCCGCCTGGCGTGGCCGGCACGATCGTCGAAGTCCGCGTGTTCAACCGTCACGGCGTCGATAAAGACGAACGCGCCATGGCGATCGAGCGCGCCGAGATCGACCGTCTGGGCAAGGACCGCGACGACGAATTCGCGATCCTGAACCGCAACATGACCTCGCGTCTTCGCGACCTGATCGTCGGCAAGACCGCCGTCTCCGGCCCCAAGGGCCTGGGTCGCGGCGAAGTCACCGCCGAGAAGCTGGAAGAGATCGCGCCGGGCCTGTGGTGGCAGATCGCCATGGACGACGAAAAGGCCATGGGCGAGCTGGAGGCCATGCGCCGTCAGTTCGACGAAGCCCGCAAGCGTCTGGACCGCCGGTTCGAAGACAAGGTCGACAAGCTGCAGCGCGGCGACGAACTGCCGCCTGGCGTGATGAAGATGGTCAAGGTCTTCGTGGCCGTGAAGCGCAAGCTTCAGCCCGGGGACAAGATGGCCGGTCGTCACGGCAACAAGGGCGTCATTTCCAAGATCCTGCCGATCGAGGACATGCCGTACCTGGAAAGCGGCCAGCACGTGGACATCGTTCTGAACCCGCTGGGCGTGCCTTCGCGGATGAACGTTGGTCAGATCTTCGAAACCCACCTCGGATGGGCGGCGGCCGGTCTTGGCAAGCAGATCTCCGATCTGCTCGAAGCCTGGCAGAACGGCGGTCAGAAGCAGGCTCTGCTTGACCACCTGCGCGACATCTACGGCCCCGACCAGGAGCTTCCCGATACGACGGAAGAGCTGATCGAACTGGCCAAGAACCTGTCGAAGGGCGTGCCGTTCGCGACCCCGGTCTTCGACGGCGCCCACATCGACGACATCGAGAACCTGTTGGAGAAAGCCGGCCTGGCGCGTTCGGGCCAGTCGATCCTGTACGATGGCCAGACCGGCGAGCAGTTCAAGCGTCCGGTCACGGTCGGCTACATCTACATGCTGAAGCTGCACCACCTGGTCGACGACAAGATCCACGCCCGTTCGATCGGTCCGTACTCGCTCGTCACCCAGCAGCCGCTGGGCGGTAAGGCGCAGTTCGGCGGCCAGCGCTTCGGGGAAATGGAAGTGTGGGCTCTGGAAGCCTACGGCGCGGCCTACACCCTGCAGGAAATGCTGACGGTGAAGTCCGACGACGTGGCCGGTCGTACCAAGGTCTACGAGTCCATCGTCCGCGGCGACGACACCTTCGAAGCCGGCATTCCGGAGAGCTTCAACGTTCTCGTGAAGGAAATGCGTTCGCTGGGCCTGAATGTGGAGCTGGAGAACGGCTAACGCCGGCTCCGACTTCTACCGAATGTGCGAGGGGAGGGGCCGTCAGCTCCTCCTCACCGCCTCTGGAAATGCTGACGAACTGGAAAATCGATGAACCAGGAAGTCCTGAATATCTTCAATCCGGTCCAGGCCGCTCCGACCTTCGACCGCATCCGTATCGCTCTGGCTTCGCCTGAAAAGATCCGCTCGTGGTCGTTCGGCGAGATCAAGAAGCCGGAAACCATCAACTACCGGACCTTCAAGCCGGAACGTGATGGCCTGTTCTGCGCGCGCATCTTTGGCCCGACCAAGGACTACGAGTGCCTGTGCGGCAAGTACAAGCGCATGAAATACAAGGGCATCATCTGCGAGAAGTGCGGCGTCGAGGTCACCCTCGCGCGCGTTCGCCGCGAGCGGATGGGCCACATCGAACTGGCTTCGCCGGTCGCCCACATCTGGTTCCTGAAGTCCCTGCCGAGCCGCATCTCGATGATGCTCGACATGGCCCTGAAGGACATCGAGCGGGTCCTCTACTTCGAATACTACATCGTCACCGAGCCGGGCCTGACGCCGCTGAAGCTGCATCAGCTGCTCTCGGAAGACGACTACATGCGCTACCAGGAGGAGTTCGGGGACGACAGCTTCACCGCCGAGATCGGCGCCGAAGCCGTCCAAGGCCTGCTGAAGGCCATCGACCTGCCGAAGGAAGCCGACCGTCTGCGTGAGGAACTCCTCACGATTACGTCGGAAATGAAGCTGAAGAAGACGTCCAAGCGTCTGAAGCTGATCGAGAGCTTCATCGAAAGCGGCAACAAGGCCGAATGGATGATCCTCTCCGTGGTCCCGGTGATCCCGCCGGAACTGCGTCCGCTGGTTCCGCTGGACGGCGGCCGCTTCGCCACGTCCGACCTGAACGACCTCTATCGTCGGGTGATCAACCGGAACAACCGCCTGAAGCGTCTGATCGAACTGCGCGCGCCGGACATCATCATCCGCAACGAAAAGCGGATGCTGCAGGAAGCCGTCGACGCCCTGTTCGACAACGGCCGTCGTGGTCGCGTCATCACCGGCGCCAACAAGCGTCCGCTGAAGTCGCTGGCCGACATGCTGAAGGGCAAGCAAGGTCGATTCCGTCAGAACCTGCTCGGCAAGCGCGTCGACTATTCAGGCCGTTCGGTCATCGTCGTCGGCCCGGAACTGAAGCTGCATGAGTGCGGCCTGCCGAAGAAGATGGCGCTCGAGCTGTTCAAGCCGTTCATCTATGCGCGTCTGGACGCCAAGGGCCTGTCGGGCACCGTCAAGCAGTCCAAGCGAATGGTGGAACGCGAGCAGCCGGCGGTCTGGGACATCCTCGACGAGGTTATCCGCGAGCACCCGGTCCTGCTGAACCGCGCGCCGACGCTTCACCGTCTGGGGATCCAGGCGTTCGAGCCGAAGCTGATCGAAGGTAAGGCCATCCAGCTTCACCCGCTGGTCTGCGCCGCCTTCAACGCCGACTTCGATGGCGACCAGATGGCCGTCCACGTTCCGCTCTCGCTGGAAGCCCAGCTTGAAGCGCGCGTGCTGATGATGTCGACGAACAACATCCTGTCGCCCGCCAACGGCCGCCCGATCATCGTGCCGTCGCAGGATATCGTTCTGGGTCTCTACTACCTGTCGCTGGCCAAGGATAACGAGCCTGGCCAAGGCAAGCTGTTCGCGGACCTGGGCGAAATCGACGCGGCGCTCGACGCCAAGGTCGTGACGCTCCACACCAAGATCAAAGCCCGCCACTCGGAAATGAACGCCGACGGTGAGCTGGTCCGCAAGGTGATCGACACGACGCCTGGCCGGATGAAGATCGTGGCGCTGTTCCCGCACCACCCGGCGATCGGCCACCGCCTTCTTGAGAAGAACCTGACCAAGAAGGAAATCGGCAACCTGATCGACGCCGTCTATCGCCACTGCGGTCAGAAGGCGACGGTCATCTTCGCCGACCAGATGATGGCGCTGGGCTTCAAGGAAGCGGCCAAGGCCGGCATCTCCTTCGGCAAGGATGACATCATCATCCCCGAGCGGAAGAAGCCGATCGTGGCTCAGACCCGCGCGTTGGTCGAAGAGTACGAGCAACAGTACGCCGACGGCCTGATCACCAAGGGCGAGAAGTACAACAAGGTCGTTGACGCGTGGGCCAAGGCCACCGACCGCGTCGCCGACGAAATGATGTTGGAAATCTCGACCGCCGAGAAGGACGAGAACGGCCGTGAAAAGGAGATCAACTCGATCTTCATGATGGCCAACTCCGGCGCGCGTGGTTCGCAAGCCCAGATGAAGCAGCTCGGCGGGATGCGCGGCCTGATGGCCAAGCCGTCGGGCGAGATCATCGAAACGCCGATCATCTCGAACTTCAAGGAAGGCCTGTCCGTCCAGGAGTACTTCAACTCCACCCACGGCGCTCGTAAGGGCCTGGCCGACACCGCTCTGAAGACCGCCAACTCCGGTTATCTGACGCGTCGTCTGGTCGACGTGGCGCAGGACTGCATCATCAACGAGGAAGACTGCGGCACCACCCGGGGCATCACCCTGCGGGCCGTGGTCGAGGGCGGCGACGTCCTCGTCTCGCTGGGCCTGCGCGTCCTGGGCCGCTTCTCGGCCGAAGACGTGAAGGATCCGGGCACCGGTGAAGTCATCGCTCCGGCCGACACCTATTTCGACGAGAACATGTGCGATCTCGTCGACAAGGTCGGCGTCCAGTCGATCAAGGTGCGTTCGGTCCTGACCTGCGAAGCCAAGGTCGGCGTCTGCGGCGCCTGCTACGGCCGCGACCTGGCCCGTGGTACTCCGGTCAACATCGGTGAAGCGGTCGGCGTCATCGCCGCCCAATCCATCGGCGAGCCGGGCACCCAGCTGACCATGCGGACCTTCCACATCGGCGGCACCGCCCAGGTGGCTGAGCAGTCGTTCTTCGAAACCGGCAACGAGGGTGTCGCTCGGATCGTGGGCGGTATGACCGTCCAGGCTCCGGACGGCGACTTCGTGGTCCTGAGCCGCAACCTGCAGATCATCGTGCAGGTCGATGGCAAGGATCGTGAAACCTACAAGCCGCCGTACGGCGCCCGCCTGCGGGTCAAGGAAGGCGACAAGGTCAAGCGCGGCCAACGCCTCGCCGAATGGGACCCCTACTCGAACCCGATCATCTCCGAAGTGGGCGGCAAGGTCCGCTTCGAGGACCTGGTCGAGAACGTTTCGGTCCGTGAAGAAGCCGACGAAGCGACCGGCATTTCCAATCGCGTGGTCATCGACTGGCGCGCATCGACCAAGGGTTCGGACCTGCGTCCGGCCATGTCGGTCATCGGAGCAGACGGCGCCTACATGCGCATCTCCAACGGCGGGGAAGCTCGTTACCTCCTGCCGGTCGGCGCCATTCTTTCGGTTGGCGACGGCGACGAGATCAAGCCGGGTGAAGTCCTGGCGCGCGTCTCCACGGAAAGCGCCAAGACCCGCGACATCACCGGCGGTCTGCCGCGCGTCGCCGAACTCTTCGAAGCCCGCCGTCCGAAGGATTGCGCGGTCATCGCCGAGATGGACGGCCGCGTCGAATTCGGCCGGGACTACAAGAACAAGCGCCGGATCAAGATCACCCCCGAGGATGGTGGCGAACCGGTCGAGTTCCTGATCCCGAAAGGCAAGCACATCGCCGTCCACGACGGGGACATCATCCGCAAGGGCGAGTACCTGATCGACGGCAACCCGGATCCGCACGACATCCTGCGCATCCTGGGCATCGAAGCGCTGGCCGAGTTCCTGGTGGACGAAATCCAGGAGGTCTACCGCCTCCAGGGCGTGCCGATTAACGACAAGCACATCGAAACGATCGTTCGTCAGATGCTGCAGAAGGGTGAAATCCTCGAGCCGGGCGACACCGGCCTGCTCAAGGGCGACCACCTGGACATGACGGAGATCAACGAGGAGAACGCCAAGGCTGAAGCCCGCGGCGGTCGCCCTGCGATCACCCAACCCGTCCTGCTCGGCATCACCAAGGCGTCGCTGCAGACCCGCAGCTTCATCTCGGCCGCGTCGTTCCAGGAAACCACTCGCGTGCTCACCGAGGCTTCGGTGCAGGGCAAGAGCGACACCCTGGAAGGCCTGAAGGAAAACGTGATCGTCGGCCGTCTGATCCCGGCCGGTACGGGCTCGTACCTCCGGAACCTGCAGCGCATCGCCGCCAAGCGCGACGAAGCCCTGTCGGCCAGCCGCGAAGAGGCCATGGAGCCGCTTCCGGACATCATCGCCGTCGACGCCGAGGCGGAGAAGGTCGAGAGCTAAGACGTCTTCCAAACGGAAGTCCTACGGAACGGCCCGGGAGCAATCCCGGGCCATTTTCGTTGTGCACATATGCACAGTGAGCAACCAACGGTTGCCGAGCTGTCGCCAAGGTGTAGCTTGTTCCCTGGCGTTGTGAACGCTGGGGGGATTCATGAAAAAGCTATGCGCTAGCGCGGCGATGGTCGCGCTTGGCTGGTCGACGTCTGTTCAAGCCGCGCCGCCGCCAGCCTCCGCCTTCGGCCGGGTCCCCGCCGTCCTCGACGTGGATATCTCGCCCAACGGACAACGTGTCGCGCTCATGGGCGCGGCGTCCGAGCAGCGCTTCATCTCGATCGCGACGCTCGACCAGCCTGGCCTGCCGATCCTTCAGTTGGGCGATGTCGAAGGCGTCTTCCTGCAGTGGGCCGGGGACGAATTCGTCCTGGCGCGCGTGGCCTATTGGGAGAAGGTCGGACCGCGAAACGTCTACCGGATGGAGCGGACGATCAGCGTGACACCGCAGGCGAAGGCTGTGGCGCAGCTGTTTTCCGCCGATCCGGTGTCATCGCTGCTCACCGAGCAAAGCATCGTCGGGATATCCCAATCGCCGATCCGCGCCGTGGCCCTGGGGCTCATCGAGTCGCAGGGCGCCAGCTCAAACATGAACACCAAGCTGCAGCGCAAGGGCGTGGACAGCCCCTACGTGATGGCGCTGTGGAGCATGGACCCGGCGACCGGTCGTGGCCGGCTGTTGGAACGGGGCGATTACGACACCCAAGGCTGGGAGATTGATCCCAGCGGCGAAGTCCGCGTTCGTCTGGAGATCGACGAGATCAACCATCGCTTCGCCGTCAGCGGTCGCGCGAAGGGCAAGTCCGGATGGACGCAGCTCTGGGAAGGCCCGGACTTTGACAGCCGCCGCTCGTACTACGGCTATTCGGCGCGAGACGAGGCGATCTATCTGGGACTGGACGACCAGCTGATCGCCAAGCGCTTGGCCGACGGATCAACGTCCGTCGTCGCCGAGGGGTTTGGGGGCGCGACGCCGGACCTCGTCTGGGACCGGCACCTGCGGGCCGCGATCGGCGTGGAGACAGGCGCAGAAAAGCCGGTGATCAAGTGGTTGGATCCCGAGATCGGCGCGGTCCATGCGACTCTTTCCAAGGCGTTCAAGGACAAGTCGGTCTTGCCCGGAAGCTGGTCCGTGGATCGAACCCGCTTCGTGGTTCGCGTCAGCGCGCCGGCTGCTCCTGGGGCCTGGTATCTGTTCGACAAGACGCGGAAGGAACTCTCGCCGTTGGGCGAGGAGTATCCCGAGCTGAAGGACACCCCGCTCAGCACGACCCGATGGATGACCTACAAGGCCCGCGACGGGCTGGAGATCCCGGCCTACGTGACCTCGCCGCCCGGTGCGACGAGCGCCAATGCGCCGCTCATTGTCCTTCCCCACGGCGGGCCCGCGAGCCGTGACACCTATGACTTCGACTACCTCGCCCAGTTTCTGGCCAGCCGCGGATACGTGGTGTTGCAACCGCAGTTCCGCGGATCGGCCGGGTTCGGTCACGCCTTTGAAAAGGCGGGAGCGGGGGAGTGGGGCGGCAAGATGCAGACCGATCTGCTCGACGGCGTTGCGGCGCTGGCGGCGGCCGGGACTATCGATCCGAAACGGGTGTGCATCGTCGGCGCGAGCTTTGGCGGCTATGCGGCCCTGGCGGGGGCTAGTCTGCATCCCGACGCCTATCGCTGCGCGGCTTCGATCGCCGGCGTCGCCGATCTGGGTCTGTTGATGATCGAACAGGGCCGGCTCTACGGTCGTGAGTCAGCGGGGCTTGGCGAACTGAAGGGCATGTTGGGCCGTAGCTCGACGGAGAAGATCATGGCCACCTCGCCGGCCCGGCAGGCGGCGAAGGTGCAGGCGCCGATCCTGTTGATCCACGGCGACAAGGACACTGTCGTTCTGCCCGAGCAATCCGAGGTGATGGCCAAGGCCCTGAAGGCCGCGGGCAAGCCTTACGAGTACGTCGTCCTCAAGGACGAGAACCACTACCTCACGCGGGCGGCGACGCGCACCCAGACTCTTGAGGCGATCGAGGCCTTCCTCGCCAAGCATTTGCCCACGGGGGGCTGATGGGCGTTCAACGGGCGGCCTTCAGGGCCTCTCTCACGCCGGGGTAGATCCCGGTCTGCCGGTAGATGCGCATCTGTTCCTGGGCCGCGACCTTCTCATCGAACGCCCTGAGCTTGTCCTTGGCGATCGGCGGCGGGATGAACGGCGCGTCCTTGGCACCGGCGCCGAGTTTCTCCAGGCATCCCTCCCGCTCGGCCTTGCTGAGCAGGGTCGGGTTGGCGCAGCCGACCGCCCCGCGCCGCAGGGCGTTGCGCACGTCGGCCGGGGCGCCGTCGGGGCCAGCGGGGGAGGGGACGGGGAGCAACTGCGCGGTCTCGCCTGCCGGTGGCGCATCGCGGGTCACCAGCGGCGCGACGGTCGTGGTCTCGTCGGGACGAAGTGTTCGCCGCGGGCGCAAGGGACGGCTGGCAAGGCTCTGGGCCGGTGCGGCCTCCTCCCGCCTGGTCGGCATCACGAAGGGCACGACCTCGACTTGGAAGATCGGCGGGGTTGCGACCGCGATGCTTTCTGGGCGATTGAGCGCCAGGAGCGCGAGCACGCCCAGGTGAGCGATTCCTGAGATCGCCAGGACGATCATCAACCTTCGCCGGTCCGCTGACCGCATGGCACAGCCTCAGGGTTGTAACCTTGGCCTTAAGTTTCGCGTCTCACGCGGCGAATTGATGGCTGAAACCGGCCCGAAGTGGCTGGAAAAGGCGTTTCTTTCGCAAGCGTTGACGAGAAGGGGCTTCACGAGTATGAACCGCGCTCCTTTCGCGACCGAGGATTCTTCCTTTGTCCCGATGAACGGTCCTCCCGCAACGGATGACCAGGACCGCCGGAACGCACGAGATCGCGCGCCGGCGAGTTTTTGCGTTCAACGGGCGGTCTCGAGACCAGACACGAACTGAACCCTTTTTCGAGGCGCCACGGCCAAACGGCACACGCCTCCAGAGCAGAGATTAGATGCCAACAGTCAACCAGCTCATTCGCAAGCCCCGGCAGGACAAGCCGTCGCGCAACAAGGTTCCGGCCCTTAAGGGCTGCCCTCAGCGCCGTGGCGTCTGCACCCGCGTCTACACGACCACCCCGAAGAAGCCGAACTCCGCTCTTCGTAAGGTCGCCAAGGTGCGTCTGACCACCGGGATCGAAGCGGTGTGCTACATCCCCGGCGAAGGCCATAACCTTCAAGAGCACTCGGTCGTGCTCATCCGTGGGGGCCGCGTGAAGGACCTTCCCGGCGTTCGCTATCACATCCTGCGCGGCGTGCTCGACACCCAAGGGGTCAAGGACCGCAAGCAGCGTCGTTCGCTCTACGGCGCCAAGCGTCCTAAGTAAGGAATAACAAGAATGTCCCGCCGCCGTCGCGCCGAGAAACGTGAAGTTCTTCCGGACCCGAAGTTCGGAGACCTCACGGTCACCAAATTCATGAACTACGTCATGTACGAAGGCAAAAAAGCCGTCGCAGAAAACATTCTGTATGGCGCCTTCGACATCCTGGAAGCCAAGCGCAAAGACCAGACCCCGCTGGAAACGTTCCACGCGGCCCTGGAAAATGTCGCTCCTGGCATCGAAGTCCGCTCCCGCCGGGTCGGCGGCGCCACCTATCAGGTGCCCGTCGAAGTTCGTCCGGACCGTCGGAAGGCCCTGGCCATTCGTTGGCTGGTCACCGCCGCTCGCAAGCGCGGCGAAAACACCATGACCGAGAAGCTGGCCGGCGAACTGCTGGACGCCTCCTCGAACCGTGGTTCGGCCGTGAAGAAGCGTGAAGACACGCACAAGATGGCCGAAGCGAACCGCGCCTTCTCGCACTACCGCTGGTAAGACCCGGCATCCATCGCTTTCCGGCGCGGGCGGTTTGAGTTAAACCGCCCGCGTTGTTCGTTCAGATATCCGAACGCCCTTCTCCAGCAGAGCTTCCGCTATGCCCCGCACGCACAAAATCGAAGACTACCGCAACTTCGGCATCATGGCGCACATCGACGCCGGTAAGACGACGACGACGGAGCGGATTCTGTTCTACACTGGTAAGAACCACAAAATGGGGGAGACGCACGACGGCGCCTCGACCATGGACTGGATGGACCAGGAGCAGGAACGCGGCATCACCATCACGTCCGCCGCGACGACCGCCTTCTGGAAGGGCAAGCGTCTCAACATCATCGACACCCCCGGCCACGTGGACTTCACCATTGAAGTCGAACGTTCGCTGCGCGTGCTCGACGGCGCCGTGACGGTGCTGGACGGCAACGCCGGCGTTGAGCCGCAAACCGAGACCGTCTGGCGTCAGGCCGACAAGTATCGCGTTCCGCGGATCGTGTTCGTCAACAAGATGGACAAGATCGGCGCCGACTTCGAGAAGTCGGTGGAATCGATCCGTGACCGCCTCGGTGCGAAGGCTGTGCCGATCCAACTGCCGATCGGTTCGGAATCGAACCTGAAGGGCGTGATCGACCTGGTCACGATGAAGGCCCTGGTCTGGGAAACCGACGCCGTTGGCGCCGACGCCGACGTGCGTGACATCCCGGCCGACCTGATCGAAGCCTCCACGACCGCGCGTCATTACCTGATCGAAAACGCCGTCGAACTCGACGACGAGGCGATGGAAGCCTACCTGAGCGGCGAAGAGCCCTCGGAAGAAACCATCAAGAAGTGCATCCGTAAGGCTGTGCTCACCGGCGCGTTCTATCCGATCCTCTGCGGCTCGGCCTTCAAGAACAAGGGCGTCCAGCCGCTGCTCGACGCCGTTGTCGAATACCTGCCGTCGCCGCTCGACATTCCGCCGACCCCGGGCATCGATTTCCGTACCGAAGAGCCCGTTGTCCGTAAGGCCTCGGACGACGAACCGCTTTCGGTTCTGGCGTTCAAGATCATGGACGACCCCTTCGTCGGTTCGCTGACCTTCTGCCGCATCTATTCGGGCAAGCTCGAAACCGGCATGAGCCTGATGAACTCGACCCGCGATAAGAAGGAACGCGTCGGCCGCATGCTGCTGATGCACTCCAACAACCGCGAAGACATCAAGGAAGCCTATGCGGGCGACATCGTCGCCCTGGCCGGCCTGAAGGAAACCCGCACGGGTGACACCCTTTGCGACCCGAACAAGTCGCCGGTGATCCTCGAGCGCATGGAATTCCCGGCGCCGGTTATCGAGATCGCCGTCGAGCCCAAGTCGAAGGCTGACCAGGAAAAGCTGGGCGTCGCCCTGGCCAAGCTGGCCGCCGAAGATCCGTCCTTCACCGTCTCGACCGACCACGAGTCGGGCCAGACGATCCTGAAGGGCATGGGCGAGCTGCACCTGGACATCAAGATCGACATCCTGAAGCGGACCTACAAGGTCGAAGCCAATATCGGCGCGCCGCAGGTGGCCTATCGTGAAAGCCTGGGTAAGAAGGTCGATATCGACTACACCCACAAGAAGCAGACCGGCGGTACGGGCCAGTTCGCCCGCGTCATGATCACGTTCGAACCCGGCGAACCGGGCTCGGGCTTCGTGTTCGAAAGCGCCATCGTCGGCGGTGCGGTGCCGAAGGAATACATCCCCGGTGTCGAAAAGGGTCTGGAGTCCGTCAAGGACAACGGCCTGCTCGCCGGCTTCCCGCTGATCGACTTCAAGGCGACCCTGACCGACGGCAAGTACCACGACGTCGACTCCAGCGTGCTGGCGTTCGAAATCGCGGCCCGCGCCGCCTTCCGCGAACTGCGCGAGAAGGGCGCTCCGAAGCTGCTCGAGCCGATCATGGCTGTCGAAGTCGTGACCCCGGAAGAGTATCTGGGTTCGGTCATCGGCGACCTGAATGGTCGTCGTGGCATGATCCAGGGCCAGGACGTCCGCGGCAACGCGATCGTCGTCAACGCCTTCGTGCCGCTGGCGAACATGTTCGGTTATGTGAACACCCTTCGCGGGATGTCGCAGGGCCGCGCTCAGTTCACCATGCAGTACGATCACTACGACCCGGTGCCGCAACACGTCGCCGACGAAGTGATCAAGAAGTACGCCTAACCCCAACCCTAGTTTAGAGGACAAGCCCAAACAGGGCTGGAGCTTGAAATGGCTAAAGAAAAGTTCGAACGCAATAAGCCGCATTGCAACATCGGCACGATTGGTCACGTTGACCATGGCAAGACGACGTTGACGGCTGCGATCACCATGACGCTG
>JAESFP010000198.1_pt1 | contig 21905 bp, 24 predicted proteins | sample 9266181 | NCBI WGS metagenome assembly JAESFP01 (sample SAMN14502547, study PRJNA617102) | algae metagenome | isolation source: Pegethrix bostrychoides GSE-TBD4-15B and co-occurring heterotrophs from... | place: USA: Grand Staircase-escalante National Monument, Utah | collected 2006-08-15
TTCCAACGAAAGAGACGCGATCTTGTGCATTGATGATGACGTTGCCTGCATCTCCTTGTCCACGAGTATTGGCAACCAGTTGTGCCCCATCTTGGACATCCAGCGAGCCAGTTGTAATCTCTACATTGCCACCTTGCCCCACCCCAGTTGCTTCTACTGTACTGAAGGCAGCACTACTAGATTTACCATCTGCACTTCTTCCAACGAAAGAGACGCGATCTTGTGCATTGATGATGACGTTGCCTGCATCTCCTTGTCCACGAGTGCTGGCAACCAGTTGTGCACCTTCCTCAACTGATAGAGATCTAGCTGCAATGATTAAATTTCCCCCGTTCCCCGTCGCGCCCAAGTTTACATTATTTGTGATGGAACTATCTCGAACTCGAATATCGCCTGTTGCATTTAACGTTAGATTACCAGCTTGGTTTCCTACAGCTCCTGAATTAATAAAGATTCCTGCCGCCAATAAACTATTATCCAATACCTCAATATTTTGTGCTGTCACTCCAATATCGCCATCTTCGCTAAAGGCGACAGCAACCCGTGAACCATTTGTAAATGATACATCCCCGCGCGCCAATGTTGCTGGAAAACTCAAGCTGTCGTCAGTATTTAGCTCTATAGTACCTATACCTGCCACCGATCCAACTTCCACCCGCCCTTCAAATGCACTCAACCGTCCGCCATCGTTTTCCACATTGCCACCTAACAGCAGCAAGTTCTGCCCATTTCCCACCCGTAGACCAAAGATAGTGTTAGCCTGGTTTGTGATAGTAGCGGGATTGGCTATAGGAATCTGATTGAACAAGAAAGCGGAAGGATTGATCGTCAGCAATGCGGGTGCTTCAGGATTTGTAGCGTTGAAGAAGCCCTGCTCACCAAACTGAATAGCATTCGCTGTCGTCGCAGCAAATGATCCGCCTACATCCAAGCTCGCGTTTGGGCCAAACAGAATTCCGTTTGGATTCATAAAAAACAGATTTGCCGTTCCATCAACGCCCAGCGTCCCCAAAATATTCGATGGATTACTTCCCGTAACGCGACTAAAAATATTCTCGGTTGCGGCTGGATTCGCAAAATAGGCCGCATCGCCATCCCGAACGCCAAACTCCTGAAAGCTATGGAACAGATTGCGTCCTCTAGCCGCACCGCCCTCAATCAAATCCGCATCCCGTCCTCGGACTGTGGCTCGCCGAACTCGCGAACTCTCAGCGCCCAGCGTCACATCTGGCACCACCTGCGCCACCGCCGCATCAGCTCCAATTACCCCAATCGCGCTCAAACCCACCAATGTAGCCCAGAGAACCTTCCGCATCACCCTAGCCCTCACTCCAGAACAGCTATCCCAAAAGCAACAGCTTTCAGTTACGAGAATGTGTACCACAGAAACAGAGAAACAGCCGCAAAACAGGCGACTTTCTTTAGAAATCGCTTGGATTAACTTACGACGTAATCGCTGGAATACCGTAAATAAGGCGCATGGTAATTCCGCACAACACAGTGCAGCAATCAGAATCGCTCAATTTTTTAGCCCCACCCTTGCCCACGTATAGCTATAGCCAAACTGATTAAGACATCCAACAGACAAGCCATCCGCTATTCCAGCTCGACCATCTGCCCCCGGTGTCGTAATCAGCCCATCCGCTGCTATATTCGCAAAGGCTACCGGCGCAACCGATAGCGCGCCTCTTCTATGGCAATGACCCTACAGAATCACGCTAAGTAAAGACTCACCGCTAATTGCCAAAAGATCAGAAAAATCAAGATCGAAGGTCAGCGCAATTCGTGATTCCTGGTTTGCTTTTTCCACAATCAGGCTATCCGCCAAACGTTGCAGCCCCTGTTCCGACAAATGAACCACATCATGTCCATCGCTCCGGAGCGCCCGAACTACAGACGGTAAGTTTAGAGAGATTTACCACGAAAAAGCAGTTACCAATTCCTGCAATAGAGCTAGCGAGAAAACCACCTGTGGCCTGCAAGTTTGCCAAAGGAATTCTGCGTCAACCGGGAATGCAAGACAGATCTAGCTCCCCTATTGTTTGAGTTACAGCAAACATTTAGCGGTGACTCCCATGTTGAACAAAACCTCGAACATTCATGCCCTCAGCTCTGTCGCACTATTAGGATTTTCACTAGCAGCGTTCAGCAGCTTTTACCCCCAAACCACGCTAGCTAATCCTACCGCACCATTCTCAGATGTGACCTCAACTCAGGCTGCCGATCTGCTGCCAGTACAGCAGTGCGAGCCGATAAGTCCTGCTGCTTCCTCCATCGCGCTGCCACCGCTCTCTCCACCCACTGTTACCAATTCACTTGGCAATGAGCTAGCAGTGCCCGAAACCCCGCCACCCGTTGGACTCACCCAGCCACTCGGTGCGGAGGCCATCAGGCAAGCCAGTCAGGATACCTGCGCCGGAGGAACATTCATATCTGTGCCTACTCCTCAGCTTGATCCAACGCTTCTGCCCGTCTCTATTCCCCAACCTGCACCACCCACGTTTCGGCTCAGCAATCCCTCAGCCTGTAGCGGCCTGCCCGGTCTGACGTTTTTCTGTCTACAGGTTGACTTTGATCAATCTGAGCATCGTCCCAACGTATTCAAGCCAGACCCAAGATGATATCACCGTTCCTGTTCAGAGCAGAGGCTTTTTTACAACAGCTGCATAGCCTCAGCAGCCTCGCGCCTAGATATCAGCGGATGCAGCAAGCCTGTCAAAGACCCGACCTAAACTTCTACGAGATTGAGCCATGACAGAGGATGACATTGCAGATCAAATTAACGCTGCACTAGCGCCAGAGGCATCTATTCTGAATACAGTTTCAGATACCGTCTCAGATACGATTTCAGATACCGTTTTAGATGCCGTCCAGCTCCTTCCACCCAAAAGCACCTCGAAACTAGACAGCAAGCTTGTCACCGTACTCAGCAGCTACCAGACGCAGCGTGACCAAACGCAGCCCAACCAGACTGTCCTCACGGCAAATCAAGCTGCCCCAGATCAAGCCGCAGAATCGCTGTTGATGAGCGGCGACGGCTGGATTGCAATTGATGCCGTCTCTCCAGATCCAGAGCGCCTGCTGCACGACTTGCAGGCGCTAGGGTTCCGGGATGCGTCCAGCTTTGGGGCAGTGGTGTCCGGCAAGCTGCCCACTGCGGCACTAGCGCAGCTCAATCAGCTAGAGAGCCTAGCGTTCGCCAATCCCGTCTATCGACCGATCCGCAACGTAGGGCGCACCACCAGTCAGGCCGACCTCTCCGTGCGGGCAGAGCAGGCGCGACGCAACTTCAACCTCAGCGGCGCGGGACTACGAATCGGCGTACTCTCCGACAGCTACGACAATCGGCGCGGCGCGGCGCGAGATATTGCCAGCGGCGACCTGCCAGCCGATATCCAGGTGCTGCGCGAAGGCAGCGGCGGCAGTGACGAAGGGCGAGCTATGTTGCAGCTAATTCACGATATTGCCCCTGGCGCAGATCTGGCGTTTCATACTGCATTTGAAGGCGAGGCCGCCTTTGCCAACGGGATTCTGGCGCTGCAAGAGGCCGGAGTTCAGGTGATTGTAGACGACGTGATCTATTTCGCTGAGCCAATGTTTCAAGACGGCATGATTGCTCAAGCTGTCGATCAGGTGGCAGCAGCAGGAGTCAGCTACTTTAGCTCAGCGGGCAATTCGGGGCGCGAATCCTACATGTCCAGATTTACGCCCGGTCTGGAACTCAACGGTCTAGGCAGGCTGCATGACTTTGATCCCGGTTCCGGCATCGACTATTTTCAAAGCATTTCGCTAGAAGTTGGCGAGACGTTAACCCTATCGTTACAGTGGGATTCGCCATTCTTTTCACTCAATCCCGCCAGTGGTGGCTCACAGTCTGATCTCGATCTGTATCTATTCGACGAGAACGGCGATATTCTGGCGCGCAGCATCAGCGATAATCTGGGACGCGATCCGGTCGAGATCTTGCAGTTTACAAACAGCGGCCAGACTGGGGCAAATCCTGGGGCAAATCCTGGCACAAACTTCAACCTGGCCATTGTCAACGCAGGCGGCAGCAATCCCGGCTTGATCAAATATGTCTCGTTTGGCGACGGCAGCATCGACGAATACGACACCGCCAGCAGCACCATCTTTGGTCATGCTAATGCCAGAGGCGCAAATGCAGTCGGCGCGGCAGCTTTTTTCCAAACGCCAGCCTACGGCAGCAGTCCTGCCCAAATCGAAAGCTTTTCTTCGGCAGGCGGTACGCCAATTTTGCGAGCGCCTAGCGGCGAACGGCTGCTGAGTCCTGAGATTCGGCTCAAGCCTGCAATCGTCGCTCCAGACGGCACTAACACTACCTTTTTTGGCCGCGATATTAGCCAGGATGCCGACCTGTTCCCCAATTTCTTCGGCACCTCGGCGGCGGCTCCCCATGCGGCGGCAGTGGCGGCACTGCTGCTAGAAGCCAACCCCAGCCTCAGCCCTGTCGATATCGCTGGAGTCTTGCAGGCAACCGCACTTGATATTGACGACCCCAGCACGCCCAATTTTGACGTGGGGTTCGACTTTGCCAGCGGCTATGGGCTGATCCAGGCTGACCGCGCGGTGGCTACAGTGCTGGATGCAGAGGCGCTGGCGGTGATTCGGGGGCGGAGCGGGCTGGTAGGCAATCTGGCTCAGGAGTTTGGCAATGCGGAGCGGCGCGATTTGACAGATGCAGATCTGGTTACGCCGCGTCTGGACGGGCCAATGCTCTCATCTGAGCCTGAGCGGCGCGAGATTGATCGCAACGAAGACGGCTGGGTTAAGGGAAATCTACCTGCTTTTGAGGCTAGATTCCAGCTAGATTCCCAGCTAAGTTCCCAGCTAAGTTTCCAGGCAAATCTTCAAGCCAACTTCCAGTTTGGAACTGAATCGCTGAACCTCCTGTAGAAATCTCTGGGAATATACCCGTGAGCATCTAGGAGATATTCAACCCTCGACCTACTCCTGAGCAAGCTGTAGCTCATGCACATTCCAGAGCGCTCCGCCCAGCGCTCCATATTGCACTCCCTGAATCCGGTTTTTGACAGCTGAGAGCGCTAGCGGATTGATCAAGAAAATCAGCGGTATATGCTGCTGAGCCAAAACCTGCGCCTCAGCGTAGATCGCCTTACGCTTGCTGTCATCTAGCTCTTGACCGCCCTGCACATACAGTCGGCCTAGCTCAGTCTCCCAATCCGAAACCTGCCAGCCCTCCAGCGGCGGCTGACCAGGACTCGGCGACTGGTTAAACATATGCAGCCTGCCCGTTGGCGACCAGATATTTCGCCCGCCGTCCGGCTCCACGCCCGCGCCCGAAAAGCCCAGCAAAATCGCCTCCCAGTCGAGACTATCTGACATCTTGCCCACCAGCGTATTGAAGGCGATCGGCTGGAAGTCTACCTGGATGCCAATCGCGGCCAAATCCTGCTTGATCTGCGTTCCCATTGCCTCCCGAATCTTGTTGCCTGCGTTGGTAATTAGCGTGAACCGCACTGGATTACCCTCTGCGTCAGTCAGCTTGTCGCCGCTGTATTTAAATCCGCCGCTGAGAAGCAGCGCTTTGGCTTCCGCCAGATCGTACTCGTAGGTGGGCAACCCTTTCTCGGGCGGGAAATAGTAAGGGCTTTGGATATAGATGGCGGAATGCTGCGGTACGCCCAAGCCCTTGTAGATGTTGTTGATCATGGTTGGGCGATCGAGCGCGTGAGCCACCGCCTGCCGGAAGGCCAGATTGTTAAACCAGCGCGACTTAATCGGATCAACGAGCGGCTTGCCGTCGCGTCGCGCCTGATTTAAGTTAAAGCTAATGTACTGCGAGCTGAGCGCCGCGCCACCGTTGTAAATTTGAAAGTCACCGCGCTGTTCCTCCCGCTTGATCAGCGCAAAATAATCTGGCGTAATGCCCTCAACGTCAATGCCGCCAGCCCGAAACTGCGCTAATGCCGCATCATCTGAGGCAACAAACTGAAAGACAAACTGCTCCACGTAAGGCTGCGCGTTGTCCTCTGCGTCGCGTCGCCAGTAGTAGGGGTTGCGCTCCAAAATTGCTCGCTCTCCCGGCTGGTAACTCTTGAGTCGATAGGGGCCGCTGGCAATCAGCTCCTTCGGGTTTACATCAGTGCCCCAGGTAGACAAAAACTGCGGGTTGCCTTGCTCATCGAGCGTCTGGATCGATTTTTCTAGGGCATGTCTGGGCAAAAACGCGCCGCCCGCGAACCGCAGCAGGGGCGCAAACGGTTCAGGAGCAGCAAACTCGACGCGCTGATCATCCACTTTGCGAACCGTGGGGAATAAACCCTGCTCACCGACTCGGAAGATATCCGCAACGCTGGTAGGAATTTTCTCGTTAAAGATAATGTCACTGTAGGTGAAGATCAGGTCGTCCACCGTCATCGGCTCACCGTCCGACCACTTCAGCCCGTCACGCAGCTTGTAAGTAATTCGCCGCTGATCATCGGAGATTTCCCAGGACTCAGCCAATCCCGGCTCTAGCTCGCCCGTGATGCCGTTGGTGGTCAGCAGCCCTTCGTACATCAGCGCCAGAATTTCACCAGAGCTAGATTCGTCGCTAGTGATGTAATTAAAAGTTTTCGGATCGCTGGTGGAGGTGACAACCAGCCTTGGCACCTGAGCCGCCTGTGTCCGAAGCTGGCTAGGGTTACAGCCTGCTAGCCCAATCAGAGCCATTCCAACGACCAGCCATTTTTGAACAGTTGCCCAACGGTTACGCCACAGCCCCATGCTTGCTCTTCCTAAAGCGGTGGCTTGATCATAGCGTTATGCCGCCCGCCGCACTATCCCCGCCTCCTATACCCGCAGATTACGCCACCTGCACAAAACCTCTTTCGACAGGGTAGCCCATCGCTTTCCAGGCAGGCAGTCCGCCCTGAATTTCTGAAACGTTGCGGAAGCCAGCTTGTCGAAGCTGCGCGGCGGCAGCGGCAGTATCTTCGTCAGTGTGGCTGTAGAGATAGATATCGCGATCTAGCTCCAGCGCTGCCCGAACCCGCTCCACCATTTCTGGGGTCGGCATATTGATTGCGCCCAAAATATGGCTGAACTGAAATTCAGAGCGCTCCCGCACGTCAATGATCGTCAGCGCCGGCTCCCCCCAGTCCAGCCGGGATTTAAGGTGATACACCCGCGATACGGCGCCAAGCGGAGCAGAGGGAATAATACCAAACAACATGAATTCCGAGGCGCCGCAGCGTAGGGAGTGCCTCTGAAATGTAACAATATTCTTTAGATATTGCAAATTTTCATTGAGCTATTCTTTACTGATTGTGCAGACTATGCATGTCTAGTTCGTGATCAGGCTTATTTAAGCGACTCGTAACTTATTCGCGCTCTATTTTTCTTCTAAGAGTAAGATTTTAGAGAACCTCGTGAATTGATGCAGCAATGGTAGTTTTTAAGCGTCAGCTTTGGGTCGGCATCCTCTGCGGTCTTGGCCTCTCGCTCATGGCAGTGCAGATTGCTCTGGCTCAGGCCGATAGCCCTCGGCCTACCCCGCTGCCGCGCCTGCTGCCGCCCCGCCTAGTGATTCCCCGCCGCCCGCTGCCCCCGCCTGTGCAGCCCGACTACCGGGTCACGGCGCTCCAGCCCGATTTTAAGGGCAATCTCTGGATCGGCGCATGGCAGGGCTTGACCAATCTTGACCCCAACACTGGCAGAATCATTGAGCGCGTGCCGCTGCCCAATGTCGTGATTGGCAGTATGGCCGCAGATAAAGTCGGCAGGGTTTGGGTCGGAACTTACACGGGACTCCAGCGGGTTGATCCGCGCAGCAACGAAATTACCGCCCAAAACTTCTCGCTGCCCTCCAACAAAGTGCTGTCGCTGCTGATCGACCGGCGGGGCTACCTCTGGGTGGGCACAGACAAAGGCTTAGCGCTGATTAGCCCGGATCAGGGCTTGCTGATGACAACGCTGCAAAAGCTGCCGGGAGAAAGCGCTAACGCTCTGGCGCTGGACGCTGATGGCAATCTCTGGGTGGGCACTGCGACTGGGCTGGTCAAAGTCAACACGGCCAGCGCTCTGATCATGGATCAAGTCGAGAATTTGCAGGGCGGCAGCGTCCAGGATTTGGCAGTAGACCCGAACGGGTTGCTCTGGGCGGGTACACCGAGTCGGCTGCTGGTACTCGATCCCAAGTCGGGAGATGTGCTGCGCTCAGTCACGCCTCTGCGCGGTAAAAGCGTCACGGCGCTCCAGTTTGACCAGCTGGGGTTCCTTTGGGCGGGTACAGAAAACGGGCTTTACGTGCTGAATCGCTACAATGGCGCGGTCGTGAACGAAATACTGGGACTGCCATCTGGCAACGTGCTGGCAGTCTCTACTGATACGGGCAACAAAGCCTGGGTGGGGACGCAGGAAGGCTTGGCCTGGGTCAGCCTCAGCAGCGGCAGGGCAAGGCCACATCGGGGGCTGAGCCGTCTTTAGATTCTCTTCCTAAGCCTAAAGAGAAGATTAAAAAATTGGGGATTGCCGAAATCTTTTTATAAACTTATGTAAACGAATAAGCATAAATACTCAAGTTAAAGCGCTGGTTGCAATCAAGCGGCGCTTTTAGAGTGGCAAGGTTAGGGTATGCAGAAAATTACGGGAGAGCAGCTGCTGGCGGCCTATGCTGAAGGCAGGCGAGATTTTAGCCAGGTGGATTTGAGTCAGGCCAACTTATTTGAATGCAGTCTGCCAGAAATTAACCTGCAAGATAGCGATTTGAGCGCTGCCTATTTGCCTTATGCCAACCTGAGTCGTGCCAATCTGCGGGGCGCAAAGCTGGCGGGCGCGCAGCTAGGCAATGCAAGGCTGCAAATGGCCAATCTCTGCCAGACCAATTTGACTCAGGCCAACTTGCAGCACGCCGAGCTATGGCAGGCTGACCTAAGTCAAGCTGACCTGCGGCAAGCCAAGCTGCACGGAGCCGACTTGCAGCAGGCGGATCTTTCCGGAGCGGATCTTTCCGGAGCGGATCTTTCCAGGGCGGATCTGACGCAGGCTAATTTAAGCGGTGCTAACCTGCGGCAGTGCAATCTGTTTCGGGCGGCGATTAGCCTAGAGGCAGCGATCTATGACGAGACGACAGTTTTGCCAGACGGGCATCGCGGCAGCTAATCCCAGACAAGCTTGGGAATCAAGGCCAATTCGCCAGTTTCAAGCGCTGCCGCTTGACCAATGCCCAGATATTCGCCGTCGATTCGCTCCACCTGAGCAGGGGTTTGGCTCAGCGTCTCAAAGTCAAGCTGCGGGTTGGCCTCTAATAGCTCTGACCAGTTCAAGCGCTGCCCTTGTCGCCACTTCACCGTCTGCGCCTCCAACAGCCTGATCATCGGCAGGTGCGGCAGCGCGACAGCGGGCGGAATCGGACGAAAACAGCCTGTTTCTAGCTGCTCAGCTAGCTCCTCCAACGTCAGGCTCTCGGCCAGATGAAAGCTGCTGCTCTGGGTGCGGATTAATCCGGTCAGCGTGCCGCCCGTTTCTAAGACTGCACCCAAGTCGCGGGCAATTGAGCGAATATAGGTGCCGCCGCCGCAGGTGATTGCCAGTTCTAGCTCTGGAAATTCGCCGGGATGCCAGTCCAGGATCTGGATTTGCTGTACCTCCACCTGACGCAGCGGTGCTTCCACCAGCTGTCCGGCTCTAGCCAGCTCATAGAGCCGCTTGCCGCCGACCTGAATGGCGCTGTAGCTGGGCGGAATCTGGTCGATTGTGCCCATAAACTGCGGTAGGGCGCTCTGGATCTCGGCCAGCGTCAGTCCAGCCGCCGCCTGCTGCGTCAGGATCTCGCCCTCCAAATCATCTGTGCTGGTCGTGATGCCAAACCGAATTCTGGCGCGGTAGGCTTTTTGATGCGACAAATATTGCAGCAGCCGGGTGGCCTTGCCCAGCGCCATCGGCAGTACGCCAGTTGCCGCCGGATCAAGCGTACCGCCATGCCCAATTCGCTTCAGCCGCAGCAGCTTGCGGAGCTTGGCCACGCAGTCGTGAGAGGTGAAGCCAACGGGTTTATTCAGATTCAGGAAGCCTTGCACAAAGAGCTATGGGTAGAGGGCAGCAGATCAAGGGCAGCTAGAGCATTTGCCGGATTTCTTTCAGCTTCTGCTGACGGTTACGACTCAACAGCGCCAAGCCAAGCTGGAGTAGAGTTTTGGGTATAGCGCAGACTGTTCCTAAATAAACTCGCCAGCGGTTCCCCAAAAACCAGGCGCGCCAAGTCGGGTAGACACGCCAGAAGCGATTCACCGAGCACACCATATCTTCGCCGATTGCGGTGACTTCGTGCCACCAGCCCGCCGGAATATAGAGCGCTTCGCCGGGATTTAAGGTGACATCGTGGCGGTGCTTCAGGGCTGCGCGGAGTTTGGGAAATGCCTGAAGGTCAGGGCGATTGGGGTAGACGCGACTGAACCAGGAGCGTAGCTTTAGGCCGTGGCGCAGGTGAGCATAGAACGGGTAGGGGTAGAGATTGGCGGTTTGGCTGGGCGGAAACAGCGTGACTTGCTTGGAGCCATGCAGCTGAATCAGCGTCCCGTCCATCACGTCGTAGTGCAGGCATTCAGTATGGCCACTGCCAATCCAGAGGTTGAGGCTGCTGGCGGGCTGCTGTAAGCCTAACTCTGCGAGCTGGGCTGTTAAATCCGCAATCGGCTCACTCTCGGCTAGCGGCGTGGCTTGCAGCGAGCATTTACCCAGATAAATATCCTGCTGGTACGCTTCGCCGCTGCGGATCAGTTCGGCATAGGTGCGAAACGGCTGGCTTTGGGTTTGGACACCGCTGCCGATGCTCGTCCAGTCGCGTTTATCCTGCTCGTAGCGCGCTCTACCGTAGTAGCGCAGCAAAAATTCTCGATCGCCCAACTGCTGAGTCAGGTAGTCGAGATCCCAGTCAGCATTGAGGTTAAACAGATCGGTCAGGATTACCGGAACGCCCAGCTTCCGGTAACAGTTGGCAAACTGATTGGCGGTCAAGTTGGAGCAGGAAATCCGGTCTATAGTCGGTTGTGCAGAGCAAGCCTCCGGCGGTTGAGCCGAGAGGGATGGGTCATACAGGGTCATAGCAGAGTTAAACCGAGTCGGCAGCTGAAGAACTAGGACTCCAAACTAACTCCCAAATTAACTCTCAGACAACAGATTTGCCCAGAAATCGCCCGACTAGCTGAGTCTGCCACTATTTTACTGACTCACTCCACGCCTACTTCACTTCAGCAGCTTCTCAAACTGCTTCTCCCAGCTCTCGTGATTGCCCTTCGCCACCTGCACAATCGGCGAGATCCCGACCAGCGAATTCACTGTCCAGTTGATGAGCGAGAGCGGAAACCGCAGCGGACGCGCAATATCGAGAAACAGCACCACGCGGTAGTCGTTGGTATCATTCCAGACTTCATGCTCAAATGTATCGTCAAAAATCAGGCTCTTGCCTTCCTGCCATTGCACAATCTGGTCATCGATCCGGATGCGGCAGTTTTCTGGCGGCTGCGGCACTTTCAGCGCCAGGTGATAGCGGATAATGCCCTTATGCTTGCCCCGATGCGGCGGAATATGCTTGCCGGGAGACAGAATTGAGAAAAACGCCACCTTCAGCCCCGGAATTTGATCCAGCAACTTCACGGTTTCGGGGCAGCGCTCGCAGTTGGCCTGAGACTTATAGCCAAAGGCGCAGAAAAAGAAGGTCTTCCAGCGGTCGTCGTCAGCAATATTGCCCTGGCGGGGCGAAATGTCCTGGAAGTTGGGCAGCGACTCCGCGTAGGGCATCACCTGATCTAGCTCTCGACGAATGGTCTGCCAGTTAGCCTCTAGCTGATACGACCAGGGAAACTGATCGTTGCGAAAAAACACTGAGTCGCCCACGAGTGAATATTTGGGCACCAGATCCACGAGATACTGCACGATCTTGCCCACTGTGCCTTGATCAGGCGAGAAGTTTTCTCCCGCGATGTTTCCAGCCGCCTTCATGCAATTCCCTCACTAAATATCCGAAACTCATGCAAAATTCATTGTAGTGAGGATCGCGTCGCGTTTGGAGTCAGAATGTCTCTGTTTTTATCAAAGCTGCTGCCGCTGTTTCTCTATCCGCTTGGCTTTGCCTGCGTCATGCTGGTGCTGGCGCTGTTTTCGGTCTGGAAGCGGCCTCGCTGGACGGCGGGCTATATCACGCTGGCTTTGCTAGCGCTCTTGCTGGGCGGCAATGGCGCGGTGGCGCGGCAGCTCACCTATTCACTCGAGCGGCAGTATGTCCCGACGGCTTTGCCCAACGCCGGGGCGATTGTGGTGCTGGGCGACGGGATTCGCTCGCAGTTTCCGCCGCGTCCCTGGATTGACGTAACGGAAGCGGGCGACCGACCGATCTATGCCGCCGCGCTGTACAAGCAAGGTAAAGCACCGCTGGTGATCCTCAGCGGTGGGCGGATTGACTGGCTGGGCGGCGGCTCGCCTGAATCGCCTGAATCGGCTGATATGGCGAAGCTAGTCGAGGCGTTGGGCGTTCCAGCCAGCGCGATTCTGCAAGACCCGACTTCGCTCAACACCCGCGAAAATGCTGTCAACGTGAAGCAAATTCTCGATGCTCGCGGCATTCAGCAAATCCTGCTGGTGACTTCAGCCACGCATATGCCCCGTTCGATGCGGATCTTTCAAAAGCTAGGCATCAATGCTACTGCGGCTCCAACAGACTTTTTGGTGGTACAGCCAGAGGTTGAGCTGGCAGGCAAAAGCCCTGAAGGGCGGCTGCTCGGCCTGATTCCCGACTCTGAACATCTACACCACTCAACTCGCGCCCTGAAAGAATATATCGGCAGCTTTGTTTATCAGCTGCGCGGCTGGATTTAGGATGGCAGCCTGTGCGGAGCAAATTTGAGTGCCATAATCTGAAGAAGGCTTTCGAGCCGCTGCTCCCACACCCCCCAACCTAAATGCCTGAGCCGTTTCAACAGCAGCCATTCCAACAGCAACCATTCCAACAGCAAATTGTGCCGCTGCCCCAGGCCAAAGCCGCCGATATTTTAGTTGCCTACCAGATTAGCTTTGAGTTTTACGAAGAGATCCGCTACCGCGAAGCCTTTAACGACTACTGCCAGCGCCATCAGCGGTTGGCCAGACAGCATCAGCAGGAGCTAGCCGCGATGCAGGACGATGTGAACCTGTACGGCTGGTTTTTGGGACGCAGAGGCAAAGCGTGAGGCAGGCAGCTTAGATGATCTCGATCTCGTGATCTCTCAGATGCGCCCGGAATTTACTGTTGTCGAACTTGACCACAATCGGAAAGTTAGCGCTGATCGCCTTACCCTGCCACTCCGTCGCGAACCCGATCACTTCGCCGGTCATCCCTTGCAAATCGTAGGGCTGACTCCGGTTTTCGGGGTGGTGATAAACCACAACAGATTCTTTGACTCGAACGCGATCGCCAACTTTCATAAAACAGCTATTCTCAATAACCAATCAAAACTTCCAATCTGAGCCATCTAAATCGGCAAAATCTCCCGGATTTAGGCTGCAGCACTCTCCATCTTTGCATATCCTGATCCCCTCTGGGCAGGCAAATTTTTGAGGCAGGTGTCACTCCGCAGGTGTTTCAGTCGGTGACTCACGAGGAACAGCGGGTGCAGGCTGCACCGAGTCAGGCCGGAACCCATGCGGCGCTAGCTCCCGCCAGACGGCGACCCCCAAAGCGCCCAGCACAAAAGTCATCGCGGCAATCCCGACGGCCAGCAGCCAGCCATCACTGGTTTTGGCAGCAGGTCGCTTCGGCAACACGGCAGCTTTTGAGGCGGCTGGCTCCTCATCGTAGAGCAAGGCTCTAGCTGAGTCGGTCAGCTCATGCAGTTCCTGCGGCTCCGGCTCTACAGACTCCTGCGGCAAAAGCGTTGACTTGCGAATAGCCTTGGGTTCAAAGAGCTGCGGTTCTGAGTTTAAGCGGCACTGCATTAGCACCACCGAGGCATTGTCATGGCCGTTTTGCCGCTCTGCTAGATCCAGCCAGCCCTGCAAGGCGACCGGCAGCGGCAGCCGATCTTGCAGCACAGGCCGTGTCAGCGACTCCCAAGACTTCTCGACGAGCTGATGATCGCTCAAGCCATCCGAGCAGAGCAGCAGGATGCCATCTTCGTCTAGCACCAGCCGCTGGACGTGAATTTTCAGATGGTCGGCCTCGTGGGTGCCTACTGCCTGCGTCAGCGCCGCCGCATCCGGGCGTTCGCTCACCTGCTGGTAGAGGCTGCGTCCGGCGCGCACTTCTCTCCCTGCTACGTCATCATCCACCGTCAGCAGCTGGCAAACGTTGACGGTGAGCCAGTAGGCGCGGCTGTCGCCCACATGCACCAGATACAGCTCGCCTGTACTGCCCTGTCCAGAGGGCGGCTGCACGGCTAGCATCAGCGTTGTCCCCATGCGCTCGCGCTGCGCCCGCCCCTGCAAGTCGTTTTGAGTGGCAATCATGTTGTTCACCACCCGCACCATGCCGATCAGCTGCTGTTCGATGATCTCGGCGGGCAAAGGCTCTGGCTGCAAGGCCAGTTCGGCCAGCCAGGTGCGGAGCTGAAGCTGGAGCGAACGCAGCGCGAGCTGGCTGGCCACTTCGCCCCCGGCATGACCGCCAATGCCGTCACAGATTATCCCGACGCGCGGCAGCATTTGCCCTGAGCCACCAGGCTGGCCACTGGGATAGCAGGCATCTTCGTTGTGGGTGCGCTGGTCGCCGGTTGTTGTGCCGCCCACAGTTTGCACTTGCAGCGGCAGCAGGGCGGCTTGCTCTCTCAGCCTTTGAGTTAGCAATTGCTCGATTACTTCAATCACGCTAATGCCAGTGTCCCGGATGCCAGTCTCCGACGTTTCTGCCAGCGCCTCGCTCCAATCGCGCAGATGATGGCGAATTGTCGGATGCGCCGCTGTTGTCCAAGCTTGCCAGAGTTCAGCTAAGTCGCTCAGCTCTGGGGGGCGACTGCGGTTGAGCGAGAACGAAGACCGAACCTGCGGAATATGGGCGATTGCCTGCTCTCCCGCCACAAAACCCGACAGAACTGGCACGCGCGCTGCGGGCTGTTCGTCACTCAGCAGCTCGCGCAGCCGGATTTGACCGCCTTCGCAGTGCAGATTCTCGACTGCCAGCAGACTCGAAGCCACACCCTCGGCCTGTAGGGGCTGCCAGAGCCGCAGCATTTGCCAGAGCCAGTTGAGCTGACGCAGCGGGGTCGCCTCAGCCCAAACCTCACGCAGCAGCGGCAGCAGCTCTCCCGATGCCGAAATCGGCGCGTTTTCTAATAGAAAAATTGGCTGCTTGCCCGCTTGATCTAGGCCAGAAGCATTCAGGCTGGAAGCATCTAGGCTAAAAGCATCCAGGCTAAAAATCTGCGGCAAATGCCGTCGATGCGAATGCAGGCGCAGATAGGGCAGGGCTTGATTGGGCAGCTTCGGGGCAGCTTTGGGTGCCAGACCCGGCTGCGTATCCAGCCAGATTTGCGGACTCACGGCCAGATAGCGGCAGTCGATCAGGCTGTCGGGTTCGGCGGCGGCTCCCACCACCCAGAGATGGCGGTAGCTCAGCGGCGTTTGGCAGCGGTCGCAGAGCGGTTGCCCAACCTGGTTGTCCGGGTATAGGCATTCGGGATTGGAGCATTGAAGCTTGACCGCAAATTGACTCATAGCGCCTCCGCCAGAAAAAAAGATCGAGAATGTTAAGCAATCTGGAAATCGCTCAGGGCTGAGCTAAATTGGGAGAGAAAAGCCTTTCCGGCTTGCAAGCCCCTGTTATATCGCGTTTCTTTTGCTCTGAGCGATTTGTCTGAGCGATTTGTTTTCACCGCAGATTTCTGATTCACAACTTTGACCCACCGCGCCCAATATGCCTAGTATCTCCACGCTCTGGCTGCTAGCTGGACTCACGCTCTGCCTGATGGAGCTGATGATTCCCACCGCCTTTTTCGAGCTGACAATGGGAATCAGCGCCCTGCTGATGGCTGTGATCTCGCGGGTTTTGCCCTCGCTGACGGCGCAGGTTATCCTCTGGCTGCTGATTTCCGGGATACTGACGCTGCTGCTGCGCCGAATACTGCCTAGAAAGCGAGTTCCGCTGACGCTAGACAATCAGCAGGCCAAGACGCTGACGGCGATCTCTCCCGGCGAAACGGGGCGCGTACTGTACGAGGGCAATTCCTGGCAGGCGCGCTGTGCCGACGAGCAGCTCGGCATTGACCCCAACCAGAGTGTCTATGTGGTAGGACGGCAAGGCACGACCTTGATGGTATTGCCGGAGAGTCTGGTGCATTCCTAGCCGACCCTGCCCGATCGTCCTAGCTTGATGCGGTTCATTTGATGTTTTATCTGGAGGATTTAAGATGGATTTTTTCTCGTTTCTTGTGGCGCTGATGCTAGGTGGAGCCGGACTGGCTGGCTCGGTGCGAATTATTACGCAGGGCGACGAGGCATTGATTGAGCGCTTGGGGAGCTATGATCGCAAGCTGTCGCATGGTCTCAACTTCACGGTGCCGTTTATCGAGCGGATTGCCGCCAAAGAGACGATCCGTGAGCGTGTGCTGGATATTCCGGCGCAGCAGTGCATCACCCGCGACAACGTTTCGATTTCGGTGGATGCCGTGGTCTACTGGCGAATCATGGATCTAGAAAAAGCCTATTACAAAGTCCAGAACTTGCAGCTGGCGATGACCAACCTGGTACTCACCCAGATCCGCGCTGAAATGGGCAAGCTAGAACTCGACCAAACCTTCACCGCCCGTGCCGAAATCAACGAGGTGCTGCTGCGCGAACTAGACGAATCTACCGATCCCTGGGGCGTGAAAGTCACCCGCGTTGAGCTGCGCGACCTGATTCCCTCTAAAGCCGTGCAGGAGTCAATGGATTTGCAAATGTCAGCAGAGCGTCGCAAGCGAGCCGCTATTCTCACTTCAGAAGGCGAGCGTGACTCAGCCATTAACTCGGCCAGAGGACAGGCCGAAGCGCAGATTCTCTCGGCGCAAGCCCAGCAGAAAACGATGATCTTGCAGGCTGAGGCCGAGCAAAAAACGATCGTGATGCGGGCGCAGGCTGTCCGCCAAGAGCAGGTGCTAAAAGCCCAGGCCACTGCCGAAGCCTTGCAGGTGATTGCCAAAACGCTGGAGCATGACCCCAACGCCCGCGAGGCGCTGCAATTTCTGATGGCGCAGAACTACATTGACATGGGCACCAAAATCGGCAGCAGCGGCAGCAGTAAGGTGATGTTTATGGATCCACGCAATCTCGCTGCCACGGTCGAGAATATCCGCTCGATTGTTGGTACAGCGAACGGGGTGGGCTAGGCTGGCGGCTAGGCTGGCGGCTAGGCTTCTTGGCTTTGGGCGATCTGGCAGGGATTGCACAGCCCAAAAAACTCTAGCGTATGGTAGTAAATCTTAAACTGGTATCCCTGCTGGAGCTGCACTTCGAGATCATGCACGGGGCAGCGGTCAATCGGCACAGAAGCGCCGCACTGTAGGCAGGTGAGGTGATGTCGGTCTGCTTTGAGGGTGCTGTAAAGCGACTCGCCATTGGCTAGGGTTCGCACCTGCACCACGCCCTCTAGCTTCAGCGCCTCTAGCGAGCGGTAGACGGTAGCTAGCCCCATGCTCTCAGCCCGATTCCGCAGCTCCAGATAGAGATCTTGTGCCGACACCGCCTGCTCTAGCGACTTCAGTAAGTTTAAGATCCGCTCTTGACTCCGGGTGCGTTGCGATTTCATGACTTAACCTGCTGCTGGAGATAGGGAGCCGCGAGGTGCCGCTCCGCTTCCATCATAGAATGCGGGCTATGCTGTTTAAGCAACGCTCCCAAACTCTATCAAGATGGGTCGTTTAGGCTGGATCTGATCGGTGTAATCAGGGCAATCAGGATTTTATTACGCAACGTCTTCAGTACTGCCTTCAAGGAAACCGCTCAGCGTTTTGCCCCAAAGATTCTCCTCAGACAGATGGGCGGCTGCTTTCGTAATGCCAACCTTTCCACTATTCAGCAATCGCTTTTGGTTTGCTTGTTACTTGCGACAAAGTCTTTGAAGTTGCCGCCGGAGATGTTGATGTTGGGTCTGGAGTCTTGGGTCATGGGAAGAGTAACCTTACCCCAAAGTAGCGAATTGGAGACGAGCGTTGAGCGAGTCAAGCACTGAACTCAAGCACTGAACTAAATCCGAACTAAATTCTAGGCATAGTCTGGCATAAACCAATCTATTTTGAGGTAACGAGTCAGCGATGCCGATGCGGATTATTGGCCTCACGGGTGGCGTGAGTATGGGCAAAACTACTGTTTCCCGTTATCTGCACGACCGCTATGGCCTGCCGATTTTAGATGCTGATCTCTACGCTCGACAGGTTGTTGAACCAGGCACAGAACTGCTGGCTAAATAAGATCGACTCACTTTTGAGCTAGAGCCTGATTATTATGACCATGAGTACCCAGCCACCTCGACTCTTGTGCTCTGGATTCCCGGACAAGTGGTGATTAACTACACGACAGCTCCAGCCAAAAGGCCGACATCAACAACTCATGCTGCCTGGATGAATACTGCCCATACCCAGATAATGAAGCAGCGCCAGGGATTTACAGACCAGTATCCTATCCGCAATGCTGGCCTCAAAATTGTCTTTGTCGGGCATCATACAGGCTTGATTACCCATCTCGTCCAAACTGCTGTAAGACTGCTCCAACCCTCTAACAGGGGCGTGCCTGCAACCGTCAAAGGACAGAAACTAGAGGACTATTCGGCTTGGGCAATTCTGCGCGAGCCAGAAGGAGAATTGGGCATAGGGCTAAGGATTGAGATCACGCCCTGAGCTACATGAGTCTGGGGCTGATGTTCTGTGACAGTCGGTAAGATTTTACCGTAACCCTCAAGAGTCCAACTGCCGGAAGCATAAATCTTTGTAAATTAAGGTGGATCTTCTTCAACAAAGTCTTGACAACGTTTTCTGCCGGGAACGCTAACAGAAAGCTTGACGTTTCCTGAAAATTATGCAAGACAGCATCTTGTACCGCATCACCACGCAAGGGCCACAGACCCGCTCTCGTCTGTTAGCCCATATTCAGAATTCAGATCGATGAAATCTTGACCCGCGAGCAGATCGTTCAGCGCTCTGGCCTCAGCTATGAACAGGTGCGCCGACAAACCGGCAACCTCTGTCTAGAGGGCAAACTGCGCTCTACTCTCCGCGATCGCAAGCGCTGGTATTGGCTCCGTACCGAGGAGAGTGCCAGCCCTTCAGCCCAACTTTATTCAGCGCCTCAGTAGTCTCAGCAGTGCCGCAAATCAGGCTTGGTCAGTACCAGTAGGAGACTGAATTTCCTACCTGACCTATGTACCTCCAACCCCTCAAGTTTGCGTTCTCTCTGTATCGCCTCACCTGGCAAATCATGGGCGGCATTGCCACTGGCATCTACCGAGGCGTTCAGCAGCGTCGAGTCGTCAGCCTACCCGTTTCCGCATCTGTCTCTGTGTCAGCGTCCGTCATCACTATCGATCTCTCACCCACTGAGGTCGAGCAGATTGTCAGAGCTGAATCAATTCACGATGCCGTAACCGTACCTGACCTGGCCGCAGCAGATCTAAACGAGCCTGCCAGTTTCAGTGAACCTACTTCCACAGGCGACCGCAGCCAGATCGATCTGAGTAGCGCCGCTGTGCTGGTAGGTGGTGCTGTTGGTGAAGCGGGCTACGCTACAGGCATTGGCTGTTGCTCTCCGCACTCGGTCGGTTGGGGTCTGCACGGTGACGTAGCCGCCCGGTGTCTGGCCGACTAGGACAACCGTACCTTCATTGGTTTTGAAGTTGGCAGCACGAGTCTCTTGGGCAACGCCGTTGTTGCAGCCCGGTAGCAGCTGCGTCGGCAGGCTGGCAGTGGTGATAGCAGTGCCGCCAGCCGTAAAGGAAGCCGGAATCGGGCTGGTGGTGCTGGGGCGCAGCAGAATCCAACCGCAGGAGTTAGCCTGATAGTCGCGGCTGCGGAGCAGACCTTGATAGGTCATGGAGACGCTGGAGCTGGGCGATTGTCCCGTCACGTAGATGTTGTTCTGGGTATCGCGGAAGGCGGCAGGAATCGGCTCAGCCAGCGCAGCCGTTGCGCCCGTGAGGATCACGTCAACGGCAGCGAGGAAGGCAGCAGGACGAGCGAATTTGTGGAACATAGGTCACTCCTCAGATGAGGGAAATATAGGATTGTTCGGAACCTATTGGCCAACCTCAGCGCTGTGCATCACAGAATATACGGAATGAAGTATAAATCTCTCTTAAACTTGCTGCTTGCCTTTTATGAGTTCAGCTTGGCCGCGCGTTGCCGTTCTGAGATGCGCTGATTGCCAGTTTTGAGCATGACAATCAGATGCTCGATGCGCTCATATTCGTCGAGTTCACGTTGCTCGGTGGGGGTCAGTTCGCCGCTGTGGCTGCGGGCAAGCAGGGGTTTTAATCGTGCCTGCATTTCAGGGGTGGGGCGAAAGGCGGCAATTTGCTCTGGACTGGGCTGACTGGTCAGGAAGTCTAGGATGTGGCGGTAGATTTGGGAAGGAAAGGCGGGCTGAAGGCATTGGCGCAACAATTCGGGGAGCTGTTCCTGCAATGGGGAAAGCTGCTCTAGCAGGTCATCGGGGATTTCTAGCGTAATTGTGGCCATTGCTCAGCGTCGATATTTAATTCTATTTTAGTCAGTTCCGTGAAACTACAGGGGATCTGGGCTGAGGTTGGGCAGTAGGTGAAGAGGTGACGTTAACCTGACAGCATCATGCTCCGCCATTTCCTGATCTCGCTCAGCCTTACCGTTCTCGTTAGCTCCATCGCCCAGGCTCAGCAGGTTGAATCTGTGCAGCCAAATCAGGTGCCCAGAACAGTCGCGGCGATTACCCCGCCAACTCCGATCTTGCCCTCGCCAGCGCCGCCCAAGTTTGACCCGCGACCGTGAGGCCAGCGCCACCGCTTTACATCACGCCAGCAGCGGGGGTCTTTACCTCTGGCTACGGGCAGCGCTGGGGGCGGATGCATTCAGGTATCAACATTGCTGCGCCGATTGGGACTCCGGTGATGGCTGCGGCGGCTGGGACTGTGAGGTTTGCGGGATGGTCAGAGGGCGGCTACGGCAACATGATCAACGTGCGGCACAGTGACGGCAGCATGACGCGCTATGCCCATTTGCAGCAGGTGCATATCCAGAAGGGCGATTGCGTGACGCAGGGGCAGGTGATTGGCGAGATGGGGAGTACGGGGCGCTCGACGGGGCCACATCTGCATTTTGAAATTCACTTGGCCGGGAAGGGGGCGGTGAATCCGGTGGCTTATTTGCCAATGGTACAGGCGAATAAGTGAGAAAGGTCTAAGAGAATAGTACGATTTCCGGTCTCAGATGATCTAAAACCAGTCAAATAGGCTAAAGTTGCAGAGTTTAATGTACTAATTATTCTCAGCTCGCAAAAACTCTCATGCAAGACTATTTTGAAGAATCAGAATTTATCTTGGAGCAAGTTCAATTTAAATATTCAGGGAAGCGCTACAAGGCCAGAGGCGTAATGTCTTGGAATCCAGAGGCAGGATTTCACGTTGAAGCCCCTCTGGATTTGCAGTCATTACCAGATGCCGAAGAAGTAGGCTTTGGTCGCTTTAAGATTATTAGTAAGAAAGATACCACTTCAATTAAACTTTTCCTCTCGGATGGCAGACGAGCTATCGCTCCATCTATACCTCTCATTGATCGATATGATGTAATTAGCGAAAATCGTCTCTCTATTAATTTCAGTCGCGCTATCTTTCTAACAAAATATCCTTATTCCCCTGCAGGGCTATTTCATTCCAATTGTGAAACTGATATGGTAGTTAGGCCATCTCTCAAACCCTGACCTCGATGCCTCAACTTGCTATCGTCGAAGCCTTTGCCGACCTCTGTGATACTCGTCGCACA
>JAESFP010000199.1_pt1 | contig 20911 bp, 16 predicted proteins | sample 9266181 | NCBI WGS metagenome assembly JAESFP01 (sample SAMN14502547, study PRJNA617102) | algae metagenome | isolation source: Pegethrix bostrychoides GSE-TBD4-15B and co-occurring heterotrophs from... | place: USA: Grand Staircase-escalante National Monument, Utah | collected 2006-08-15
AATGCTGGCTCTTAAGGCGATTTGTTGGGGAGTACTATGACGGTTCACTCACTGTTGCAGTTGCTCTTGTTCTGCTTGCGTTAGGCGTAGAGGGGGTGGAGCCAATCTAGGCATCGGTTTATCCTGACAGTCAACTCTACCTAAATGGTAGCTCTATTTACGCCCTAGTCTACTAGTTGGATAAAGTCGAGCTTAGAGATTCGTGAAGATGTACCCACGGGGTTGGCACATCTTCACTAAATGCCAACTGAAGTAGTTTTTTAGCCAACTGCTGAGGCAGAGCTTTCGCAAATAAATATCCTTGAGCAGCATCACAACCAAGGCTTTTCAGACACTCAAGCTGCTCAAGAGTTTCTACACCTTCTGCAATCGCTCCTAGCCCTGATTGACGAGATAGCGTTAAAATCGTACCTACGATAGCTAAATTCTCTTCTCCTTGACCTAGACTACTAATAAATGACTGATCAATTTTAAGATAATTGACAGGCAACCGATGGAGATAACTAAGGGAAGAATACCCTGTACCAAAATCATCAATACTTAATTCAATGCCTTTTTTCCTAAGTTTTGTAAGTAATAAAATCAGAAATTCTGGGTTATCCATGAAGACACTCTCAGTAAGTTCTAATCGCAACCGTTCTCCAGAAATACCGGTTTGCTTCAAAATCCGAGTGATTTGCTTCAAGAACTGAGGATATTGGAGTTGTTTGATTGAAATATTGATACTTATCTTAAAATCATCTGGCAATTCGATATCGGTATGCCACTGGACAAAATACTCACAGGTAGCTTTTAAAACCCATTCTCCTAAAGGTATAATCAAGCCCGTCTCTTCAGCAAGAGGGATAAAGTGACAGGGAGGAATTATTCCTTGGACAGGATGATTCCAGCGAACTAAAGCTTCAAATCCAATTAGTTTATTGGTGTGCAAACAGATTATAGGTTGAAAGCAAATGTGCAGCTGCTGCTGTTCAATAGCTTGCCGCAGATCTTGTTCCATCTGTTGCTGTGTAAGAATTTGAGTATACATCTCCTGACTAAACATTGCATAGCGAGCTTTACCGCTATTTTTAGCATAGTACATTGCAATATCGGCATCTCGCAACAGATCGGCAGGCTGATCATATTCAGATGTACCTATAACAATTCCAATGCTAGGAGTTATAAAAATATCTTGTCCTTCTGCTTGCAATGGCAATTGCAGTGCTTGGATAATTCGCTTTGCACAATGAATTGCATCTCCTTGCTGCTGAATTGGCTCAAGTAGCAGAGCAAATTCATCACCACCTAAACGCGCCACTGTATCAGTAGAACGCAGTAAGGATTTGAGATGTTGAGCAATAATGACCAAAATACGATCACCCGCACTATATCCTAAACTGTCGTTAACAACTCTAAAGCGATCTAAATCAATCAGGAGAACAGCAATCTGAGTATTTTTCCTTTGAAATGATTGCGCTATTCGTTCGATCAAGAGCTTGCGATTTGCAAGTTGAGTCAATGCGTCGTGATATGAATGATGCTTAAGTTGCACTCGTTCCGTTTCAAGAACATGCTCAACTTTTAGTCGCTCTGTAGTTTCTTGCACAAGTTTGCGTTTGGCTTCCTCTATTTCAGCAGCCTGATATCCCAATTTCTCTTCCAAAGCTTTAATAGTTTCTCTGGATGCTTGTAGTTCCAAGTAGACATCCATAGGAGCTAATGTCTTTTCCGTCAGAGGTGGACGAAATTCGCAACTCGGATATTCCATTGAGGTCATTTTTGTCTATATCAGAACAATATAAAAATATCTAAATACGTATCAATTACCAGCAAATAATTTACTCCTGATCCCGCCTAGAACTTACAATAATAACGTTTGCACTCAACACTCTTTTGTCATTCAGGAATTCTTAACGTATTTTCGGCCTTTCGGGTCACGAAAAAAACAGGCTTTGACCCCCAGTTTGACACAAGAGGGTTAAGAGCCTGTTGAGAGATAGGAGCAAGCATTCCGTCCTTTCATCTTTGCTGTATATAAAGCTTTGTCGGCAGCAGTTAATAATGATTGAAACGAGGTATCTTGATTTGTGAAAAACTGGCTACTAACGCCCAAGCTCAAGGTTACCCAGGAGCCAACTTCAGATCGATGATGCGGAATTTGAAGTCGCTCCACATTCAACCGAATCTCTTCTGCAATTTGCCGTGCATTTTCAGATGTGACATTGGGAAGAACAATAGCAAACTCCTCTCCTCCATATCTAGCAACTAAATAGATCGGGTTGTACAGGCTACTGTTAATGGCTGTTGCAACTTTTTGCAGACAGGAATCTCCGGATTGGTGTCCATAGCAATCGTTGTAGAGCTTGAAGTAATCAATATCGCACAGAATCAGCGAAAGCTCTTGCCCTTCACGCATTGCTCGCTCCCAGTTTTTTTCAAGATATTCATCAAATCGACGACGATTTGCAATACCCGTTAAACCATCCAAATTCACCAGCCGCTCTAATTCCTGATTGAGTCTCAGCAGTTCCTGATTAATTCTCTTCATTTCCAGGGCTTGCTCTAAAACCTGACGGGTCAAAAATTGCATCTCCAGATGTACTCTGACTCTAGCAACAACTTCTTCATATTGAAACGGTTTTGTAATATAGTCTACGGCTCCTAGCGACAAACCCTTTATCTTGCTTTCTATATCAGCTAATGCTGTCATGAAAATGACAGGTATATCGCGAGTTAGGGAGTTATCCTTGAGAAGCTTGCAAGTTTCAAATCCGTCAATTTCAGGCATCATAACATCGAGCAAAATTAAGTTTGGACTGCAATATGTAATTTGCTCGATTGCACTGATACCATCAGTAGCGACCGCAACCTGTAAGCCATTCCTAATAAGTGTTTCAGAAAGGACTTCTAGATTATTAGGGTTATCATCAACTATTAGAATAGTTAGAGATCCAGAATGCAGGAAATTCATTGACTTAAGCTGCGAACGTTACAAGGTTAGCTGAAAGTTTCAGGTGAAAATTGTCAATTTGTTTGAGAAACAACATTGAAATAAAAGCTTTTATAAAGGCATGTCTCATTATACTTAGACCAAGCTATGTCAAATTTTGTCAATTCGTTAGTACCTGAAATTGCCTAAGAGGGATCTGAATCTGAAATTCAGTACCTCCTTCGGGTGCTGAAAAGCATTCAATTTTACCGGCATGTTTTTTCACAACAATTTGATGGCTAATCGATAGTCCTAATCCTGTTCCTTTACCTATTGGTTTAGTCGTGAAGAATGGATCAAACACTTTGGATAACTTTTCTTCTGAAATGCCTACCCCATTGTCTGAGATTGAAACCAATACGCTATCATTCTGAAGCTTTTCGGTACGAATACAAATTCTGCCGGGACAAGCTTTAATTTGCTCAAGATTGCGTCCTTTATCTTTCTCTTCTATGGCATCAAGGGCGTTGGATAATAGGTTCATAAACACTTGATTCATCGGCCCTGGGTAGCATTCTATGAGTGGTAGATTGCTGTAGTCCTTGATAATCTGTATTGGAGGATACCCTCCTTTTAATCTAAGACGATGCTGTAAAATGAGTAGTGTACTGTTCATACCTTCGTGGAGATCGACTAGTTTAATCTCTGCTTCGTCAAGACGAGAGAAGTTTCTCAGTGAAAGAACAATTTGGCAAATTCGCTCAGCACCTATTTGCATAGATGAAAAGATCTTTAGAAGGTCCGTCTTTAAAAAAGGCAGGTCTATCTGCTCTGAAAACTCTTGTATTTCAGTTGAGGCATTAGGGCAATCGCTCTGATAGAGTTCAAGAAGCCTCAACAGGTCTTGTATATATCCAGAAGCAGGCTTGAGATTACCAATAATGAAATTCACAGGATTATTGATCTCATGAGCAACACCTGCCACTAATTGTCCTAACGACGACATCTTTTCAGTTTGAACTAAATGCACTTGAGCTTGCTGAAGTTGATAAAGTGTCGCGGAAAGTTCAGATGTTCGCTCGTCTATTCTCATCTCTAGCTCTTGATTCAGCTCACGAAGAGCAGTTTCAGCCTTCTGTCGCTGTTCTACTTCAGATCTGAGTATTGTATTTTGCTGTTCTAATGAGACGGTTAAATTACAAAGCTTGAAGTGAACTCTGATCCTTGCAAGTACTTCTTCTTGATAAAAAGGCTTTGTAATATAATCAACGGCTCCCAACGCTAATCCCCGAATCTTATTCTCTGGGTCAGATAAAGCTGTTGTAAAAATTACAGGAATACCTTGAGTATCAGGGTTTTCTTTGAGACATCGGCAGGTTTCAAATCCACTGATTCCAGGCATCATGATGTCAAGTAAAATCAATGCTGGTTTCTGGTAGGCAACCTGCTCAAGTGCACTCTCGCCGTCACTTGCAACTGCCACCTCAAAACCAGCACCCGTCAAAGTGTCAAAAAGAACTTCTAAATTTGTCGGGTTGTCATCAACAATTAAAATTGTCTGAGGGCTTGAAGGCATCATCTGCACTACATCCTTTCAAGATTGATGTTTATATATCATCGTTTATCAGGACTGCTACTCTGTGCTGGTGGAGAAGTTATAAGATCTCTTTGGCACGATCCAGAGAAGCAGCTACAGCCTAGATATTACTATTTGCTATTTTGAATGGAAGCTATTGACAGAGTTCACATATTGTCCTAAAAACTCTCGAAGTTGTTTAATTTGAAAGTTTTTCGCAAATTTCCGAACCTGTTCAGTAAAACCCCGATAGTCTGCATTCAACTGTTCAATCCGTTCAACTTCTTTGAAAACCCCACTAATTAATCCTTTACGGCTCAAGTCATATAGCGTAAACAACTCAGCGGCAGGAGGAGGAATTACTTCATTCATCTGACTTTGGTCAAGGGAGCCACTACGCTCAGACTTATCAACAGATTTTCGCTCATAAACCCATTCTATCCGTAGAAGTTCCTGGAGTAGTTCTAGGAGTTTCTCTACTTGCACGGGCTTAGGTAGAAAGCCTTTGGCTCCTGCATTGAGGCTTTTCTGTCGATCAGACTCAAAGACACTGGCTGAGGAAACAATAACCGGCAAATCTTTAAATTGCACAATTTGACGAAGAATAGTTAGCATTTCATAGCCATCTAATAGAGGCATTGTGATATCTGTAATGATTAAATGAGGATGAATTTCTTCAACCTTCTGTAACCCGTCTCGTCCATGCTCTGCCTCAAACACAATAAAACCTAAAGGGGTTAACAAATTTACTATGACCGAACGATTCTCCCAGCGATCGTCCACTACAAGAATTTTATGGGCTTGTCCTTCTACGCCAATAATCTTATCTTGCTGCAAGTTTCTTGATTTTTCTGCCCATTCATCAGCATCAGGGACTGTTACATCAAACCAAAAGGTGCTTCCTTGACCCAGTTTGCTCTGTACTTCTAAGGTGCTACCCATAAGTGAAACGATAGATTGACTAATTGCTAATCCTAATCCTGTCCCTTCTGACTGTTTTTCGACAAAGCCTACTTGCTCAAAAGGTAAAAAGATCTTTTCTAACTCGTCTTTACCCATTCCGATACCCGTATCTTTTACTTGAAATCGGATTTGATACATCGAAGGATCTTTGCCGTGCCCTTCCTTTATTTTTTTTGATTTTACTGAAAAGTTCACCTCTCCACTATCTGTAAACTTGGTAGCATTACCTAGTAGGTTGATCAGCACTTGCCTGAGTCGCTTTTCATCCATAAAAACACCAATTGGCAAATCGCCATCAGCAACGTAGGTGAAGTGGAGGCTCTTTTGCTCTGTTTTGATCCGACAGATTTCAACGACGCCCTGGAGAAATGCCGGAAAGTGAAAATCAGTTGGGTAAAGCTCCATTTTCTGGGCTTCAATTTTAGAAAAGTCTAGAATGTCGTTAATTAGGGTTAGCAAATGAGAACCACATTGATTAATAATGCCAACTCCTTTCTGCTCCTGTGAAGGTAAATTCGCAGAACGCATCAGGATTTGGGCATACCCCAAAATTCCGTTTAGTGGTGTCCTTAACTCATGACTCATGTTGGCCAAGAACTCACTTTTAGAGCGATTGGCCATATCTGCTACATCTTTAGCTTGCCTAAGTTCAGATGTTCGCTCCTCTACTCGAAGCTCTAATTCTTCAAAGGATGCTTTTATCTGAGCCGTCATGCGATTGAAAGCATGTTCTAAAACTTCTAACTCATCGGCATTCTGTATTTTAGGCAGTAGGTAATTGCCATTTTTCTCTTGAGCCTCATGATCCAGATGTAGAAATCTCTCTTGATCCTCTTTCGCAAGTTTTTGGCATTCAAGTAGAATCGGTTTTAGCCGATAATTCAATCTGCGAACAAATAAAGACACAACAATGGCCAATATACTGCCTGCTCCAAGTGTCCCTCCTACAGTAATCGCCAATGCTGGTTCCAAAACGACAGATTGAGGAACTGAAGCTAGCATGAGCCAATTAGTTCCTTCAATCCTCTCATAAGCCCAGTATTTGCCATGCGCTATAAACAGTCCAGCTTTGTTTTTTTCAATTTGTTGCCAGATACTCTCAAGCTGTGGAATATCCCGATAAGTTGCTAGTTTTCTCGCCTTTTCTGGCTCTGGAGGGTATGCAAGTAGGTTGCCCTCTTCACTCACAATTGCAAAGTAACCATCTCTCCAACCATCAGGGGCTTTGACAACCTTAGTTAAGGCTGTAACATTTATATCCAAGCCGGCTACACCAATCAAGTCATCCTTGTCGTTATAAATAGGAGCGGTAGTAGTGGTCAGAGCAATATTACCCCACTCATATGGCTCCATCCAAATAGCTTTACCCGCAGAAACAGGTTCTGTATAGTAATTTTGCTCAAAGCACGACGAATCGAGTCCACATACATCTGTTTGTCGTATATAGCCGTACGGGGCAGGAAGCGGTTGACCGACTTGACTAGGTGTATCTTGGTCAACAAATAAATAGGGCCAGTAGGATTTACGATCTGGTAAAATCTTATAGGGAGCCTGTCCAAAGCCAATTCCCATAGTTAGAGATGTTTTTCTGCGAAGAGTTTCAAATATTAATTTTTCATAAGCGTCTGGGGCATGAATCTTCGTGCTGTCTAAAGTTTTAACAGCAGAGGTAAACGTCAGCATTGTTTGTTCAGCTTTGCCAAGCTTGCCTTCAATCTCCTTAACTTGCGTACTAAGATTGCCAACAATTTCCTGTTGAGCACCATTTTCTAACGCTTGATAGAAGAAGTAGGCCATGCATCCTAAGCCTGCCAAAGCACCACTTAGCACATAGAGGAATAACTTTGAACTGATAGAATGACGGAAGAAGTGGTACATAATGAAATCTATTAATGTACGAGTCGTATCCTATAACTGCTTAAAGATTAAGAATTGCACCTAACTCCTATCTATCTACTTAGGTCGTTTCACCCAGGGCAGCAATATTTTCCAGAGGAAGATGCAGTAGTCCAGAATAGTTGAAAAAAACTAAGTAAGCATTGAGTAACCTTGTATCTATAGGCGGACAGACAATAGAGGTTCCGCTGAGTCCGGTTAAAGTGTTCTGACAGTCGAACGATCGAGATGTCATCAAGAATGTCTCAAGATAAGTCAGCTGATTTTTGAACCGCTCAGCAAATAGCGACCGCATAGGACTCAATGCATTGTCCTGAGTGCTTTCTAATTTTAGTAGCTTAGTTTGCCATTTATCATAAGATAGACGCTGGATCGGGTAGCCAAACTGTTCGATTCCCTTAACCATTTCATTCCAAGGCAAGGTTTGAGGATTGAGAATGTGGAACGCCTTGTTTAGAGATCGAGTTTGTATGGATAAATACGTAATTGCCTTGCTAGCATAGTCTATCGGGGTCATGTTAACCCATTGTTCTAAATCAGGAGCAGCACCCATTTGAATTATTCCCCTAATGATCCTGCACATCAGATCATTAGTTTGAGATGCTCCTGTTTGGCTATGACCTGTCAACATACCCGGACGGTAAATCGAAGTAGGAATACCTCGCTCTCGGGCAATCATCATCAGTTGCTCAGCAACCCACTTAGTTTGAGTGTAGCCCTTGTCTAGGTCTTGAACGCAATTGATAATGTCATCCTCATAAATAATTTGCGATCCCGAGTAGAGCAAAGGTTTTAAAACATCTGCTGTTGAGATGTAGTGAACTGGTGTGACTTTACCTTGACTAGCAAGTCTCAAAATCTCCTGCGTTCCCTGAACATTAGCTGCTTTAAGATCTCTATAGGGATAGACTAAATTGACACAAGCACCACAGTGGTAGATTAAATCCAGTTTTTCGGCCAGTTCTGTAAATGTAAAATCTGAAAGCCCTAGCATCGGTTCAGATAGATCTCCGGGCACTAGCACCACTCTAGGATTCAGCTCACCTTGCCAAAGGTGATAACGCTTCAGAGTCATTTGAAGCTTCTGGTGAGCTTCCTCTAGGCTAGAAGCACGTATTAAACAGTACACATCTGCTTGGGTCTGCTGTAAAAGCTCATGCAGCAGAAAAGCTCCCAGAAAGCCGGTAGCCCCTGTAAGAAATATATGTTCTGGTTCCATCTTAAGTTCTACTAAAACATTCTGTGGAAGAATGCTAGGAGCCAAAACAGCTTCAGAATGGAGATCTATCTCTGTTATATTTTCACCTGTACGAGCAGAGCCTAAAAGCTGGATAGTTTCAATCCCTTTGATCAACCCAATAATGGTCGGCTCTTTTAATAGATAGAACAGCGGTAAGGGGATTTGCAGCTCCTCTTCTATCTGCACAAGCAGTTGAACCGCTAAGAGGGAATGTCCTCCTAGTTCAAAGAAATTATCAAAAATTCCAACTTGCTCTATATCTAGAACCTGTGACCAGATCTCAGAAAGTCTTTGCTCTAGGGGGATCGTGGGAGCAATATATGGCTCCAAAAGAGGTGGACGTTTCCGCTTAGGCTCTGGCAACTGGCGGCGGTCAATCTTGCCATTCGAGGTAAGTGGGAAAGAATCCATGATTACAAATGCAGAAGGGAGCATGCATTCTGGAAGACGCTGTTTCAGTAGTTTCCGCAATCTTGTAGGCAAGCTATCCGTCTCTGTAACCTGCACTGGATGGTTGGAGTAAGCCTCTAACGGCTTTAGTTCGAATAGCTTCTCCGGAAGAACAGGAATATGTTGATTTTTTATAACAGATCGATGCTGTAGCACGACATCGTAAGTATTAATCATGCCTGATGCTGACCAGGTTATATCAACGCTGTAGGGTAGATCACTACTAAGCTTCCAAATATCTTCGGGATGAACTCCAATGTTTTGAGAGTTGTAATCAATGAGTTCCTTTAATTCTCCCAGCGTTGTAGGACAATTAGAACTTAATAAAATTTTAGTCGCTAAGACTTCGGTTGCAAGTCGTGCATTCGGTACATTTGCAATTTTTAGCGTTTCAGGGCTTGTCTGAGCCAACAACTGACGAATCTTATCTACAGACAGTTTATGAGACTGCCAATCTAGACACAGCGGTTCTTCAATTGATTGAATTTGGGTATCTATATGCAGGGTAATATCTGACCGGAAGCGGGTTAATTCATCCTCAGAGTAACCCCGTTTGAGCTGAGTTTGGACATGCGTAATTCTAGGAATGAGGTGCTGCAACGCTATAAAAAAGTCTGGATGGAGAACCAACTCCTTATCGTGGATAATTCGCTCTCGAACAATCCTTCGTAGCTCTTCACATCTGAGATTAGCAGGAGCACGACATATTTGCGCTCCCATATGAAAAGATTCTAAAAGTGGCAGGTTTCGGACATCACCAATAAAAATTCTACCCCCTGGCTTAATCATGCGAGTAACTGTCGCCAATACCTGCATGAGGTAGTCAACACCCGGAAAGTATTGAATTACTGAGTTAATAATGACGGTATCAAAGGTTTCATTTTCTAATCCGGAAAGCTCATGAGCCGATCGAGGCAGAACAGTGACATGTGACCAGTTTCCCTCTTTTTCTTTCAGCTGTTGCTGCACATGGCAAATTGCTTCTGCGGATAGATCAAGCCCGACATAGCGAGTACTGTGAGGTGCCACGCGGAAAAGGAGCAATCCCATGCCACACCCAATTTCCAGAACATTCTTAGGCTTCAAAGCCAGAATACGTTCAACGGTGCAGTCTACCCATTCCTGAACCTGATTGGGTGGCATTGGTAATCCTGTGAAACTATCATTCCAACCAATGCTATTTAGGCCGGAAGCAAAGCTTTCAGATGATTGTCCATAGGTTGTATCCCACACAACCTGCCATCTGTGAACTTGGTCATTAGCTTGAGAAGCGCTCTTGCGCTGGTTGCCAGATGTTTCAGGTATAATATAGGATACTAAACGCTTGTCACCAGAGCTATCCTCTCTAGCAACAACTACAGATTCTCTAACCTCTGGATGTTGATTGAGAGTCGCTTCAATTTCCCCTAGCTCGATCCGAAAACCTCGGATCTTAACCTGATGATCAATGCGACCTAAATACTTCAGGCTTCCGTCAGGTTGATAGACTGCAAAATCACCTGATCTGTAAAGCCGTGCGTCGGGTTGATTGCTAAAAGGATCAGGGATAAATTTTTCGGCAGTTAATTCAGGATGATTGAGGTAACCCCGAGCTAGTCCATCGCCACCAATATAAACTTCACCTGGCACTCCAATTGGAACAGGTCTAAGAGAGTCGCTTTGTCGTCGAGCAGGCTCTTCAAGTAGATAGACTTGTGAATTTGAAATAGGATAACCAATTGAAGGAATGCTATCTGAGCCTTTGGGAACTAGTGAAATGGTTGAGTAGGTCGTATCCTCTGTTGGCCCGTAAAGATTGAAAACGTATTTGATCTGCTCAAGTTTATAAAGTTTTTCAACCAGCGCACTTTGTAGTGGCTCACCTGCAAGGTTAATTGTGTTAACAGAGTCTGGAATTCCTTGCATCCTTAGCAAAGCGGCAATCGCCGAAGGCACAGTATTGATAAGCGTGACCTCGGAAGCTGCAATTAATGACGGAAGTTGCAGTGCGTCCTGAGCCAAAATTATCTTGCCACCGCAGCTTAGGGTTACAAAGATCTCAAAAACCGATAGGTCAAAGCAAAGTGAAGTAGATGCCAGAACTCCCTTCAATTGATGCGTTGTAAAGCAAGTCTTTGCCCAGGCAATAAACGCCACAGTGCTTCGATGCTCTAGGGCAACACCTTTGGGCTGACCCGTAGATCCTGACGTATAGATAACATACGCTAAATTATTAGATGTAACATCAACTGTGATGTTATCATTCAATTGTTGCGAAATTATTTGCGCTTCAGAATCGACACAGACAACGGTTGCATGATGTTGCGGAAGCTGATGTAATAAATTACTTTGTGTGAGGAGAACTGGAAACTGAGCATCCTCCTCTATCGCAGTCAGACGATCAAGTGGATACTTGGGATCGAGTGGAACATAGGCCCCGCCAGCTTTGAGAATTCCCAAAAGAGCGATGATCATTTCGGGCGATCGCTCCATGAAAATGCCAACCAGTACTTCAGGCCCTACGCCAAGAGAGTGTAGATACCGAGCAAGCTGATTTGCTCGCCAATTGAGTTCCTGATAGCTAATCTGTTGGTTCTCAAAGTGAATCGCAATTTGGTCAGGAGTGCGTTCAACCTGATCTTCAATGAGTTGATGGATACATTTCTGCTGATCATATTCAATTTGAGTGGAGTTCCAATCGATAATTTTCTGCCATTCTCCCGGAGGGAGGAGCGATAGATCTACCGAATGCTGGTTGGCGATATCCATAGAACTTAATATCCACTCTTACAAAAACGATGGTCAGGAAGCAATTATTAACTTGGCAATTCAAGTCGCAAAGAGGAATCTAATAGAGCTGTCCGGGAATAAGGCCAAAAATCCTTGAAAACGTTGCCCAGCAAGCATTTCAGCGTTTTTGTCGAAAATGCCTGTAGTCCTTTCATAGCAATGCTTTCAGCGATTTTTCTTGTTATTCCCCGGCAAGTCTAATAACTTCGAGGGCTATATCTGAAAAAAAATCTAGCTCGATAAGCTACTCACCCAGGAGCTTGAAGACACTGTTTTCGATGTCGGCAATGTTTATGGCCTGTCCCCACAGATTACGCTTTGGATAAGTATGTAAATTCTGGCACATCAGTCAACGTACCTTCTAAGCATAAGCATCTAAAACCTCAGCAAGCTCTACCTAAGTCTAAGATTCCCAAAACTAATTTTTTTTATCACCAGGCTCTCTAACAACTGGTTGCGGGTTTTGCCAGCAGGGGGAATTTGTCTGAAAGCCTTTAGATACTTGGGATTCCATCGACTCCAACCAAAAGGACTTTAGTCTTCCACTGGTTGCAGGTTTTGTTCAAATCTGATGCAACATTTTGGAAGTGAGGGACAAATTGAGCACTCAGTGAGTTGGACGGAAGTATTTTTGATAGTTTCTCCATCATTGGGATAGTGGTAGGGAAGCTGCAACCAGGGGTCATATCGCCAGAAGCCTTGCTATAGGTACATTTCAGAGATTATCTGAATTTCGCTGCTGATTAGTTTTCTAATACTACAAGTTTTCCTCTAAGCTCAGGTAGCCTGATGTTAGGGGACTCGATCTAGATGAAACGACAATGGCATACCGAGGAACTCTCTGAGCATTGGATGCTTCAGCCGCAAGCGCAAAAACTACTGCTTGGTAAAACAGATGGCAATCGTCTTGCTTTCATTTTGCTGCTAAAATTCTTGCAATATGAGGGTTGTTTGCCTCAGCAGCGGCAGGACATTCCTAAAATGGTGCAAGATTTCGCGGCACAAAGTTTAGGGGTTTCTGGCGACATTCTACAGGATTATGATTGGCTAGGCCGTACCGCCGATACTAAAGCCAAATTCGGAGCTATCTCGGTTTTCGAGAAGCACCAGCAGAAGACAGTATTCACCTGCGGCAATGGTTAGTAGAAGAAATACTCGCTCAAGAGCAAGCAGAAGACGGTTTGATTCTGCTTCTACGAGAACGTCTACGCATACTTCAAGTTGAACCTCCAAGCCTACCTCAAATCAGTGAAAGCACCGGTTCCACTGGTATGATCGTTGACGCTATCGATGAGTTTCAGTCCCCTTGCGGGGAAATGGTCGTGAAAGGGATTGTTGACAAATAATCAATCTTTTGTTAAAGTTTCAGTCCCCTTGCGGGGAAATGGTCGTGAAAGTTGGGACAAGTCCTGGCCTTCAGTTTATAAAAGAAATGTTTCAGTCCCCTTGCGGGGAAATGGTCGTGAAAGGCCAGCATGATCAGGTCAACCCCGATCCAACTGTTGTTTCAGTCCCCTTGCGGGGAAATGGTCGTGAAAGACTATCGCACCGGCGATGTCATCACCAACTGCAGTGCTGTTGTTTCAGTCCCCTTGCGGGGAAATGGTCGTGAAAGTACAACGTCACCAACAACGTGCCAGCCAGCTACGATGGAGTTTCAGTCCCCTTGCGGGGAAATGGTCGTGAAAGCAGACTTGATTGCTTCGTTCACTGATGCAGGTGCTTCGGGTTTCGGTCCCCTTGCGGGGAAATGGTCGTGAAAGTGTCCCGCGTCACCAAGCAAACAGGTTCTGTGAACGGTGGTTTCAGTCCCCTTGCGGGGAAATGGTCGTGAAAGTATCAGGACATGATATCGAAAGTGAGGAGGTTCAATGTTTCAGTCCCCTTGCGGGGAAATGGTCGTGAAAGTTATCTTGGTGCCGGCGACATTGCAACGGGTGGATTGTTTCAGTCCCCTTGCGGGGAAATGGTCGTGAAAGATCCGATGCTAAGACGTTTACTGGAGAGAAAATAATGAGTTTCAGTCCCCTTGCGGGGAAATGGCCGTGAAAGATGTTTCTATGTAGATAACCTAACTAAAGAGTCAAGTGTTTCAGTCCCCTTGCGGGGAAATGGCCGTGAAAGAAACGACATCCACAGGTTGTCCAACATGGTTATTGGTTTCAGTCCCTTGCGGGGAAATGGCCGTGAAAGCGTGGTAGTGGATAACCAAAACTGCGGTGGACTCATGTTTCAGTCCCCTTCCGGGGAAATGGCCGTGAAAGTGCCTTATCCTCTTGTTTCGGAAATCGGTTATTCAGGTAGTTTCAGTCCCCTTGCGGGGAAATGGTCGTGAAAGCCAAATAGAGTTAGGCTCATAGTAGCCCCCAGTAAAGGTTTCAGTCCCCTTGCGGGGAAATGGTCGTGAAAGATGCCCAGACAGGACATGTCTTTAATAGTGGGACAGCAACTTGTTTCAGTCCCCTTGCGGGGAAATGGTCGTGAAAGTTAAGCCGTATCGTATAATCATTTGGTTTCTGTCAAGTGATGTTTCAGTCCCCTTGCGGGGAAATGGTCGTGAAAGCGTCTTTTCAGTCGTTACACCAATTTCGCATGGCAAAAGTTTCAGTCCCCTTGCGGGGAAATGGTCGTGAAAGCTGAAGCAGAAGACGTTTTTGGATCGCCTGATAGTTTTTATAGTTTCAGTCCCCTTGCGGGGAAATGGTCGTGAAAGAAGGCGAGTGTTTTTTGGTGTTGGGTAATCTCTCTGAGATGTTTCAGTCCCCTTGCGGGGAAATGGTCGTGAAAGGGGTGTGTTGTTGGTTCTTCAGGGAGGCAAAGGCCTCAGTTTCAGTCCCCTTGCGGGGAAATGGTCGTGAAAGGAGCAGGGAGATCAAATCGAAATCCTGCTTGAAAACCTGTTTCAGTCCCCTTGCGGGGAAATGGTCGTGAAAGCCAAACGTTGTCGACCCAGCCCTTTCAGCCGCTAAGTTTCAGTCCCCTTGCGGGGAAATGGTCGTGAAAGGCAGGTTCATTGGAAAAAGGTCGGGAAGAAGACTAGTTCAAGTTTCAGTCCCCTTGCGGGGAAATGGTCGTGAAAGAATCGGCACGGCAACGCCGCCAAACGTTGTCGACCCAGGTTTCAGTCCCCTTGCGGGGAAATGGTCGTGAAAGAGGCCTCGGCGCTGACTTCTTGAGAGGAGGCTCTGGTGGGTTTCAGTCCCCTTGCGGGGAAATGGTCGTGAAAGGGAATTTTACCATTCGTCGGAAAAGCATCCTGTTTCGTCAGTTTCAGTCCCCTTGCGGGGAAATGGTCGTGAAAGCTCTCGCTTTCTCCGTCTCCCAGACGGAAGATGAGTTTCAGTCCCCTTGCGGGGAAATGGTCGTGAAAGGGTAGCTTTTGAAATCCGCTCTGGAGGCTAACCTTCAGACTAGAAATCGACGCAATCGAATTTTGACCAATTATTAGCTACGATTGCTAGCGTCATCCTCCCACAAAGAGCGTCTGAAATGCCCACTGAATCAGGCATCGACGCGATCTGACGGACTAATGCGGTTTTCAAGGGTCGGCTGGATCGCGTCGATTAGACACTTCCACCCTTTATTATGCGGCTCACATCAAAAAAGTCAAGCAAAGAAAAATAAACTTCAGCCAAAACAGACTTCAGCCAAAAAAACGGACGAACTGAGCGAGCTGGCTCCTCTAGTTCATCCGTCATTACAACCTCTCTCGTCAATCCGCCTAGACAATATAGGCTCTGGGCGGTGGCTCAGGTGGCGCACTGCCAATGGTCAACGTTCTGGGCAAGCAATCCGCTGCAATCCAGTAAAACCGCACGTTGTCCTCAGTCGATTTCACCCGTTGACTCACCTGAGCATGCAGCTGCTGCATCTCCGCCAGAGAGATAAAGCATTCAAACACACTCTTCTGCACCCGCCGCCCATAGCCCTCCAAAAAAGTAGCTAGCCGATTGCGCCTACGAGCAAACTAGAGCAGCAGACCCAGGCATCACCACCTGAACTTCACCCAACCCAACCGGCAATCAGCCGCAACAAGCGCCAGCTTCAATACTGAGCCAGTCAATACTGAGCCAGTCAATACTGAGCCAGTCAATACTGAGCGGCCAGCCTATCCCAGCAATCCCTGCTTAAACTCATCGTGCTCTGCCGAACTCAAGCCATGCTGCAACTCAGCCAGCACCAAAGCCATCTCCCCGCTCAGCATCGCCGCAACCGCCAGCCACAGCCCTGGAAAGACGCGGCTGCGAACGATTCCCCGCTCGTCCGCCGTCAGCGATACATACTCATCAGCCTGTAGTCCAAACCAATCAATCTGACCTTCCAGCGTCCGCCAAACCAAATATTCCTGAACGCCATTGCGACGGTAGACCCGCTTCTTGTCATGCAGATCAATCGCCGCACTGCTCGCCGCGATCTCCACCACCAGCTCCGGCGCACCCTCAATATAATCATCCTCGCTAATCGCCGCCTGCCGCCCCGGAATAAACAAAACCGCATCTGGCTGCGGCTCATTATCCAAATCAAGCCGCACCGTCGGATTATCGCCCAACACAATGCCGGGAGTTGCAATTTTATAACTCCAGAGCCAGCCGATTAAATTGCCATGTGGCTCCCCATGACTCCTAATCCGCAGCGGCGATGCCATGTAAGTGACTCCCTCAATCAACTCGGCCTTCTTCACCTGCGGCATTGCCTGATACCGACGCTCAAACTCAGCCCGCGAAAGCCGATCGCCATTTTCCAGCGGCGGAATCGACAGGATGGGTTGGGCAGGACTCGGAGAGGCAAGCATAGAAAAAACCTGCGGCTGAATCCATTAATTATCGCATAAGCCTCAAGCCAGCGGCCTGCAAGCCAAACTTCACTAAAACTATCGCATCTCTCTACTGCCCTGACAGCGACTTCAACGGCATCAGCCGATAGCGACCCAGCTCCAGCGACCGCCGCAACCCCGCCAAATTTTGCTCCGCATAAGATCTGAGAGGTTGGGAGATAGATACCATAAGATGAGCAGATGAACCAAAACCCTGCTGCGTAGAGAAAATGTCTCTGGATACCTTGTTTTCAATCCTCGCCCATGACATCCTCGCCCAAGCATCACCCTCTCCCAGTTCTGTTGCCTCACCTCAGCAGATCAGCTTGGAGACAATCGAATTTCTCAAAAGCCAGTTTCAGTCGCTGACCACCACCTTCAACATTTATGTGAGCCTGGTGAGTGCTGTTGGAGTATTATTTGTGGGCTTTGCCGCCTATTTCTTTAAGCGCACCCTCAGCGAAGCCAAGCAAGAAGTGCGGCAGCTAGTGCGAGAAGCCGTACAGATCGAAATTGCCACGTCGATTCAAAAACGAATTGCCGTACTAGAGCAAGTTTTGCAGCGTGAAGAGGTTCCGGGCTTGGTCAGCGTCGATTATCTGGTGCAGAATGCCTCAGCACAATTACCCAAAGAATACCAATTTCTGCAAGCCCGATTTCCCAGACTCAAAGTCAGACGGCTGGACAGTCGCAAGTTCAATGGCGATGTCGTGGTACTAGACCTGGTAAACTATGTGCCTAGTAATACCGAGTTAACCGAAGCTGAACTAGAGCAAATTTTGTCCGAGGTTGCCGACAGGATCAGCCCAGAATCTGTGCTGGCAGTGTATGTAAGAGGCCGATACAAAGCGATTGAGAACTTAGGCGGGAAAGTTCGCTATTATACATCAGCCAACGTGCCCATACAGTTACTTGGCAATGTGGTTAACTCAGCCTATGTTGCTCATACGCTGCGCGGAGAAGATTAGTTTGGCAAAGCAACAGTGAAAAGCGACAACGAATTGACCAACCCAAAAATAAATTTCGGTTATTACTGACTTTCCTTTTTTTCTTTGTTAAATTGGTCGAGATTGCTCCCTGAATCGGCAATTTTGCCTGAACAGAGTCGCAATCGTTCTTATGTGTTCCCTACATCTTTGCTCTCCATGCTCACTGCTGCTGTTGCATCAGAGGACGCTGCGCTACAGATTCGCCAAACCGTTTTCGAACCTTATCAGGTTGACCATCTGCTATTGCTGATTGGTGAGAACCCATTGCCGAGTTATGTTGCAGCCAGAACGTTGCTGAAAGCGGGAGGCACTCCCTATCTCGTGCATTCCAGTCATACGAAAGAGCAGGCCGATCGCGTGCGAGATCTGCTGAGGGAGCGATCGCCCGCGCTTCAGCCCTGTCAATACATCTCTCTTGGCGACTGCGAATCTGATGGCTACTACATCCAGAAAGAGATACAGGAAGCCATCAAGCCTCACATCCAAGAGAAGTGGGGCTTAAACTATACAGGTGGCACTAAGCCAATGGCGACTCACGCCTATCGTGTCCTTTTAAAGCTGCAATCTCATGCCGTTTTTAGCTATCTCGACCCGCGTCACTTGGAGATGTGCATTGATCGGGAAGATGGTGATCGAATTCGCCGAAAAGTAGGGCTGAAGATATCTTTGGAGGAACTTTTCCATCTTCATCACTTAGCATTTCAGAGTTTACCTGTTTCTCAGCCGAAGTTGCCAGAGGTTATCACAGCCTTTGTTGATGTGGGTTGTCAGCAGGACTGGCAAACTTGGAAGAGATCGGGTATGCAGTTGAAAGAATTACCCGAAGCTATCAAAGTATCTTTGCAACCGTATATTAATCCGTCTTCAGCGACAGTTTGCTTAGACATCCTGCAAGAAAAAGGAGAGTTTGATCAAGACAACACAGTCAAGAAATGGATTGACCATAATGATTGGTTTGAGCATTATGTCTTGCATCAGGTGCAATCAATTGCGAATACCTATAATATTCATGAAAGCAAAGCTGCTTTTCATATTAAGGATCTTGCCTATAATGCGGCTAGACGAAGGCATCCAAACAGTCAAGGAGATCCTGAGAAAAGATTTGAGATTGATGTTGCTTTCATGCGAAACTATCAGCTTTTTGCCCTCTCATGTAGCATTAGCAAAACAAAATCCACACTCAAAGAAAAGCTGTTTGAAGTTTACTTACGGGCAAAACAACTTGGTGGCGATGAGGCCAGAGTAGCTTTAGTCTGTTTTTCAGAAGAGCCAGAGATTCTAGAGTATGAACTAAAAATTGTGTTGGATAACCCAAAAATCAAAGTTTTTGGTAAGACACATTTGCTCAACTTGGCAGATGAAATTGCAGTTTGGATTGAACAGACCGATCGGGAGGCCAAATGACGATCTACACTGCCACCGTTATTGATACTAGCGGAATTCAACCATACATTTTTGGCAGTAATCGACTGCGAGAAAACATTGGGGCTTCATATCTAGTCAATCAAGCCACCGGCGCTTGGGTCAAGGAAGCATTGGGCGCATTGTCTGACGCTTTGAAAAAAGAGCAGTCTGCCAATTACGACATTTACATTCCACCTGAAAGGACTTCAGAAGCGCCGCCCAAGATTCATCAAGATCCGCGGATTGTTGCAGAACTAATCTACACAGGCGGCGGGAATGCGATCGCTATTTTCCACGATCGCACCTATGCTATCCGCTTCATCCAAATCCTGAGTCAGCGTGTTTTGCACGAAGCTCCTGGACTCACCCTGAGCGTTGCTCATCAAGACTTTGACTGGGATGAAACAGGGTCGTTATTCCAGGCAGTTCAACAGCTACGTCACAAACTGGAATACAACAAGCCACCCAAAGCACCCTCTGCACCGCTGTTAGGGTTGAGTGTCACGGCAGCTTGCAACTCCACGCAGCTAGTTGCCATAGGCATGAGCGATGAGTTTGGCGCACCCGCAGATGATACCTATTTAATATCACGGGAAGTACAGCATAAAATTACCGCTGTCCCTGATTCAAACGACCGTCTCTGGCGACAGTTACGAACAGTGATTCCTAAAGAATTGCCCTATGAGTTTCCTACAGACTTCGATAATCTGGGCCGCTCGCGCGGTGAATCTAGCTACATTGCTATAGTCCATGCCGATGGCAATAGTATGGGCAACCGCTTCGAGCAGTGTGGCAAAGGTAAGTCTAATATGGAGTATGTTACAGCGATTCGTAAGCTCTCCAATAGTGTTAATCATGCCGGAGTTTCCGCACTGCGCTCGGTAACACAGCAGTTGATTAATTCAATTGCAGATCATGATAAGAATGGAAAAATCATTAGCGGTAAGCTTGGACAGTTTCCCTTAAACCAAGATGAAAAAACGGGTCGTTATTATCTTCCCTTTCGCCCTCTAGTGTATGGCGGGGATGATGTAGCCTTTGTGTGCGATGGGCGGTTGGGGTTAGAACTCGCTGCCTTGTATCTCGAAGCCTTTGCTCAACAAACAGACTTTGAAGGCAGGCCTTTTTCGGCTTGTGCAGGTATCGCCATTGTCAAGACCCACTATCCCTTTGCCCGTGCTTATGCCCTCAGCGAAGCGCTCTGTGGCAGCGCCAAAACGCTCATCCGTAATGAAACCAAGCCAACTCAACAGTCAGCACTAGATTGGCATATTGCCACCAGTGGTTTGCTCGGTTCCATTGGTCAAGTTCGACAGCGAGAATATCAGTCTGCTCAACAGAAACCGCTGGTGATGCGCCCTCTGTGGCTCTCCCATCAGGATGAATGGCGAACTTGGGAGGGATTTAAACACGTCACCGAAGATTTTGTTGCTGGCGAAGACTGGAAAGATCGCAAAAATAAAGTGCTTGCGCTACGAGAGGTGCTACGCCAAGGTGGAGATGCAATCGAGCAATTCCTGAACGTCTACAAACTAGACTATCTACCCACCTTCCCAGTTCAGAATGGCCTCGAAAAAACCTTGCAGAAATCGGGCTGGGTCAACGAACACTGTGGCTACTTTGACGCGATCGAAGCAATGGATTTTTACCTTGATATTGCTGGGAGAAACCCATGAGCCTCTATCAACTCCGCATTCAACTACTCAGTGACGCCACCTTTGGACGGGGTGATGGTGTAGCTGGTCTAATTGACCAAGAAGTCGAACACGATGCCTGAGGTGGACCCGAAAAACTGGACAGGTGGCTAAGGTGGTCACTAAGCTCCTCATTGCTCAACTGTGATAGGAGTATCTCATGGCAAACAAACGCAAACAATACAACCCACAATTCAAAGCCAAAG
>JAESFP010000200.1_pt1 | contig 20607 bp, 21 predicted proteins | sample 9266181 | NCBI WGS metagenome assembly JAESFP01 (sample SAMN14502547, study PRJNA617102) | algae metagenome | isolation source: Pegethrix bostrychoides GSE-TBD4-15B and co-occurring heterotrophs from... | place: USA: Grand Staircase-escalante National Monument, Utah | collected 2006-08-15
TGTTGTTTGCCTAAGACTTGTAAAATTCCCATTCCCCAAGATCAGATGGTCTAACAAAGGAATACTCAAGAATTGTGCACCTTGCAAAAGCTGACGTGTAAGCTCTAAGTCTTCTTGACTGGGTTCTAAGCTTCCAGAAGGGTGATTATGGGCAACAATCACTCTGACTGCTCCACGCCGAAGTGCTGCTTGAAAGATCTCACGAGGATGAACTAGAGCTTCAGTTGCTGTACCGATGCTAATGACTTGATGACTAATTAGCCGATGTTTCACATCAAGCAAAAGAGTTGCGACCCGTTCCTGGTTCTGCCACATCAAATCATCTGATAGGACAGCGGCTGCAACGGCTGGGTCATCAATTACAGTCCCTACTGAAGGGCGAAGATAGTAAACCCGCTTACCAAACTCAATCGCAGCAAGAATTGTAGTTGCCTTGGCAATGCCAACTCCAGAAATAGCGGTTAATTCTTCGAGAGTGACATCTTGAAATCTTTTAAGGAGATCAACCTGACCTTCGCTAAGCTCCTGCAAGATAATCTGACCTAAGCCTCCTGCTCCTTGACCAGTTCCAGCCAAAACTGAAAGTAGCTCTGAGTTCGATAGGTTTTGAGCACCTTGTTGTATCAGCTTGTCACGGGGACTCTCCCCAGCTGGCAGGTCTCTAATCTGAAGAGAATATTGACGAATTTGAGCATGGCTATACTGTGCCCGTATGCTTTGAGTTTCCTGACCATCTTCTAAGCTAAAAGATACAAAGTTACTATCAGGATCAAGGCTCCAGGAATGACTAAAGTTTAGATTGTTGTCTGGAACATGATTATCAAACTTAAGGCTCATGCAGACCTTATACATGAAGCCTAAAGTCTATACAATCATTTTTAGATAGGCGGAAAAAATCTTAAAAACCAGTTAATTGATTAATTGATTGCGTTCTTCATCTGAGTAGCAAGACACCAACCTAAAGCGATGAATATCAATCAACCTAAACAACAATTTTTTTTCATTTTCCCCACCTCTTTTCAAAGTGGGTGAGGCTTCAACTTGTCAAGAGCGTGACGAAGGAACGGCGAAGCGAACTCTTGATAAGTTGGAGTGCCCGCTATTTTAGCTAAGGGGAAATGAGAAACTGGATTCAGACTGAGGTAAATTCAATGTTGGAATTGAAACCTAACCGTAAAGATGGATGATAGATAGAGCACCTTTTGATGGTAGATGTAAAATATAACAATAGATCTCTTTCATTTTTCATATAAGATTAGAGCCTACGTTCTATTAAACTTCTTGTCATTTCTTCGATTATATCTTCACCTAAAGTAAAACCTTCAAACGTTTCAAATAAAGGCTTTATAACTTTACTTACATATTGTGATAGTGCTGATAATGGTGTATCAAGTGGCACATTCACAAAAACAATGACCTCATCTTGATAAGCAGAATAACTGTGAAACATCACTCGGCGAGGATTAGCCCAAGAACTGATTTTCCGTCCCTTTAAACCACTCCACTTAAAGCCGAAAGCAAGCGTAGTTTTTTCTGGCAAACAGCCCATTGAAATAGCAAAAGCGATACCGACTGCAATTGCCTCTGCTGTTCGGATAATACTTAAGCCCCAATCTAGAACAGTTAGTGGTCGAGGTGAGCGATCAGGTTCTTGCATGTCGTCCTCAAGTGCTCTCCTCAAAAAAAACTTTCCTTGTGGATCAAGTCGCATGAAATCAATATGACTTCCCCAACTACGTTCAAGATCTATTAGTAATGCTTCCCAAGCCCCATTATTTACATACGGACGACTATTTGCTGGAAATTGACGGCTATCTAACCACACTGGCCACCCTGTGTAATTCGGATTACTGGAGTCTAACAAATTTAGGAATGCTTGATTTGGTGAATGATCTGGTATTTCTCCTATCAATATTAGACCTACTTCTCTAAATCCACGTTTTGGCAACTCCACTTTTCTATTGAAAACTGCCTGCTCGTAATACTTCTCACTCTCATTAAAATATGCCCTTAGTAAATCCTCTGTGGATACTTCGGATTTAAGGTTTCCAGCAAATGCAGTAGCTAAAGAATTTAATTGCTCGGAACCTACTCCACCAAGATGGCGTCTTATAAAACGACCAATATCAGCCTCACGATTATCAAAGCAGATTTCGATAAGTCTATCCCAATCTTTTGACTGTGCTTTTGTCGTGCTTGGCGTGTTATTTGAAGAAAGCGATCGGACATATATCGTATCAACATCAATTAATGGTTTATTTCTATCTGTTGAAGGGAGTTCTTTTTTTGAGGCTACTGGGGTTTTAATTCCTGTGGGTATGTTAATCACAGGGAAATCTTGTCCATTACGCTGTGGAAATTGGACATCTACTTCAAACGCTTCAGAAGAATATTTTGCAATCATGCCTTGAATTTTATCAATATGAAATAGTTCTCTCACATTGAGTGGTGCGTCATCAATAAGTGGTTCCCGAGTTTTGTTGTCAAAACCAATTATTATATACCCGCCACCATGATTACGCATGGCAAGAGCAGCTTTAACAATTTTAGAAATGTCATGAGGTTGGTCAGGATCAATCCACGATTTTAACTCAACAGAAAGGCTTTCTTGCGGCTGTTGAATCAACTCCTGCATTCGTTTAGAAATAGCTTCCATAATTCAAAATAAAACAAGTATATAATTCTAAACTCTAAATTCTATTTTAATAGATATTTCAAATTTAGATAATGAAGGAACTCAGCTAATAGATTTTGTTGTGCAAACAAGTTAAAATCTAGCAGAAAAAGCGGCGATATCAAACAACTTAGATGGCTCTACAATAAACTTTCATTAGACCATAATCTGTTGATGTATCATGTTAATTAATTTGTAATATAATAACATAATTTCTTGGTTGAGATGGAAACATGGCAGAAGAAATTGATTTTATGCAGCTTGTTATTGAAGTAGACAGTCAACTTATCGAAGAGGGAATAGAACTTTTCGACGTCCTGTAGCTGCATATATGCGAATTGCAGAGCACTTTCAACAAAGGACAAGTACAACCTTTCAAGAAGACCCACTTTTTAAGAGCGTTAATCAGATATACGAAGCATTATATAGTAAATCAGATCTTCAGATGCCGCCTGTGCATGTAGGAGCATTTATGTTTAGAGATGTGTTTCTCCCCATACGCATTCCAATCATTTATGGTCGACCCGCAATTAATCCTATCGATTTTTTAATTGATGTCCCGGAGCTGCAAAAACGATGGATGTTTAGTGATAAGAACTCTAGCTTGGCTTACTATGATCAAGTTATTGATCTTATGGACTTTGTGTATGGAATTGATGACCTTGATAAAACAGGGAAACTACCAGCTAAAGCGTTGGAATGGTGGAATCTAGCTAAGATACAACTTGAGGCAGCAGCGGCAACAGTATTAGGATCATTCAATAAATATGCTGTAACTCAAAATTGTTGTATATCAGTAGAACTTGTATTAAAAGGTGCTCTAAGAGCTAAAGGGATTGATGAGACTGTCTTGAAAGATTCAAACAAGGGCTATGGGCATAACCTGGAAAATCTGGTAGAGAAGGCTTTTCAAGAGTTGCCAAACCTGGATCGAGAAGTTATGCTATTTGTAGTTAAACAACTTCCGATCTATGTTAAAACTCGGTATGAAGCTTTAAGCTTTTCCCGTTTAGAGCTTGGAAAGTTTTTGATGAATGCTCAATACATTGGTGGTGAAATTCTACGTCAGTTTTCAGACCGCAATCATCGTGCAGCCTTTAACAATACATCAGATGACACTCTAGATTTTACTCACCGCACATTTCCAAAAAATAAGGTGATTTGAGTCAACTAATCAATCTATGAAAAAGCTTTAACGAGTCCTAACTTCTCAACTCCCTAACTATCTCCTGGGCAAGATTTCTAGCCCATAGAGAATCAAAAGGACAAAGGATCTGCCGATTCTCAGGCGAAAGCCAGATCAGAGCATCCTCCACATCCGCCAGTTGGTATGACTCGTTAAGCAGAACAGCCGTAAGCAAGCGATGAACGACTATCACCTGTGCGTCAGTTAGGACAATCATTCAGATTCCCTCCTATCGCCTTGGGACAGGGCAACCAAAGCTTTATCGATATCTCGCACCTTGATGGCTCTAAGGGCAATCAGAATCGAGCGGATGAGTGCAACCTCATCATCTGAGAGTGTGACCATAGCTAGACTCCTTTGCACTAGGCTTGCAATTTCAGTTACGCCGTTATGTGGCAATTACCACAATGCGGCAAGTGTAACATACTGCAACTGTGATCAGGGAAAATGGCTTGAGATCAATACAGGTGTCGATTGTGGCGACAAAAAAAAGGAAGCCAGAAATTAGAGTATTTGTGGAGGAGGATCTAGATCGCCTCCTTAAAGCACTCTCAGGTATCAAAGACACCTCCTTAAGTGGCTTAGTGAATGAAGCAATCGAGTTTTACATCAACCACAACACAGAGATACAAAACTTAATCGAGCGATTTAACCTTGAGGATTTGAGTAATTTAGATGAATAAAAGGTTTGTAGCCTTTGGCTCAAGCACTTCCAGTCCTCCCTCAATAGCAAATTCTGACAATAGGCTAAGATCCAGCTATCGCATTGTGAAGCCAACCTATGAGTGCTATCACCGTCACCCTCACCCCGGTCATTGAACTAAGCGATGATGCCTTCTACGAGCTTTGTCAAAACAATCGTGAGCTACGATTTGAACGCACAGCAATGGGGGAGTTAATCATCATGCCACCTGTGGGAGGAGAAGGCAGTTCTCGGGAAGCAGAGGCTATTATCCAGCTTGGAATCTGGAATAAACAGGCAAAGCTAGGAATTGTTTTTAGCTCATCCGGAGGCTTTAAGCTTCCTAATGGAGCAGATCGTTCGCCTGATGCAGCCTGGATTGAGAGATCTCGGTGGGAGGCTCTGCCACTTGAGCAACGTCGAAAGTTCCCGCCCATTGCTCCTGATTTTGTGATTGAACTGAGGTCTGAGACCGATGAGCTAAAGCCGCTCCAAGACAAGATGCAAGAATATATGGAAAATGGCGTTAAGCTTGGCTGGTTGCTTAACCCAAAGGAGCGGCAGGTGGAAATCTATCAGCCAGGGCAACCCGTTGAGGTGCTAAACTCTCCCAGTCAGTTGTCTGGGGAATCTCTACTACCGGGCTTTGTGCTTGATTTAAGTGAGATTTTCAAGTTCGAGCCTTAGTTTTTCAAATGTTACCAGGTTCTGTGCTATTAGAAGATACAGCACTTGTGAGATTAAGAAAACTCTTATCAAAGGTGCAAGTTTTAACTCTAAAACTATATTCGGAATTGTTAAAGCCAGACTTGGGAACTACCCCATTAGAGCTGTCCGTGCTTTATAATGATCCATGCAGATTTTATAAGGCATACTAGGAAAATGGCTCTAAAAGATCTTTCGGTGGATGATAAAGTCAAAATCGCTATTGATTCCATCATTGGAGACATCGTTGGAAAAAGCAGCACTGACATTGCCCAGAAGTATCCTGGCTTAAGTGCAAAGGCAGTGACAACCCTAAAGAATCAGGCACTTGACGCCATCCGAGGTGCTTTTTCTGGAAATATTCAGACTCAAAGTTCAACTGGAATCAGTGATGAGCAGATCTCTGCTGCAATAGACAAGCTTCTAGGCACCAGCAGCTCTCCTTCCAGGCAGGTAGAAGTAACGGAAGAAGAGACAGATCCTGACGAGATCATCCCAATTGATCAAGTTGTTGATGCAGTCATGGAGTATAACAACAAGGCAGCCAAAGAGAACGGGCAGCTCATCTACATCTCAAAGACTGTTGTTCAAGCAGTATCTCCTCTTCCAGATAAAGAAATCGATCAGTACTTTAAGGCAAATAAAGAGGCAATCGATGACCACAATTCAAAGCATGGGCTAAAACGGAATTCAAACCGTGCGTTAAATGGGTTAGATTGGCAGGACTGGCTTGAGTTTTAACAGGAATTCTATGGAAGGCTTTATGCTTTTCTGAATCTATTCTCCATCATATAAGTAACAGCTTAACAAGTTTATTAACTGTTTCTAAAACTGGCGTCGCAATCTCGCCAATACTGCTTGCAGCGTCTTTTAAGCCTTTAACGCTAAGCTCATACCATTCTCGTCGTGGTTCAGAACTTGTTGCTTCCTTAACTAAAGTTTCAGCATCCCTCGCCAGTTTTTCTCCTAGTTTGGCTTGTCCTTGTGGAACAACTTTATTGAGTTCATTAATATCTTTAAGCAGTTGTTCAAGTAGAGTTTTAACTTTATCCTCTGTAAAGTCTGACTTTGCCAAGGCATTAAAACTATTCTCAATCGTATCTGCGATAACTAGTGGTGCCGAAATAGAGACATTTCCGGTATTTCCGCTGATTTCTATTATTTTTTCTTTGTTCATAACAAAATTAAGTCCTTTTTCTGTCTGTTGAACGATGACTTGACTTACTGTACCTTCAAATACAACTCCTTTACTTAAATTGCTTGATTTATTTAGAGATCTCCTTTTCCCTGCTGATGACAGTTCTTTATCGATTTCATCAGTCACCTCAAGCAAAGCATATCTTATTCTTTTCTTTTGTTTTCTTATAGATTCGTCAGTAGCAATTCCTTTACGTTCATCATTTGCAATCTGCCTCAACGAAGCTCTATGACCAATTATCTCATTATGGAAGCGTGAAGAATTTTGTTCTGCAACTTCAAGCAAAATCTTGCTGGCAAGCTGCATATCATTCTCTTGAATTAATTCTCTAACTACCTTGAAAATCTCGTTCAACTATAGACTCCAATTTCTTTAATAAGCAAAAGAATCTTACTAGTCTTAAATTTTAATTATATAGGTGATTCTATTCGGGCAACGAAAGATTTCGAATCAAAATCTTCTTCAAAAAAGGGAAAATGCATATCATCAAGCCTAGAGGGAGGATCAAGATTAGCGAAAGAGCCTCATATTCTTCATTGCTATATTGAGAATATATTGCTAAGGATAAAGCGTGAGTTACTATAGACAGCACAATGAAATTTACAGGCAATAGAAAATTATATTTTCTAGACCGAGACAAAATTATCGAATGTGTTGAGATAAAGATTGCACTTAAAATCAATGAAAATATTAAATTACTATTTTCGTCAGAACTTAACCCTATAGAATCTCTTAGAGCAAGAACTGTTACATTTATAACTACTAAAATAAGTATATAGAGAACACTATAGGATAAAGTGCGAATTTTTCCATATCTTCCAAGTAAAAGAGGGAAAGCTATAAAGGATAAAAATGTCAATTGAATAGAAAAACTTAGCTGATACGGTAGTATATCATTATGTTTGTCAAAGGAAGTACTAGTTAAAAAGTCCTGGACACCTGAACACATATCAGTTGCTTTAGCTCCTTTATCATTATACCTATCATTAAGATCGTCAGAAACCCATTCCTCTAGTTCTTTATCAGACAGGAATTGCTTTCTGAGAGAGGAAGATTTATTCGTCTCTTTGGTCTTTCCGTCTTTTATACAGTTAGTAGTCTTATCTATCTTCAAGACGTATGCTGTCTTGTAAATTGCTGTAGTAGTAACAACGGCTGATGGCGATAATATAAGGATTGCACAAAGAAAAAATATAATAACCTCAAGAGCACTTCTGGATAAAAATCTTTGCCTATCACCGTACTCCTTTTCAAAATTAAATATGGACAGCTTAAATATCCAAAAGAAAAAAGCAGCTAATTCAACGATTCCAAAAAGTATAAGAATGATTAAAGTCAGTTCGTCCAATTGATTAGGCTTAACTAATATTAGAGTTAGTGCCATCAATATCAAATTAATTAGTAAGCAATAATAACAAACATAGTGAAATCTGGTACTCCATAGCCACGGATAACTGAGTAGCAACCTTTTATCTATTCTAGTTAAGAAATTTGGATTTAATAGTGAGCGTAGTACCTCTTTCATAATTGATTAGATTGATCTAGATTGAATAGACGACGTGTAGATTTACTAATATCCCTAAAATAGAGAACTTCAATATTAGAGTCAGAAAAAATCTTGAGTAGTTGACTCCCAGAAACCGTCGTAGATGTATTGATAATATAGTGGTTATGAATTACCGTGCTAATATGAGTATATTTTATTGACTCTAGCAAAGCCATTAAGTCCCCTTTGGGCAGAGGGCATGAAATCTCAAAACTATTTTCTGTTCTATCACTACCAAACTCTCTGAGATTTCCATTGTATTGAACTGAGCCATCTTTTAGAAAAATTACATTATCAGTAATTATTTCAACCTCATGCAGGTGTTGGGAGCTTAAAATAATAGATTTTCTATCTTCTATAGAGTCAGCAATATCCCTTAGATCTTCCAAAAAAGCCATTTGAGTATTGATATCTAAGTTTGCTAGAGGTTCATCTAGGATAATAATTTTAGGCTTCCAAACGAGTGCTTTAGCTAAAGCAAATCTCATCTTAAAACCGCCAGATATTTCGTTCCACGTTAAATGCTTGTAAGTATCTAAGCCCAGACGACTAATAATATAATCAACTTCAAATTTGTTTTGCTCTCCTTTGATTCCGTGACATGCGGCAGAAAAATGTAGATTATCTATCAATAAGCCAGACCATTTCGATAATTCCTGGGGAATATATGCAATCTGTTGCTTGATTCTGTAATAATTTTCACATTTAACTCCTTTTTCTGATAAGGAAGGATATCTTAAATCCCCTTCTGTTTCTTTCAAGTCCCCAGAAATTATCTTTAATAATGTTGTTTTCCCATTACCATTTTCTCCAATTAGTGATGTAATTTCCCCGTATTTTAGGCATATTTCACTTAGTGACAAGGAGAAATTTGCTGGTTTTATATTGTATGTTTTTTTAATATTTTTTCCTATAAAGACGACTTTAGAATAATCAAGACTAGGCGAGGGGAGGTCTAAAGTTAAACTCGAAGTGTCTTCGGAAGCTTCCTTAAATTGATTCTTTTTTTGCTTCCACGTATCACTGTTCCTATTTTCATACTCACTACGGCAAGCTTCCTGCTTGGCTTTATCAACAAAATGAGATAATTGAATAGGTAGCATTACCTCACTAGTCTTTGTTGACAATAGACTATTTGAATCATTGCTCTCCGTTTGAGTATCTGACAGTATAAGTTCAATATCATCTCTACAACCTATCCATTCATCCATTATTTGCCCAATTAGATCCATAATCTTATAAACTAATCTTGACGAATCAATGGAAGACTCTCCAAAACGTCGTTTTTCCTCCCTCCACTGATTGAAAGATCGTCGTATATCAAGTGCCTCAATCCTTCGACCTGCATGACGTCCAAAGTTGGTTGAAAAATCCATCATTTTTTTTGTAGCTGCATCAAGCTGATTATCCTCTATAAGATTTTGAATTTCTTCGGCAACAAAGCTTGGATTTTCTGGCTCCCGCACTTCTGCATCGTACATAATTTGATCTATCTAGTTTTTCAGGGATGCAATAACTCGCAGTTTACTGCGATTAAAAAAACATTAGATTTGCTATTACAGTGAGATATTATGTAATGACTAGATGCATATTACTTATCAACACAGTAATACAAGTTGCAAAGAAAGATATGGTGTTTTTGAGGGATTTAGCCGAAAAACCGTAGGCTCAATAATTGCTGGACTACTAATAGCTAACTTCACTTGATCCAATTTCTCTAAATCATATCTCCTGGTAACTTGCTACGACTGAGAAATTTATAGTGTTTATGAGGCAAGCATTGTTAATTTAATTTGTAGAAAGAGCCAGGAATTTAACCTCAGCATGAAATAAGGTAAATAGAATTTGACACAGATCTAGGTTTGTAGAATTACTATAAATATGAAGTTAGCAATTAATCTTATAATATTCGGCTTGTTTTTTTTTGTCAACCAAGGTATTCAGTCCCTCTTATACGAACTACCACACCCTGGACAAAACCGCCCTCTTAATAAAATCGGCTCCTTGCATCGTTCACACTGATCCCGTAATCCTGCCCCGCATTTTAAGCAAAACCTAGCATCCACCTCACTCCATCTAATATCTGGCGAACTGCCTGGAACCCAGCAGCTTAAGCAGACCTTGTTTGTTTGAGGGTGACTTACCGACTGACCCTTAGCCGAAGCCTGCATATACTCAACAGGAATCTGTAAGGCTTTGCAAATTCTCTCCTGTACCTCACGTCTTGGCTTTTCTGCACCTGTAGAGCCGCTTTCAATTCTTGCTATTGTTGAAACATGAACTGCTGCAAGCTTTGCCAACTTAAGCCGTGTCAAACCTTTAAGTTCTCTAATTCGTTTTATATAATCCTTAAGAAGCTCATCTTTCGGTAAAAGCTCCAAAGGGTTTATCTCACTTATCATAGATATCTTTAAAGTTCATTCAAAGTAGATTTAAAATTTCAACAAAATGCATTACTTTGCTCTGTACAATGCATTTGATATTACATATTATAAACTTCTTTATAAAGCAATAATTTACTATAAACTATGCAATGGTTTTTACACTAGCAAGAGTTGCGATAAAGCTTTTAGATGCTCAAGGTTTATCACCTAAAACTAAAAAATCCTATGAAGGGGTATTGCTTCCTTTACTTCAAAAACTTGGTCAAACACCAATCAATCAAATAAAACGGGCTGATCTTGAAGAGTATTTTCTAACCCTTACCCATATCGGCTATAGAACTCATAATAAGCATCAGACTATCATCACAAGACTCTTTAACTTTGGCATAGAGCAGGGATATCTCGAAGCTAACCCGATAAGCCATCTAAGACCTAAAAAACCTGACTCTACTCAAGGTGAATATAGCCACGATGAGCCAGTCCGATATCTTTCAAAAAAAGAGATTGAAGCCCTCTATAAAGCCACACAAAGCTTCTCCCGCCTTGATGCTTTAGTAATCCTTCTCCACGAAAGCGGTGCTAGAATCTCGGAAGTTTTAGCCCTTGATCTAAAAGACATCAACTTTTCTGAGCGTGAGTTTAGGGTAGTTGGCAAGGGGAATAAGAAGCGGTGGTGCTACTTTGGTGATCGATCGCACCGAGCCTTGGATCGTTACATCAATGGAAATCGTGAGCATCCGCATGAGGCTCTTTTCACAGAACGTATGATTGTAAACCATAAGATCAGGCGACTCACCTATGACTCAAGCTACAGGGAGTGGAAGGTAGCATTGAATAACTGTCCAGACCTAGAAAGTGCCAGGTTTCACGATCTCCGCCACACCTTTGCAACAGAACGGGCTAAGGTCATCCCGCTTGAGGTGCTTCGTGCCCTCTTAGGGCATGAGAATATTCAAACGACGCTGATCTATCAAAAAATCACTTCACAGGTTGCAAAAGAGGTTGCTCAGAGTGCTTTGAGGGATTTAAAGCAGAGCGGTAGGCTATGAGGTTTTTTGTTGTTTAACTGTTTCTATACCTACACCTAATTCGTACAAATATTCTGGTGCAAGGTCTGCCCCGTTTTCCCATGTAATTGTACCTAAATCTTCATCAAGTCGTACAGTTGCAAATAACTCCTTATCCCTTAAAGGTAGAAAAACGGTACCTGGATTATCTCGAAAAAATCGTTCTTCAAGATCGACTACCTTTATAGAACCATCGTAGAACCAGAGCTTTACTTTGTAATCGTCCAAATAAACAGCATCTACAATGTCCCAGTACAGATCAGAGTAATGGTCTAATCTTTTTTGGTTGTTCTCCATTTCTACAGCTCTCCCAATTATTTAATAATTCTTCTTTATGATAAGATGCCCATCTCACTATTAAGCCATGAATCTTAGGTGGCATACAACCATCTGAAATACCTAGAGTTTTAATATCAAACGTAGCTTTATAGCTCCCATACTTAGCATGAAAATGAGGTGGATTATGATCATCAAAATACATCGTTATTATAACTCCTAAGAATCTACATAATTCTGGCATCTATAAACACTTAAAAAAGTCGAGAAACCTATTTCTCCCTTACTCAATTTTATAAGTGTTAGATTATCCTCATTTAAATATTATGTCATTAGTTTTCTTTGTGTTTCATTTTTCAAATTTCCCAAATTAGAAGAACTGATTTAAACAATTTATTTAATTTAGAAATACACAATATCTCTAAATTATTGCATAAACATCGCAATATTTTTAATACTCTTCCAGAGTATAACTAATACTCTGGATAGTAAATTTTTCATGTTTCCTAAATCTCTTCAAGAAGCTTAAAAGGGGTTCTCTGAGCTTCTCTCAAGTCTTTCACTCTTCTAATATTTATGCTTGCATAATATATTAGACTTCTTAATTCTTTCAACATTCGCCTGAGTTAAAATCTCAGAATTTTATTATTACGTTATTGATACCATTAACCACAGTTTGATCGTCTAGACTAAAGATAGTACTTCAAACTTACAACTTCTCTTCGTATACGCTCTATAGAACTCGTTTGATATCTAGTTTTGGAAGCATAAGCCTTGCGACTAGCTGGATTTTCCATATTTCTAGCAGAAAACGGTTTTACCGAGCAGGCTCTATCGTTGATCTATAAACGACAGCTTACCTCAAGGCAAAGTATTGTAGGGAAAGATAACAAATAGGTTCCCTGCATGGGTCAACGGTATAGGGAATCATTAAAACATTCTAAAATAAGTTATGAAGCAAGATCTTTAGTACCATATAGTGAGCGTAGAATAGATAACTCCAAATCATGAAGATAGTGTAAAGTGCTGTGCTTCTGCGTGTTCATGTTGTTCCACTTCATGGTAAACATATTACAGCCTCCTAAAACTCATGATGCTACTGTTCTCTAAAGGATAAGAGTTGCAAGCTTGAATATGCTACTAAATAATCATACTATTCAATTCCTGTTTGATTCTCCTTTGGTTGATTTTGAAACTCATGCCCATTCTAATATCTCCGGTAACAGCGTCGTCTGGCAGGGTAATGGAGGGAAAATTTATTTTTACGACGGCAATAAGACAGTTCAATTTAGTAGTAATGACTCTTATGGTAATGTAGTCTGGTCTCTTGACTCTACTCTCACTGGTAATGATGTAGCTGGCTCTTTTGAGCCAGATATATCAGGTAAAAATATAGTGTGGAGGGGCGGGCGTGGGAACATAATTTATCTCTATAGAGATGGTAGAGTTACTCAAATCACCGACAAAGCTTATAACTCTTGATCTGATCCCCTAGAAGTGGACATTCTTTTTAGCGAGCAACTTAGAATTTCTGAAATTAATAATTTCAGGATTCATTGAAGCTTCGAGCTCCCATTGAACTGGAGACTTATAAAGTAAGAATGAATGGAATCTAGTTTTATTATAAAACTGTTCAATGTATCTGAAAATCAAATTTTCAGATACGCTTTTTGAACTAATTTTAATTCCGTAAATAGCTTCAACTTTTAAAGAACGAAAGAAGCTTTCAGAAACTGCGTTATCCCAACAATTACCGAGTCTGGACATACTTTGCATCATGCCATATTTACTGATTAAAGCTCTATAAGCTTTAGAAGTATACTGAACTCCTCTATCAGAATGAAGAATTAATCCAGGTTTTGGATTTCTTTTAATATAAGCTTTTTCAAGTGCAAGGCTTATAAGAGCCGAATCGATTTTTTCACTAACTGCAAATCCTACAACCATTCTCGAAAAAAGATCTATTACAACAGCCAGGTAAATCCACCCTTTAGTTGTCAAGATGTAGGTGATATCTGACACCCAGTGAGTATTCGGCTCTGACACGGTAAAATGCCTGCTAAGATGATTTTCCGCAACCTGATTTATATGATTTGAATCTGTTGTAACAGTTCTTTTTCTCTTTGGCTCTCCTTTACCGGATAATCCAATACTTCGCATAAGTCTACGAATTCTTTTGATATTAACTAAAATACCCTGATGCTTTAAGCCTCTCTTTATTCTGCGTACTCCGTACGCTCCAAAGCTTTCAGCATGTAGAATTCTAATTAAATCTATTAGCTTTTCATCAAATGAATCCTTTGGACTTTGTTCTTCTTTCAGCCACTTATAGAACCCAGAACTACTTACCGATAAAACACGGCACATCATTCTAACAGTATATACAAAACGGTAATTATCGATAAATCCGTACTTTACACAAGGCTCTTTGCAAAGTACGCTGCTGCCTTTTTTAGGATTTCCTGCTCAAGTTTAACCTTTCTCAACTCCTCAGTAAGTCTCTTATTCTCAGCCAAAAGCTCCTTCTTATCAGGCTCTAATATCTGAATTTCATTAGGTTTATTTACCCACTTACTCAAAGTCGATTCATGAATTCCAAGGCTCCTGCAAACCTCTACAAATTTACGATCCCCGCTCCTTACAAGTCTTACAGCTTCAGCTTTAAATTCATCGCTGTAGGCTTTTCTAACACGTTTACCCGTTTCATTAACCATTTTTCTATTTCTCCTTTTTTATATAGTTATGAAACCATCCATTGAAATCATTTCACTCCAATAACAATGTGTCCACTAAATGGGGACCACCTCATCTATTGGTGATGTTTCAATCTCTAAAGATAGCGTTGTTTGGAGTGCTACTGATGGAGTTGATGTATACAGCGATCGAGAAATCTATCTATATAAAGATGGTAAAACCATTAAGCTTACAGATAATGATATAGATGATAGGTTTCCTGACGTTTCTGGCAACAATGTAGTTTGGGATAATTTAGAGGGAATTTTCCTTTACAAGGGCACTGGTACTAGTGCTATCAAAATCTTTGATAGCAATTTATCAGATTCTAAAAACAAATTTTATGCTTGTTTTGAGCCTAAGGTCTCAGGTAACAGCGTAATCTGGAAATCGACTGAGTACTCAAATTCCAATTTTGTTGCTGATTATTTATTCTTATATGATGGAGAAAAAATCATTGAATTATATCAAAGCACTGATAGGCGTAGTGGTATCAGTAATTATGCTATCTCAGGCAAAAATGTGATCTGGGAAGGTGGTAGTAACCTAAAGCCTACGTTTTACATGTATGACGGTCATACCACAGCTCAATACGATGCTGATACCCTTTTTGGTGAAAATCATAGGAGGAGTTATGTCCCAGACTTATCAATCTCTGGTGATAACTTTGCTTGGAGTTCGCAAACAAGAGTTTATCTGGTCAAGCCAAATTTTAGTATAGAAGGTAATGGTACAGTTGAGGGAGGTGATATTGATGGAACATTACTTGCTGGAGTAACTCCTACTGAACGTAGAGTTCACTTCAATTTAGTTGGTGCTGTGGAGGATGATCCACTGAAGCAGAAGTGGGATGGTAAGCCTGTCTGGATTATTAGCCACGGATGGAATGATAACGCAGATAGCTTTTTAACGTTGGCGGAGACAGTAAAGAAAATCGTTGGTGGCACAGGAAATGTTCTAACTCTAGATTGGAGAGAGGCGTCTAATTCAGGAACATCTCTTACTTTTGGTGATAATGCAAAAGCAGCTTCTTGGATAAGTCCAGTTGCTGATTTTGCTGCTCAGAAGCTGCGAGATTGGGGGCTAAATGATGGTAGTAAAATAAATCTAATTGGTCATAGCCTTGGCTCTCTTTTAAGTGCTGAAATTGCTTCTCGCTTTACACAGGTTAATACTATCACCGCCCTAGAACCTCCGGCAGAAGCAAACTTGTATGGCTTAACTACTGGATATAGTGGATATGACGTAGATGGCGATACTGAAGGAACACAGAGTCCAAAACAGTTCGACAGTGTATCTACATTCTCTAGAGCGTTCTTAGGAAGTAGGAGTATAGCTGGTGATGCTGAGTTCGCAAGTCACGCAGATGAATCGATCTTAATGGATTTTGTTGGCTCCTCTCCAGACGACTCTGCCACGGGTATTGATGCAGGTCAAGAGCATAAATGGGTCGTTGATACGTTTATGAACCTCATTGACACAGAGAGCAATCATCGTAACTTAACAAATGATTTGTTTTCATTGAGTGATGCTGCTACTCACCCTGAGTTTAAACCCAATGCCTATTCAGGTTCAAAAAATCTAGCCACATATCAGAGTTTTGAAGGTAGACTCAGAGTTGAAAAGCCTAATGTTATTCAATTTCTTCGTACTGAAAATTCTCAGAAAAATGATCCTGAAGATGAAATTGTCTACGGAACCACTCAGGATGATGTTATAACTGGGAACTTGGGTGATGACATTTTAATTGGCGGAGATGGGAACGATAAATTAGTCGGTAATGAAGGGCAAGATATATTAATGGGTGGTATAGGCAAGGATCAGTTTATCTTTTCCATTGATAGACGCTTCCAAGCTTCTCTCATGAAAATTGATGGGATTGCAGGTTTTCAGGATGGTAAAGATAAAATAAAATTGGATAAAAGAACATTTTTAGCACTCAATAGCAAGGTTGGTGGTTCGTTGCAATCAAAAGAATTTACTCGTATTCGATCTAGAAAGGATGGTACGACTCTTGCCGGAAAAAGTGATGCCAAGATTGTTTTTAACCAATCAACTAAAGAACTTCTTTATAACTCAGATGGGAGTAAGCCTGGACTAGGAATTAGTGGTGGAGTATTTGCAAAATTCATATCAGATGAGAGTAAGCCTGGATTAGGAATTAGTGGTGGAGTATTTGCAAAATCAATGGGCGTATCTACCCTTTCTGCAAATGACTTTTTAATCTTCCGCTCTATTTAAGCAAACCAGAGTCAAATGATTGAAGTATTTATAAAATCTTTATAAAATTTATTTCCGAGTTCTCTTTGCAATATAAACTATATGTAAAGCCAATGTTGTTATAAACATAACTAAACTAATATTTCTAAGTTTACCATTCTCAACAGAATAATTAAATAGGTGAATTCCAAATTGCTTTTTCATTAATGCATCTATTATTAAAATCTTGCGAGTATGTAAGCCGTCTCCAGCAGGAAAATCCTCAAAAAAGAGGATTGCCAAAGAAAAGGTTATCATTAAAACGGTAAAGTAGATTTTATCTGTAGGGCCTCTCCTTCTTAGGAAGAGAATTATTGTTGGGAGAGAAATTAAAAAAAAGAAAAAAGGTAGAAAATAAAACATCAATATAAATATTCCCCATCCACCCACAGAATTAGCTAAGAGGGGTAGTCCTGCTACCATTATTAAGTAAAAACTCACTAAAATGAATTTCATCATTAACAAGATTACTTTTTCAGCTTACTTAGAACTTCGTGAAATCGATCGTTTAAGTCTACTAGGTTCTCTGATTCAATCCTACTAATTTGCTTAAGTCCCTCGACCAAACTAATCTCGGTATCTACGAACTCTAGAATCTTTTCTAACTCATCCATACACTCTCCTAGTAACCTGCTACTGAACGTACCCATTGCGGAATATCATGCGTTTCTGCTTCCCGTGCAGCCTTCCAATGCTTATCGATCGTTTTAACGTAGTTACCTGCCTCATACTGACTACCCTTATCTTCTGCTAAATACTCAGCTTTCCTGTCTCTTTGATTAAACTTAAGCCGATTTTTACCGAGTTCCACTCCTACTGCCTCTACAACCTCAGCTACATCACCTTGAAGCTTTGAGAGGCTTTCAGCAAACTTCTCCTGTGCTGCCACTCGTTCTGCAATATACTCCTGCCTTGAAATTCTTCCAGTGCTGTTGTCTAAATCTAAGGCATAGATAGCACTCGTTGCTGATTCATGAATACCTTTTAGCTCCCGACTATAAAGGGATAAAAGATGATTTCTGTCGTTTCTGCTCACTTCTAACCCTTCTATCAGTGCAGTAGTTCCAATTTTTACATTGCCAACCTGTACTCCACTCTGGAGGTCGATCGCTTGATTGGTAATAGCACGTCTGGCAAGTGAAACCGGAAAATCAATTGCTTCCATTTTGAGATACTCCAATCCCTCTCTAAGCTGAGTTTGTGCAGTTTCTGTGATGCTTCTAAAATGCTCTTTGCCCTGCTCTTTTGCATATTCATGCGTCTCGGCGATGGTAGCCTTCATCTTAGAAATCCTTTCTTCCAGCACCAGTTTGCCTTGTTCAAGCTGCTCTTGAATCTGATTTGCTGTAGTACTTATGACTTCTTCTGTATATGCTTTAAAGGCTTTTGGTTGTGTCACAGCTCCAAGACCAAATTTTAAGGCTGTACTTAACCCGTTTGCAATTACTCCTCCAACTTTACTTAAGCTCTCTCCAGCTTGTTGAAGAACTGTATCTCCAGAGTCTATAAAATGTTGAGGGGTGGTAGGACTTGAATCTAAAGGTTGCTTGTTTAACATATTATTATCCTCAAATAAAAGTTTTGAGTTTTGATATATTATCTTTAAGTCTTTTGAACGTGGTAGGTATTTACATCAGCCAAATTCATTTTGCAAGATCTTTTTACATCACAATATTTTTTAAAGAATATGTTGAAGGGAAAAATCTTGTCTATATGTTCTGTATATACTTTTCCCTGATCTAAACCTTGCAATATCCCTTATAACGACTTACGCTGCACTTTTCGATTAGACAGCAACATCGACTGATAAACTTCAATCGCTCTTAAATGTGCTGTTGGATCGCTAATATTGTGAAGCCAGTCCATTACAAGCGGCACATTGTAAAGCACCACTTTGGAGTTCACTCTGATCCAATGGATATCCTCTATCAGTAATCCCGAAAGCCTATACTTTTTAAGCGTATCTCCTGAGAGACCTGTGAGCTTACAGATCTCACGTTTTTTCACAAACTGAAACTGTGATTGATTAGGCAAAAAACTAACTACGGATCTATTTGATAAGCTCATAAAGCTCTATTTCACCTCTAAGATTTTATCCTCAAAATTAATGCTTAACTTCTCACACAACATACACCCAAACTAACGCTCCTTCTCCCCTTCTTTCTGACGCTCTATAGAGTGTTGATGCTGATTGGTTTGTACTTTCTGATCGTCCTTGACTGTTTGTGTTGAGAACTTACCCTTTGCAACCTCTCCTTGCCTTAGATTCTCAAGCTTTGCAATGAAATCCCCTGATATTTCTATGTCCCGAAGATTATCTCCAGGTTGAAATCCTGCTACTGTATAACCTCTAGGCTTTTCATCTTTAGCAAACTGAACCCAAATCATAGGATCTTTACCTGGACGTTCTTCGATAGCAAGGACTTGAGCAGATAGATGCTCTGAAGATTTTTCTTTTTCATGTTCTTCTTTAAGTGCTTTATCAGCACTTTTTGCAATAGCTTTAGCTGATCGCTCTATAGGGTGATCTGCATAATTTGGATCTTTAGGATCATAGGGAATATCTCGCCAATCATTAAATTCTTGACCTTGAAAAAAGCCAGGTTCCTCATGTAATGCATAACTTTGAAAAGCATGGTGTGACTCCTCAATAAGAATCCTGAAGGCTTTGTTATATGAATCTTTGTCTTGAATGGAATTTTCACTAAACCAATCTTTTGAAATTTGTATGGTTTTTGTTTTGCGATCATACATACCATCTAGATTGGTGTATTCTCCAGAGAACTGAGCTATCTCAACTTTTCTACTTGGACGACCTTCAAACTGGCTAATTCTATTCTCACACTCTTGAAGTGCTTCACGCTGCTGCTCAGGAGTTGAAGTTTTCCACTTCTCTGGTTTTAGTGTCTCTATGTCAGAAAGAATATGGGTTTGATCGGCTGTAAAGTACATGCTGCTTGTTGGGAGAAGATAGGGTTTTGGAATATAGCAGTTTATTGAATGGCATGATTTATCCTGAGAAAAAGAATCAAATTAATGAAAGGAAAATAAAAGAATATGAAAGAAGAGAAGCAAAAAGCTGTTAAGAAGCCTTGTCACGTGATAAAGGTAGTCCATAAGTTTGATGGCAGTACTTTAATGAAAAGTAGTTATCTGGATTTTGCAACAAATCATCAAAATATATAAAAGCAATCGGAATTTTATGAGGATATTTATTAGCCATGTATTGAAGGGTATAACCTTTGACTTCTAAATCATCTATAATTTCTCTTGTTTTCCACCAATGAACAAATCGTTCCTTGACGGGAGAAGATAATTCATAAAATAATTTAACTCTACTTTTTGCATAACTACGAATACTTTTAGGGTATGAGAATTCACCATCAAGCGATCCAGCATAGACGCACCACGTAAGTAACTCTTCATAAGATGGAAAATCATTTGTGTTTAAGTTTTTCATGTCAAACCTTTACAATGAAGATAGATTATGTTTTTAAGATATCAAGTCAACCCTATTATTTGATTCATTATTTTTCTCCATCTACAAACCACTACATGAAAATTTAAAATCCATTTCTCCGTAGGAAACGCCTTTAGGCAACCTAAAAATAATTTTATAGTCACCAAAATATCCTTCCGTCTTAAACTCTATGCCATTATCGACATCAAAAACCCAGTTATCTTTTATCAAATTTCCATAAGGATCTACAACTGAAACCCATATGGTGTCCCTCGAACTGTTATTTGAATCTTGCCTTGAAGAAATGTTAAAGCTAGTAGTCTGTCAAGCTAAAAATTGTGAGTTTAAGGGAAAATAGAGCGGTTATTCACAGTCAACCTTTCGAGATATCGTGACCACTCACTATGCCCAAGAACTATATTGTCCGGTTAAGTCAA
>JAESFP010000201.1_pt1 | contig 20433 bp, 23 predicted proteins | sample 9266181 | NCBI WGS metagenome assembly JAESFP01 (sample SAMN14502547, study PRJNA617102) | algae metagenome | isolation source: Pegethrix bostrychoides GSE-TBD4-15B and co-occurring heterotrophs from... | place: USA: Grand Staircase-escalante National Monument, Utah | collected 2006-08-15
ACTCGCTGTACGACCAGGATCTGGTCACCTTCGAAGAAGGCAAGGTCACCTACGACCACCGCGACGCCGCCGGCTTCATCAAGCTCAACGCCCTGCGACTGCGCGTCGCCGCCAAGCGCGATCAGCGCGTCAAGTAGTCGGCTTCAGCCGTCCACCTTGTTGTAGGGATACTGGTCGCGGATTTCGTAGGCGAAGAACCTGCCTTTCGAATCCGCGTCCAGGAAGCTCCGGTGCACTTCCCCCGGAACGCCGACATAGACGTAGAGATCGCCGTCATTGAACGTGACGAACAGCTTGGCGCGATCTGCGTCGTAGTTGATCTCGCGGATCGCTTCGGATTCGACCTGCATAGCGGGTCTCCAATGTTCCGTGACCCGACCTAGAACGCCTCGGACCGCCGCAGGAGTTCCCTAAAACCTCCGACGCATGCCAAGCTCAAGGCTAACGACGGCGCGACCGTCGGGCGTTTCAGGGGGAAATTCATGCAACCACACAGCTATGTGGCGTTGGTCACCATCGCCGCGCTTCTCGTCTACATCTGGATGGGCGTTCGGGTCGGTCAGGCCCGCGCCAAGAGCGGCGTCGCCGCACCCGCGATGACCGGGGACCCGATCCTCGAGCGGCACATCCGCGTCCACTACAACACCTTGGAATGGCTGCCGATCTTCCTGGCCGGCCTGTGGTTGTTTGCGATCTACTGGAACGACCTGTTCGCCGCCGGCCTGGGCCTCGTCTGGATCGTCGGGCGGATCGTCTATGCGCTGGGTTACGTCGCCGATCCGAAGAAGCGTGAGGCCGGCTTCATGATCCAGCTCGCCGCCACCGCCATCCTGCTGTTCGGCGCGCTGGGCCGCATCGTGTGGACCCTGGCCGTCGTGGGCGCCTAGAACCTAGCCAAACAGCACCACGGCCTGCCAAACGGCCAGGCCGGTGACCACAAGACCGACGATCCAGGTCAGGGCCCGGATCGGCAGCACCTTGGTCATCCAGCCGGCCAAAGGCGCGGCGACGACGCCGCCAGCGATCAGACCCAGCACCGACCAAAGGTGCTGGGCGAGATCGTCGGTTTCCCAGTGACCCGACACCAGCGCGGTCAGGAACGCCGCCGAAACCGCCGCCGCGACGAAGGCTTCGGCCGCGTTGGTGGTGCCGATGGCCTTGCGCGGATCGGCGCCCGATCCCAGCAGGGTCGAAGTCACGACCGGCCCCCAGCCGCCGCCGCCGACCGCGTCGAAGAATCCGCCGACCAAGCCGAGCGGGAACGGTCCCTTCCAGGAGAACGGCTTGGGCCGCGCGCCCTTCCAGGCGCGGTAGAGGATCACCAGCCCCATCAGGCCGAGCCACGACACCACGAACGGCTTGATCTGCTCGCCGTCCACCGAGGTCAGCAGATAGGTCCCGACCACGCCGCCGAGCATGCCCCCGGCCGCCAGCAACACCAGCAGCCGCCAATCGACGTTGCGGTGGGCGATATGCGACACGGCCGAGGCCGCGCCGGTGAACACCTTTGCCGCATGCACGCTGGCCGACGCCGTCGCCGGCGGCACGCCATTGGCCAGCAGCACCGTCGTCGAGACCACGCCATAGGCCATGCCCAACGCGCCATCGACGAGTTGGGCCGCGAAGCCGACGGCGGCGAACAGCCAGAATTCCGGACCCATCGTCCCTCCAAATCGGTTGCGCAGGTCGCAGAGCTTTCCGAGCGAGGCAATGGCGATTACCTCAGGGCGGCGTCAGCATTTCTGCGCTTCCCTCCCGCCAAGGCCCCGACGACCGCATGGACCTGCCGATCGATCCCGCCCGCTACGCCGCCTTCCTGGGGGTGATGGCGGTGATGGCCGTAACACCCGGCCCGGCGAACCTGTTCTCGATCGCCACCGGCGCGCAGCGGGGAAAGGGCGCGGCCCTGGTCGGGGTGCTGGGCATGAACTGCGCCACCCTGGTCTGGTTCGGCGCGGCGGCGCTGGGCCTGGGGGCCCTTATCCTCGCCTTCCCGCAGTTCTTCCACCTCTTGGCCTATGGCGGCGCGGCCTACATCGCCTGGCTGGGGATCAAGTCGCTGCTCGGCGCTTTTCAGGAGGACGCCGAACCGAGCCATGGCGCGTTCAAGCTCGGCAAGTCGGCCTTTCTCGACGGCTTTACGGTGCAGATCGCCAACCCGAAGGCGATCTTGTTCTTCACCGCCGTCCTGCCGCCGTTTCTCGACCCCGGCCGACCGCTGCCGGCCCAGTTGGCGGCCTTCGCCTGCGCCACACTGACGCTCGATATCCTGGCCATGAGCGCCTACGGCCTGGGCGGCGCGGCCATCGCCTCGCGGATGAGCGAACCGCAATTCCGCAAGGGCTTTTCCATCTGTGTCGGCCTGCTGCTGCTCAGCGCCGCGGTGCTGATGGCGACAAAAGCCTGAGGACCCTGGCGAAGCGGAACAAGCGCAACCATAATTAGGCCCACGTGTTTCTTTAAACGTGTCGCCTTTCCTCGAGGGACGAGGACTTTCGGGTCAAAAACGCCATGTCACGCAAATTCGCCGCCATCGCCGCCAGCCTCGCCCTCGCCGGCCTGCTCAGCGCCTGCGCGACCGCAACGCCCTACCAACCGAACATTCCCGGCCAAGCGACGTCAGGCGGCTATTCCGAACAGCGGATCGAACCCAATCGCTTCCGGGTGACCTTCGCGGGCAACAGCCTGACCTCGCGCGAGACGGTCGAGGGCTTCCTGCTGTTCCGGGCCGCCGAGCTCACGGTCCAGGAAGGTTATGACTGGTTCGAGATCGCCGACCGCAATGTCGAGCGCGACCGCCGCACCTACATCGAACGCGACCCGCTCTACAGCCCCTGGTACGGGCCCAGCTACGGCTTCTGGGCGCCGTCCTGGCGCTACTACGGCGGCGGCTTCGGCTGGCGCAGCTGGGATCCCTACTGGGGCAGCCCGTTCTGGGGCGACCGCATGGATGTCCGAACCGTCGACAAGTACGAGGCCAGCGCCGAGATCGTAATGTCGCGCGGCGCCAAGCCGACCGACAATCCGCGCGCCTTCGACGCCCGCGCGGTGATCGAGAACCTCGGCCCGCGGATTGTTCGTCCCACGCCGTAACCCTTTCGCCTCTCCCCTTGGGGAGAGGAACGAACCTTACGCGACGTCGGCCTTACGGACTGGCTCGATGAGCTCATGGGTCCAGTCGCCGAGCGTGTGCAGCGGCGCGGGCCGGCCGATCGCATAGCCCTGGACCTCGGTGCAGGCCTCGCTGCGGAGGAATTCGAGCTGCTCGGCGGTCTCGACGCCCTCTGCGGTGACCGGGATCTCCAGGCTGCGGCCCAGGCTCAGCACCGCGCGCACGATGGCGGTCGCACGGTCGTGGCGGTGGATGTTCTCCACGAAGCTCTTGTCGATCTTGATCTTGTCGAACGGGAACGACTGCAGGGTCGATAGCGACGAGAAGCCGGTGCCGAAGTCGTCCATGGCGATCCGAACCCCCAGGGCCTTCAGGCGGCGCAGGTTGTCGAGCGCCCGCTGATAGTCCTTGAACAGCGCGCTTTCGGTGACCTCCAGTTCCAGCCGACGCGGCGCGAGACCGGTCTCCAGCAGGATTTCATGCACGGTCGCGGCGAGGGTCGTCTGGTGCAGTTGAACCGGCGACAGGTTCACGGCGATCCGCAGCGGTTTGTCCCATTGGGCGGCGTCGGCGCAGGCCCGGCGCAGCACCCATTCCCCCAGCGGCAGGATCAACCCGCTCTCTTCGGCGATCGGAATGAAGTCGAGCGGGGCCACCATGCCCCGGGTCGGGTGGTTCCAGCGCACCAGCGCCTCGAACCCGCAGACCTCGCCGTCCTCGGCCCGGGCGAGCGGCTGGTAGTGCAGAACCAGTTCCTCGGCGGCGATGGCCGTCCGCAGCTCACGCGCCAGGGTGCGGCGCTCGCGGATGTTCTCGTCCATCTCGCGCTTGAAGAAGCAATAGGCCCCGCGGCCGCTCTCCTTGGCCCGGTAGAGCGCCATGTCGGCGTTGGCCAGCAGGGCCTCGCCGCTCGCCCCGTCATCGGGATAGAGACTGATGCCCAGGCTCGCGCCGACCGGCAGGTCCTGGTCGGCGTAGCTGACCGGCTCGGAGAGAATGTCGAGCAGGGTGGCGGACAATTCGGCGGACGCCGCCGGCTGCGGGCCGCCGCCGATCTGCACCACCACGAATTCGTCGCCGCCAAGCCGCGCGGCGAACGAGGGCGCGACCACCGCCCGCTGCAGTCGCCGAGCGATCTCGGTGAGGATCGCGTCCCCGGCCAGGTGGCCGTGCAGGTCGTTGGCTTCCTTGAAATGGTCCAGGTCGATGCAGATCACCGACAGCTGCTCGTCGGCGGCGCTGACCTGGCCGATGGCCTGGTTCAGCCGCGCCTGCATGACATTGCGGTTGGCCAGGCCCGTCAGCCCGTCGTGCTCGGCGAGATAGCGGATCTTTTCCTCGGCCGACCGGCGTTCGCGCAGGTCGCGGATCGCCAGCACCATCAGGTCGCCCTGGTCGCCGCCGGCTTCGATCACCCGACCAAAGGCTTCGATCGGAATTTCGGGGCCGCCGTCGCGCGGCTGCAAGCGCCCTTCGCGGCGGCCGTCCAGCGCGGCGCCTTCGTTGGAATCGAACGTCAGGATGTCCGACGCCAGACGCAGGCCAACCAATTGCGCGACCTCAGCCCCGGCCAGAGTGCAGAAGGCCGCGTTGGCGTCCTGGATGCGGTCAGCGCGGGTGACCACGATGCCTTCGTAGGCCGCGTCGGCCAGACGGCGCGTGCGGGCCAAGGACTGAGCATTGACGCCGCCCTCGATCAGCACGGCGCCGAGGCCGCCCAGGATGATCAGGCTGACGATCAGGGCGACGGACACCGTCATCATCACCGAGGACAGCAGCTGAGCTGGCACGGCCACCGAGGCGTCGGGCGTAATGGTGATCGCGCCCATGCCGATGAAGTGCACCGAGCAGATGCCGAGCGTCAGCACCAGTCCGCCGAGCAGTTGACGAGACTGGGTGCGAGCCTGGTCGGCCACGAACAAGGCGCCCACGCCGCCGGCGAAGCCCAGCGTCATCGAAACCGCGACTAGACCGAGGTCCCAGCTCATCACGCCTTCGGTCACATAGGCCGACATGCCGATATAGTGCATGGCGCCGACCCCGATCCCGGTTAGCACGCCCCCGGCGATCTTTCCCGCCGGCCCGCGCACGCTCGCCGCCGCGCCAAAGGCGCCGGCCATGAAGACCCCGGCGATCAGGAGCGAGGCCACCGTTCCGGTCGGCAGGAACCCGACCTTCAATCCCGTCGTGTAGGCGAGCATGGCGATGAAGTGGGTCGCCCAGATCGAGCAGCCTGCGACCAGGCCGGTCAACAGCACCCAGGCCATACGCATGCCGCGCGAGGAAGCATCACGCATCCTGGAGTAGAGCTTGAAAGCTGTGAAACAGCCGCCGAAGCAAACAAGCGCCGCGACAAGGACAAGCCTGTGGTCGTGTTCTGCGACCAAGCACGTCAATACTTTAAACACTATAACCAGCCCGGAAGAGAGACGATTTCGCCGCGCTTCTAAGAAGTCAGGGTAAATGAAATGACCTATGCCGAGCGGGGTGCGACAGGACGTCTCACGCCTCCGCTCGCCACCCGAGACCGACGCCGGTCACCGACGGCATGGCGCGCAGGCGATTAGCCAAACCTTGAGCCGCCGCCTCGGCCAATCCGCAAGCCTCGATCCGGATCGAGAGCCCGCCAATCCGTTGCGAAGCCTCCATCGTCAGGATTTCCACGCCCTGCACGGCGAAGGGGCCCAGCACCCGCAGCACGACATCGGCGCCCTGCTGCGCCTCGATCAGGAACGTGCGCTGTCCAGGGGGCGGACGTAGAAAGGGCCCGTTAGTCATGTTTGGCCGCCTTCCCGCAATAGGCCCGCACCAGCAGCAATCGGCCGGCCTCGTCGAAGGCTCGCAGACGCAACACGTCGTCGGCCGCCTGAGTGGCCCAGATAAGCTCGCAGGTCGGCGCTGGGCGGGGCCACGCGAGGTCCAGGGCCTGCTCCAGCGCGAACAGGGCCTCAAGCCCGCCGTCGGCGGCCAGGGTGGCCTCCAGACGGGCGGTCTGATCAAGCAGCGCCTCGGCGGCGAGCGCGTCGGCGAAGCGGCGCGCGGCGTCGCGGGCGCGGGCGGGATCGGAATGGAGTTCGGCTGAGAGCATGGTGGTCTGGTCCTTCTTGGGTTTGAGGACCGACGGCGCGCACAAAAAAACCCCGCTACCTGTTCGGGAGCGGGGTTCCTGATCTTGCGATCCGTCGGCGGTGTTTTAAGTCGCGCGAGTTCGCCCCGTCCCTATGGTGGGGGTAATAATCATCATGGTGGTTTTCGACGCGCAGGCGGCCGGACGCGCGGCGCGGCGCGCGATCATCGGTCCAGACGGGGCGAAAGCCAGGTTCATCGCCGGGACCTATAGCGCGGCCCGCGTCCAGGACGCAACGATCTCGCAATCCGACGATTCGCGTGAAGCTCTCGGCCGCGCGCAGATAATCATGAAGGGACGCAACGGACCCGTAGGTCCAGAAAGCAAAAAGCGGCCCCGAAGGACCGCTTTATTCGCTTCAAAATCCCTCGAAAGGGAAATTGGAGCGGGCGAAGAGATTCGAACTCTCGACCCCAACCTTGGCAAGGTTGTGCTCTACCACTGAGCTACGCCCGCGTTCCTCAGCGACCGGATGTTTTGGCCGCCGAAAATCGAGAGCGGGCTTATGGCAGAGGGTCCGCGACTTGGCAACACCCTCATCCACCAAATCTTGGAGTCTTTAATCGGCGCTTGTTCACGTGGTCCTTCGGGGCCTCTCCGGTCTCCTCCGGGAACTCCCCTCGGAAGTAGTAGCGCTGCCACGCTTCACGGGTCGCCTCGGGGTCCAAACGGAAGATCCGCTTGTTGAATTCACTGCGATGTTTCTCCCAGGTGTCATACTGGTCGCGCAGTTCGGGGTTGCGATCCATGCCGCGAATGACCGGCTGGAAATCGGCCAGCTGGCGGTCCTGGGTCAGCGTAATAAAACAAAACGGCTCGTTCTTTTCGAAGCGCACCTTGCCCGGCCGGGTGAACATCCAGTTCATCGTGAAGGGGAAGGGCAGCCAGTCGGTCTCGACCAGGCCGGCCAGCGGCTGGACCCCGTCCTTGATGTGGTTCGGCGGCCCCTGGGCGATCATCGACCAACCCGGCGGGGTCTTGAACAGATAGCCGGGATGGAAAGTCAGCACCCCGTGGCTGAAGTGCGACTTCACGAAATTATGGAAGTCAGGGTTCGGACGGTCCGGCGTCAGGGTGATGTCGCTCTGCATCAGCCCGCCGTTCCACTCGGCGGTGAACGCCATCGGGCAGAGAATTTCCCACCCCGTGGTGTTGGCCATGCTCAGCGGCAAGCAGCGATAGGGATGACGTTCGGCGAAGCGATCCATCCAGGCGCGCTGCGGGCGCCCTGGCACGATCTCCGGCGGCCGCTCGGCGGTGGGATAGCACTCGAGCTCCATGGGCTCCTCCAGCTTGTTCGTTACGTCTGCTCTAAACGGCGCCTTGCCGCTCCGCTAGCGGGGAGACGAGGGCCGGCCAGTTGGGCTAATCAACGGCCATGAAGACCCGTCCCGACCTCATCGCCTTCTTCGATGCTCACGGAATCGACCATGCGACCACCGACCACCAGGCGGTGTTCCGCGTCGGTGAAGGCGAAGACGTCAAAGACGGCATTCCCGGCGCCCACACCAAGAACCTGTTCCTGAAGGACGCCAAGGGCCGGCTGTGGCTGATCTCGGCGCAGGACGACACCCAGATCGACCTGAAGCGCCTTCATACGGTCATCGGCTCGGCGCGACTGTCTTTCGGGTCGGCGGAGTTGATGGAGCAGGCCCTGGGCGTCACGCCCGGATCGGTCACCGCCTTCGCCATGATCAACGGCGCCGATCGCGATGTGACTTTCGTGCTGGACCACCGGCTCGCCGGCGCTGACCGGGTCAATTTCCATCCCCTGGTCAACACCGCCACCACCGGCGTCTCGCGGGCGGGCTTCGCCAGATTCTTCCAGGCGCTCGGCGTCACCCCCCTGGTCGTCGATTTTGCGGCCATGGCGGTGGTCGAAGCGGCCTGATCGCTGCTGAGCGCCGTTGAAGCCGCGCCAGTAAGGGACCATTTTAGCGCCCGGGCGCGTTACGCCCGGATTGACCCCCTTGGGAACGAGACCATGAGCCTGATCGGCGAAACCCAGTCCACCGCCGCCGCCGGCCCCGCTGACCTGATCAAGGACGGCACCGACGCCAGCTTCCTCGCCGATGTCATCGAGACCTCGAAGGACACGCCGGTCATCGTCGATTTCTGGGCGCCCTGGTGCGGCCCGTGCCGCCAACTCGGCCCCTCGATCGAAAAGGCCGTCCTGGCCGCCAAGGGCAAGGTCAAGCTGGTCAAGATCGACATCGACCAGAACCCGCAGTTCGCTGGCCAATTGCGTGTGCAATCGATCCCGGCGGTGTTCGCCTTCGTCGGCGGCCGCCCGGTCGACGGCTTCATGGGCGCGCTGCCCGACAGCCAAGTGAAGCAGTTTGTCGACCGCATGGCCGGCCAGGCTCCGGCCAACGCCACCGACGAGCTCCTGGCCCAAGCCAAGGAATCCCTCGACCTCGGCGACATCGGCGGCGCAGCCCAGGCCTATGCCGAGGTGCTGCAAGGCGAGCCTGACAATGTGAAGGCTCTCGGGGGCCTCGCCCGCTGCTACTTGATCGGAGGCGACGCCGAGCGCGCCCGCGAGGTCGCCGACATGGCTCCCCCCGGCGCCAAGGACGCCGACCTCGACAGCGTTCGCGCCGCCCTGGCTTTGGCTGACGAAGCGCCGGAGGAGACCGGCGAGTTCGAACAGCGCCTGGCCAAGGACGACAACGACCACGAGGCCCGGTTCGAGATCGCCAAGGCCCTGGCCGCGCGCGGCGCCTGGGACGAGGCCGCCGACCACCTGCTGAAGATCATCGAGCGGGACCGGACCTGGAACGACGAGGCGGCCCGCAAACAGCTCATCACCATCTTCGAGGCCGCCGGCGCGGGCTCGGACGTCACCCGGGCCGGCCGACGACGCCTGTCCTCCATTCTATTTTCGTGAGGAAGGAGCGCGCCATGCCGGCCGCGGTCTTTCGACGGGCCTCAGACCTGCCGCAGGTGATTCCGGTGTTTCCGCTGGATGGGGCCTTGCTGCTGCCGACCGGCGACCTGCCGCTGCAGATCTTCGAGCCCCGCTATCTGAACATGATCGACGACGTCATGGCGGGCGACCGGATGATCGGCATGGTGCAGACCCGCTCTGGCGGCGATCGCACGCGGCCGAACCTGGCCAGCGTCGGCTGCTGCGGCCGGATCACCAGCTTCTCGGAAACCTCGGACGGCCGCTACCTGATCACCCTGACTGGGGTTTGCCGCTTCAATGTGGGCGAGGAACTGTCGGTCGCCACGCCCTATCGCCAGGTGCGGGCCGACTTCCTGCCCTTCGCCGACGATCTGAGCGTCGAAGCCTCCGAGATTCCGGCCTTTGATCGCCGCCGGTTCGCCGGGGCGCTGAAGCGCTATCTGAACCGACGCGAACTGGACATCGACTGGGAGACCGCCGAGTCCGCGCCGCTGGAAAGCCTGATCACCAGCCTGTCGATGGGCCTGCCCTTCGAACCGGCCGAGAAACAGGCCTTGCTCGAGGCGCCCACCATGGCCGACCGCTGCGACGCCCTGACCGCCCTGCTCGAAATTGACAGCCTTGAAGGCGACGATGACGAACCCCACTCGATCCAGTAGATAGGCGCCATGAGCACCGAGCCCACCGCCCCGCTTTCCCTCGCCGCCGAGGTCGATCCGCGCCTGCTCGAGGTCCTGGTTTGCCCTGTGACCCACGGCCCGCTGACCTATGACCGCGCGGCCGGTGAACTGATCAGCAACGGCGCCAAGCTCGCCTATCCGATCCGGGACGGCGTGCCGATCATGCTGCCCGAAGAAGCCCGCGCGCTGGATTAGGCCACTGGGCTTTAGGCCCCAACTCGTCATCCTCCGGTCAGCCGAAGGCTGAGGGCGACAAGGCTCCTACAGGGCCTCGCCGCGCAGCAGCCTGGGCAGGTCGCCGGTCGCGCCGCCTGCGTCTTCCATGAAGAACCGCCGAGCCGGCCCGATCCGGTTCACCGCCGACATGCCGACGCCCCGCGCCAATCGCAGGACCGGGTTGTTGTTCGAGAACAACCGAGTGAAGACGTCGGTCGCCGCCGCCAGCATCACGGTGTCGAAGCTCCGCCAGCGGGCGTAGCGTTCCAACACCAGTTCCGAGCCGATGTCCTCGCCCAGCCGGGCGGCCTCGACCAGCACCTCCGCCAGCGCCGCGGCGCCCTTGAGGCCCAGGTTCAGCCCCTGCCCGGCGATCGGGTGGATGCCGTGGGCGGCGTCGCCCAGCAGCACCGCGCGCGGCGCGACCAGCCGTTCGGCCAATTGCAGCGACAGGGGATAGGTAAAGACCGGCCCGTCCAGGCTCGCGGCGCCCAGGAACTCGCCAAACCGGCGCTGCAGATGAGCGTGGAAGACTTCCGGGCGCGCGGACTTCAAGGCCGCCGCCTTGTCCCGGCTTTCGGTCCAGACCAGGCTCGCCCGGTCCTCGGTCAGCGGCAGAATCGCGAACGGCCCGCCGGGCAGGAAATATTCGTGAGCGACACCCTCGTGCCCACGCTCCAGCCGGACCGTCGCCACCACGCCGGCCTGCGGATAGTCCCAGCCGGTCGCGCCGATCCCGGCTTCGCGTCGCACCACCGAGCCACGACCTTCGGCGCCGACCACCAGCGGTGCGGTCAGGACCTGGCCGTCGTCCAGGGTCACTCGCGCAGCCTGGGCGTCGAAGACGACGCCCGCCACACGCGCCGGCGCCAGGACCTTGATCCCAGCCCGTCCGACGGCGGCCGCTAGAGCTGCGCGCGAGCGGCGGTTCTCCAACATGTAGCCCAGCGGCTCACCCTCAGAGCGGTCGGCGATCTCCGCGGAATCGAAACGCAGGTAGAACGGCGAGGGTTTGCCCGCCGCCGCGCCTGGCGACTTGCCGTCGGTCACCAGGATCTGTTCGATCCGCTGGGCGTGGGGCTCAATGTCGTCCGCCAGGCCCAGGGTCCGCCACTGCCGGAACGAGGCGAAGGCGATCGCCGAGGATCGTCCATCGAAGGTCGGCGCAAGCTGGGCGTCGAACACGATCGGGTCGATCAGCAACGGTTCCAGGCCGGCGCTCTTCAAGGCCAGAGCTAGGGTGGCGCCCGCCATGCCGGCGCCGGCGATGATCACATCCGCATCGAAGGTTTGAAGCATGGGGGGATATGCCGACGAAAGCGCGCGCGCGTCACCCCCGCTTTCCGAATTTCACCGCGAGATGATTTTTGGACGATTGCGTCCATTTATCCATTGCGCCTTAACCGGTGCACGCCTACTTGCGATCTAGTTTGGACTTAATCGTCCATTTTTCAGGTTTTGAGCCCCGTCCATGGCGATATTGCCCAAGAAGTTCGTGCCCCTCGCAGTCGGGGGCGTCGTTGCAGCCGCGCTGGTGGTCGGCGGCGGCGCCTGGTGGATCAACAAGCAGCGCTTCGAAGCCACCGACAACGCTTTCATCGCCGCCGACAAGGTCTCGGTCGCGCCGCAGGTCGACGGCTATGTCGCCGAGGTGCTGGTCGCCGACAACGCCAGCGTCACCGCCGGGCAAGTCCTGGTGCGGCTCGACGCCTCGCAGCTGCGCGCTACGCTGGCGCAGGCGCAGGCTAACGCCGCGGCACTGGACGCGGCCGTCCGCGGCGTCGATGACAAGGCCCGGCTGGAACAGGCGATGATCGCCCAGAAGGCGGCGGGCGTTGACGCCGCGCACGCTGAATCCCAACTCGCCCAGGCTGAACTCAACCGCTATGGCGCGCTCGCCAACCAGGGCTGGGTGTCGCCCCAACGGGCCCAGACCGCGCGCGCCGCCGCCAGCCAGGCGACCGCCAGCGTCGCCCAGGCTAAAGCCACCCTGGAGGCCGAGCGCCGCTCGGCCGACAGCCTCGGCTCCGCCCGCGCCCAGACCCAAGCCCAGGCCGAGGCCGCGCACGCAGCCGTCGAGAAGGCCCGCATCGACCTGGAACGCGCCGAGATCAAGGCTCCGGTCACCGGCGTCGTCGGCGCGCGCGCCGTGCGTCCTGGCCAGTACGTCCGCCCGGGCTCGGCCCTGATGAGCGTCGTCCCGCTCGGCGAGGCTTATGTGATCGCCAACTTCAAGGAGACCCAGGTGTCGCGCCTGCGCGTGGGTCAGCCCGTGACCATCCATGCCGACGCCTTCGGCAAGCAAGAGATCAAGGGTCACGTCGACAGCTTCGCGCCCGCCACCGGCTCGGAATTCGCCCTGATCCCAGTCGAGAACGCGGTCGGCAACTTCACCAAGATCGCCCAGCGCCTGCCCGTGAAGATCAAGGTCGATCCGGCCTCGCCCCTGGCCGGCGCCCTGCGTCCCGGCCTCTCGGTCGAGGTCAAGGTCGACGTGCGCACCAACACCGGCCCGAGCTTCGCCGAAGTCCAGCCGGCCAAGGAATACGCCCGCGAGGGCGTCTCGCGCTGAGCTGCGCCTAAGGAGCCTTAGGCCATGACCGATGCTGCACTAGAGCGCCCCGTCCAGCCGGCGCCGCCCGGCGGTCACGTGACCGCCTCGGGCGAGGTCGATTGGGTCAAGATCTTCCTCGGCTTCGGCGGGATGGTGGTCGGCCAGTTCATGGCCATCCTCGACATCCAGATCGTCGCCTCCTCGCTCAGCCAGATCCAGGCCGGGGTCGGCGCCAGCGCCGACGAGATCAGCTGGGTGCAGACCATCTACCTGCTGGCCGAGGTGGTGATCATTCCGCTGACCGCCTACCTGACCAAGATGTGGGGCACGCGGCCGGTCTATGTGTTCGCCGCCGGCGCCTTCATCGTCACCTCCATCGCCACCGGCCTCTCGACCAGCATCGAGATGATGATCTTCACCCGGGCTCTCCAGGGCCTGGCGGCCGGCGCCATGATTCCGGCGGTGTTCGCCACCGCCATGACCGTGTTCCCGCCTGAGAAGCGGGTGACCGCGAACGTCGTCGTCGGCCTGATCGTCACCCTGGCCCCCACCATCGGCCCCACCTTGGGCGGGCACCTGACCGAGTCGTTGAGCTGGCACTGGCTGTTCTTCATCAATGTGCCTCCGGGCCTGCTGGTGATGTTCCTGGTCGGCCGCTACGGCAATTTCGACAAGGGCGATCCGAGCCTGGCCAAGGGCATCGACTGGTTCGGCCTGGCGACCATGACCGTCTTCCTGCTCTCGATGCAGTACGTCATCGAGGAAGGCGCCAAGGAGGGCTGGTTCGACGACGATCTGATCCTCTGGCTGACCGTAACCGCGTCCATCACCGGCGTCGTGTTCATCTGGCGGCAGCTCACCTATCGCCAACCGATCGTGTCGCTGAAACCGTTCGCGGACCGCAATTTCAGCATCGGCTTCATCATGAACGCCGTGGCCGGGATGAGCCTGTTCGGCGGGACCTTCATCCTGCCGCTGTTCCTCGGCCAGATCCGCCAGTATTCGGCGGCCGAGGTCGGGACCACCATGCTGGTCTCGGGCCTGGTGATGTTCATGACCGCGCCGGTGGCCGGACGCTTCATCCGCGCCGTGGACCCCCGCATTCCGCTGGTGGTGGGCTTTGGCCTTGCCGCCTACGGGGTCGGGCTCGGCGTCCGGGTCACCGCCGACTGGGGCTTCTGGGAGTTCGCCACCCTGCAAGCCGTGCGGGGCGTCGGCGTGATGATCGCGATGATCGCGGCCCAGCAGCTCAGCGTCTCCACCCTGCCGCCTTCGTTGATGAAGGACGCATCGGGGCTGGTGAACCTGGTCCGAAACGTCGGCGGCGCCGTGGGCCTCGCGGTCCTGACCACCGTACTGACCAACAAGACCGCCGTTCACCTCTCCGAGCTGTCGGCCGCCGTCAACGTCTCCAGCCTTGAGGCCCAGGAGATGCTATCGGGGCTGGCGGCCATGATGGAGACCAACGGCCTGATGAATCCGGATGGCGCCGCCCACAAGTTCCTCGGCATGGCGCTGCATCGCCAGGCCTCGGTCCTAGCCTTTGGCGACGGATTCTTCTTCCTGGCCGCCGGTTGCGCCGTGGCCTCGGTGCTCGGCCTGCTGGCCACGCCCGCCAAGACCCCGCCGGCGGCCGGCGGCGGCGGAGGTCACTGATGCCCAGGATCGCCGGACAGATTGACGTCGCCAAGACCGAGGCCATCCTCGACGCGGCCGCCGAGGTGTTCGGCGAGCGGGGCCTGGGCTCGTCGATGGGCGAGATCGCCCGTCGGGCCGGCGTCTCCAAACAGACCATCTACAATCACTTCGGCTCCAAGCCGGAGTTGATCCGCGCCATTGTCGACCGCCGCATGCAGGAGATCACCGCCCCGCTGCTGGTCCCCGAGGCTGAGGAACACCCCGAGGAAGCCCTGGCCACCTTCGGCAGGTTCATGATGGCGACGGTGATGAAACAACGCGGCTCGTCGATGCTGCGCATGACGGTGGAGAGCGCGGTCGATCAACCCGACGTCGCCCGGGCCTTCTATGAAGCGGGGCCCATGACCTCGCGTCGCCGGCTCGCCGACTTCCTCCGCATGGAGACCGATGCTGGGCGTATGGCGGTGGACGATCCGGCGCTGGCTGCCGAGTTCTTCGCCGGAATGGTGGTCGGCTCCCACCAAATCGCCGACCTGCTGGGCCAAGGCCGCGAACTCGGCGACGACGAAATCGAGCGGATCACCACCGAGGCGGCCCGCCGGTTCATGCGGGCCTACGAGACCTAGCCCCCGGTCAGCGGCGTCCAGGCCGCCATGGCGCCTCGCACGACCTGCTCCAGCGTCTCCCGGCTCGCCCCGTCGCGGGCCTGGATGGACATGCCCTGCTGCACGGTGAGGTAGAAGGCGGCCACGGCGCCGGCGTCGAGGCTGGCGGGCAACTCGCCCTCCGCCATCGCGCGCTGCAAACGGGCCTCCAAGCCGCGTTGGCCCCGGCCACGCTCCCTGCGCATCGCGTCGCAAACGCTGGGGCTGGCGCTAACCAGATTGATCGCCGACAGCGTTACCAGGCACCCGCGTGGCTTGCCTGGCCGACTAAAGGCCCGCGCAGTCGCCGCAAGAAAGCCTTCGATCCCTTCGCGCGCGGTGGGGGCGGCCTCAACGGCGTCCCACAGGGCGGGCCCTTCGGTGCGGCCGTAGAGCTCGACCGCCTCATGGAACAGGCCCTCCTTGGAGCCGAAAGCCGCATACAGACTGGGCGAGGCGATCCCCATGGCCTCGGTCAGGTCGCTGATCGAAGCGGCCTCATAGCCCCTGATCCAGAACACCTCCATGGCGCTGGTCAGGGCTTGCTGCCGGTCGAAGCTTCTTGGTCGACCGCGCTCGGCCATCACGGATCCCTTTCTGTATCGACCGATATATAATTTGCTTGACCTCGGCGAGCAAGCGACCCACCTATTTGTGTATCGATTGATACACAAATGGAGACGACCGTGTCCGACCTTATTGGAAAACGCGCCCTGGTCACCGGCGGCAGCCGGGGCATCGGCGCCGCCATCGCCCTGCGGCTCGCGCGCGACGGCGCGGACGTGGCGATCACCTACGAACGCTCGGCCGACAAGGCGCAGGCCGTGATCGCGGACATTCAGGCCCTCGGCCGCAAGGGCCTGGCCATCGCCGCCAGCAGCGCCGACCCCGCCGCGATCAAGGCGGCGGTCGATAAGGCGGCGGCCGAACTGGGCGGCCTGGACATCCTGGTCAACAACGCCGGGATCGCCCGCGGGGTGGGCGCGGTTGAGGGTTGGACATTGGAGGACATCGACCAGCTGCTGGCCGTCAATGTGCGCGGCGTGATCCTGGCGTCTCAAGCCGCCGCGGCCCACCTGCCGCACGGTGGGCGGATCATCAATATCGGCAGCAACCTTGCCGAACGGGTGCCGATGGCGGGGATCACGCTCTATGCCATGACCAAGTCGGCCCTGCTCAGCTTCACCAAGGGCCTGGCCCATGACCTCGGGCCGCGGGGGATCACGGTGAACCTGGTCCACCCGGGCTCGACCAACACCGACATGAACCCCGCCGACGGCGACGGCGCCGATCATCAGCGCGCGCGCATGCCGATCCGGGAATATGGCCGGCCCGAGGAGATCGCCGGCATGGTCGCCTGGCTCGCCAGCCCCGAGGGCCGCTTCGCCAACGGCGCCGGATTCACCGTCGACGGCGGCGCGAACGCCTAGCACCGCTCATCATCCTCCGGACTCGCGACGCGAGATCCGGGGGAGCTAGACGGGCTATCAGGTTTTGGCAATTCAGCTTGATCCCCCGGATCAGCCTTTGGCTGACCGGAGGATGGCGAAGGCCCTAGCCTTCTTCGTCGTCGCTGAAGCCCATCATGTGGAAGCCGGCGTCCACATGGATCAGCTCGCCCGTGGTCGAGCGGCCAAGGTCCGACAGCAGCCAAAGGGCGGCGCCGGCGACGCCTTCCATCGAGGTGTCCTGCTTCATGGCCGACAGGTCGCGGCCCTTGGACAGCATGCCCTTGCCGCCGGAGATCCCGGCCAGCGACAGCGTGCGCATGGCGCCCGGCGACAGCGCGTTCACGCGGATGTTCTTGGGGCCGAGATCGCGGGCGACATAGCGGGTCGCCGCTTCCAGCGCGGCCTTGGCCACGCCCATGGTGTTGTAGTTCGGGATCGCGCGCTCGGAGCCCATATAGGTCAGGCAGATCATCGAGCCGCCGTTCGGCATCAGCTTCTCGGCGCGGCGAGCGCAATCGACGAAGCTGTAGGCCGAGATATCCATCGCCTGCAGGAAGCCCTCGCGGGTGGCGTTGTCGACGAACGAGCCCTTGATCTGGTCGCGCGGCGCATAGGCGATGGCGTGGACGAAGAAGTCGATGGTCCCGAACGCCTTCTCGATCGCGGCGAAGGCCGCGTCCATCTGGTCGTCCTGGGTCACGTCGACCGGAACGACGGTCTTCACCCCGATGCTCTCAGCCAGCGGCTGCACGCGCCGCTCCATGCCCGGCAGGTGGAAGAAGGCCATCTCGGCGCCCTGGGCGGCGAGCTGCGAGGCGATGCCCCAGGCGATGGAGTCATGATTGGCGACGCCGATGATGACGCCCTTCTTGCCCTTCATCAGATCGCCCGTGGGCAGATCCCAGCCATCCTTGGCCATACGCATCTCCTAAAGTCTTTGTGGGGCGAGGCCGGGGATCAGACCCGGGCCATCACCAGGCAGCCGTTGGTGCCGCCGAACCCGAACGAGTTGGACATCACCGTCTCGAGCTGGACGTCCTTGCGTTCCAGCAGGATCGGCAGATCAGCGAACTCCGGATCGAGGTTCTCGATGTGGGCGCTCTTCGCAGCGAAGCCGTTGTTCAGCATCAGCAGCGAGTAAATCGCCTCCTGGACGCCGGCCGCGCCCAGGCTGTGGCCCGTCAGCGACTTGGTCGAGGAGATCAGCGGCGCATTGGCCCCGAAGACCTCGCGCACCGCGCCCATTTCCTTGCTGTCGCCGACCGGCGTCGAGGTGCCGTGCGGGTTCAGATAGTCGATCTTGCGGCCACCGAGATCGGCCATGGCCATGCGCATGCAGCGCACCGCGCCCTCGCCAGACGGAGCGACCATGTCGAAACCATCCGAATTGGCGGCGTAGCCGACGATCTCGCCATAGATCTTGGCGCCGCGCGCCTTGGCATGCTCGTACTCTTCCAGCACCACGATCCCAGCGCCGCCGGCGATCACGAAGCCGTCGCGGGCCGCATCATAGGCGCGGCTGGCGGTCGAGGGCTTGTCGTTGAAGTTCGAGCTCATCGCGCCCATGGCGTCGAACAGCACGCTCAGCGTCCAGTCCAGCTCCTCTGTGCCGCCGGCGAACACCACGTCCTGCTTGCCCATCAGGATCTGCTCATAGCCCGAGCCGATGCAGTGGGTGGAGGTGGCGCAGGCCGAGGAAATCGAGAAGTTCAGGCCCTTGATCTTGAACCAGGTGGCCAGGGTCGCCGAGGCGCCGGAGCTCATGGCCTTGGGCACAGCGAACGGACCGACCCGCTTGGGGCCGCGTTCCTTCGCCGTATGGGCCGCCTCGATGATCGACTTGGTGGACGGGCCGCCGGAGCCGACGATCAGCCCGGTGCGCTCATTGGACACTTGGCTCTCATCGAGGCCCGCGTCGGCGATCGCCTGTTCCATGGCGATGTGACCAAAGGCGGTGCCTTGCGCCAGGAACCGCGCCGCGCGGCGGTCGACCATGGTCTCCCACTCGACGGTCGGCGCAGCGTGAACCTGCGAGCGGAACCCGAGCTCGGCGTATTCCGGCGTGAAAGTAATGCCGGATTTAGCCTCGCGCAGCGAGGCGAGCACCTCGTCCGCATTGTTCCCGATGGACGATACGATACCGATTCCGGTTACGACGACGCGGCGCATGCTGTCTCCTCGACTTGGCGGCGGCTTAGCGCTGGTAAAGGCCGACCCGAAGGTCTTGCGTGTGATAGATAGGGTTGCCGTCGGCTTCCAACACCCCATCGCCGATACCCATGACGAGACGGCGGTTGATCACCCGCTTCATGTCGACCTTGTAGGTCACCTTCTTGATGTCGGGCGTGACTTCGCCGGCGAATTTCACTTCGCCGCAACCCAGGGCGCGACCACGGCCCTTGCCGCCGATCCAGCCCAGATAGAAGCCGACGAGCTGCCACAGGGCGTCGAGCCCCAGGCTGCCGGGCATCACGGGGTCGCCGATGAAGTGGCAGTTGAAGAACCAGAGGTCCGGATTGATGTCGAACTCGGCCTCGATGTAACCCTTGCCGTGCGCGCCGCCGTCATCGTTGATGGTGATGATGCGATCGAACAGCAGCATCGGAGGAGCGGGCAGCTGTGCGTTGCCCGGGCCGAACATCTCGCCTCTGCCGCAGGCCAGCAGCTCTTCGAGATTGTAGTGGTCCTTGGCCTTCACGCCCTGGCTCATGCTCGGCTTTCTTGACAGCGACCCTGGGGAAACCGGGGCCATTGGAATCATTAGATTCAGGCCGTAGCAGAGCCGGACCTTCTGCTCAACGGCCCCGAGCAGGGGTCCGGACGGCGACCTTGCACTGCACCGCGTCCGAAGTTCCCCACAATTCGGCCGCCGGAGCCCAGCCGGTGACCTTGTCGGCCCGCACCCGGCACCAGCCGTCTTCGCACTTCATCAACGTCGCCATCGACCTTGGGTTCAGATAGGCGACGATCGCGGCTTCGGCCTTGGGTTTCTTGTGCAGGGCCAAAGGCGTAGGCTTCTTGCGCAGCACCGTGTTCTCGCCGCTGGTCAACCGCTTGTGCACCCAGGCCATGCCGCCGTCGGGATCGCAGATCCGCCGCCACTCGCTATTCTCGGCCACCACCTGAACCGGCAGGCCCTTCACGTGATAGACCCACAGCAGCTTGTGGTCCTCGCTGGGCCCAGCCCGCGCGTAGACCTTGTCGAACTTCAACGAAATATAGCGGGGCACCGGCTGGCCGGAGGGCGTCAGGCGCGGTTCGGCATGCGCCGCTGGTGCGCAAACAGCCAGGGTCAGCAGCATCGTCAAAAAATTGAGCGTCGCGGTTTTCACGGAATAGTTCAGTTTAGGCTCGCCTTGGCCGTCCATGGTGGCTTTGCTAGAGGTTCCTGATCACAACGCAAAGCGCGCCGCGCGCAGTTAAAGATTCCTTTCAAAACGCCATGGCCGCCCGCAAGCCGAAAATCATCGTCACACGCAAACTCCCCGATCAGGTGGAGACCCGGATGCGTGAGCTGTTCGACACCGAACTCAACCTCGATGACGCGCCCATGAGCCGCGAGGCCTTGCTGGACGCGGTGGGGCGCGCCGACGCGCTCGTACCGACCATCACCGACCACATCGACGCCGACCTGATCGCCGCGGCCGGCGAGCGCCTGAAACTGATCGCCAATTTCGGCATGGGCATCGATCACATCGACGTGGCCGCCGCAACCGAGCGCGGCATTGCGGTGACCAACACGCCCGGCGTGCTGACCGAGGACACCGCCGACCTGACCATGGCGTTGATCATGGCGGTCTCGCGCCGGATCGTGGAGGGCGCCAACGTCGTCCAGGCCGGCGATTTCACCGGCTGGACCCCGACCTGGATGAACGGCCGCCGCGTCAACGGCAAGCGGCTGGGCATCATCGGCATGGGCCGGATCGGCCAGGCCGTGGCGCGCCGCGCCAAGGCCTTCGGCATGCAGATTCACTATCACAATCGCAAGCCGGTCAGCCACGTCATCTCGGACGAGCTTGAGGCCACCTACTGGGAGAGCCTCGACCAGATGCTGGCCCGGATGGACATCATCTCGGTCAACTGCCCGCACACCCCGGCGA
>JAESFP010000202.1_pt1 | contig 19973 bp, 16 predicted proteins | sample 9266181 | NCBI WGS metagenome assembly JAESFP01 (sample SAMN14502547, study PRJNA617102) | algae metagenome | isolation source: Pegethrix bostrychoides GSE-TBD4-15B and co-occurring heterotrophs from... | place: USA: Grand Staircase-escalante National Monument, Utah | collected 2006-08-15
ACTTTGGCTTTGAATTGTGGGTTGTATTGTTTGCGTTTGTTTGCCATGAGATACTCCTATCACAGTTGAGCAATGAGGAGCTTAGTGACCACCTTAGCCACCTGTCCAGTTTTTCGGGTCCACCTCACCGAATGAGGATATTCTGATTAATGCAGAAATTTTCCGAGGCGGCGTTCGCAAAGGTGATTGGAAATTAATCAAGCAATATACGCTACCGCCTAAAACCGAACTCTATAACTTGGCCACCGATCCTAGTGAGAAAACCAACGTTGCTGATCAAAACCCAGCTATCGTCAGCGATTTAGAGGCGCGCTTACTCAAATACGGCTCGGAACAAAAGCCCTCTGAATGGCTAAAAGCCCAGGTGGATTACCTGGGTGCTCAAAGCGAAACGGCAACTCCAGCCGACCTGGATGCTGGCCCTCCGGGTACGGAAACGGTGATGCCCGGATCTTAACAACCTGAAGCTGGGCAGGATTTGGAGGATCTGAAAAGAACTTCCAGATCTCGCCCACTTCCCTTAGCGGCGAAGCCGTAATTGACTGTTCGATCGTGATTAGATTTTGAGCGTGATTACATCAGGAGTAAGGATATTGAATAAACTGTCGATCGCCCTGTTGGGTTGTCTGCTTGCCCTCACATCTCCCGGTGTGGCGAAGGCGGAAACTGTGATGGAGAAAGCTGCCCGGACGGGATATCTGAATGCTGGGTTTCATTTTGATACGATTCCCTATACTTATGTGGATGGGAATCAAGAGCTGGTTGGCTACTCGGTTGATACGATCGATCTGATCAAAGCTGCCTTGGAGAAAGAGCTAGGCAAACCAATTGAACTCCTGACCCAGCCGATCACATTTGCGGCTGAGGATGGCAACAGTGATGTGATCACACAAATCCAAAACCATAACATCGATATTGCCTGCGATGTGGGATTCTCCTGGGAGCGAGCGCGGTTTGTCGATTTCTCCGTCAGTAACAGCATTTCCGGTCTGAAGTTACTGGTGCAACAAGACAGCAACCTGAGCAGTCCAGAATCGTTGGCTGGCAAACGCATTGCGGTTGCTCCTGGCTCTCCAGCAGAAGCGATTATGCAACATATTCAACCCCAAGCGGTTTTGGTCACAAGCGGCTACAGCACTGTTCAGGAGACCATTGCGGCTCTCGAACAAGGTCAAGTGGATGCGATTGCCGGAGATGCCCTAATTCTGGATGGCACCCGACAGGCTCAACCGAATCCAGATGACTTAAAGCTAGTGCCCGACAGCCCCTATGCTCGCTATGGCGTTGGTTGCGTGGTGCCCCAAAACAATTCCAGCTTTTTGCGGTTGGTGAACCAGACGATCATTGGCACAATGCAGGGCTATTTAAGCGGTGAGAGTCAGTCTGTTGAGATGATCGAACGCTGGTTTGGGGCAGATGGACTCACTCCAGTTGCACCTGATCTGATTCGCAGTTTCTTCGCCTTCCAGGTTCAGACTCACGCACAAGTTGCTCCAGACGCAAATGCAATGCCGATCCGTCCTGTATCGCTAGATACCCCGCGCTAAACATATCCTGGCGCACTTGATTGGAATACTTATTAAGTATTCACAACAAAATTCATCACATCGTAAGGGGGAACTGATCGTGAAACAAACTCGAATTGGTCTAGTCAGCTTTCTGCTAGCTTTTGCAGCACTGAAAGCTCCTGCCGCAGAGGCTCATCCATTAATGCCTGCTGATTCAGCGCTGCCGACTACTGAAGCGGTGAATATGGATGAGAATCTCAAACAAAATTCTGAGCAATCCAGTGAACAGACGGTTGAATCGCGTCTATCCAAACTGACTAAACTAATTCGAGAGCGCGAACAACAGCTCGATGCTGATCCACTCAGCGCAGATGAACTGCTTGCCAAGGGATTTCTGGATGGAGATGACCGAGGCTGGCGCAGATCGCGGCACAGTGGATGGGCGGATGGAGCGCATGGCGGCGACTTCAGAAATTCCAATCCTTGGCGCAATGGCTGGCGCGATGGGGGTTCATTTTTCAACTGGCGTGATTAGGACTTAACCTGATTGACGATTGGCTGATTAACTGACGTCACTAGACATCATCTGACATCATTAAGGAGATTGATTGATGACGGTTGTAGATATGAATCCTGATGTTCAAGCAGAGAGTTATCCTCTCCTGGATCTCCCTAGCTTTGGCCCCATTCGATTAGTGGTGATTCAACCCACCTCCTTTTGCAACCTCAACTGTGACTACTGTTATTTGCCCGATCGTCAGTCTAAAAATCAGCTCTCGCCCGATCTGATTGACCCCATGTTTAAGGCCATTTTTACCAGCCAGTTTCTGAAGCAAGACTTCTCGGTCTGCTGGCATGCAGGCGAACCCTTGGCAGTGCCAATTTCGTTCTACGAAGACGTGTTTGAGCGGATTCGTGCCGCAGACGACCAGTATAATAAAACTCCCTGTCAAATCAAGCAAACCCTGCAAACCAACGCCACCCTGATCAACCAAGCTTGGTGCGATCTGTTTAAGCGGCATCAGGTGCATGTGGGCGTCAGCATTGATGGCCCTGCATTTTTGCACGACGCTCACCGCAAAACGCGAACCGGGCTGGGAACTCATGCGAGTACGATGCGTGGCATTGCTTACCTGCAACAAAACGGTATCGACTTCAACGTGATTACAGTTCTGACTGAAAACTCGTTGGACTATGCCGATGAGATTTTTCAGTTTTTCATGGATCACGGCATCACAGATGTCGGGTTCAACATGGAAGAAACCGAAGGCATCCATCGCAATTCGTCACTGAATCAAGCGGCAGTCGAAGCTCCCTATCAGGCTTTTATTCAGCGGTTTTGGGAACTCGTGGCTCAAACAGGGGGAAAATTCAAGCTGCGAGAATTTGAGGAAATTTGTAGCCTGATCTATCAGGGTGATCGGATGACCACCACCGAAATGAATCGCCCCTTTGCCATTGTCAATATCGATCACCAGGGCAATTTCTCAACCTTTGATCCAGAACTACTGTCGATCAAAACAGAGACCTATGGCGATTTTGTTTTGGGAAATGTTTTGCACGATACGTTTGAATCATCTTGTTATACCGACAAGTTCCTGCACATGTATCAGGATATCTCAGCCGGAATCGAACTCTGTCGTCAGAGCTGCCAATATTTTGGAGTTTGCGGTGGTGGCGCGGGTAGTAATAAATATTGGGAAAATGGCACGTTTCGTTCCACTGAAACAAATGCCTGCAAGAACCGCATCAAGGTAGTAACTGATGTTGTGCTGGATGCTTTGGAGAATGCTTGGTCGGTTTGACCGCAGATGTTGCGATTGCGACTGGAATTTTATCTTGGGGTGAAAGGGGGTGAAAGGAGTATGAAATGGCGTTCTCTGATTCGATCTGCGTTGGGCTTAGCCATAGTTCTCTGCTCGGTCATCATGACTCATCCTGCGGCTTTGGCTGATCCTGCGCCAAGCTGTCCATCCGATATGCTGTTGATTCAGGGAGGTCACTTTCGGATTGGCTCCGACGAGTTCTATCCAGAAGAACGAACTGCCGATGATGTGACGGTGAGCCAATTTTGCATCGGCAAGCATGAAGTTACCAATGCTGAATTTACCAAATTTTTTGATGCCACTGGATATGTCACGGTCGCAGAACAGCCTCTATCCAAAGCTGACTTTCCCGATTTGCCGGATGACCAGCGCTTGCCTGGTTCGGTGGTTTTCCAGATGCCGCCACCCACCGAAGGAGAAGTCCCGCTTCTGTCTTGGTGGCATTGGGTGCCTGGTGCAAACTGGCAGCATCCAGAAGGCTCAGAGAGCAGGATCGCCGGACGAGAAGATCATCCAGTTGTGCATATTGCCTACGAGGATGCAGTTGCCTATGCCCAGTGGGCAGGGCTATCGCTGCCGACCGAAGCCCAGTGGGAATATGCGGCAAGGGGTGGCTTAAAGGACAAAATCTTTGCCTGGGGGAATCAATATTCGCCGAAAAAAGCGAACACCTGGCAGGGCAAATTTCCGCTCGAAAATACCCATGCGGACGGCTATCTGGGCACAGCTCCGGTTGGCTCCTTTCCCCCCAATCACTATGGCTTGTATGACATGACCGGTAACGTTTGGGAATGGACACAAGATTGGTACAGCCTTGGTCATACCCAGATAAATCACGCTATAAATCCAATCATGGCTGATGCTCAGCAAAGTTTTGACCCGCGCGAACCGGGCGTTGTTAAGCATGTTGTCAAAGGCGGATCGTATCTCTGTGCCAAAAACTATTGCAGTCGATATCGGCCTGCGGCTCGCGAAGCCCAATCACCTGATACTGGCACATCCCACATTGGATTTCGGTTGGTGAAGAATCTCTAGTCTTGCCCTCACATCTCAAACCCTTACATTCAGGAGCTAGATCAAACATCGTGATGAATACATTTAAACGTATTGGTTCTACTGCTGCCCGTGCTTTCACCCTAGCCGCAACTAGCGTTGCTCTATCCTTGACTATGGCCGGACAAGCTTGTGCTCAGCAATATGGCCCTCGCATTTTCTGGCTAGCACCGTCAGACCTGAATGTCATTCAGTTTCAGTTTCTTTACCAGAAGACGAATACGGCCTTTGACGCCAGCGTGGTCTATCCCAATCTGGATATTGATACCACAGTTTTAGTGGGCACCTATGCCCCCACCTTTAGTCTGGGAGATACATCAGGGCAATTTATTCTTTCTGTTCCCTATGCTGCGGCTGACGTTGAACTGAGTGCAGGCTCAAGAGAGATTGATCGAAGTCAAGCTGGGTTGGCCGATATCTATACTGAGTTTCGAGTCGGTCTGGTCAATGCTCCTGGTCTCAGCCCCCAAGAGTTCGTGCAATATATGACTGAAGAAAATCCGCGAGTACAATTGCGGGGAATGGTGGGGGTATTTGTGCCAGTCGGGGACTATGACTCCGATCGTGTGGTTAATATTGGCTCCAACCGCTGGGCGTTTCGGGCGGGTATTCCGGCAGTGATTCGCCTCAGCAGCAATTGGAAACCGGGCAACCGCACCACGCTAGAACTGCTGCCTTCGATGGATGTCTATACAGACAATAATTCTCCACCCTTGTCCAGCACTCGCTTCGCCAACACCCGCTTCGTCGCCGATCGCACTGCCCAAAACCCTATCTTCAGAATGGAAGGGCATTTAACCCAAGACATCAGCTCAGAGTTTTGGGTGTCGTTAGATGCTCAGTACAATTTTGGTGGAGCCACCTATGCAGATGGTGTTGGACAAGGTAATCAACAGTCATGGCTGGGGTTAGGCGGAACGTTGGGTTCCAATCTCTGGCCGGGAGGAACGCTGTCCTTCAATGGTGGTGGCGTGGTGGCTCGCAATCAGAGCAGCCCAGACGGCTGGCAGGTCAGATTTGTAGTGATTCAAGCCTTCTGATGATTTGATAGGACTAATTGTTTTCAGTGAACCTTATCATGTCTGCCGAATCATGCGTGCCGAGATCGAGCAGGGCAATGATCTCGCGATCGCCTGTATCTTTTTCAATCAAAAGCACAATTCGGCATCATAGGCACAGGACAGGCTTCAATCTGCCGATGGCGAATCTGCTCGGAGTTGGCATGATATCGTCACCTCACAACAATCTGATGCGCCACCAACTTTTGGCTCTCTGGAAAGTCCCACAGGGTGCCTGTCCACCCGCAAAAAAATTCCCCTGACCATTTCGATCAGGGGAATTGGAGATTGAGCCGTGGCTCCTGTCAGAAGGGTTTAGGGTAGGTTTTAGGACAGACTAGACTTCGCGTCGGTATGGCACCATATCCTCGCCGAAGTAGCGCATGTATTCAGCGCTGTTGATCAGCCGATCCACCGCCTGCTTCAAGTTGCCCAATGGCTCAAGCTGAGCGACCTCAGATGCAGTTGGCCTGCGCCCCAGCAAATGCTGGAACAACCGCTCAACCGCGTTGGGATGCGACTGGTACTGGCGGCTATAAGCCTCCGAGCAGGCCAGCGCCCGAACGCAGTCCCGCACCGACGCACCGCTGGACAACTGCGACTCTAGTCCAATCTGCTGAAGCTCAGCCGGGAATTCGCCCTGAATCTCCATCACCTGGGCATAGATTGCCTGCACCACCTCGACCTTCTCAGCCTGACTGGCCAGAGGCCGCAGCCGATAGATGCGAGCGGGTTGGCGGTTCAGGCTGCTCCCTTCAAGGTCAAGGCTAGAGCTGGAGGAACGACCCAATCCCACCAGCTCACTCGGCTTTTTTGCGCTAGCCTCCATCATCGCCTGCTTCATCAGCGGCAGCTTGGTAATGTCAATCCGCGACTGGGCTGGCTCGAAGCTGGGCACCACCACGTCTTTATTTTGCTTGGTGAGCTGGCTGTAGAGCCGATCGGTATTCGGGAAGTTGGCCGCAGGCAGGGTAGGGAAACGGCGGTAAGGCACTGTATCCTCGCCGAAGTACTGGGCATATTCGGTCGTGCCGGTCATGGCACGAATGAATGCCCCCAAGCCCTCGGAAGCCAGAATCCGGTTGTACTTGCGAATCTCGGCCTGATCTTGCGGGGCGCGTCCCAAGAAGTGCTTGGTGCCCATCTCGATCACCTTCGTGTTGGGATAGGGCGTGTAGAACTCCTTGATGTAAAGGCTCGACGTGCCCAGTCCTTCCATGAATCCTTTCAGGCTGATCTCGCCGTTAGCGAGCTTGCTTTCCAGCGCCGAGAACTCATTGCGCGTCACGTATGGCTCTACGTCGCGCTCAAAGATCTGGCGGTAGGCGGCGCGGGTGACGGTCTTCACCTGCACTGGCTCCAGCGTCGTCAGCTTGAAGATCTTGGTCTGCTCGCGCTGGCGGGTGACGCCCTGAGCAATCCGCAACTCCACGTCCGGCTGCGAGCGAGCTTCGGTAACTTGACCCAGCTCCACAAACCGAGGCGCAGACTCGACTGCTGGCTTGCTAGCCTTGTCCACAATGCTGCCAACCCGATTGGTTCGCAGCGCCAGACCCGCAGGCGTGACGTAGCGCTCGTAGGGCACGGTATCTTCGCCAAAGGCTTCGCTGTATTCCAGGCTGTCCATGATTGCGTCCACCACGGCGTAGAAGCCCTGCTTGGCAGCAATATCGAAATACCTGTTCGTTTCCTGGCGGCCATAGGTGGGGCGACCCAGCAGACGGCGGTGAATATATTCAATCGCCTTCATGACGTAGAGCGATGTCCAGTACATCTTGCGGAAAGCATCCGACTTGGCCAGCGCCCGCACAAACTCGCGCACTGTAATTTCGCCGTTTTCCAGCTTAATTTCGGCGACGTTAGAACGCTGTCCAGAGTAAACCTCGCGGCCAAACACCTGGATGTAAGTGGCTCGAATCAAGGCCTGGGTAGAGCTTTCGCTAAACTTGACGCTGACTCCCTTAGAAGAAGGCGAGGAGAAGCGCGAACCCAAAAAGCCACCGCTGCTCGAAATGCCGGTGAAGCTGGGCGACTGATCCAGCTTGAACACCTTCGGCCCCAAAGAACCCGGAGCCACACCGCGTGCGCCGGGATTGCTGTTCTGGTTGTTGATGCCTGCGCCCCGGTTGATCAAGATGCGGCGGGTATCTTTGGGGAAGAAGGCTGGACGGCTGTTGGGGTTGCGGGTTTCTTTAGGGAAAATTGCGCCAAACTGGATTTCCAGCGGATCGTTGCCAGCGCCATATACATGCTGATCAGGCAATGGCTGGCTGTAGCTGGCGAAGGTGGTGATGAAATGCGGCACCTTGCGGAACGGCGCGCTGAAGTTGAACAGATCGATCTGCGGCCCCCAGTTGCGGCATTCCTGGGCTTCTTGACCCAGTCCGCGCAGGTACGGCACGGTTTCTTCGCCAAAGTAGTCGGAGTACTCGTTGGAATCTACCAGTGCATCTACCAGCTTCGACAGTCCGCCTTTGGTGACAACCGCAAAGTAGCGCGAGAACTCTTCCTGCGAGCTAACGCCCCGGCCTAAGAAGTGACGGAAGGCCAGCTCCACGACGCGGCTGTTGCAGTATGGCTCGTAGAAGTTTTTGCGGTAGAGGGGCGACTTGCCCAGGCGGCGCATGAATTCCTTCATGGGGATGTCACCGTTTTTCACCTTCGATTCGAGATCCGACACCGAGAGCGAGTAAGCCCGCGTGATATCACGCTCAAATAGCTGCCGATAGGCCGCCTTGATCACGTCGTTTTTCTCGACTGCCGAAAGCCCTGTCTTCATCACAAACTTGGGGCGACGCTCGGAGGCTTCAAAATAGATCTGGGGCAGCTCTAGTCCCTGGAGATCCATCGAAGGCCGCTGCCGCAGCTTGTTAGAAGGCGTTGCGCCCCGGAACTCGTTCAGCAGAATCTCGAAATACCGATTCACGATCTCGGTCGCTGCATCGTCCTGCCGAAAATAGCCCAAGGTTGCTATTCGCATTTCCTGGAGTGCCACAATTGTCGCTTCGCCAGAGCAGGCGTTTTCGATGATTTCGCGCAGCCCCCGGACGTTGACCACCAGAATATTTGGGTCGCCCGCCACGATGGCATAGGTGGTGTAGCGCAAAAACCAGCTCATGTCGCGCAGCGACTTCTGCATGTTGCGCGGGCCATAGCGCGAGACGTTGATCGGACGGAAGCCGATTGGGGTTGGCCCGCCGCCTGTGCCGCCGCCGCTGAGGCTAAACAGCGACTTCAAGCCCTCAATCACGCCGCTGCCGCCGCCCGATGAGACGTAGGTGGCGGTGCCCAGCTTCATAGATTCTTCGGTGCTGGTAAACGTGCCGCCAGCCGGAACGAGCGCCGGAGCCGTCGAAACCTCTTGCTGCGGCTTTTCTAGGAAGGCCATTGGCGAGCCGCCAACAAAGATCCGGTTAGCCGCCCGCGAGACAATCAGCTCTGAGTTGCGGGTGATTGTATTGGCAATTTCCAGGCGTTTGAGACCAGAGCTGAAATAGCTAGACAGCTCGCTCAGCTCTCCTTTGGCCAAGAAGCGATCCTGTTGCTCAGCTTGAATAATCGTAGCGACAGGCAAGGTTTGATATAGCTGCGGACGCGCAACAGAGCTTCCACCACTCGCTTTAAGACTCATTGGATTTCAAAAGCTCCTTAAATAGTGATTGCATAGTGACTGCATGTAGACCTGCCCCAAGGAGACGCTGCTGTTGATCGCTTTCTAAACAGCCTCGCGCAATCGCATAGACTGACGCACAGGACGAACGCTTAGCAAAGACTCCGCCCGACTTCCTAGGGTCAACCGGCTATTTTCTAATCTAAAACGTTTGGGGACGCTACACAGCGTTTATTAAGAACTGTATCGCTCCCCCCACTCGCTTCCCAGCAAATCATAAAGGATTCTGGCTCATAAGCTGAGAGCTCGTATAAGTTTTGTTACACTCTGAAACAGATTAACTGAGACTGAAGCTGAAACTGAAACGGATTAGCTGAAACTCTCTCGCCGCAAAATTGCGCTTGGGCTCATCCAGCTTGGCCTTCGAGTTCGGTATCGATCCAAACCCCAGTGTCATACCTAGTCTGATCACCGCGATGTTCTCAGGTCTTTATAAGTAGTCTAGCCCTCCGCATCCGACAGGAGCGACGTTTTGCCTGTAAATACCTGCTGAATCCGCTCTAGCTCTAGCTCCGAAAGATAGTCCACTGCCCAGTTTGAGAGACGCTGCATCATATGAAACGGATAGGAATTGGCCACTCCTACCACCTGCATGCCTGCTGCCTTGCCCGCCGCAATGCCCGCAAAGCTATCTTCAATTACTAGACATTCCGCAGGCTGAAGCTGCAAAGCTGGGTCACGCTGATTCAGACGCTGGACGGCTAGCAGATAGCCTGCTGGGTCAGGCTTGCTCTGCCAGATTTCGTCACCCGCCACAATCACCGCAAACTGCTGCGCTAAATCCAGCCGCTGTAGTACTAGCTCGATTTCGCTGCGGACTGCACCACTCACCACCGCCATCACAATCCCGGCGGCTTTGAGCTGAAAGATGAAATCCTTTAAGCCCGCATAGCTTGGCAGTCGCTCAATGGCAGCAATCTGCTGAAGGTAAGCCTGCGATTTCTTAATGATTAACTTGTCCAGATAGTCTGCGGCCACAACCCGCCCGCGACGCGCCAGCAGCTCGCTCAGACAGGCGCGGTCGCTGCGTCCTAGACAGACTTCTCGGAACTCGTCCGGATTGGGGCGCAGATTTTCTGCAATCAAGATCTGCTCTAAGAGTTTGCTGTGCAGCGGCTCGTCGTTGATGAGCACTCCGTTGAAGTCAAATAGAACCGCTTTGAGCACCATATTGTCCAGTTATCCAGCCAGCAGTATCCGCGAAGGGTGAAGATACCCAGGTTAGGCTTGTTGAATATCATTATTGTAGGCAAAATTGTGGGCAAAAATTGCGGAGAGAGGCGCTTGAGCCGATTAAACTTCAGCTCTCAGCGGTCGTCTGAGACGTATCAGGTTAGGCAAGCCGCCTGACCATCCCTCGGATCAGTGCAACCTGAATCATCGCTTCTGACGTTTTAGGCAACTTTTAGGCAATACTGTAATTTAAAGGGTTGCTAATGATACAACATCTTCGACATTGAGATGTCGTTGCCGTTGCTGTCATCAACTGCTATGTCACTCCTATGTCAAAGTGCAACACGTCTTCGCGAACTCCCAACTTTGTGTAAAGTTCAATGGCTGGCTCATCACCGATATCCGCTTGAACGAAAATGACATAAGCTCCGCGTGCCGTAGCTACTTCCTTGAGCTTCTGGATTAATGCGGTTGCGATCCCCTCACGTCGATGTGGTGCTGCAACAGCTAGATCGTAGATGTAGATCTCGCTGCGCTCCTGCTCAAACTTTTTAAGCTCATAGGCCGCGAGGCCACCAACAACCTCATCGGCCTTCAATGCCGCAAGTGCAATGAAGTAGTCGCTCCTGAGCAGTTGCCGCAGGTAGTCTGCACTAGGCCGCTTCCCGCTATAAGTCTCCACCTCATTGAATGCCTCACCAAAGGTCACTAACAGAGCTTCCATTGACGCAACGTCTTCGGTCGCGATTGGTTGGATAGTTAAGTTCACTGGCATCTCCTAAACAGTAATTTTGCCAATGCTCATATTTGTATCAAAAAGACGGCAGTGACGATGGGAAAGTGACGAATTTTCAGGAGAGGTTCAGGCAATTTGCAAGAGACAATTTTCAAGCCTAGATGCCGTTTGAGGCTCAATTAGAACGAGTTAGAAGGCTGGAAGATGCCTCGGCCTTGGCTAGCGGTAATTGTGAAATTCCCCTGCGGCAGATTGATAAAGCTGGTTGTTGTGACATCGGCAACTAAATCTCTGACCCCGCTGCGGATGGCAAACAGATCAAAGCCGTCGCTCGTGCGCTGCACCTGATAGGTCTGGTTGATACCCAGCTCAAATCGCTCGCCAGCGCTAAAGTCCTGGATCTGCTCATAGTCAGCGCTGCCGCCACCCACAAAAAAGCTGCCGTTGCGGCTGCCCAGCACAAACGTATCGCTGCCGCCGCCACCCGAAACAACATCGACTTCGTTGCGACCTCCGGTTGTGTTGTCGCTGCCCAGCAAGCGGTCGTTGCCCGCCTGCCCCAGCACTACGTCATTGCCGCCATCGCCAATCAGAATATCGTCCCTGCCGCCGCCTGCAATCGTGTCGTTGCCGCCGATGCCCCGCAGCAAATCGCTGAAGTTGCCACCAACTAGACGATCGCCGCTCGTTGTTCCAATCACCCAGTTAAAGTTGGCGACTGACAGGTTGATGCTCCCGACACCGGGCACGTTTTGCACTGAGACTGAGCCTTGAACCAGGTTGACATCCAGCCTCGTCGAGCCGTTTGAGACTGATGAGGCGTCAATGATATTGAAGTTGTTGGAGCCGATGATCCGCTGCACTTTGACGAGCTGATCGGTGCCCAGACCCGCCTTTTCCAAGATGCCAGTTGGCCTCAGCGTAATTTGGGCGCTCAGTCCGCTGTAATCAGCCGTGTTAAAGCCCAGACCACCGTCCAGCAGATCACTGCCGAGCGATCCAATTAGGACATCATCTCCCTCCAACCCAAACAGTTGGTCATTCTGGTTTGTGCCAGAAAGTCTGTTGTTACTGGCGTTTCCTGTCACCCTAGCCATTGTCAAGCTCTCCTAGTATTTTCTGACCGTATCTGACTGTAAGCGTCGTAAAAGACACGACCTCTTACGCCATCTACTAGACAAAAAGCGAGCCGACCTATGCAGCGGCAGCTAGAAATGCAGCGGCCAGAAAAAACGTCCAAGATCTGCTAGCTCAGTTGCAGCTAGGCTATCGAGAAGTGAATTAGGTGTGGTGAATGCAAATCAATCCATCGCTGAACGTCAAAACAGCTCGCGCCGAGTTTTGGGGCGGATGTCGTGCGATCACGCCGCTTGTGGTCGGGGCAATACCGTTTGGGATCATTTTTGGTAGCTTAGCCGCCAGCAGTGGTCTATCGTTTTGGGGGACGCTGGCCATGTCGGCTTTTGTGTTTGCGGGCGCATCGCAGTTTATCGCGCTGGGGCTGCTGAGTTCGGGAACAGCCCTGCCGCTGATTATTTTGACGACCTTTGTCGTCAATCTGCGCCATCTGCTCTACGCTGTCACCTTAGTGCCGCATGTCAGGCATTTGCCGCAAGCCTGGAAGCTGCCGATTAGCTTCTGGCTAACCGATGAAGCCTTTGCTGCCGCAATTGGGCGCTACAACCAGCCGGATGCTTCGCCTTATAAGCACTGGTACTATTTGGGCGCGGCTCTCTTCATGTATATCAACTGGCAGCTCTGCACCTGGATTGGCCTAACGCTCGGTCGGTCTATTCCGGATGCAGCCAGCTGGGGCTTAGATTTTGCGATGTCTGTGACGTTCATTGGCATGATCATCCCCTATTTAATCGATCGCCCAATGATCGCTGCCGTCTGCGTTGCCGGACTGGTTTCGCTGCTGGCCCATGGTTTGCCCCACCAGCTAGGGTTAATGTTGGCCGCAGTTTGTGGAATCTTGGCTGGAATCGTCCTTGAGCAAAAGAGTACAGAAACACTATGAACATGATGAACGAGTTTTGGTTAATTCTAGGAATGATGCTAGTAACGTTCTTAATTCGGTATCCAATATTGGCTGTCAGTGGTCGCGTAGGTTTATCCCCTAAATTTATGCAAATACTGCGCTATGTGCCTCCTGCGGTTCTGACGGCGATTGTGGTGCCAGCTGTTCTGATGCCGCAGGACACGCTCTGGCTGAGCTATGGCAACGCGCGGCTGATTGGCGCAACTGCCGCAGCCCTGGTCGGCTTTTGGCAGAAAAATCTGCTGCTGACGATTTTGGTTGGCATGGCCAGCTTTTTGATCTGGCAGTGGTTGGTTTGACGTTCCCTCCCTAGATGCACTGGCCAAATTTACGATTCAGATTCGCTACAATAAAACTTAAAGATATGTAAAGTAGAGCGCAGCTTATGGAGTGGCAGGAAATCTACGGCAACTGGGTGCTGGTGCCCCCGCGTCCAATTGCAATCATTCATTTTTTGGGTGGGGCATTTGTGGCGACCGCCCCACAGGTGACCTACCGTGCTCTGCTGGAATATCTGGCCGCCGAGGGCTACGTGATTGTGGCCACGCCGTTTGTCAACACGCTGGATCACGTCACGATTGCTCAGCGCGTCATGCGGATGTCAAATTTAGCGCTGGACTATCTGTGCAACGAGCTGCTGCGCCGGGATGCATCCTCAAATTCGCCTGCGCTACCAATTTATGGCCTGGGGCACAGCATGGGCTGCAAGCTGCATCTGCTGATTGGCAGTCTGTTTCCGCAGCAGCGAGCGGGCAATATTCTGATTTCGTTTAATAACTATCCGGCCAAGCGCTCGATTCCGCTGGTGGAGCAGTTTACCCAGTTTTCCAAGCTGGCGGCTCAGGTGACCTCGCAGTTTGCCGCACAGTTGGATTCGCAGCTGACTGCGCCACTGCCTCAGGTTGCGGCCTTTGATGTTGAGTTTACGCCCTCGCCTGCCGAAACAAGCCGTTTGATTGCCGAGCGCTATCAGGTGCGGCGCAATTTGCTGATCAAGTTCAATAACGATGACTTAGACCAAACGCGGGCGTTAGATCAGGCGTTGCAGCAGCGCTTTCCTGAGCTGACCAGCGTCTTGATACTCAAGGGCAATCACCTCACGCCGCTGGGGCAAGAGGTCAACTGGCGAGCCGGACGCGAATTTACGCCGTTTGATGCAGTTGGGCAGTTTTTTAAGCAAGAGCTGACTCGCGACCTCAACCAGCTCAAACAAGAGCTCCTGTGCTGGCTGAATCCGCTAGAGTCGCTAGGGTGAGTCGCTCGGCATCACCCTATCCTGCCTTACCCTAGTCGCCGCTCACTAGCGCCTCGATTTGATCTGCCGCAGTGGGTAAGTCTTGAGTCAAGATCTCCGCGCCAGTCGGCGTAATCAAAACATCATCCTCAATCCGAATGCCGCGCAGATCTGCAAACTGTGCCAGCCGCTCCCAGTTAACTTGATCTTGATATTGGCGGCGGCGCTCTGGGTCATGCAGCAATGCAGGAACCTGATAAAATCCCGGCTCAATTGTGACCACCATACCAGCTTGCAGTGGCCGATCGAGCCGCAGATAGCCCAGCCCAAATCGCTCACTGCGGCTGCGTCCAGCGGCATATCCCGCTAGGTCACCCAAGTCTTCCATATCATGGACATCCAGGCCTAGCAAATGCCCGATGCCATGCGGGAAAAATAGAGCGTGAGCATCTTGTTCAACGAGCTGTTCAACCGTACCCCGCAAAATATCCAGATCCACTAGCCCCGCAGCCAAAACTTGCGCTGCCGTCAAGTGCAGATCGCGGTATTCTATGCCCGGTTGAGCCGCCTGAATGCAGGCATCGTGAGCTGCTAGCACCAGATCGTAAATATCGCGCTGAGTCGGCGAAAATCGCCCCGTGGCTGGCCAGCTTCGCGTCACGTCTGAGGCCCAACCCGACTCGGTTTCGGCTCCCACGTCAGCCAGCAGCAAATCTCCGGGCTGAATCGCGTGATCATAGGCGTTGTTGTGCAGCACTTCGCCCTGCACTGTCACAATGCTGCTGTAGGCGGTGCTCATGTTGTGAGCCGTGATCACGGCTTCCATCGCGGCGCGAATTTCGGCTTCGGTGGTTGTGCCCAAGGTTGCCTGCATTCCCGCCCGATGGGCTTTTACCGTGACGGCTGCTGCCCGCCGCATTTCGGCAATTGCCAGCTCGTCGTGAATCAAGCGCAGTTCAACAATCGCGCTGGCCAACTGCTGATCAATAGCCTGTAGGGCTTTGGCGGCGGGCAGTTCGCGCTTCAGCCAAGCCGCCTGCTGCTGGCGAGTCGCGGTTTCCATGACTGGAATTGTAGCCGCACCGTCGAGGCGATCTGCTAGATGACTGAGCGGGTAGGCCGCAGCTGCGCCGATGGCTGCGGCCACCTGATCGCGTCCGGTAGCCTCGCCATGCCAGAGCCGATCGGCGGCAGTTGCTGCGTCCATAAATAGCTCTAGCCGACCTGCCTCTAGGCGAACTGCGGCGTTGGCAATCGGCAGTCCGGCAAAGTATAGAAAATGGCTGCTGGCTCGAAACGGGTGAACGTTAGCTGGAAAGTTGCGCGAGGCGCTGCGTCCCGACCAAAGCGCCACCGGAAACTGAACGCGCTCCGCCAAGCGCTGTCGTCGCTGCCGTAATGTATCTGCTAATGTTGGCCTGCCTGGGGGATTGCTGAGCTGCATAGAATTTCCTCAAAGAGACGAAGCCCGACGGAATATCTGACGGAATGATGGACTATCTCATCATAATTTGATTACAATCGGCTACCCGCCTCCGCATCAACCTCGTTCAGCAGTTCTAAACCAATGTCCAATATTGTCGAGATCCAGTCGGTTGATACCCCGAATCATTTCCAAACTGACTATCTTTCGGTTGCAGAGCGATATGCTGCTGGGAAGGCGCTACGCCAGCAGGTGAAACGCTCTGAGCATGGGCGATACGAACCTGCTGCCAACCGCCCCGATCCCATCGCGATTTTAGAAGCGCAGGCCAAGACTCGCCTGCCGGATCTCGTCTCGCTCAGATATGCGCGCATGTCGCCTTCGCCTTTCGCCTTTCTGCGCGGCGCGGCGGCAATCATGATCCAGGATATCGCGCCCGCGCCGACCACGGGGCTGACCGTACAAGTCTGCGGGGATATGCATCTGGCCAACTTTGGCCTCTTTGCCTCTGCCGAACGTAATCTCGTATTTGGCATCAATGACTTTGACGAAACCTATCCCGCATCCTGGGAATGGGACTTGAAGCGGCTGGCGACTAGTGCGGTTGTGGCTGGGCGGTATTTGGGCGCAGATCGGGCATCCTGCCAGACGGCGGTGCGCTCAGCCGTGCAGTCTTACCGTCAGCATCTCCATGAGTACGCCGAGCTGGGCTATCTCGATCTATGGTATGCCAATATCACCGAAGCTGAAATCTTTAAAAAACTGCCGGACGAACTGCATGGCCGTGCCATTCGGATTGCTGGGAAAGCTCGCCAGAGCCACCATCTGCAGGTGCTCGACAAGATGACCGATCTGATTGACGATCAGCACCATATTATCGAAGCGCCGCCGCTGGTCGTGCGAGTCGAAACCACGCCGAGCGGTCAGCCCATGCCGCAGGCGATTCAACAGCTGTTGGAGAACTATCTGGAGTCGCTGGGCGCAGATCGACAGTTTTTGCTGTCGCGCTATCGGATCTTGGACGTGGCTCGTAAGGTGGTGGGCGTGGGCAGCGTTGGGACTCGCTGCTGGGTGGTCTATTTGGAGGGTAGGGATACAGGCGATCCGCTGTTTCTGCAAGTGAAAGAAGCGCAGCCTTCGGTGATTGCGCCCTATGCCGACTCGCTTTCAGGCCATAAGATGCCGGATGATCATCAGGGGCATCGGGTGGTGGCAGGGCAGCGGCTGATTCAGGGCGCGCCAGATATTTTTCTGGGCTGGGGCGAGCAGGACGGAATTCACTACTACATTCGCCAGCTGCGCGACATGAAGGGCGGAGCCAAGCTCGAACCCGGCAAGTTTCGACTCTCAGGTTTGCCCAACTACTGTGGACTCTGCGGCTGGGCGCTGGCGCTGGCTCACGCCAAGTCAGGCGATGCGGCAATGCTGGCGGGCTATGTGGGCAAAAACGCCGCCCTCGATGACGCGCTCGTCAAATTTGCGGAGGCTTACGCAGAGCAAACCGAGCGAGATCATGAGGTGTTGCTAGCCGCAGCTCGGCAGAAGCGGATTCAGATTGAGGCTTAGGTGAGCAACCACCTGCTGGTCTCGACGGGCTGGTTTGCAGCAGCTATTCGCCTGCCGATGGTTTTGCCGATAGTTTTGCTGTTATACCAATTTTCTATGAGGCTGCACAGAATGTTTTCCTTGTCTGGCCTGGGCTTCAGCCGTATGTTTTCTATGCAGCTTTACATAAAATTGGTGTGATGCATTTTCAGTGGAAATATCTGGACTAATTGCTCACGGGTTGGTTGTGTCGCAAAAAGTGATTATCGGTATTGTCAACTTAGCGCCGATTCGATCACTGCCGTCAGTTCATCCTCTTTCCAGGGTTTGTGGAGACACGCATACAAATTGGCCTCCTGTTTTGCCCGTGCGATCGCATCCTCATCCGCTTGCCCAGTCAACATAACCGTGACCACACTGGGGAAGCGCTGATGAACTTGAGCCAAAAACTCATCTCCTCTGACATCAGGCATCAGCCAGTCAGAGACAATAACAAGCAGTTTAATATCATCCAACGCCAATTCATTGATTACGTCCCAAGCTTCCTTCGAGCTTTGAGCAACTTCATAAACATAGCGTCTGCCAAAACAGCGCTTCAACTGTTCCTTGAGTGCTTTCAAGATGGAAGGCTCATCGTCTACACAGAGAATAGCAGCATCAGACATAGAGTTCATTTTCCTTATCTTGTATTAACGTTACTGTTGTGATTAGAAGAGTTGTTAGGTAATAAGCTAAAAAATCCTTGAAACCCTTATCTGGTAAGCATTTTAGCTATTTTCCGGCGAAATCCTCGAAACCCAGTCTGTATAAGCATTAGCCCATAGACTTTGGTTGAAAAGGGGGGGGTGAACTCCCCGCACCCCGTTCTAAAAAACAAAGTTTATGACTGGTTACATCATTGTAAATTGAGATACGAGTCTAGCAATCATTGGGGGTAGGAGCGCTGCGCTTCCGCATTCCCCAATGCTAGGCGAATCCGCGCCATCCTCTACTAGTCAGATTTACGTTCCCATTTATGGGGTTTCTGAGGATTCAAGCGGCAGCCAAACTGTAAACTTTGTCTTTCCAGGTTGGCTTTCAAACTTGATATGACCCTGATGCTTTTCAACAATTTTCTGGCTGATGTAAAGTCCCAATCCACTCCCCTCTCCAGCCGGTTTAGTGGTAAAGAAAGCGTCAAAAATCTTTTGTTGGACTTCTGGGAGAATTCCAGATCCGGTATCGGTAACGCCGATCTCAACCCCCTCTTCGTGCTGACTCGTACTAATGATCAGGGTGCCCTTAGTATTCATCGCTTGAACCGCGTTATGAATTAAGTTTGTCCATACCTGCACTAATTCATCAGGATACCCCCAAATATCGGGTAAATCCTGATAATCTCGAACAAGTTCAATATTACGCTTGATTTGATTCTGGTAGATCTCAATGACCGTTTCTAAGCCTTCAGAGACCTGCATGAGTTGCTTTTGTCCACTTTGATCAAAATGGGCATAACTTTTGAGGGCAAAAACGATTTTGGCAGAGCGCTCGACTGCTCGTAGAATCATCTGGTTGTTAGTCATCAGACAGGCCAAATTATAAGCAAGTTCCACCGCCCAGCTTCCATATCTGCTCTTCAATAAAGGCATCAAAAATTCGATATCATCACCCACTCCCATATCAGTGAGTGTATCGGCAATCCCTCTAGCATCGTCAATATCATGTTCCTTCAGTTTGGCTGTGATTGTGCGCTTTAATGAGCGGCTTTCATCTGAATCTAAAGACAACCGATTCCTCATCGCCCGGGTAGCCAGTTCAAACAGGCTTGCCTGCTGTTCTTCAGTCAACCTCTGTGGTAGCTGGGGTAAATTTTCTAGCGTTTCATCCAGAGCCTTTTGGCTGTTGTGAGTCGAAGCCTGAATCATGCCGAGGGGGTTGTTGATTTCGTGAGCTACCCCTGCAATGAGTTGGCCTAGTGCAGCCATCTTTTCTTGTTGGATCAATTGACCTTGGGTTTGCTGGAGATCTTGGAGTGCTGTACCCAACTTCTGGTTTTTGTTCCACAATTGCTGACTAAATTTGTGGAACAAGGTGCCAATGATTGCAGCTGCCATAAGGAGCGAGAGAGTCGTGCCAACGTCGGCTACTTGGCGAGTGCGTTGTTTTTGGTCTACGTAGAACTGCTCTAATTCCGTAATTTCCTCATAAAGCTCATCATAGACTTCATCAATGTCATCAGAAGCAGCAAGTGCCGTCTGAGTCTTGCCCTGAGCGACAAGCTGCATTGCCGCATCTACTTCTGACTGATAATTCTTGAAATGCTCCAGGATATTCCCGGCCTGCTGGTCTTGAGTGCTAATTTGCTCTAATTGTTCCAATACTTGTTCAGTAATTTCTTTGTTCTCGGCCAGTTCTCCGGTTAAATTCTCATCAATTCCACCCCTGGAAATTCCTTCCCATTCCAGAGAATTCAGACGGCTGACTTGCTCTTTAGTTTGCACTAAAAGTAACCTTGTCTGATTACTTTGCTCTGCTGCCTGATTGAGTTTGTAAATAGCAGTAGCAGAGGCAACCGCCGTGATAAGTGCTACTAGTATTACTGCAGGGTTATTTCATTCTAAATAATAACTTGAGTGTGCTCAGACCAAAGCCAGCGAGCCGTTGAGCTTGAGCCATATTCTCAAAACCATTGTGGCGATACAAATTCAGGGCAAAATTGCGCGCTAT
>JAESFP010000203.1_pt1 | contig 18977 bp, 14 predicted proteins | sample 9266181 | NCBI WGS metagenome assembly JAESFP01 (sample SAMN14502547, study PRJNA617102) | algae metagenome | isolation source: Pegethrix bostrychoides GSE-TBD4-15B and co-occurring heterotrophs from... | place: USA: Grand Staircase-escalante National Monument, Utah | collected 2006-08-15
CGCGCTACGATGATTTGGTGAACGGTAAGGAAGAGAAGATCGATGTATCCAAAGTCGATGTCTCGATGAATGGAATCGAACTTCAAGACCGCGAGTTTATCGCTGCCATCCGCGAAGGCCGACAGCCGAACGCCAGCGTGGCCAAAGTGCTGCCCTGCTATGAGGTTTTGCATAAGCTGGAGCAGCAGCTATCTTAGCCCCCCGAGGTTCTAAAATGCCGATTCAGCAGCGTTCCCTTGGTCCCTTCACCGTCTCCGCCATCGGCCTCGGCTGCATGAACGTGAGCCACGCCTATGGTGTGCCGCCGACCCAGGAGGCCGCGGAAGCGCTACTGCGGCAGGCGTTCGACGAGGGCGTGACGCATTTCGACACGGCAGCCCTCTACGGCTTCGGCAAGAATGAGGAAGTGGTTGGCGCGACCCTGAAGCCGGTGCGCGATAAGATCATCCTCGCCAGCAAATGCGGCATGACCGGCGTTGACGGTAAGCGCGTGATCGATGGGCGACCGGAGACCCTGAAAGCCACCTGCGAGGCCTCGCTCGCGCGGCTGCAAACCGAGGTCATCGACCTTTACACTCTGCACCGCTGGGACAAGCAGGTGCCGATCGAAGACAGCGTTGGCGCGCTGGCCGATTTGGTGCAGGCCGGGAAAATCCGCGCTATCGGCCTCTCAGAAGTCTCGTCCGAGACCCTGCGCCGCGCCCATGCCGTCCATCCGATTGCCGCCGTGCAAAGCGAATATTCGCTGTGGACACGCGACCCGGAACCCCGCCTACTGGCGACGTGCGCAGAGTTGGGCACGGCTTTCGTTGCCTTTTCCCCGGTCGGGCGTGGCATTCTGGCGGGCGGAATTGCGCCGCAGCCGCAGTTCGCGCCAGGAGATATTCGCCTGGCCATGCCGCGTTTTGCCCAACCGCATCTCGCGGCCAATCTCGCCCAGGCCGAACGCTTTGCCGCGTTGGCGCGCGAATGGGGTTACTCCCCCGCGCAAGCCGCCCTCGCGTGGCTGCTGGCGAAAGGCCCGCATATCCTGCCGATTCCCGGCACGGCCAATCCCACCCATCTGACGGAAAACAATAGCGCCGCCAAGATTGTTTTAACCCCGGCGCAGGTCGCGGCCTTGGACGCGCTCTATGCGCCCGAAACCGTGCAGGGGCCGCGCTATGCCCCGGCAGTGATGGCGGAAATCGACCCGGATAGGCCCTAATCGGCTTTCACGAACCGCACCACCGCTTCAATAACATTGGCCCGGCGGCGCTTGCGGGCTTCTGGCGCGCCCATATCGTGGCCGAAAACCTGTTCGATGGTAGCGCGGTTCGAGACATTGTAAAAGCTGAGCGCGCTCATAGTCAGATGGATGTCGAGTAGATTGATGCCGGGCCGAAACACCCCTGCCGCCACCCCGCGCCCGTAAACCCCACCGATCATTTCGAGCGCGGAAAGGTTGATTTCGCCGATCTTGGTGAGAACCTTCAAATGCCGGGCGTGGTGGATATTCTCGATCATCACCAGCCGCACGAAATCATTATTATCGGCATGATAATCGAAGGTGAAGCCCGCCAGCGTCGCCAGGGCTTCGAGCGGCGGAAGGGCCGCAAGGTCGAGCGTGCGCTCTAGCGCGCGGATACGGCTATAGGCCTCCTCCAGCACCGCCAGATACAAGCCCTCCTTGTCCTTGAAGTAATAGTAGATCATCCGCTTCGCCGTGGAGGTTTTGGCGGCGATTTCATCGACGCGCGCCCCGCTTAGGCCTTTTTCAACGAACTCCATCCGGGCGGCGTCTAAAATCTCGCGCTTCACACCTTCCGGGTCTTGCGTCCAGGATTGGGGGCGCTTCAGGCGCGGAGCAACAGCGGCGGTCGGCATCATCTTCCTCCTTATGGCAAGACCATAGCATCGGCGTTGCGCACGTAAATGAACTATCTAGATAATTTTGCGATTGACGAAATGGACGGATTGGTCCAATTTCGAAGGGTAAGATGCAGCGGCTACAGGTCCGCATAAAAGTCCCGCCCCCCTTGGGACGTCCAAAAATCAAGAACAATAACCCTGCTCAGCGGGGACCGGAGGAAACGCGATGCGCATTTGGGTGGAGCGGTATTTCGCCGCTCTGAAGATCATCATCGGCCTCTTAATGGCGGGGATGGTGATTCTGGTCTTCGGCAATGTGGTGATGCGCTACGCGCTGAACTCCGGCATTACGGTGTCGGAGGAATTATCCCGCTGGTTCTTCGTTTGGATGGTCTTCCTCGGCGCGCTGATCGGGCTGAAGGAGCGGGCGCACCTGGGCCTTGATACGGTCATTAAAGCCCTGCCGCTGGCTGGGCGGCGGTTGGCCTTTATTGCCAGTCATCTGCTGATGATTCTGTGCTGTGGCTTGCTGGTTCAGGGAAGCTGGGCGCAGACGCTGATTAACCTGCACGTTCCGGCTTCGGCGTCCGGTCTGCCGGTCGCGCTGTTCTACGGCATCGGCCTTGTCTTCGGCATCTCGGCACTCCCCATCCTTGGCTACGATCTGCTGCGCGCGTTAAGCGGCCGCATGACGGCGGACGAGTATATCGGTGTCCGCGAGTCGGAAGAGCATTGAGGGCCGCCCGCCATGACGATCCTCATTTTCACCGCCTCGCTGCTGGGGGCGATGGCCCTCGGCATGCCCATCGCCTTCGCCCTGCTCGTCTGTGGCGTGGCCCTGATGCTGCACATCGGCCTGTTCGACAGTCAGATCATCGCCCAGAACCTTATCAACGGGGCCGATAGTTTCCCGCTGCTCGCCGTGCCCTTCTTTATGTTGGCGGGCGAGATTATGAATGCCGGGGGGCTTGCCCGCCGTATCGTGACTGTCGCGATGACGCTGGTCGGCCATGTGCGCGGCGGCCTTGGCTATGTTGCGATCCTCGCGTCCTGCCTGCTCGCCTCGCTCTCGGGGTCGGCGGTCGCCGATGCGGCGGCGCTGGCGGCCTTGATCGTGCCAATGATGGTGAAGGCCGGGCATAGCCGCGCCCATTCGGCGGGGCTGGTGGCGGCGGGCGGAATTATTGCACCGGTCATACCCCCCTCCATCGGTTTCGTTATCTTCGGGGTTGCGGGCGGGGTTTCGATCTCGAAGCTCTTCTTAGCTGGCATCGTGCCGGGCCTGATGCTGGGCGCGGGGCTTGCCGTCGCCTGGTGGTATGTGTCGCGTAACGATGGATCGGAGCGGCGGGCGCGGGCCTCGGTTGCCGAGATCGGCAAGGCCTTGGTCGATGGGTTCTGGGCGCTGATGCTGCCGATCATCATCATCGTCGGGCTGCGCTTCGGCATCTTCACGCCGACCGAGGCAGCCGTTGTGGTGGCGGTCTACGCGCTGATCGTGGCGACCTTCGTCTATAAGGAACTGACGCTCAAAGACCTGCCGCGCCTGTTTACCTCGGCGGCGATTACGACGGCCATCGTCATGTTCCTTGTGGCGGCGGCGCTTGTCACGTCCTGGCTGATTACGGTCGCCGAGATCACGCACGAAATCGTCGATCTGGTTCAGCCGTTGATTGAGCATAAAACGCTGCTGATGATCGCCATTATGGTGATCGTGGTGATTGTCGGCACCGCCCTCGACATGACGCCGACCATTCTGATCCTAACGCCGGTCCTAATGCCGGTCATCAAGGCCGCCGGGATTGACCCTGTTTATTTCGGGGTTCTGTTCATCATCAACAATGCCATCGGCCTCATTACCCCGCCGGTCGGCACGGTGCTGAACGTTGTCTGCGGCGTGTCGAAAATCAGCATGGAGGAAATCATCAAGGGGGTGACGCCCTTCATGATCGCCCAGCTTGCCGTGCTGTTCCTGCTCATCCTGTTCCCGATCCTGGTCACGGGACCGGCCCGCTGGTTTGCCAGCTAATTCCTAAAAAAACATCTGGAGGAAACGATGAAAGCCTTAAAAATCACGCTTCTCGCCACCGCCGCGCTGCTCGTTAGCCAAAGCGCCGTGGCGCAGATTTCCGAGCGCACCCTGCGCTTTGCCTATCAGAATGTCGCCGATCATCCCCAAGGCAAAGGCGTTGCCAAATTCGCCGACCTCGCTAAGGAAAAATCGGGCGGAAAGTTCAATGTGCGCGGGTTTCCCGGCGGGCAACTGGGCGGTGATTTGCAAACCGTCTCGGCCCTACAGGGCGGCACAATCGATATGACCGTGTTGAACGCAGGCCTGCTCGTCGGCCTTGATAAGCGCTTTGCGGTGCTGGATTTCCCCTTTCTTTTCGCCGAACCCAAGGAAGCGGATGCCATCGTCGATGGTCCAATCGGGGCCAAACTCAACGCCGCCTTGCCCGATAAGGGCCTCATCGGCCTTGGGTATTGGGAGCTTGGGTTCCGCAATGTTACCAATTCGAAGCGCCCGATTACCAAGATCGAGGACTTCAAAGGGTTGAAGCTGCGCGTGCTGCAATCGCCGCTGTTCATCGACCTGTTCAGCACCCTGGGGACCAATGCCGTGCCCCTCCCCTTCCCGGAACTTTATGCGGCGCTGGAACAGAAGGTTGTCGATGGTCAGGAAAACCCGGTTACGACGATTCTCGGGGCCAAATTCAACGAAGTGCAGAAATACGTCTCTGAAACCCGGCACATTTATAATGCCCAATCGGTGCTGATTTCGAAGAAAACCTGGGACGGTCTGTCCGCCGATGAAAAGAAGATCATCGCCGATTCGATTAAGGAAGCGACCGATTACCAGCGCAAAACCTCCCGCGAGGCGATGGATACGGCGCTGGCCAGCCTGAAGGCTGCCGGGATGGTCCATAACCTGCTCGATGCCGCCGAACTCAACCGCATCCGCGCGGCGGTAAAGCCGGTGTTGGATAAATTCGGCCAGGAAGCCGGGGCGGATTTCGTCGCCGAAGTAAACGCCGAACTCGCCAAACTCCGTTAACCCTTGCGCGTGCGCGGGCGGCTGCGGTCGCCCGCCACAGGGGAGCCTTACCGTGACGCCCTGCGTTTTCATCCTGAACGGGCCGAACCTCAATCTGCTCGGCAAACGCCAGCCCCATATCTACGGCACTGAAACCCTGGCCGATGTGGAGGCTGCCTGCCACGAAACGGCGGCGGGGCTTGGGCTTTCCCTGCGGTTTCATCAATCGAACCGGGAATATGAACTCATCGACTGGGTGCACGACGCGCGGGAGGCCGCCACCGGAATCATTATCAACCCCGCCGCCTTCACCCATACCTCCGTCGCCCTGCTCGATGCGCTAAACGCCTTCGACGGGCCGGTGATCGAGGTGCATATCTCCAACATCCATAAGCGCGAGAGCTTCCGGCACCATTCCTATGTGTCGCTGCGGGCGGATGGGATCATCGCGGGCCTCGGAACCCAGGGCTATGCGTTGGCCGTGCAGCGGGTGGCGCGGCTGATTGCCGAGGCGGCCCGATGATAGACGGTCACACGCGCCTGATCGCCCACATCGGCTTTCCGACCCACAGCTTCAAAGCGCCACTGATCTATAACCCCTATTTCGATGCCATCGGGATCAATGCCGTGGTGATGCCGATGGGCGTGCCGCGCGACGATTTCGCCGAAGCCTTCCCCGTCATTGCCCGCTTCAGCAATTTTCACGGCGCGCTGATTACGATGCCCCATAAGGTCGCCATCGTGCCGATGCTCGACCGGGTTTCGACGGCAGTAACCGTTGCGGGGGCGTGCAATGCCGTAAGGCGCGCGGCCGATGGGGCGCTGGTCGGCGATATGTTCGACGGCGAGGGCTTCGCGCGCGGGGTGCTGCGCAAGGGGCGGCGAATTGCCGGCGCGTCGGCGCTGATCGTTGGCGCGGGCGGGGTCGGCTCGGCCATCGCCACTGCGCTCGCGGCCCACGGCCTCGCCCATCTCCGCCTGCACGATACCGATCGCGTTGCCGCCACCGGGTTGGCGGCGCGGCTGGTCGCCCATTATCCCGCCCTATCGGTCGAAGTAGGCACACCCGACCCCGCCGGAATGGCCCTCGCCGTCAATGCGACGCCCTCGGGCATGAGTGACGGCGACCCGCTGCCGATGGCGGTAGACCGGCTCTCAGCCGACACCCTCGTTGGCGAAGTCGTTATGCGGGCCGAGATAACCCCCTTCCTGCGCGCCGCGCTGGACCGGGGCTGTGCGGTGCAGGTTGGGACCGACATGCTGTTCGAGCAGATCCCTGCCTATTTGGAATTTTTCGGCTTTCCCCCCACGAATGCCGACCATTTGCGCCAATTGGCGCGTTTTACTCCCTGACAGGAACCGCGGCCATGCAAACGTCCATCGCTACCGTCTGCGTCTCGGGCACGCTTGCGGAAAAACTGGAGGCCATTGCCGCCGCCGGCTTCCGCCACGTCGAGATTTTCGAGAACGACCTGCTGGCCTTCCCCGGCTCGCCGCGCGACGTGCGGCGGCTGTGCGACGATCTCGGCCTTACCATCGTCACCTGTCAGCCGTTCCGCGATTTCGAAGGCATGCCCGCCGCCCGCCGCGCCCGCACCTTTGACCGGGCCGAGCGCAAGTTCGATCTACTGCAAGAATTAGGCTCAGACTTGCTGTTCATCTGCTCCAGCGTGTCGCCGGAAGCGGAAACCGGGCTCGACCGGCTGGCGGCAGATTTCGCCGAGCTTGGGGAACGGGCGGCGAAACGCGGCCTGCGCGTCGGGTACGAGGCGCTCGCCTGGGGCCGCTTCATTCACGATTACCGCGACGCCTGGGAAATCATCCGCCGCGCGGGGCACCCGAATGTGGGCCTTATTCTCGATAGTTTCCATGTGTTGGCGCGCGGGCTAGAGGTGAATTCCATCCGCAAAATTCCGGCAGATCGTATCTTCATGGTCCAGGTTGCCGATGCGCCGAAGCTGGAAATGGACTATCTCGCCTGGAGCCGCCATTGGCGCTGCCTGCCCGGCCAGGGCGATCTGGATCTTGGTGGGTTCATGGATGCGCTGGCCGGAACCGGCTATGACGGGGTGCTGAGCCTTGAGATTTTCAACGACCGCTTCCGCGCCGGGTCGGCCCGCTCGGTCGCGGTCGATGGGCACCGCTCCTTGCTCTGGCTGCTCGATGCAACCGCCCGCGCCCGCAGTATCGTGCCGCCCGACCGCCCCTTATTGCCGCCCGCCGCCGAGGTGTCCGGGGTGGAATTCATCGAGTTCGCCGTCGATGAAACCCGCCGTCCGGCGCTGGAAACCCTGCTGCGCGCCTTGGGTTTCGCCTGCACGGGGCGGCACCGTTCGAAGGATGTCAGCTTGTGGCGGCAGGGCAATATCCGCTTCATCGTGAATAGCGACGTCGATGGGTTTGCCCATTCCTATTATGTTACCCATGGTGTCTCGGTCTGTGCCTTAGCGCTCAAAGTCCCCGATGCCGCCGCGACCCTGGCACGGGCAACGGCGCTGCTGGACGTGCCGCACCGGGGGCCGATTGGTCCGGGGGAATTGGATATTCCCGCCATTCGCGGCCTCGGCGGCAGCCTGATTTACTTCGTCGATGAAACCTCCGCCCTGTCGCGCTGGGCGGATGTAGATTTCGGTACGACCAACGAGGCCACCCCCGGCTGCGGCTTGATCGGCGTCGATCATATTGCTCAGACCATGCAGTATGAGGAAATGCTGACCTGGCTTTTGTTTTACCTGTCGCTGTTCGATGCCCAGAAAACCCCGTCGCAGGCGGTGATGGACCCCGGCGGCGTCGTGCAGAGCCAAGTGATCGAAAGCGGCCTTCAGCCCGGTGCAGACGGGTTACGGCTCGTGCTGAACGGCTCCCAAAGCGCCCAGACGCTCACGGCGCGCTTTGTGCAGGAAGTCTTCGGCTCCGGCGTGCAGCATATCGCGCTCAGCACCGCCGACCTGCGGGCAACCGTGGCGCAGTTGCGCGCGGCGGGGGTGCCGATGCTGGCGATCCCGGAGAATTATTACGACGACCTCGAAGCCCGCACCGCCCTTTCCGCCGAAGAAATCGATGGGCTGAAAAGTCTCGATATTCTCTATGATGCCGACAGCAGCGGCAGTTTCCTGCACGCCTATACCCAAATTCTCGACGGCGGCTTCTTTTTCGAGTTCGTCGAACGCCGGGGCTATCAGGGCTATGGCGCACCGAATGCGATTATCCGGCTAGCGGCGCAAACCCGGCAGCGCACGCGCGTGGCCGGATGAGCAAGACGGGGCGGCCTGGTGCCGCCCCGATCAGAAGGGGAGGCCGACATAGTTTTCCGCAAGCGCGGTTGAGGCCGCCTGCGACTGGCTAAGATAGGCTAGTTCCGCTTCCTGCATGCGCTGATCGAAGTCCCCCATGGTCGGAAACCGGTGCAAAACGCTGGTCATCCACCAAGAAAAACGTTCGGCCTTCCAAATCCGGGCCAGCGCCTTTTGCGAATAAGCCGCCAGCCCTGCCGCCGAGGCGTCGCTATAATGCTCCCGCAGGCCTTCGAAGAGATAATGCACGTCGCTGGCGGCAAGGTTCAGCCCTTTCGCCCCGGTCGGCGGCACAATATGGGCGGCGTCCCCGACGAGAAACAACCGCCCGAAGCGCATGGGTTCCGTCACAAAGGACCGTAGCGGCGCGATGGATTTTTCGAACGACGGGGCGGTGCGCAAGGCTTCGGCGTGATGGGCGGGCAGACGGCGGCGCAACTCATCCCAGAACCGATCATCGCTCCACGCTTCCACCGTCTCATCCAGCGCGCATTGAATATAGTAGCGGCTGCGCGTCATCGACCGCATGGAGCAAAGCGCAAACCCCCGTGGATGATGGGCGTAAATCAACTCCGGGCTAACCGGCGCGACCTCCGCCATAATCCCGAGCCAGCCGAAGGGATAGATTTTCTCAAAGGTGTTGAGGGCCGTTTCCGGGACCGACTTGCGGCTAACGCCGTGGTACCCGTCGCACCCCGCGATGAAATCGCAGTCGATCCGGTGGGTCTGCCCGTCTTTTTGAAAGGTCACGAAGGGCGCGTCGCGGTCGAAATCATGCAGCGTTACCGCCTCCGCCTCATAAATCGAGACCGCCCCGCCCCGCTCCCGGCCCGCCATGAGATCGCGCGTTACCTCCGTCTGCCCATAAACGGTTACATGCTTGCCCGCCGTTAGCCGGTCCAGGTCGATGCGGTGATCCTGCCCGCTAAAGGCCAAGGAAAACCCATCGTGACGAAGCCCCTCGGCGTGCAACCGCGCCCCGGCCCCCGCTTGGTCGAGCAGCCTTACCGATCCCTCCTCCAACACCCCGGCGCGGATGCGGCCCAGGATATACTCCGGGCTCACCCGGTCGAGCAGGATCGTGTCGATCCCGGCCGTCGCCAGAAGTTGCCCCAGCAAAAGCCCCGACGGCCCCGATCCGATAATAACGACCTGCGTGCGCATTTTTCCCCTCCCCGATTATCTGGATTATGCGGGCAAGGATGCGGCGCGCAGGCGGCGACAACAATGGACAATTCCGCCAAAAAATTGCACTAATCGACCATAACCGCTTGAGATAACTTTCGATGCTGCCAACCCCAACCTATCGGCTCTACGGCGAAAAAACTGCCGAAACCCCTGGGTTTTGGGTGCACTGCGAAACCATTCGCGTGCGCAGCAGCCGTTACCGGTGGGAAATCCGCCCCCACAAGCATGATGATTTCTTTCAAATTTTATACCTAGAGACCGGGCCGTGTAGGGCGCTCCTAGGGGCGCTTGAAACCGCCGTTACCCCGCCCGCGTTGCTGACCGTTCCCCCGCGCGTACGCCACGGTTTCCGCTTTGCCGAAGAAACCCAGGGCCTCGTTATCACCCTGCTCACATCGCACCTGAGCGCCGCGCCGGACCGGCTGAGCGAGAGCTTATCGGTCCCCCAATCGCTCCCCCTGCCGCCAAATTCGCCCGATGCCGCCTATTTGGTCGAAACGCTGCGACGGCTAAGCGCGGAATTTGCCGAACGACGCCCCAACCGCGACGCGCTGATGGCCGCCTACACCGCCCTGCTACTCCAGTTAACCGCCCGCCTCTGCCACGAACGCGCCGCCCCTTCCGACCGGGGCGAGGACCGGCTGGACCGGCTAACCGGCTTGATCCATCGGCATTTTCGCGACCATCGACCGGTTTCCTTTTACGCCGCCGAACTTGGCCTATCGCTGACCCACCTCAACCGCGTCATTAAAGCCGTCACGGGCTTGGCCCCTTCCGACCTTATCGCCGCAAAGCTGCTCGATGAAGCCAAGCGCGACCTTATTTTCTCCCGCGCGCCCATCCAGGAGATCAGCTACCGCCTTGGGTTCAGCGACCCCGCCTATTTCTCGCGCTTTTTCGTCAAACAGACCGGCCAGCCGCCGCTGATGTGGCGACGGGACCAGCAGGCCCGGCTGGAGGGCAGCGCGCCGGGGCCAGTGCCGGACGGAGAGGCCGAGGCGTTTTAACGGCGGCCCATTCCAAAAGGAGTGCCGCCCAACCTTGCGCGTTCAAGTTGAAACCCGCGCGGCGCGATGCTTCCATAGTGCGCCGTGCCGGGAGTCTTTGATAGGAAATCGCCCCCCTTACCGATAAACCAGTCTCAACCACCACACCCAACGGGGAGGCGCAATGCTCACCGGCGATATTCGGAACCAGGTCGATCAAATTTGGAACGCCTTCTGGTCGGGGGGCGTGTCGAACCCCTTATCGGTTATCGAACAAATCACCTATTTGCTGTTCATCAAGCGTCTCGACGATCTGCATACGCTGGAAGAGAATAAGGCCAGCACCCTCGGTAGCCCGATGGAGCGCCGCGTTTTCCCCGAGGGCAAGGACGATCAAGGGCGCAACTGGTCCGATCTGCGCTGGTCCCGGTTCAAGAATTTCGAAGCCCGCGCCATGATGGATGTGGTGGCGGAGCGGGTTTTCCCCTTTCTGCGCCAGTTGGGGGAGGAAGGCTCCAGCTATGGCGCCCATATGCGCGATGCGCGGCTGGGCTTTTCAAACGCCGCCCTGCTGGCCCGCGCGGTCGATCTGCTCGATAAAATCCCCATGGACGACCGCGATACCAAGGGCGATCTCTATGAATATATGCTGGGGAAGATTGCCAGCGCCGGGCAAAATGGCCAGTTCCGCACCCCGCGCCATATCATCAAACTGATGGTGGAAATGACGCAGCCCACCGCGCAGGATGTGATTTGCGATCCGGCGGCGGGCACTTGCGGCTTTCTGGTGGCGGCGGGCGAATATCTGCGCCAGCATCACCCGGCCCTGTTTCGCGACGAAAAACTGCGCCAGCATTTTCATACCGGCCTGTTCCACGGGTTCGATTTCGACCCGACCATGCTGCGCATCGCCTCGATGAATATGGTGCTGCATGGGGTGGAAAACCCCGATATCAGCTACCGCGACAGCTTGGCTCAGGAGCATGATGCGGACGCGGGGCGCTATTCCCTCATTCTCGCCAATCCGCCCTTTGCGGGCTCGCTCGATTACGAGCAGACGGCGAAAGACCTTCAGCAGATCGTTAAAACCAAAAAAACGGAACTGCTGTTTCTCGCCCTGTTCCTGCGCCTGCTGAAAACCGGCGGGCGCGCGGCGGTGATTGTGCCCGATGGCGTGCTGTTCGGCTCCTCCACCGCCCATAAAAGCTTACGCGAACGGCTGGTGGAACAGCATAAGCTGGAAGCAGTGCTAAAACTGCCCTCCGGCGTATTCCGCCCCTATGCGGGCGTTTCCACCGCCATTCTGTTTTTTACGAAAACCGGCGTGGGCGGCACCGATCACGTTTGGTTTTACGACCTCCAGGCCGATGGTTTCAGCCTGGACGATAAGCGCGCCGACCTGCTGCCGCCTGAAAAACAAGGCCCAACCCCGCAGGCTCCCCTGGACGATGGCGAGCACGCCAAGAATAATCTGCCCGATGCCCTGGCCCGCTGGGCCGCGCGCGACGGGGCCGAACGCGCCAACCCGCGCACGGCGCAAAGCTTCTGCGTGCCCAAAGCCGAAATCGCCGCAACCGGCACCTACGATCTATCGCTCAACCGCTACAAACAGGTGGAACACGCAGCGATAACCCACGAAAGCCCCGCCGCGATTATCGCGGAGTTGCGCACGCTGGAAGCGGAAATCAGCGACGGGTTGAGCAAGCTGGAGGCGATGCTGGGATGAGTTGGGTGCAGTCACAACGAAAGGCGATTGGCGGGCTCATTAAGAAGGTCGCGTTATGGAACCCCGTGAGGGACGCTCCAGAGGAGGAGTTTGCCTACATCGACTTAAGTGCGCTCGATAATGCGACCAAGACTGTGACCGGCATCCAGACTGTACAGGGTCGCAATGCCCCTAGCCGGGCTCGTCAGCTTGTTAAGTCAGGAGATATTCTCGTATCGACTGTAAGGCCAAATCTGAATGGGGTCGCGCGAGTTCCCGAAGGACTCGACGGTGCAACTGCTTCGACTGGGTTTTGTGTTCTCCGCCCGGAACCCTCAAAACTCGACGAGAGCTATCTGTTTCATTGGGTGCGCTCCCCCGAATTTATCGCAGACATGGTTCGAAAATCGACAGGAGCAAGCTACCCAGCGGTTTCGGACAAAATAATCGGGCAATCGGAAATCCCCCTCCCCCCACTGGCGGAGCAAAAGCGGATTGCGGCGATTCTGGATCAGGCCGATGACCTGCGCCGCAAACGCCAGCGCGCCCTCGACCGCCTGGGCCAACTCGGCCAAGCGATTTTTATGGAGATGTTTGGTGACTTGACGCGGAATGACAAGGCTTGGCCCACTGGTGGCACGTTGGGAGATTATGCCGAAATTGCATCTGGCATTACGAAGGGACGCGATCCAAAAGGTAGATCAACTCGATTGGTTCCTTATCTGGCTGTTGTAAATGTTCAGGATAAGCGATTGCAACTCGATGCGCCGAAGGAAATCGAAGCTACTGAAGACGAGATTTTGCGCTATAGGCTCCAATCAGGAGACCTATTGCTGACTGAAGGTGGTGATCCTGATAAGTTAGGCCGTGGCACGCTCTGGAATGCAGAATTACCCGAGTGCATTCACCAAAATCATGTGTTTCGCGTCCGTCTCTCATCAAAACAATATAATCCCACTTTCCTTAATTGGTTGGTGGGCAGTGCTTATGGAAAACAATATTTTCTGCGGGCAGCAAAGCAAACAACGGGCATTGCATCCATAAACATGTCCCAATTAAAAGCCTTCCCTATGTTGCTGCCACCTCTTGAACTTCAAGAAAATTTTCAACGAAAGCTCGATCAGCTTCGAGCGGCAACAGAAGTTCTGGTTGCGGGCGTGCGCTCAAGTGAAAACCTGTTTCAGGCCGTCCAACATCTCGCCTTTAACGGCGAACTCACCGCTTCCAGCCTAAAGGAGACCACCATATGAAGGCGACCGAAGCAAATCTACTGGAATTCATTAAGAAGTCACCGCGCTTCATTATCCCGATCTATCAGCGCACTTATTCCTGGACCGAGCGGGAATGCCGCCAGCTTTGGGACGATATCATGCGCGCGGGTGCCGCATCAGACATCAAGGCCCATTTCATGGGCTCGGTGGTGTATATCCAGGAGGGTCTTTATCAGGTATCGACAAACGCACCGCTGCTGGTGATCGATGGCCAGCAGCGCTTGACCACGATCACGCTTCTGATCGCCGCGCTTGCCGATGCCCTGGACCAGCAGCCCGACGATGCCCGAGAACCGATCGACGGCTTCTCGCCGCGCAAGCTGCGCAATTACTATCTCGTGAACCCAGAGGAAGAGGGCGAGCGCCACTATCGGCTGCTGCTTTCTCAGACCGACCGCGAAACCTTGGTGGCGCTGCTGGATCGGCGTGACCTGCCTGCCGAACCATCGCTCCGCATCACCGAAAATATTAGCCTGTTCCGCACTTGGATAGCATCCGCCAATAATTTTAAACTGATCTGTCAGGGCATTGCCAAGCTGCTGGTTATCGACACCTCGCTGACACGGGGGGAAGATAATCCGCAACTGATCTTTGAAAGCATGAACTCAACCGGCAAGGAGTTGAGCCAGGCCGACCTTGTGCGCAATTTCGTGCTGATGGGGCTGGAGCCGGTGCTGCAAACGCGCCTTTATCGAGACTATTGGCGACCCATCGAGCTTGAATTCGGCCAACAGGCCTATGGCGAGCAGTTCGATGCCTTCATGCGCCATTACCTAACCCTGAAGACCGGCGAAATCCCGCGCCAAAATGAAGTGTATGATGCCTTCAAGGCACACGCCCGGACCCAGGCCGTTGCGGACGCAGGCACTGAGGAACTGGTCAAAGAAATCCGCACCTTTGCCCGTCACTACTGCGCGATGGCCCTCGGGAAAGAAAAGCGCCCCGCCTTGCGGGATGCGTTCCAAGATTTGCGCGAACTGAAAGTCGATACGGCCTATCCGTTTCTTCTGGAAGTTTATGATGACTGTGCGAACGGGCTGATTGTAGAGGCCGAATTGCACGCAATCGTGCGATTGATCGAAGCCTATGTTTTCCGTCGCGCGGTTTGCGCTATTCCGACAAATTCGCTCAATAAAACATTCGCGACCTTTGGCCGCGCTCTGAGAAAGAGTCACTATTTCGATAGTATCTTGGCCCATCTCCTGCTCTTACCATCCTATCGGCGCTTCCCGCGAGATGATGAGTTTCGGCGCGATTTCGAAACGCGCGACCTTTATAACACACGCTTGCGCTCCTACTGGCTTCGTCGTCTAGAAAATTACGAGCGGAAAGAGCGCGTCGTCCTCGACGACTATACGATTGAACATATTCTGCCGCAGAACGAGAGTCTGTCCAAAGCGTGGAGGGCCGACCTTGGGGCAGGGTGGAAGCGGGTTCACGAGACTTGGTTGCACACAGCCGGCAATTTAACGCTGACGGGCTATAATTCGGAATACAGTGACCGATCCTTTAAAGAAAAGCGCGATATGACCGGCGGCTTTAAAGAAAGTCCGTTGCGCCTGAACGCGGGCCTTGCGGCAATCGACCGCTGGGATGAAGAACAAATCAAGGTACGGGCGCAACGACTGTCAGCCGTGGCAATCACTGTTTGGCAGCTTCCTGAACTCGCTCCTGAGACGCTCGCCACCTATCGAAAAGCGGTAGCGGATGGGTCTTCCTATACAATTAAGGATCACCCCAATCTTTTGTCGGCGAAGATGCACCCTCTGTTTGAGGCGTTTCGCCGTGAAGTCCTCGCGCTCGACCCCTGCGTGACCGAAGAGTATTTGAAGCTCTACGTAGCCTATAAGGCTGAAACGAACTTCGTCGATGTTGTGCCACAGGCTAACGCATTTCGGCTCTCTCTTAACATGAAATGGCCGGACCTGATTGATCCCAAGGGCCTGTGTTCGGATGTTTCTGGCAAGGGTAGATGGGGCAATGGGGATGTGGAGGTGAAGCTTACCTCGCTGAGTGAGCTTCCTTACGTGATCGGCCTCGTCCGCCAAAGTCTTGAATTACAGCTTGGAAATGGTGCCGCCCCATGACCCAATTCGCCTTCCTCCAAACCGAATTCCCCGAGGTCTTCGCGCTGGCGCGGAAGGCGGAGCTTGCGGCGGTCAATGACGCGCGGGGGGCGTGTTTTTATGCGCGCCTCGCGCTGGAAGGGGCGGTGAAATGGCTCTATGCCCATGATAGCAGCCTGCGCGAACCTTATGAGCCGACGCTTTCGGCCCGAATCCATGACAGCGGCTTTCGCGCCTTGGTCGGCCCGGCGCTGCTCACCAAAGCGCGGCTGATTAAAGATTACGGCAATGCCGCCGCCCATGAAACGCGCGCCATTCCGCCGCTCCATGCCCTGAGCGCGGTGCGGGAACTGTTCCACGTTAGCTATTGGCTGGTGCGCACTTACGCGCGCGGGGCAAAGCCCGACGCGGGCCTAAGCTTCAACCCGGACGCGCTGCCCCGCGCCGTGCTGATCGAGACCGCGACCCTCGCGAAACTGCAAGCCCTGGAAAAAGAGCATAAGAGCGCAGCCAAAGCCTTGGCGGAAGCGGCGGCGGCGCGGATTAAAAGCGATGCGGACGCCCAAGCGCGCGATGCCGAAATCGCCCGGCTCCAGGCCGAAATCGCCGCCATCAAACAGGCGAATGCCGCCACCCCCGACGCCCATGATTATAACGAAGAAGAAACCCGCGACGCCTTTATCGATCTGCTGCTGCACGAAGTCGGCTGGCCGCTCGACCAGCCCCGCGACCGGGAATATCGCGTAACCGGCATGCCCAACGCCACCGGCGAGGGGTTTATCGATTATGTGCTCTGGGGGAATGACGGCACGCCGCTCGCCCTTGTGGAAGCCAAACGCACCCGGCGCGACGCCCGCGCGGGCCAGCAGCAGGCCAAACTCTACGCCGATTGCCTGGAAAAGCAGTTTGGCGTGCGCCCGCTGATCTTCTACACCAATGGCTACGAGCATTGGCTGTGGGACGACGCAGCCTATCCTCCCCGCCCCGTGCAGGGATTTTTGAAAAAGGACGAGTTGGAACGCTGGCGGCAGTATAAGGATACGCGCGACTCGCTCGCCGCGACCGCCATCGATACCAAGATCGCCGGGCGCTACTATCAAACCCACGCCATCCGGCGCGTGGGCGAAGTGTTCGAAACGGATAAACAGCGCAAAGCCCTGCTGGTGATGGCCACCGGCAGCGGCAAAACCCGCACCGTGATCGCGCTGATCGACCAGTTGATGCGCGCCAATTGGTGCAAGCGCGTGCTGTTCCTCGCCGACCGCGTCGCGCTGGTCAACCAAGCCCATAATGCCTTCAAAAAGCATCTGCCGTCGGCCCCAAGCGCGAACCTGATCCAAGACCATGATCCGCAGCGCAATAATCACCACGCCGCCCGCGTGGGCCTTTCAACCTACCCCACGATGATGAACCTCATCGACGCGCTGGAAAACGGTCAGCGCCGGTTCGGGCCGGGGCATTTTGACCTTATCGTTATCGACGAAGCCCACCGGTCGATTTACCGCAAGTATCGGGCGATTTTTGAGTATTTCGATAGTTTGCTCGTCGGCCTGACCGCCACCCCGCGCACGGAAATTGACCGCGATACCTATTCCCTCTTCGAGTTGGAGCGCGGCGTTCCCACCGATTCCTACGATCTCGATAAGGCCGTGGCCGATGGGTTCCTGGTGCCGCCCCGCGCCCTCTCCGTCCCCCTGCGCTTCGTGCGCGAGGGCATCAAATATAATGACCTGCCCGACGCGGAAAAAGAGCTCTGGGACGCGCTGGAATCGGACGGCAAGCTGCCGCCGGGGGATGTGGAGGCCGGGGCGCTTAATAAATGGCTCTTCAATACCGATACGGTCGATAAGGTGCTAGAACACCTTATGACCTATGGGGTGAAAGTGGCCAATGGCGACCGCTTAGGCAAAACCATCATCTTCGCCAAGAACCACGACCACGCGCAGTTCATCGCCGAACGGTTCGACGCCAATTACCCGCACCTGAAGGGCCAATTTGCCCGCGTTATCGATTACAAGACGGAATATGAGCAATCGCTGATCGATGATTTCTCGGTGCCGGAGCGCGCGCCGCACATCGCCATTTCGGTCGATATGCTCGATACCGGCATCGATGTGCCCGAAGTGGTTAACCTCGTCTTTTTCAAGATTGTGCGGTCCAAGACCAAATTTTGGCAGATGATCGGGCGCGGCACCCGCTTACGCTCCGATCTCTTCGGCCCCGGCGCCCCTAAAACCGAGTTTTTTATTTTCGACTTCTGCCAAAACTTCGAGTTTTTCAATCAAAACCCCGAGGTGAAAGAGGGCGCGCTGGGCCGGTCGCTCAGCGAGCGGCTGTTTGCCGCCCGCGTCGACATTACCCGCGCCCTTCAAGCTTTAGCGCCGGACCTGCGACGCGACGGGCTGATGCAGCTCGACACGGATACCCGCAGCCGATTGCGCGCCGAAGTCGCGGCCATGAGCCTCGATAATTTTCTGGTGCGGGCCAAGCGGCGGGTGGTGGAAGCCTTCCAACGCCCGGAAGCCTGGGATAGCCTCTCGGCGGAGGATTGCGACACCCTGATCACCGAGATCGCCGCCCTGCCGACGGCGCTTGTGGATGACGATAGTGCCGCCAAGCAGTTCGACCTGATCCTCCTCAACGGCCAGCTAGCCCTTCTCAAGGGCGAGGCAAGTTTCGCGCGCTGCAAAGAAAAAGTGATGGCGATTGCCGCCCAGCTCGAAATCCTCGGCAATGTGCCCATGGTGGCCGCCGCCATGGGCTTGATTCTCGAGGTTCAGACCGATGAATACTGGCAGGATATCGACGCATGGTCGCTTGAGCAGATGCGCCGCCGCCTTCGGGACCTGATTAAGCTGATCGAGGGCGCGGCGCGGGTGCTGGTCTACACCGATTTCACCGACGAAATCGGCGAGAGTGCGCCGATTACCCTCGCCAACGGGGCCGTTGGCACCGATCGCGCGCGCTTTCAAATGAAGGCGCAGGACTTCCTAAAGCGCCATCTTCACCATATCACGGTCCAAAAGCTCCGCCGGAACGAACAGCTCACGCCCCAGGACTTGAGCGAACTCGAACGCATCCTGATTGAGGAAGCGGGCGCGACCGATAGCGACCTTGATGACGCCCGCGCGGGCGGCGGCTTAGGGCTTTTCGTCCGCTCCCTCGTAGGGCTGGAGCGCGACGCCGCCAAAGCCGCCTTTGCGCAGTTTCTCGCCAGTCGTCCCTTGAATGCCAATCAGATCGAGTTCGTCAATCTCATCATCGAGCATCTGACCGAGCGCGGCGCGATGGACCCCCGCCGCCTCTACGAAAGTCCCTTTACGGATTTCGACGACCAAGGCGTGAGCGGCCTGTTCCCCGATGCCGACGTGCAGCAGATTGTGGCACTCATCAAGGACGTGGGCCGGACGGCGGCGGCATGAGGAGCCTCGGCGGGTGAACCCCCTAAACAACAATAGCAAAAGCCCCGTCGATTTTGATCGTCGGGGTTTTTTGTTTGGTTGCGGGGGCAGGATTTGAACCTGCGGCCTTCAGGTTATGAGCCTGACGAGCTACCGGGCTGCTCCACCCCGCGTTTATTTTT
>JAESFP010000204.1_pt1 | contig 18888 bp, 15 predicted proteins | sample 9266181 | NCBI WGS metagenome assembly JAESFP01 (sample SAMN14502547, study PRJNA617102) | algae metagenome | isolation source: Pegethrix bostrychoides GSE-TBD4-15B and co-occurring heterotrophs from... | place: USA: Grand Staircase-escalante National Monument, Utah | collected 2006-08-15
ACCCTGCAAAGCTGACTCAGTTCGGACCTCCAAAGGAACTCCCATACCAACCTCCCATCCAACTCAGAGGCAGCGTCCCTCGCATGAAACGAGAAAGCGGGATAGGTGGGGTCGGGACAGCGCTTACGCATAAAACGCAGTTCGTTGTGCCATGGCCGAAGAGGAAGTCCACTTCGGTGCTGATGATAAAGGCTCACGCACCGTTCATCGACTGCGGAAAGCGGGATGTTGGTCATCTCAAGCCAGCGATCAAAATCTACAGCGCGATAGGTTTTTACGTAAACAGTTCGTCCGACATAGCCTTGCTCGACCATGACCTCGAGGTGCTGGTGAATAAAGTGCGCGAGTGGACCTGTAGCTTCGGCGGCCAACCGTCGCGCCTCATCATGCGTCTTGTTCTTCATGGGGAACTTCTCCTCGGGCGAAACTGCCCGAACAGGAGTCTGCTATGGAGGGCGGTGACTTGCTAACGGCTTGGAATAGATACGATCCGTTCGGTCACAGGACATAGTCCGGCACCGGACATAGTTGCGCGGCGTTTGCGCCAACCGCAACATTTGGGTGCGCCGTGGTGGCGCGATCAATTGAGTGAAGGATGACTTCTCAGGAAACCAAGAACAACCTGATGCTCACCCGACTTACCTTGGCCAGCAATGGCTGTGACCGTGAAAGCGGCAGGGGACAATAGCATGTCGGGAAAAGGCGTCATCCGGGCCGAAGCCATTGTAGGCTATCGGGACGTCAGGGCAAGACGTGCATGGTGAATGCTGGATTGCGTGAAGCTCAGATTCAGGAACTTTATTCGGGTCATGACGCAGCAATGGTTGGCGCGTCATGCCGTGCGAAGGGTGGGGTACCCCATATGCCCCACCTAAACTTGGTCGCACGGTCCACCTCTCGTCGAGAGGCCAACGATCGAACGGGCCACCTAACCACGTCGCATCTCACTGATCGTGTAAACATGGGATCGCCTAAGCGGGCACCACTCCGGTGGCCCGTAAGGCGACGGAGCCGCCATATTAGCCAAACGCCCGGGGTAATGCCCGGGACAGCCATCCACGGATGGACGGGCATGGGTGAAACCGGCCGGGCAACCGGACGGGGAATCCCCTCTGCGCGGGTGAAGGGCGACGCGCTTGCTGGGTCTTTCAACTTCATAACGGAGGTCTGCTGATGCAACCGCTCACCGTAGAGAAGAGACTGGACTCAATCATCGACCTGTCACGCCAGGGAAAGCGTATCAACGGTCTGTTCCGGCTGCTCGGCTGCCCGTCCCTTTGGGAACGGGCCTACGAGCAGGTCGCTCCCAACAAGGGAGCGCTCACGCCCGGCATCGATCCCGGTAACACCCTCGACGGCTTTTCGCTCGAAAGGATGAAAAGGATCATGGCCGCCGTGCTGGACGGCTCGTACCGCTTCTCTCCGGCCCGCAGGCAATACATCCCCAAACCCAATGGGAAGAAACGCCCGTTGGGCATTCCTACTGCCGACGACAAGCTGGTGCAGGCGGCGGTGAAGATTTTGCTCGAACATGTCTACGAGCCGGTCTTTGCCGACCAATCGCATGGCTTCCGCCGGGGGCGGTCGTGTCATAGCGCCCTGACCGAAATCAGGCGCACGTGGCACGGCGTGAAGTGGCTGATCGAGGTCGATATAGTCGGCTACTACGACAATATCGACCATGACATCCTACTCGGTCTCCTACGCAGGCGTATCGATGACGAGCGCCTGATACGGCTGGTCGGAAGGATGCTCAAGGCTGGCTACCTTGAAGACTGGACGTTCCACCGAACGTTCAGCGGTGCTCCGCAAGGCGGCGTGATCTCGCCGATCCTCGCCAACATCTACCTCCACGAGCTCGACGAGTTCATGGCTGGCATGAAGGCGCGGTTCGACAAGGGGCAGAAGAGACGGCGCAGCGATGCCTATCTCGAAGCCTCGAAACAGATCCAGATCCGACGCAGAATGATCGAACGGCGGCAGGCCAATGGCCAAGAGTGGGAAATCCCGGCGCTCGTCGAAGAGATCAAGGAATGGGAGCGGCGACGGCTCGAAGAGCCGGCCTCCGATCCGTTCGACCCAAACTATCGCAGGCTCCGTTACTGCCGTTACGCCGACGACTTCGTCATCGGCGTGATCGGCAGCAAGGACGATGCCCGCGGCATCATGGCCGAAGTCAGAGTCTATCTGGCTGAAACCCTGAGGCTTGAGGTGTCCGAGGAGAAAAGCGGTATCAGGAAGGCGGACGAGGGCGCCATGTTCCTCGGCTATCAGTTGAAAACATACGGCGATGGAAGAACCAGACGCATGGCTAAAGGCGCACGTTCCGTCACCATGCGGGTGGCCGACGATCGTATGCAACTGCATGTACCGGTGGAAAGGCTTGCCCGGTTTGCGGAACGGCAACGCCTCGGAAATATCCATACCAACCGAGGTGAGGCACGTTGCGAACTGATCAACAACTCCGATGTCGCTATCCTGACCGGATATAATGCAATGATGCGAGGGCTGGCTGAGTATTACAAACTCGGTACGCTCTGGAAGGATGAGGTTGGACGACTTCACCATCTTTGGTGGTGGAGCTTCATGAAGACGATCTCGCGCAAGCATAAATGCTCGGTCAAGGTGACGGCAGTGAGGCTCCGAAATGGGGATAGCCTCGGCCTGTGGTATGATGGCCGCTATCAGCGGCGCTTCATGCCGATGTTCCGCCTCAAGGATGTTCGGCCAACACCGGCGTCCGGGCACGTCGATCGCCAAATGTCGCCACATTTCCACTTCGCAGGACGGAACGACTTCGTCGATCGCCTGCGAGCGAGGGAATGTCAGGCGTGCGGCGCTGAAGACGTACCAGTGGAAGTGCATCACGTCCGCAAGATGAGCGATATGCAGGGGACCACCCTGTGGACCCGCGTCAAGGCAGCCCGAACGCGCAAGCGTGTGGTGCTCTGCCGCGACTGCCACGTCGCGCATCATGCCGGACGACTACAGGAACGACTGGATCGTATGGTGCAAGCGTAGAAGCCGGATGATGGGAAACTATCAAGTCCGGTTTCGTGGGAGGGGTAGAGGACAATCCCACCGGGAACCCTCGCCCCTACCCGACGGCGCAGAGGAATTTCGGGAGGTGAAGATCCGCCATACCCGCCATGCCTTGCACCGCTTCACCGACGATGTGGCTCCGGCATTGGCTGCCTATGCCAATAGCTCCCCGAATAAATTCCGCCGGGCCATCACGAATGCCAAAGAGACGATCGTCGCCAAGACGGCCGAGGAGCGCCTGGAGTTCCTCCAGCGCCAGAAATTCACCAAACCCGACGCCGAAGCGATCATCCGATCGGTGCTTCAGGAGGAGCAGCACCCAGCACGCACAGTGTTTGATTTTGTGCAGGGAATCACCGCAACCGCCCGTGCCCTGCCCCATCAGGACGCGCGGATCGAGCGCGAACTGCGGGCGAAGAATCTCCTCGACCGTCTGACCTAACCCGACCGCCCTAAAGGAAAGGGGTGCCCTTTTAAGGGTGCCCCGCTGGGGGGTTCAAGAAGGTAGAAGGAAGCACATCATGACCAAAACCACCCGCCGTAAGATCGAGATCGCCAAACTGAGCGTCCATCCGGCCAATGTACGTAAACCCGAGAGCTATAGCGCCGACGGCATGGAAGCGCTCAAAGCCAGCATCGCCGCCCTGGGGCTGCTGCAAACCCCCGTGGTCCAGGCCCTGCCCGGCGGCAGTTTCGGCGCGTTGATCGGCGGCCGCCGCATTACCGCCCTTCAGGCGCTTGTCGCCGAGGGGCTGTTTGCCGCCGCCAGCATCGAGTGCATCGTCATCGATGCCGACGTGCCGCATCTCAGCGCCATGTCGCTGGCCGAGAATTCGACCCAAGAGAAAATGCACCCGCTGGACGAGTTTGCCGCCTTCGCGCGCATGGCCGACGAGGGCTGGAGCATTCCCGAGATTGGCCGCGCTTTCGCGCTCACCGAGCGCTATGTCCGCGAGCGCCTGAGCTATGGCCGTATCCATCCGACGATCCGCGAAGCCTACCGCGATACCTGGAGCCTCGACGCCCTGAAAGCCTATGCCGTCCACCCGGACGCGGCGGTTCAGCTCCAGGTTTACGAGAGCTTGCCGGATGACGAGCGCGGCCGTCCCCATCTCATTCGCCGCCTGCTGGAAGGCGCCAGCATCCAGGTGTCGAACCCGCGCGCGCAATTCGTGCTCGACGCCTACCGTGCCGCGGGCGGATCGATCACCGAAGCGCTGTTCGAAGACCAGTCGGTCCTCAACGACAGCGGCCTAGTGGATAGGCTCCTGATGGAGCGCCTGCAAGCAATGGCCGACGCCGAGAAAGAAAAACATGGTTTCGCGTGGTCGAAGGCGCTGCCAGCGGCCGATCAAGCCCTGCTCGCCAATTACACCCTGCTGCGTCCCCAACCGCGCCCCCTCACCGAGGCCGAGGAGGCCCGTCTTGATGAAATCGCCGACCGACTCGAGGTCCTTGAAGGGCTCATGGCCGAAGCCGTGTCGGCGGAGGAAGAGGCGACCTTCACCGTCGAATTCGAAACCCTGCAAGACGAACTCGATGCCCTGCAAGCCGACGTCTTCGATCCGGCCGAAGCCGCAGGCGCGGGTGTCATCGTCTGGTGGACGCACCAAGGTCCAGCGGCGCGGCTTGGCCTCGTCGAACGCCAGCCGGTCGCGCCGGCGCTGATCGATGCTCCCACCGAGGCGGGCGAGACCGCGCACGACGGGCTGGCCGAGGGCGAGGAGGAGGCCGACAGCGACGCGCCGGTGGGCTTCAGCGCCCGATTGGTCGCCGATCTGGGGCTGGAGCGCGCCGAGATCGCGACAATCGGGCTGACCCAGGCCGGTCCGCTGGCCAGCAAAGCCGCGCTGTTTGCCGTTGCGATGATCGGGCTCACGGGGCGCGGCCCGCGTGGGCTGCACCTCACCCGCGAAAACGCTTGGGAGCGTCATAGCGGCGGTAAACTCCGCGACACGCCCGTGTTGCGCGAGATCCAAAGCCTCACCGAGGCCCTGCCGCTCGACTGGCTCAACGCCGAGACGATGGACGACCAGTTCCGGGCCTTCTGCGCGCTGCCCGAGGACATGCAGGAGAAGCTGATCGGGCTGGCGCTCGGCAAGCTGCTGCATCTGCCGATCGACGACCGCCGGGCGGCGAGCCTCGGGGAAGTCGTCGCGGGCTATGCGCTGACCAGCATCCGCGCCGTTTGGACCCCCGATACGAGCTTCTGGAGCCGGTTGACCCGCCCGCAGATGCTAGCCGTCTTGCGCGACCTCGGAATGCCGATGCAAGCCGCCGGCATGAGCGCCGCCAAGAAGACCGATCTGGTCGGCTATATGGTCAATCTCTTCGCCGGGATCGACATGGGCCTGACCGAGGCGCAGCGCGCAGCGATTGACGCCTGGACGCCGCACGGCATGGAGGTGATGGCCTTCGGGCACGACGACGAGGCGGGTGACGACGCGGGCGACGCCGAGGACGGGGACGCGCTGCCCCTGCTGGCAGAAGCCGCCGAATAGGCCGCACGGGGCGCTTTCCTCACCGGGAAGCGCCCCGTCGCTTTTGACCGCCGTAAAGGAAAGGAGGGCTTCGCTGGGGTGTCTCTCGACCCCTTTCGAAAGGTTCTCCCAAATGACTGCCCTTCGCGCGCCCCGCTTCGATATGACCCAGCAGCTGCTGGATCTGCTGGCCAACGATATTCGCACGCAGCGGCTGATCACCGCCGCCAATTTGCAAAGCCATATGATCGCCGGGTTCGGTGATAGCGACGCCAGCGGGGCCTGGTCGTGGCGACTGGCCTATGATCTGTGCGAAGCCGCCCTCCTGATCGCCGCCGAAGATCTGGCGGCGGTCTCGTCAAGCGCTGAGACCCGCCTAGCTGCTTTCGAAGCCGCCCAAGGGCGACTACCGACCCAAAGCCGTCGTGGGGAAGATCAGGTTCGGCTTCAGCAATTCTCAACGCCCCTGCCCTATGCCTTCGTTGCCGGGGTTGCGGCCAATATTCGCGCCGGCGAGACGCTGCTGGAGCCCTCCGCTGGGGTCGGGGCCTTGGCCAAGGTGGGCCAGCTTTTCGGAGCGAAGCTGCTCGCCAATGAGATCGATGCGCCGCGCCGAGATCTCTTGGCGCGCGTCTTAGGCTTGGTGCCGACCGCCCACAATGCCGAGCATATCGATGACCTGCTGCCGCCGAACCTGCGGCCCAGCGTCATCCTGATGAACCCGCCCTTCGTCTCCTCGAGCACGCGCGCCGATCCCGCCATGGCCGAGCGTCATCTCTATGCCGCGTTCAAACGCCTCGCCCCCGGCGGCCGCCTGGTGGCGATCCTGCCGACGAGCTTCACCGAGGCCTCAGTGTGGTGGGCAAAGATGAAAGACCGGGCGGTATGGCGCTTGCGGTTGCTGGTACCGGGGGCGGCCTTTCGTATGTCATCTGCAGGGACGTGCAATACCCTGAAGAGATCGCAAAATTTGTTGAATTTACTAATTTCCAAACATTAATCCCCATGGACGAATAACTAACCCATAATTTCGCGCCACGCATCTTTGACGTACTCTCCCGCATTTGGCCCCTCATAGCGCAGTGAGCGCTCCATTCTAGCATAGGGAAGGTTGGGATCTCGGACTGCAGACAGCCAGTTAAACGACCCCTCGACGATCCAGGTGTCATCCATCGCCAGTGTTTTATTGTGGATCCGGGCACGTTCGACTATCTCGGCACCGACTTTGGCCAATGCCTCAGCGGCTTCAGCACAGTTGGTCCTGAGGCGGTCGAATTTCTGGTTCAATTGGGGATCGAAGGCGATCGTGACGGCAACTTTACGGCCCCGCGCGGCGGTAACAAGGGCTTCGATACCGTCCCGAGTCACCGCGTCGATCGATAGGTAGGGGGATACCACCAGGACCCTGCGGCTAGCGCGCTCAAAAGCTGCCCGCAGGGTTTGTTGATGGGCCTCAAGGCTGTCGAGGCGAATGGTATGGGCCGCAGTTTCCTCGGTGAGAAAATCAGGGCGCGTAAGGACGTCGAGAATTTCATGCTCTGGCCGTGCAAAGAGATGCTTAGCCAGAACACCTGACGGCAGTTTTCCGACTGCGCGATCAGGGTCGAACACCCGCATATCGCCGAATACCAGGAAGCTATGGCGCGCCCGCGACACAGCGACGTTGATCATATTTGGACCGTTGTCGAAGTATGGCCGACCACCATCTTCTGCGGTGTGAACGGGGGAGAACAGGACGATTTCGCGCTCGGCCCCCTGCAGCGCATGAACCGTCCCGACGGTTAAATCGCCCTCGATGTTATGGCGGCCCAACGCCGACCGAATCACGCTTTTCTGCGCACTGAAGGGAGTGACGATGGCGACCAATTCTTGGATCGGCTTGCGGTACCGGTTCTCGATCTCCCCGCGACGCCGCCCCAGCCATTCGGCAATGGCCTCGGCTTCGCCCGCGTTAAATCGGCTGCCTCCCCGGCGCTCAGAGGGAGAGCGGACATTCGCCCAACCGAGCGGTGGAAGGATGGGCTCGGAGAGCGCCGAAGTGCATGGGATTAGGCGGTTGGCGTAGACCAAATCGTTACAGACCGCGATGATAGGTGCCTGGCATCGCCGATGCTCAGCCAAGAAAATGCCAGGGTCGTTTTTGGTCTTTCCCGCAAAGGCACTTGCGTGCCGGGCAATCCTCATCAGGCTGCCACTGGCGGCGCTGCTGCCGACCTTATCCAAATGTTCGGCTTGGTGCCTTAGGCCATACCGGCTGATATTGCCTTCGTCGATCTCTCGCCCAACCGACCAGATCGGCTCAATCTGGTGAATATCCCCGACCACAAGCGCCTTGCGTCCCAGGGAAAGGCCGACGCCACCGATCTCGGCGGGGACTTGGCCAGCCTCGTCGACGATCAGTAGATCGACAAAGCCGGTCAAGGGCGGATTCTTGTTGTCACCCTCTGGGTCATGGAATTGCAGGTGCTTCGGCAACATAAACAAGGTTGAGACGAAACAGGGCGTCAGACACGCCATCAGACGCCAGCGTGCCTCGGTGCGCTGGCGCGATTTTAGCGATATGACCTTCACGGGGTCGTCTGCCTCGTCAACCAACCTAAGGGCCGATTGAAGCCAGCGCCCCTCCCAATAATGGGCCGCGAGCAGAAACAGCTCATACCGGAGCGTAACGTCGAGTAACTTCTCGACAGACTCCGGACGGGCAATCACGTCAGCGGGCGATATCATTTTTACTGAGCCGAATTCGGCTGCGGCCGAGCAAAGTGCATTCACCTGCAAGCCCCAGTTCTGTTCTGCGGCAAGCCACGCGTCAGCCTCGGCATTGAGAGCGTCCAATCGAACCCTAACGGATGCTGCACCCTCCTCCTCCGCGTGTTCGATTTGGTTGGCCCGATATTCTGCTGCATCGGCCATTTGATGCAAAGACGCTAAGTAGCCATCAAGGTTTAGGCGAAGTGCAGTCAGATTGGTGGGGACGACCAAGGATGCAAACGGTCCATCTTCGATACCGACCGCGCGGATAATACGGCGGCATCGCTCCCAGCGTCCCGCGCGCACAGACGGAAGAAATCCGAGCAGCCAGCCGAGTAATGCCCCAAGCCCGGTTCCAGGAGGGGATAGTTCCTCCAACCCCCTTCCGATTGCCTCACTGGCTTTTTTCAATTGCTCGCGGGCTGTCTCGGCCTTTCTGCGGGCGGTAGCCACGACCTGTGTGTGCGCGTCGATGCGTGCCTCAGCATCCGCCACTTCAGACTTGACCCAGGTGGCAAAGCCTTCGGCGGTGTCGTCTGGCCGGGCCGCGCGCTGGGATACTAAAAAGCCGAGCAATGCGATACATTCTTTGAGACGAACAGCACCCTCTGCCAGCCTGCTGTGCAGTTCGGCTCCAACTTCAGCCACAGCACTGAATTCCTTGCCAAAGGCCGCCCTGGCGGCAGCGAGGAACGCGATCTCAGACTTTCCGACGGCATCGCTCCGGAGCATATCGACCGGCATTCCTGACAAGGGTTTGCCATAGTCTGGCAGGCGCGCCACGTGATATTTGTTCTCGTCCACCTCCTTCGAGGCCGTTGGCAGGTACAACGCGAACGATTTTAGGCCGGGTAACCAGCGCCCCTCTAAGGGCTTTTTTCGGCGATGGGCGAGAGGCTCGCCCTTGGCGAAGCTGTCAATAACGTTGGTAATCGCCTGATTGTTGGTTGACGTTACGGCGATTATCGGTGGTTCGCTACCTTCCAACGCTGCCTTCACCACCATAGTGGCGACAATGCTCTGGAGCAGGGTGGTCTTGCCGGTTCCGGGCGGCCCGTTGACCGGTAATATCTCACCGTCAGTACAGGCGGCGAGGTGATGGATTGCCTCCCGTTGACGGTCCGCCAGGGGATAATCGGCACCCATCTGACCCAGATGGCGGGCTGAGGCATCCCAGCGAGTGGAAGTCTCAATTTGTGGACGCATCGGCCCCCGACGGCACCCCGAAACAAAGGTTGCTGGAAGGCGTTCCTCCTGGGCAATGAGCGAATCGGCCAAGGTGATCATGTGCTGGGAGGGCGAAGACGGCGGAAGGGCAGCCATAATCATCGCGGGAGCGCGATCATAACCATCGATCGCCACATTAGCCAACGCCGACCCGGTCAACGCTTCGCACAAGCAATTGGTGTATTTGATTAGTTTGCGCCAATCGGAGTCCTCGGGGCGCGGCGTCGAGGACCTGAACACATCGAATTCATCCAGTGACCCTAGAGGCGGCTCTGACCCTGCCGAAGGTTCCAACGCGCCGCGCCACAACCAGGGCAGATGCTTGGACGGATCAAAGGACAGTTTTCCATCGAGTGCCATTTGCGCTGGGACGATAAGCGGCGCATAAGGCTTATCACTCCTTCTGCCGGAGGTACCGTGAGAGTGGCGAGCGATGAATACGAGCGGCGCTATTAACACCGGCACCGACGCCAACTCGCTCTTAGCTCCCGGACGATTGCCCTTCTGAACCTTGGCGTTGTTTGAAACTTGCCAGTCGAAGACCAGCTTTTTGGCTAATTCGGTGCCGATCACCCCGGCGCGGACGGCATCCCAGTCAATTTCACGCATAAGGCTTTTAACGGGAAAGGACGGCAATTGCCCATCCGCAAGGCTTGCGCGCCAATAGCGGAGGATATCAATCGGGGTAGTCATAAGGGCATCCGGTCAGTTCTAAAGTGGCGCCGAAGGATAGTTAAAACCAACCCAGAGCGCTACTTTTACGGGTTTATGGTTGAGGACGCACCCTTACCGACGCCCATCCAGGTAACGATGACTTATCCGCCGCGCCGTCCCGGTTTCGCCTCGCGCCAGCCACCTATGTCCTACCCTGCCTGCTCTGATGGGCGGTCTTGGCTCTAAATGTGCGGTGATTTCATTGGTTGCGCTAACGCTGAGCCAAGGCGACGGCTCTTGCAAAGCGAGACGAGTGCCCGATATAATGCCGTATATTTAGGGCGTTTCTCCCGACATCCCACCCATCCGATAAAGAGATGCCTTGGTGTTAACTCCTCAAACCATCCCAACACCGCGTCCGGACAGTATCGCTCAGTTGCTCGGGCCGAACGGCACCGTCGATGTCGCCAGCCTCGTGGTCCGTTTCCGCACAACGAAGGGGCATCTTGCGGAATTGGTTGGCGTTTCCCCCGATAGTCTTTACAAAACCGGTCGCTCTGCCAGCCCCAAGACGCAGGCGCGCCTTCGCGAAATGCTGGAGATTCTGGTTCGGATCAGCGGTTGGGCTGGCGGTCTCGAGCAAGCGCTTGCGTGGTATAAGGCACAGCCGATCCCGGCTTTCGGTGACCGGACGGCCGAAAGCCTCGTTAAGGACGGATACGCTGGTGCGCTCCGCGATTACTTTGATGGCCTTGCACTTGGCGGCTTTGCATGAGCCTTCCTGGGGCGCAGCGGTTCGTCGGTATTTGTTTCCGGGCGCATGATCCCCGCTGGGCTTTCTCGCCTATGTCGGGTGAAGGGGCTCGCCTGAAGGGCGGACGCTTCAACCCTAACGGAACGCCAGCGCTCTATCTCGCCTTGGACTTGAGTACTGCGGTTCTGGAAGCGAGTCAGGGGTTTGCAAACCGTATCGCGCCGCTGACGCTCCTGACGTATGACGTCGAGTGTGACGATATCCTCGATCTGACCGACCCGGCTGTGATGGCAGTGCATCGCGTGACGGCGGCCGATTTGAGTGATGCCTGGGCAAAAAAGCGCGCGGATGGCCAAATCCCCCTCTCTTGGGCGCTTGCTGGGCGGCTTACCGCTGCCGGTGCTGCTGGCATCATTGTGCCGAGTTTTGCCTCGGGTGCCGGCTCGGCTCATCGCAATCTGGTCCTCTGGACCTGGTCGACCGATCTCCCACATAAGGTCGTCCATTTCGATCCGCACGGTCAGCTCCCGCGAGATCAATCTTCCTGGTCGTAAATTGGAAGGGCCCTCCAGGAAAATCTTCTCGGAGCAGCATAGCTAGGGCGTTCCGATTTGTCGGCGATCGAGGCCATCCGTCCCTCATGATGGTGCTGTTGTTGATGGTCTTGTCGCCAGTAATCATGCCAAGTTCGAGATGGGGGCGGCAGTCTGCTGCGGGCGGGGCAATAGGATGGGCCTATGAACTAAGCTGTTTGCTTGGAGGCTAGCATAGCGCTGGTGGCGAAACTGGGCAGATGCAAAAGCCAACCCTTGAAACAACTGACCCTGAAAATCTTGACGGAGTGTCGCGGATACGCGACAGTTTCTTTCTGGTGTCGTGAACTCTGACACTTCGAAACTGGGTCAATGATTTCGGCGACAAATCTGTCCGCTTCCAGATCGCCAATAGGATCAAGCGCATACCGCTGGGAAATCTTGACCATCATATGTCTGTCGGGCCGGGCGTGCATGAGTTCCGAATCGATCACGGCGTGGGATAGCGGCTTTATTTTGCGCGGCGCGGGAATCAGATGATCATTCTTTTGATTGGTAGAGAGCCAGGAACGCAACATCAAGGCGGCGCAAGCTGCCTTGAAGAGCTTGAAAGCAACGAAAGGTAAAGTGCAATGACTGAGATCGTATTGACCGAAGACGACGTGACCCTTGTGCCTTGGGACGCCGCCGAGGTCCTGAAATCCCCGGAGGAATGCGCCGGCTATCTTGCCCTCGCAATGGAGAGTGACGCAGGCGACGGGCAAGCCACGTTAGACGCCTTGGAAGATATTGTTCGGGTAGATGCAATGAGCCGCCGTGCGAAGGCTGCAGGCTTACACCGTTCAACCCTTTATCGCGCCTTGCAACCCGGCGCAAAGCCCTCTTTTGCGACCGTTCTTCGGATCATTCGCGCCCTAGGACTGGACCTCACGCCGATACCGCGCGACGCTCCAGAAGCCTAGCGGGCACGTACCATAGGGGAAAGCGCGTGGCAGGCTGCTTCCTCTCTTGACGAAACAGCGTGCCAAGCGGTTCCGTCGCCCTCCCCTCGCTCGGAGCGCTGAGCGCATTCGGGAAGTGCCGCGTCAGCAGAATTATCCCGATCAAAAACATCGGCGAGCTGTCCGTCAAAAAAACGCCGCCTTGTGCAGTGGTGCTCCCCTGCGCGCGCTTGGGGAGCGCGGGATGGTGCCGCCCCATCATTTTCGAATTGTCTCGGGCGCTCGTAATTTCAGAGCCCATCTCTCAGCATTGAGTTTCCAAATCAGCCAGTGCCCGCATCGGAATAGCTGCGCGGCACTCGCTAGACGTCCAGTCGATCAGGCCGACCTTGAGCGCCCGGTGTCGGTGAGTTTCGGTTGCTGGACCCGGCAATCGGACGGGCACCTCAACCCTGCGCGGCCATATCCGTTCGGTCCGAATACGGTTTCAATGCCAAGACGGTGGGAGCGCTCTGCTTCCCGCCGTCTGCCGACCGCTATGCGAGCTCGAGCAGCGCGCCTAAGAGCGTGAACTGCTCGAGCGCCGGGATTTTACTCCCCTAGAGCACCCGGAGCGCTTTGGTCGTCGCAGCGCTCTCCCGGAGACCCGCCCGCGCTGCTCTAGCGCGTCCCCTGTGCCCCTGCAGCGTGCTGCGAGCGCCACGGGTGGGGCGGTATGCCATCTCGCGCGCCCTCACTTCCGGGCTGCTGTCGCCCGGGTTTCGTCACTGCGGCTGTGCTCGGTCCGGGCGTCCAAGTTGTCTCGGCGGCGTCCGTCTTGTGCCCGTGCACGAGCGCAGGCGCTGTGCAGTCGTCGCTGCCGGTTTCGGGACTCGGGTTTCCCAATTCGGGCTTTCCGCTTCGGAGGAGCGGATCGGTCTCGCTGTTTGCGTCTGGGCCGGTTTCGATAGTAGGCACGTATATACGTCGCTCGCGCGACGTTTCTTCCAGGCCGTGAGAACGGCTGTTTTCCTAGCTCTTTTGACGGCTTGCTTGTCGGAGATTCACCGCAAAAATAACGCGTCACTAGTGACGCGCTCAACGTCCTTGGGGAAGTATGGAGATGACGAACGACCGGCAACCAGCCTATGTCGCGCGACTCAAACAAGACGGGTTTGTGCAGGTTAGTGGTTGGGTTAAAGCGGAACACGCTCACACGATTCGGCGCTGGATGCGGATTGCCGGAGGGCGTGAGCAAGGGGAAATGCCAAGCGTCAGAGTGCCCCGCGACTGGGTGATTTTAATGTTCGATCAGCCGCCTCCCCGCACAGATAGAGAGGCGCTCAAAACCTTCGGCATGCGTGTCTTGGATGGGCCTCGGAACCTTTGGATGGGCAAGCCTGCCGACGGCCCTTATGAGCAAATCATGAGAATTGCAGCGCTTCAGCGCGGCAGAATCATTTGCTTGCAGTGATTTCAAAATCGCTCGCGGGTATCGCTGGTAAGCATCGATTGTCTGAAAACACGCTTCACCGGAAGCGCCCGGTCACTGTCGCCAGGGTCGCGTCTTCGACGAAATTCATGGGGTGAAGATGGTCTAACACCGTGCGAGCGCCAGCGCCGGGCGTCGCCCTGCCCCGCTACTCTTCCGACCTCTATGCCCCAGATCAGCGACAAGAAAATCCTCAGCGGCTATCTCTATGATGACCGTTATGATCGTGTTGTCCTGCGGGGACGGCAGCGCTCCGCGATACTTGCGAACTGGCGGGTTTTAGACGAACGGCCGCCGTTTCGAATCAGCGCACGTCCGCCGAAGCGATTCGTTATAAACGGCTCAGGCGCTTCTCATCGTCGATCAGGGCTAATTGTGCCGTTGCACTACCCTGCCAAACCCACAGCACCAGATTGAGATCATCCAACGTCGTGCCGGGCGCAAAACTCCGGACCATCATCCCGTTCCAGCCGCTCAACTTCAGCCTTCGGGCAAAGCGCTGTGTTGGAGCCTCGCCTTGCACCTTCATCGCATCGCGCCACCCGGTGTCGGCAAGGGCGGCGGGGCTCATGCCTTCAGCGCGCAGCGCCGCCTCGTCCCGGCAATCAAACACATGATCAATATCGGCGTGATAGGAAACTAGCGTTGTCGGCTGAAGGCTCCCTGCCTGGTTAGCCTCTCGGATGGCCGTCATGATGGATGTGGACAAATAAAGGGCGGCCATTCCTTTGGCATTAAACCGCCCGCCGTGCAGTTCTGCGCCTCGGCCAGAGAGCGGGTCTCGCGCGTAGATCGGGTTCACCGCCCGAAACAAAGGTCCTTGATATTTCACGACGCGAGGCTCTAGGCGTGGACACCAGCGTCGATCGCATCAATGTAACTAAGCACCTCGCTGGCCCGCCCCTCCCGAACCAGTTGCATCGCGGTCTGCCCCGAGAAACCCGACAGAGGCTCGGAGCGAAACCAAGCGTAGGCGATAAGGGGCGATCCGAAGCGCGGCTCGACCTTGTTGATAATCTCGACAATTTCGCGCAACCGGCGCTGGGTTTTATCGGACGCGACACGGTCTTTCCGCTGCACCGCATCCCTGCCGAGGCCAGCCGTCTGAGCAACCTCCTCACGGGTCGTCCGAAGAATTGTTGCGATCCGCCCCGGAGCGAACAGTCCATTCTCAGCGTACTGCGCGAGCGTCATGATACCTGACCTTCAAAAGCCACTAAGATTGACGGAATATAGCGTCACTCTGTGTGTAGATCAATCCAATCCAGTGCGGTTCATACAGACCCCGTTCCACCAGGGATGTGACGAGGGATTTGAGTGTATTGGGGTTGGCGTCGGCCTCCCCCTTATGCACTGTGGTGTGTGGTTTCAGGGGGGGTGCGGGGGGCAGGGACAAGAGTGAAACCTAGGGCGCGAATGACCCGAAAGATCGCGGCAAAGCTCGGACGCTTCGCACGCTTGCCGTCGAGAATTTTATAAAGAGCGGATCGATTCAGCCCTGCTTTTGCGGCGGTGTCGGTCATGCCCTGTACATCGGCAATAAGACGCAATGCGTCCAGGATAAAAAAACCGTCGCCGTCATCCAGATCAATGGCAGCTTGTAAAAAAAATTGACAATCTTCCGGCGTGGAAAGGTGGGCGCGCACGTCAAAGGCCGTCAAGCCTAACGACTGTTCAAAGGGTGTTACTCCAATCATAGCCCTGTCTCCATCTGTGTTTTAAGGGTCTGCCATTGGTGTTCCGCTGTTTTAGCGTTCTGGTTTTGACTACGCTAATTGCCCCAGTTAACAGGCCGTGACACCTCTGCAGTATCACGCGACATAGAAGCGATAGCCGGGACCTCAGTGAACCCAGATTTCTGGGACCCCGGCCCCGACAGGCTCCACGTCGCAAAAACGACCAAGTTCAACCTAGAGTATTCGAGCGATTAGGACGTTCAGCGCCTCCTCGCCCTGCCGAGCGGCGGTCCAACGTCTAAAATCTCTCGGCTGAATTACCTGACACCTGGCCCGATTGTTGCCGATTGACGACAACTGGTCAAGGTTTTGACATTTGGCTTTTTCATCTGCCCGGCTCTGGGGACGGACGGCTCGGACAGCCCGAAGCTATGTTTTGGCCGGATCGAATAATTTTGTAGGAATATCGCGTGTGGGATTGGCTAGACCTCGGCGGGGTCCTGACATTGCGCGCCAAATTGAGGCGCGTTGCAGTGAGCAGGGGTATTCGGAGTTCGGATTTCACCGCATGAAGCGGGGCGGATGGCCACGTCCATCAAGCTGGTGTAATTTTCCGGACGGACAGATGTGGTGATCACGCGGCTTTTTTTGTCATGCTGAGAGTTGGGCCGATCTCCTCCTTGTTGGTCGGAGCGAAGGCTTTGGCCATGATTGAGGGGTTGGATTTTGCTCGAAGTGCAGCACCTCCCCCCTCGTTCTGGCCAATGTCGTCACAGGGGTTAGTCGATCTTGGAAGCTGGTCATGACTAGCTCGCGCCGTTTGGCAGATATCTTCCCCCTTACCTCCCTCGCTATGCTTCGGCACAGCGAGGGAGCGGTTATAGCCGGTCATTTCGATGGCGATCTGCGCGACCGAGCCGAACCATTGACCCTCTCGGCCGATGATCAGCGCGACCTACGCCGGATCGCCCATATCCTGATTGCCGTCACCGTCGACCGGCGCGACGCAGGCAAAGCTGGAGCCTTCGAACAGTTGGCCCTGCATCTCGAGGCCGAGCGTTGGACGAATTACCTTCAGCTTATCCTCATGGAGGCTCAGGCAGGCCTCTCCAGACCGCTTCAGCTCGTGGTGTGTCAGCTGCTGGACCAATGGGCCTTCGATGAGGCGCGGCGGCTTGGGCTGCTTCTGAAGGTGAGCTTTTGTCCCTGGCTGGCAGCAGCGCTCGCCGATGGACCGCCCGAAGGCAACGGCCTTTCTCATGCGTCACATTAGGAACATGAGAATGTTGTAACAATCCCAGAAGGTTAGGCCGAATGGCTTATAGCTCGATGCATGTTGACGCGCTTCGGCCGACCACGAGGAATCAAGAGCTTCGCCCCTCCCCCTTCGCGTCTCGGATCAACGGCATCCCTACATATTGTGGGTGCGAGTCGAGTCTGAGCATAGGCGCGTTCACCCTTGATTCGCTTATGTGAATCGTGTTTCACGGCATATCATGGCTAAGCCACTGATATTGCTGCGCTTTTCTCTTGCGACGCCGTGTGACATCGGGCAATGTATGACCGTCGCAGAGTATGTTCGAAAAGGAGCCGTATGACGTCCGTGTAAACGCCTGGGGATGACGGACCCCCAAAATGCAATCGGCGCCCCGAAGGACGCCGACAGCGGTAGTAAAAAAGTTCTTAAGCCCCTTTTTTATGCCTCTGTCGCCGATGTTTGTAAAGCAGAATTTTCTGCTAACGCTTTCATTTTGCCGAAAATCGGGATCGCCGGTCAGTGTTCATTCTGATCGGAGGAAATCCGCATGTTTATCGCAAAGCAGGCTGTTTTGCGGACGGGGTTTTTTACGCCTGTCGTCAGCAGCCGACCGGCGGCGAAAGGCCGTCACTATGTCTAGCGCGACCTGGTTGAAGGAGCTCGATGGGCTCCTCGAGCGCTCGGGTTATCAGGCTGATCTCGAGGCCCGGACGGAGGATGCCAAGGCGCAGCTGGCGCAGTTGGACTTAGGCTCTGGCGACGGCTGGGAGGCGGGTCACGATCGTACCAGTCTTCAGGACCAGGTTGTCGCGCTGGTGCTGCGGCTTGGTGCGCGCTCGCCTGTGCGGGCACCGAGTATGAATACGCGCATTCTTGCCGAGGCCCTGCCCGGCCCCCTCAAAACACGCCTTGAATTTAAGCCCGCGCCTTGCGCGGTCGCTGTCGTTTTGGCGCGCATGGCCTATCCGGCGCGGTTTGCAAAGGTCACCGTGGCCGCGATCGTTGAGGCAAGCCATTTAACGCGGCGGAGCGTGCAGCGAGCGCTGCGTGCGCTCGAGGAGGCCGGACTTATAAACTCCCATGCAACGAAGGTGCGTCGGGACTTTAATGAGCCCAATATGTACTATCTTGGGGATGCTTTTGCAGAATGGTTCCAGCGGCCGGCGGCGACGAAGGTCTCTTCGCGCCAGGGGGGCGACTCGAATGACGCGCGACACAGAAATAAGATAAATAATCAAAAATCTACATATTACAAACAGGACGTAAGCAATGCTCCCGAAGGGGAGCAGCGGCAGATTCAGGAAAAATACGACGTCGACCCGTCGCATCCGCCAGTTCGGTGCGAGGAGGAGATTGATCTTGGCCAAGGGGCCGAAGCTGCGCCAATCGAGGATGCGGCTTTGCCGGATGCGCCGTCGGATTGGGAGAGTTTAGCCGTTCGCGCCGTGAAGGCCCTTGATCCAGGCGCAACCGACGCTTCCCCCTGGTTGGCGCTGGATCGGTTGCGGCGCGAAAGGCTGAAGGGTTTTAATCCGCGCTTCTGGCAGGCCGCAGCTTCCCGGCATGCCCATCGGGCTCTTCTGGGAGTGGCAGAAGTGCTTTTGCGGCCAGCGGATTATTTTAGGGTTGGCCCCCTCGCCTATTTGGCGGGCGTATTGCGAAAAGCGCAGTTGGAATGCGCACCAGAGCGCTCGGTTGCTCGGATTCTGGCGGAACGAAATGGTTCTGCCTTCCCGGCCAACGCTCCTGCCCTACCGATCGGTGTGAAGCCGCTAGAAAGTATTGAACCGCCGGAAGAACCGGGACGGCGTAGGATTTTTGATGCGGTTGGCGCGGCAGTGTATCGATCCTGGTTCCACGATGCTGTGGTGACTACCGAAGAAGGCTCTGTTCTTGCTACACTTCCAACGGCATGGAGAGTTGAATGGGTTAGCAAAAGTTATGGGAACTTGTTGGTTCTGCGTAATATTGATTTGATAGCGGCTTCTTCCTGATGTAGTTCAGTTCACGAACTTTACGTTTTGATTTTGACATCGTTAAATGCTTCTTGACTCCCATTCTAGGTTTCTCAATCTCCCTTCGGTAGCCCAGTAGGGTTTGC
>JAESFP010000205.1_pt1 | contig 18866 bp, 17 predicted proteins | sample 9266181 | NCBI WGS metagenome assembly JAESFP01 (sample SAMN14502547, study PRJNA617102) | algae metagenome | isolation source: Pegethrix bostrychoides GSE-TBD4-15B and co-occurring heterotrophs from... | place: USA: Grand Staircase-escalante National Monument, Utah | collected 2006-08-15
AATGCTGGCTCTTAAGGCGATTTGTTGGGGAGTACTATGACGGTTCACTCACTGTTGCAGTTGCTCTTGTTCTGCTTGCGTTAGGCGTAGAGGGGGTGGAGCCAATCTAGGCATCGGTTTATCCTGATAGTCAACTCTACTTAAATGGTAGCTTTATTTACGCCCTAGCCTACTAGTCGGGCTGCTGGAGGAACAAGGCGTTGAGTTTGGGGCGGCTCCACTGGCCGAAAATAGCTTGTTGGGCACGCTGCTGGGCTGGGTGATTCCGCCACTGATTTTTGTCGGCATCTGGGCTTGGTTTATGCAGCGCGCGCAGGGTGGCTCTGCGGCCTTAACCGTTGGCAAAAGCAAAGCTCGCATCTACGCTCAGGGTGATACGGGCGTGACTTTTGATGATGTGGCTGGAGAACAGGAGGCAAAGGCCGAGCTAGAAGAAATTGTGGAATTTCTGAAGCAGCCTGAAAAATATACCAAAATTGGCGCGGTGATTCCTAAAGGCGTGCTGCTAGTTGGGCCACCTGGAACTGGCAAAACCCTTCTGGCCAGGGCAATTGCAGGCGAGGCGGGCGTGCCCTTTTTCAGCATCTCCGGCTCTGAGTTTATCGAGCTATTTGTAGGAGTCGGCGCAGCCCGCGTCCGGGATCTGTTTCAGCAGGCGAAGCAAAAAGCGCCCTGCATTGTGTTTATTGACGAACTCGACGCGCTAGGCAAAGCTCGCAGCAGCGGCACGTCGTTTAGCGGCAACGATGAGCAGGAGCAGACGCTGAACCAGCTTTTGACCGAGATAGACGGCTTTGAGGGCAACACGGGTGTAATCATTATTGCGGCCACCAACCCGTCCGGAGGTGCTGGATCTAGCGCTGCGTCGTCCGGGGCGGTTCGATCGGCAGGTGACGGTGGATCGGCCTGACAAGCTGGGGCGCGAGGCGATTTTGCGGGTTCATGCCAAGAAGGTGCAGCTGGAAGATGACGTAGATTTGGGCAAGATTGCGGTTCGCACTCCTGGTTTTTCGGGCGCGGATCTGGCCAACTTGATCAACGAATCGGCGCTGTTGGCTGCCCGTCAGAATCAGACTGCGGTGAAAATGGCTAACCTGAACGAGGCAATTGAGCGAGTGATTGCCGGACTGGAGCGCAAGTCGCGGGTGCTGAATCCGCTAGAGCGCAAAATCGTCTCCTATCACGAAGTTGGACATGCGATTGTCGGCTCAATCATGCCGGGTTCTAATCGCGTCGAGAAGATTTCGATTGTGCCGCGCGGGGTGGGGGCACTGGGCTACACGCTGCAACTGCCTGAAGAAGATCGGTTTTTGATGGCTGAGGACGAGATTCGGGGACGAATTGCCACGCTGCTGGGCGGGCGCTCTGCCGAGGAGGTGATCTTTGGCAAGGTTTTGACTGGAGCCAGCGACGACATCCAAAAGGCCACTGAAATGGCCGAGCGGATGGTGACGATCTATGGCATGGATCGCAAGCTGGGGCCAGTTGCCTTTGAGCGCAGCCAGCAGCAGTTCATTAACCCTACCAGCGCCCGTCGCGCCATTAGCCCAGAAGTGACGGCAATTATCGACTATGAGGTGCAGCAAATTATCGACAGCGCTCACCAGATTGCCCAGAGCGTGCTGAGTCTCAACCGCAGCCTGCTTGAAGAAGTCGCTCTAAAGCGGCTGGAGGATGAGGTGCTAGAAGGCGAGACGCTGCAAAAGTTTCTGAAGCGCGTCAAGCTGCCCGCCGAAATGGGCGGTTGGCTGCAATCTGGGCAGATTCAAACCGGAGTCGAATCGGTTCAGGACATTGGCCAACTCACCGATTGACGACGGATTAGTTCACTCGTGAAGGGGGACGAATCAAGGGGAATGAACCAGCGCACCCCCCTAGCCTGCTTAATCTGGATTTTCTGGGTAGTTGCGGATGCGCTCGGCTTCTGGGCAGTCTTCCGAAACTAGCGGCTCCACGTCCCCTCTGGGCACAGTGGCCAGCTTCTGCATCACAGAACCGATGCTTTCCAGACGAATCATTTCTTCCCAGGAGCAAATTTCTTCTTCTTCTTCGGTTTCATACCGAACCGTCACTAAATCTCCTTCGATATCTAGGATACGGGCACGCTCGATCCAACGTTGTTGATCCCGCAAAAAGATCCAAACCTCGCGACCATCACAACAGAGTTGATAGATCTTGCGGTGTAGCATGTATTACGTCTCCTGAGCAAACTAGTTTCAAACATTTCCAACGGAGCTAAACTCTCTCCGGCTGTCAAACGCTAAAATTCAGACAAAAACCTGAGCTTTTGCCTGCCTGTGCTGCTGGTTTGAAATCCCTGCTTCATCGCTCCAGTCTAGCAATTGATGGAACCTCAAGGAGAGCTGAAGGGTGAAATTGCTAAACGAGCCTTGAAAACCCTGTATTGTCTTGGGAAGACGGGTAAAGCTAGGTTCATCATCAGGGGGTGGTAAGACGGCAAACATCCGGGAGGCAGAGGTAAGATTGGCAGAGCCATTCATCAAAGCGAACTCAAAGCCAGACGATTTGAATTTATTCACCGATGTCGCTGAAAGTACCAAATTTCCCTACTATTCTAACGAGGTTGGTGAAATGTGGCGATAGCTAGCGATACAGTCTATAGAGAACTCTACAAAAGAAAGCAGTCTGCAAAAGTTTTGCAGCAGCACGCTTCGCAGCAAGACAAGAAGGAACCCGCAAATGCAGCTACAGCTCGCCACCTGGCCTGAAGTCGAAACCTACCTGAGCCAGTCTCAGGGACTGATTATCCCGATTGGTTCCACCGAGCAGCATGGCCCGACTGGACTGATTGGCACTGACGCAATTTGCGCCGAGGCGATTGCTCAAGGCGTGGGAGAGGCGACGCAGGCTCTAGTTGCACCTACCATCAACGTCGGTATGGCGCTACACCACACGGCCTTTCCGGGCAGCATTAGCCTCCGCCCCAGCACGCTGATGCTGGTAGTCCGCGACTATGTGACGAGCCTGACGAAAGCGGGCTTCACGCAGTTCTTTTTTATCAACGGGCATGGCGGCAATATGGCGACGCTCAAGGCCGCCTTCTCGGAAACCTACGCCGTGCTAGCCGATTTGAACCTGCCCCAGGCGGAGCGAGTTCAGTGTCGGCTGGCCAACTGGTTTATGTGCGGCTCAGTTTACAGGCTTGCCAAAGAGCTATACGGCGACCAAGAAGGCTCGCACGCTACGCCCAGCGAAGTGGCGCTGACGCAGTATCTCTACCCGACGGCGATTAAGCAGGCTGAGCTATCGATTGAAGTGGCATCGGGGCATCCGATCTATGGCGCGGCAGATTTTCGGTGGCGCTATCCCGATGGCCGCATGGGGTCAAACCCGGCGCTAGCTACGCCTGAGCACGGACGGCAGTTTTATGAGCTAGCGGTAAAAGAACTCAGCGGCCAGTACTTAGAGTTTCTGGCGAAAGCTGCGAGCTGATGAGCTATAAATTAATGGGCGGGAAGAGACTCGAACTCTTACGCCTTTCGGCGCCACATTTTGAGTGTGGTGCGTCTACCAATTCCGCCATCCGCCCTGGATGCTTTGCCCAGTATATCCCACCGACCGCTTTTGCAGCAACGACTGGTAATCTTGGCTGCTCGCCCAGCGGTCAATTTCTCTGGCGCGCAGCACCGGCAGCGGATGGCTGAGGCGAGCGGTCTGCATTTGCTTCAGCAGCTTTCCAGTTTCGTCGCTGATTTGGTCATAGGAGCGTGCCTGCTCTAGAAACGCCTCCAGGTTGAGCTGCTCGGCTAGCTTGGGTGAACCGCCCGTCAGCTTCATCAGCACCGAGGCCACCACGCGCGGCTCTTGCGTCACCAGCAGCGCCGCCCGGTCGCAGCTAAATTCAGCGCAGCGCACCCATTCCATAATTTGGTCTTGCAGGTTTTGTACCAGCAGTCCGCCGATGGGCGTGAGCTGACCCGCCAGCACCATCAAATTCGCCAGGGTTAAGTAGACGCTATGTTCGCATTTGAGATGGCCGAGTTCATGTGCGACCACCGCCTGAATTTCAGCAGGCGTGAGCATATCCACCAGCGAGGTATGCAGCACCACGAACGGCTGTTTGCCACGCATGGCGAAGGTGTAGGCGTTGGGGGCAGGATGCTGGCGCAGGTAGAGCTGGGGCGGCTCAATATCCAGTGTCCGGCAGGCTGAGAGCAAGAGCTGATGTAGATCGGGGAGCTGATTTTCGCCAACTAGAATACTGGAGGCAATATTTTCGAGATAGAAAAACTGCTCTGCCGTGGCTCCTAGCGCCGTCCGCACCAGTAAATCGAGTCCGGGAATCTGCTTGAGCGCCTGCGTGGCCTGCAAGTCGAGCGGATGGCGAAACTCGTCTGAGCGCAGGCCGACTAGCAATTGGGGACTCGACATGGTTCAAGCTCCTATGGCAATTAGCTGGCGGTCAGGGATTTGGCGAGCTGCTTTTCGGGTAGCTCAGCATATTTGGCAACGGCTTGCCGCACCAAGTCGCCTTCAACGGTTTCGTGCTCCAGCAGCAGATCGACGATTTCATCGAGGGCATCCCGGTGGTCGCGCAAAATCTGGCAGGCTTGGCTGTAGGAATGCATCACAATCTGGCGCACCTGCTGGTCAACCCGTGTCGCCACTTCTTCGGAGTATTCAGACTTCGACATCCAGTCGCGTCCCAAAAACACCTCAGAATTTCCGCTCTCTAAGGCAAACGGCCCTAGATCGGACATCCCGTAGCGCGTCACCATCTCGCGCGCTAGGTTGGCTACTACCTGCACGTCGTTGCTGGCTCCGGTCGTGATTTCCGCATCGCCAAACACTTCCTGCTCTGCCGCCCGTCCGCCCAGCGTAATCGTGATCCGATCCAGCAGCCAAGAGCGCGTGTAGATACCGCTATCGATCATCTCTTCGTCGAAGGTCTGCTGAGCAAAGCCGCCAATCCCGCCGGAGCGAGAGATGATCGTAACTTTGTTGAGCGGGTCAGAGTTTTTCAGGAGCGTCATCAGCAGTGCATGTCCGGCTTCGTGGTAGGCCAGCAGCCGCTTTTTCTTGCTGTCGAGCAGCGGGGTCAGCGTCATGCCAATCGTGACGCGATCGATGGCATCATCCACTTCCAGCATCGTAATTGATTCCTTACGCCGCCGCGCCGTGAGAATTGCGGCTTCGTTCAGCATATTGGCCAGCTCTGCTCCCGAAAAACCGGGCGTGCGTCGAGCAATCGTCGCCAGCGACACGCTTGAATCCAGCTTTTTGTTGCGGGCATGGACTTCTAAAATGCCCAGCCTGCCGTTGTAGCCGGGGAGATCCACCGTCACCTGCCGATCAAAGCGACCGGGACGCAGCAGCGCCGAATCCAATACGTCGGGGCGGTTAGTGGCCGCGATGATGATAATGCCATTGTTGCCTTCAAAGCCGTCCATCTCGGTGAGGAGCTGGTTGAGGGTTTGCTCGCGCTCGTCGTTGCCGCCGCCAATGCCCGTGCCGCGCTGCCGACCCACCGCATCAATCTCGTCGATAAAGATAATGCAGGGGGCGTTCTCTTTGGCTTTTTTGAACAGGTCGCGCACCCGCGAAGCGCCAACCCCGACAAACATCTCTACAAACTCCGAGCCGGAAATGCTGAAGAAAGGCACACCCGCTTCGCCCGCAATTGCTTTTGCCAGCAGGGTTTTGCCTGTACCTGGAGGGCCGACCAGCAAAACGCCTTTGGGGATTTTGGCGCCGATTGCCGTAAAGCGTTCGGGCTTTTTCAAGAAGGTAACGACTTCTTGCAGTTCCTCTTTGGCTTCTTCAATTCCAGCTACGTCATCAAACAGTACGCCCGTCTTGGCTTCCATCTGAAACCGCGCCTTCGACTTGCCAAAGCTCATCGCCTGACCCGAAGAGTTGGTGGAACGGCGAATCACGCTCAGCAGCACCATAATCAGCACAAACACCACTAGCCCATGCATGATCAGCCAGGCAATGGCGTTGCTGTCGGCAGAGCGCTGTACGTCTAGCACCACGTTATTTGCGCGCGCCGCCTCAATTAGCTCTGGGTTGAGGTCGCCGCTAAACAGCGTCACCTCTTGCGTTGCCTGAGCGGATTCGCCCTTGATCTGCACATCAGCCACGCCCCGCGACGGATCAAGTTCAATCCGGCTCACCTCACCTGCGTCAATTTTCTTCAGCAGCTCGCTGTAGGTGAGGGGGTCAGGTTTGCTGCTGGTTTGGGCTGTCGCAGGCAGACTGCCCACAGCGCTTTGTAGCAAGAGCCAGAGAGCGGTGGCGGTGCCTGTGGCGAGGCCAACAGCTCTGGCTTTGGTCTGGGATCTGTAGGTCTGGGATCTGTGGATCTGGGATCCGCAGTGGGATCTGGCAAATTGATTCTTCTCAGCCTGCTTCATATGCCTCTTCTGGTCATAGCGTTCGCTGCGGGAGCCAGTGGCAGTCCCCGACAGCCGTGAACCTAACGTGAACTTACTGAACGTGAACTTACTGAACGTGAACTTACTGAACGTGAACTTACTGAATATGAACCTAAAAGTAACTTTATCCCATGCTAACGACTGGCAGCCCAGATTGGAGTCGCTGGATACAGAGTTTTCATGTTTCTGACTCAGGTTTTACAGCAAGTCCTACAAAATTAGCTGCCAGAGCAAAACCGTCAAACCCAGAATTGCCGCATGCTGCGGCCAGAGCTGAACCCACGGCTGACGGGAAATTTTCTGGCTCAAAATCACGCTCAACGCCGCCGCCGCAATCAGCGTTACGCCCTGAAGAAAGGCAATCACGGCAGGATGTGCCACAACCACCGGAGCCGCAACGCTGCCGTAGCCAAAGGTCGCAAAGCTCACCGGCATAATCTGTCCGGCCTCGCTTAGCCCCAGATCCAGATAGTGCGCGAGACTGCTGCCCAGCACCAGCGGCAGATAGCCGTAAGCCAGCGTCACGAAGGCAGGCGCTTTGGGGAAACCCAGCCGCAGCGCGCGATCGGCCAGCAGCACTACAGCAGCTGGAATCAGCAGCGCTAGCAGCGAAAACCCGGTGTGAACAGTCGTTTGCTCCAGCGGCAAGTTCCAGCCCAGCCGTTGGTTCAACTCTGGCAGGCGATGCAGAAACACTGCGCCAAACAGCAGCAGCAGCAGCGCTATCTCATGTGCCGTGGCGGTATGCGTCGTCCAGAGTTCGATGCCGGGAGGCCGCAGGTTGAGCGCCACCGAGCGGTGCGGGCAGGCTTTGAGGCAGGTCATACAGAGCACGCAGTCGCGGTTGTCTTGAAGCTGCGCCGGGTGCGAGTAGACCGGGCAGCCGCCGGTTTCCTGGCCTTCACCTTTTTCGGGGCCGCCTTTGTAGCATTGGTAGGTGGTGCAGGTAGCGGCGCAGATGCCTTGCTGGGCACGCAGTTCAATGATGGCCAGCTTGCCGAACAGGCCGTTCATGCCGCCGATGGGGCAGAGATAGCGACACCAAAATCGCCGCTCGAACAGCAGCGAAAAAATCACCGCCCCTGCCGTAATCAGCAGCAGCAGGCAGCTTGACAGGGAGGCGGTATTTTCCAGATTCCACAGCTCCTCCCAGAGCAGAATCAAGGCAAACAGTCCGAAGATAAACCAGCCGCCCCAGCGTTCGGCCTCTTGACGCGGCCAGGGGCGGAGCTGTCGCGGCCACCAGCGCAGCGACAGCTTTTGACTCAGCTCGCCGTAAATCATAAACGGACAGACCGAACACCAGATCCGCCCCAGAAACGGGAACAAAATCAGCATCACTGGCCACCACCAAGCCCAAAACAGATTGAGCGCCAGATTTTGGTCACGGGTCTGGGGGCCAAACAGCCCGATTGCCACAATGATTGGGAACAGCCAGAGCGTCAGGCCATAGTTGATGCGATCTGGCCACCAGGGACTTCGCAAAAACTGCCGCAGCTTCGGGTAAGCATCCAGCAGATTCAGCCGAAACCGCTTAGCTTTGCTGCTGGCCGACCAGAACACCTCTTCGGTTAAAACTGGCGCAGCGTCTGACTGAGCAATCGCTCGCGTCACCAGGTTTTCGAGTTCGGTGAGGTTGCCGGGGAAGTCGTAGCCCTGCAAGCGCCGGATTGCTTCGGGAGCCACCTGCGGCTGGGGCAGTCCGTGCGAGCGACAGTAAAGGCTGATAAAGTAAGTCACCTGCGCCGCAATGTCAGCCTTTGCCACCCGCACAGGCGGCACTTTAATCAAATGTGCCCCAATTTTTTTGCAGCGTTCGATTTCGGGAATGTTGCGCTCGGAGGTGAGCAAAATTCGGGCATCGCTGCGCTGCAACGGCGGCTCTGGATCGCCTTCTCGCACCACCGGACGATACTCGCCAGTTTCTAGCAGATGCAGGATCTTTTGGCTGAGCAACTGCGGCAGCGCTTCGGCGTTGTTGAGCATCAGCGAGCCTGAACCCAGCCATTCCAGCAGTCCCGACTTGCCGCCAACTCTACCAAACAGCTCGCTGCCGCTGGCTTGCAGCAGATCGCAGTTGACTTTGATGAGCGGCTGCTTGCGGTCGGCAGAGCCAAAGTGGATCAGGGCAGCAATATTATCTTTGCCCAGCCCCGGCTCCCCGAAGACAAGCGCAGCCTGTCGGTCGCTAGCCGCTTTTTTGATCGCCTGCCGTAGCCGCACCGCATAGCGACTGGCTCCCACCACGCCTTGCCGCACTTTCGGCACGAGATACGGCCTGAGTGCCACCTGCCGCTCGCGTTCAAAGGCAAGCTGAGCTGCCAAAGCGTCGAGTTCTGAGGCCAGATAGCGCGAAAAAGTTTGGCCGATTTCAGGATGCTTTGCCGCCAGATCAAGAAAAACTTGACGTGATAGGCTCCACAGCTCCGAGTCAGCCAGCGTAATTACGGTCTGTTCAGCAGGCTGGTCGAGCAGCAGGGCTTTGACATGCAGTACCGCTCCCGGCAAAAGGCTGTTGGCCGCAGCCAAACTGTCGGTCTGCGTCCGGTAGGCTTCCAGTCGGCCTGCTCGCAGAATGTAGAGCGCGGCAGGCATCGTATCTTCCAGCACCAGCCGCCGATTTTCGGCCCATTGCTCAACCTGAATTTCTGCGGCCAAAGCCGCCAAAACTGGCTCCGAGAGTGCCCCTAGCGGTGTGTTTTGCCGCAACCACTGCAGCCGCTCTTGAATGTCTGGATTCATTTCTGCTGCCATCAGTTCGCCTCAAGTCCGTCCAGGATATTCTTTCAGGCTACGCTGAAGCTCAGGCGGCTGGCGTTAACTTTGTTGAATCTGCTCTAGCCAGCTTGAGTCGCTCAGGCCATGTTGCGTCAGCCGTCGCAGGTTTCGCAACATCTGGCTGCTGCCCGTCTGAAGCGCCTGCTCGACTAATTTTGGAATCAGCGTCGAGACCGGTAGATTCAGGAAAGTTGGGCTATTACCTGACTCAATGTATTCTCCAGCTTGCAGCAAGAAGATCTGAAGCCGACCGGATTTATAGCGCCAAACTTCGGGAACGCCAATTTGAGCGTAGGCGCTAAAGGTTGTCTGAGAGGTCACGTCTGACTCAATCGCCAGATCGGCAGGCGGATAGACTTCCAGATTCATCCGCTCACAGTCGCGCACCGCTGCGGCATTCTGGATATAAAAGCAGGTATCTGGCTCCAGTCCAGCGTTTGGGAAACGGCGAAAGGTGGTGGAGCCAAAATCTTCCCAGTCGCGGTTTTCAGCATCCAGCAGCGTCGTGACGATATAGCCAATAATCCGATGCGGGCGTTCGTGGATTGGCAACGGCGACATAATTTCGAGTAGCCCGTCGTAGTAGGTGAGCCGAGCGCGGTTGCCCAGCTCCGCCGAGATTGCCTCATACTGCTCCCAGCTCACGTCAGCAGCGGTAATGCAGCTTCCGGGCGCTAACACCAGATTTTGGATCGGAATTGCTGTTGATGCGATCATGGACTGTGGCTCAGGTGGCTCAGACAGGCTTGCCTGCCGCCATTTTAGACAAAAAGCTTGAGCAAAAAGCGCAGAGCGGTAAAACTCTGCGCCTTGCAAGATAAATTAGCTTAGCGGATTGGGCCGTTGTAGTCGAGGTTAATCGTCCAGTCTCCTGGAACAACTGTCACGACGCTTTCGACAGTTGGTGTGGTAAAGCCAGGAACCCCGCCCTTGAAAGTAAAGGTATAGCTGCCGTCCGCATTTTTGACATAGGGCGACTCTTCGCTGGGGCCGTGCATGGCCGACTCAGCCTGGTAGACGCCCAGCCCGCCGTTGGCGCGTTCTGCGGTCATGCGAGCTAGATTTTTGGCGCGGTTGAGGTCGATAGCGCTTTGAATCAACTCTTGAATCCGCTGTTCGCGGGTTTGGCTGGTTGAGCTTTGCGCGAAAGCTGGTGGAACAGTAGCAATAGTGAGAGCAGTCAGACCTAGAAGAAAAAGTTTCTGCATATTAAATTTAGTCAGCACTTGAGTTAGTCAGCATTTCAGTCAGCATTTAATCGCCAAGACGTAGCTTAAACCGAAAAGTTCAGCTTAAATCACGAAAATCTGGTCAATATTGCTGCTAAAGCTGCTGGCCGTCTGCCAGCTCACCACCGCAATCAAATCATCGGCCTGCTGAATTTGCACGCCGTCGCTGCTGTCGACAAAGCTGAGTTCGCTCAGGTCGGCTAGGCCGCTGACCAGAAGCTGCGTCATGCCTAACTCAAAGCCTTTAATGATGCCATAGCCGCTGCCGCTGCTGAGGGTGATTGTGGTCGCTCCAGACCCCAGCCAGATCGTATCCTCGCCTGACCCGCTGTTGATCAGATCTGCGCCGCCGCCTGCATAGATGAGGTCGTTGCCGCTGCCGCCGCGAATCTCGTCAGCTGCTATGCCGCCGTAGATCAGGTCATCGCCTGCACCGCCGCTGAGCGTATCCAGTCCACCGTTGCCGTAGAGGGTGTCGTTACCGTCACCGCCGCTCAGCGTCTCAGCTTCAGCGCTGCCGTAAAGCTCGTCATTGCCGTCACCGCCCAGCAGCGCTAACGTCAGACCGTTGCCGTAGAGGGTGTCGTTACCGTCTCGGCCAAAAATCGCGTCGCGCTCGGAGTCGCCATAAAGCGTCTGGTCGCCAGTCAAGCCAGAAAACAGCCCCAGCTCTGGGATATCAGGCACAGTTTCGCTGTAAAACCAGTCTTGGAAAAACTGATCTAGCTCTTCGCCGCTGGCTGCCTCAGCAACGCTCAGCAAATCGGCAGGCGTAACGTTGCCATCTCGATAGGTGCTGTAATAGGTTTGTAGCGTATTGAAGAACGCATCGTCGCCAATTTCTAGCCGCAGTGCATGCAGTCCCAGCGCTCCCCACTCATATACGCCACCGTTAAACAGATCATCTGCGGGTGGTTCACCGGGTGGCACAAGCTGATCCAGCGATTCGATGACCGTATTGTAGGTATTCTTGATCCAGTTATTGAGTGCGTTTTCGCCTCGCTTGTATTCTTGCCAGAGCGCCTGCGAATAGGTGGCAAATCCCTCGTTCAGCCAAATATCCTGCCAGTCGGCCAGCGCCACGCTATTGCCAAACCACTGGTGCGATAGCTCATGCGCCACGGTTTCTTCCGTCGAGAAGCCGCCTAGATAGGCTGGTTCACGACCCAGCTGATCAAGGCCAAAAATCGACAGCGTTTGGGTTTCCAATGCCGAGCCAGTTTCGGTGTTCACTACGACAGAGCCATACAGCTCAAACGGATATTCGCCAAAAATCTGACTGAAGTAGGTCATCATCTCAGACTGAAGCTGGAACGGCTCTAGCAGTTCTGGATCAACCCCCTGATCAAAATAGTTGCGGATCAAGATGCCCTCAGCGCTCAGCTCGCTGGTTGCGTTGAAGCCGCTGGTAATATTCACCGTCGTCAAGTAGCTGGTCATCCGGTCGCGGGCTTCAAATCGATAGGTGGTGGAGTCGCCGTTGTCGGTCGTGGCTTCCAGAACGCCGTTAGCTGCCACTTCGTAGCCCGTTGGGACGGTAATCCTAAAGCTGTAGCTGGCCTTGTCGAGCGGATGATCATTGACCGGGTAGTAGTTGGCCGCGCCGTCTGGTTCGCTGAGCACATAGCTACCGTCGCCGTAGTTGACCCAGCCGGTCGGCACCGGAATGGCGACTGAGGTAATCGGTTCGGGTGCGCCGCTGTAGCTGACGGCCACGGTAAAGTCGCTGCCCTCTAGCAGCGGAGAAGCCGGGGTAATGGTCAGCTCTTGGCCTTCGCGGCTGTAGATGGCGGGTTGGTCGTTGACGGTAATATCGTGAATCTCGAAGCCGATAAAGTCGAGGTTGAAGCTGCTGAGACTCTGCGTGGCTAGAGCGTCAATCGTGGTGGTGGCGGTGAGCTGGCTGGTGGTGACATCGGTAATGTTGAGGTTGAGCGTATATTTTTGCGCGTCGTAGCCGCCGTTGCCAAAGCCGGGATAGAGCGAGTCGCCAATGCCGCTGCTGCCCGGTGAGGGGGCAGCAGCGGCATCGATAGAACTACTGCCTGAAGCGGTGCGGGGCATTGGGTCATCCAGGCTCAGCAGGTTGCAGACTGTACACATACAGGTTGAAAAATTGGGGTACGCGGGCAGTATAAAAACGGCTCAGGCAGATAAAAGAATCCCGCAATACAAAATCAAGATAAGATTCGTATCTTGGTAGGAAGATTAGTTTAAATAAAAAATCTAAATATATCTGGAGATAGATCCGTCACCCAATTGAGTATTCGGGCTTACAGAGACGAGACTCGATAATAGAGCCGTTACGGATACCAAACTTGCTCAATCTGGGCAGCAATTCTCTCAGCCTCAGCGCGGTTGGCTTGCGGGAGCAATACCGTCACATGCCCTAGCTTCCGCCCCAGTCGCGACGTTTTGCCATACCAATAGAGATGAGCTTGAGGTAGGGCACTGAGCCGCTGCCGCTTTTCCAGATAATCTTGGTCGCTGGTTTCGTATCCCAGCAGATTCACCATTACCGCCCCGGCAGAGGTTAAAGCTGGACTGCCCAACGGCAGGCCGCAAACTGCCCGGAGCTGCTGCTCAAACTGTGAGGTGACGCAGGCATCCAAGCTATAGTGACCCGAATTATGCGTCCGGGGCGCCAGCTCATTCACCAAGATCTGCCCGTCTGCCGTCAGAAAAAACTCAATACCCAGAATGCCGACATAGTTAAGCTGCTCCAAAATGCGACGAGCGGCCGCTTCGACTTGCGCGACAGCCGCAGCGGGCAGATCTTGGGTCATAAACACACGCCGACAAACTTGCTCTTCCTGCACCGTTTCCACCACCGGATAGATCGCCATCTCGCCCGTAGCCGCACGAGCCGCCATCACCGCTAGCTCTCGCTCAAACGGTACAAACGCTTCCAGCAGCCAGCGCTGTGTCGAAGATTTGGCGAGAACCTGATCTAGCTCAGCCTGAGTTTTGACAATAAACGTGCCGTAGCCGTCATAGCCATGCCGACAGGCTTTCAGCACCAGCGGCAAATTTAGCGATTCAGGAACTGCGGCTTCTAGCAGCGCAAACTTAGCGACATTCACCCCAGCTGCCGCCAAAAACTGATGCTGATCGTACTTATCTAAAATCACGGCCAGCGTCTCTAAGCTAGGGAAAAATCGGTTTCCCTGCTGCACCAGCGGCTTCAGCGCCTCAAGATCGACAAACTCATTTTCAAACGTGATCACGTCAACAAGCTGCGCTAGCTGGGCAGTAGCCGTTGCATCTGCTGCCTCACCCCAAACCCTCTGTGCCGCAGCTCGTGCGCCCGGATCGCTGGCGTTGGGGGTTTGCACAATTAGCTCTAGCCCCAGCTTTTCGGCAGCGCCCGCCATCATCCAGGCCAACTGTCCGCCCCCGACCACGCCGACTCGGATGGGTGCCATACTGCGACTCCTAAGAACAGCCCAACGACTCGCGCGTGGCAATCCCGGTTTGGCTATTCACGCCGCTGGCCCGCTGGCAGAGTCCGCGAATCTGCGCTTTGTCCAGAATTGCCTCGCTAAAGTCTGCGCCCTCAATCTGCGCGTTGTCAAAGGTGGAACGCAGCAAAATCGCCTCTACCAGCACCGCATCACTGAGATCGGCCTGCTCAAACTTGACCTGATCGGCCAGCGCGTTGGTGAGATCCGCGCCCCGCAAATTCGCTAGCGTCAGCACAGAAGCGCTGAGCACCGCGCCGCGCAGATCTGCGCCTTCTAGATTGATCCGCTCTAGCTTGGCGTTCGATAGCTCGGAGCCTTGCAGCTCTTGTCCCGAAAAATCTCGTCCCGTCAAGTCGGCGTTACTGAAGGAGCGGGGAGCCGTCCAGTCTGCCCAAACTGGATCTGCCCCCAGAGTTGCCCAGATGAAGATCGCCAGCAAAAATGCCAGTGCCCGTTGAATCATCCTGCTCCTAGTCATGAAGATTCTCTTATATTAAGGCACTTCCGGAAGCTAACAAACTGGGGTACTAAAATTGGCTTGCTAAAACTGGCCTGCTGAAATTGGCCTGCTGAAATTGGTGCTTGGAAGTGGGTTTCTACTGCTTTGAGTCAGACTGATGGGTTGCCTTGTGAATTCAGCAGCACCCCAATCCAGCTCAGCCCTGAACCAGCACCTTAAGCCAACTGCTCCTGCATCCAGGCGCGCAGCAGCTTCAGCGAAGCCGACAGACTCATCTGGTCGCTCTGCTCAATAAATTCCAGTACCCGACCAGCAGGCAAAAACGGAAAAGCTAAACTGTGCGAACGCTCGACATAGCCCTCCGGCTGCAAGTGGTAGATCAAAAGCTGGCCTTTCAGCATCTCTTCTTCACCGGGCTGGGTGAGATAGCGCCAAACTTCTGGCAAGCCCAGCTCTGCATAAATCGGCAGCTTGTCGAGGTTGCTGCGCGTCAGGGCAACCTCGACAAGCAAATCCGGTGGCAGCTCGCGGCTCAGGTCAAGCAGCAGCTGAGCCGGACGATCTTCCAGGTAATAGCAGACATCCGGCTCGGTGGCGCAGCCCAGCTCAGCCTGGATCAACATCACGGGGCTAATCTGCGTAATCGGCGCGTTCAGCTCGTCTAGCAGCACCAAAATCAGCGAGTTGATTAGCTTACTACAGCGCTGATGCGCCTCCACGGGGGTCATTAGCTCCAGCTTGCCGCGCCAGTAAGTAAAGCGAGTTTCTCGGTCTTCGCCCAGCTCAGCCAGCAGCTTCTCAAACTGCTGCCAGCCCACCCCAGAGAGCACGACGCGCTGTTCGTTGGGCGGCGGCGCTTTAGCCATACTCGCTGCCTTCTGAATCGGTGGTCTCTGCGCCTACTGAACTGCCCGGAATCTCTTGGCCGATCCGCACCCGCCACCAAGCCAACAGCGTGCTGGCAATAAAAATGCTGGAATAGGCTCCGGCGACAAAGCCAATAATCAGCGCCAGGGCAAAATACTTCAGCGTCTCGCCACCCAAAAAGAAAATTGCCACCAGCGGCAGCAGCGTCGTCATTGTGGTGTTAATCGAGCGGCCTAGCGTCTGGTTGACCGCATCATCCACAATGTCATTAATTGAGCGGTTACCGTCAAGCTGAATCGTCTCGCGAATCCGGTCATAGATGACCACCGTATCGTTGACCGAGAAGCCAATAATTGTCAGCAGCGACACGATAAACAGGCTGTCTACCTCAACGCCCAGCAGCTTGCCCAGAATCGCAAAAATCCCGGTCGTTACCAGCACATCATGCACCAGCGCCAGGATGGCAAACACTGCAAAGTCAAACTGAAACCGGAGGCTGAGGTAAGCCATAATCCCAGCAAACGACACCAGCAGCGCCAGAATGCCCGACTTGAACAACTGTCGGCCAACCGTCGGCCCCACCGTATCAATCTGGGTGTTGTCTGGGGCAAAGCTGCCAATCTCTTGGTTTAAGGCCGCAACCAGCTGGCTGCGCTGTTCGACATTCAGCGTCGAGCTACGGATCGCTAGCGCATGTTGGTCGCTGCCCACTACCTGGATGCTGCTGTTGCCCAAATTCTGCTGGCTCAGCACCGTCCGCACGGCAGCAGCGTCAATCGGCTGATCGCAGTTTTGTGGCTGGGTGCAGTCTAGCTCTAGCTGCAAGCGCGTACCGCCCACGAAGTCAATGCTGGGGCGCAGCGGCAGTCCGGTTTCGTTCCAGAGCAGCCCCATCGCCAGAATGCCGCTGAGGATCATCAGGGCTGAAATCGCCCACCATACCGAGCGTTGGCGAATAATTTGCAGTTTCATGGCAGTCTCATGGCAATTCTATGGTTTCTGTGCGGTTTCTGTTTTTGAGCTACTTCTGAGCTACTTCTGAGCCTGAAGCTTGGTAGCATTCAGCCCTGGCGAGAACCACTGCGGTTTTCGTAAGCCTGGAAAGCCGAGGCTGACCAGCAGCAGGGTGCGGCTGCAAGTCAGCGCGGTAAACATGCTGACCACAATCCCAATCGCCAGCGTCAGCGCAAAACCCTTCACCAGCCCCGACCCTAAAAACCAGAGCGCGCCGCAGGCAATCAGCGTCGTGACGTTGCTATCTAGGATGCTAGAAAATGCTCTGAAAAAGCCAGCTTCCACCGAGCGATACAGCGTTTTACCTGCCTTCAGCTCCTCGCGTGTTCGCTCAAAAATCAGCACGTTGGCATCCACCGCCATGCCAATGCTGAGGATAAATCCGGCGATTCCGGGCAGCGTTAGCGTCACGGGCACGATGTCAAAAATGGCCATCGTAAACAGGGCGTAGAACAGCAGCGCAATATCGGCAATCAGACCGGGCAGACGGTAGTAGAGCACCATAAAAATCAGCACCAGCGCCAGCCCAAACAGTCCGGCATAGATGCTGCGCTGGATGCTGTCCTGCCCCAGCGTCGCGCCCACCGTGCGGTTTTCGACGACTTCGACTGGAACGGGCAGCGCCCCGCCTTTGAGCTGCTGCGCCAGACGGCCTGCCTCTTTGGCATCGAAGCCGCCGCTGACGGTGGCATTGCCGCCCGTGATCCCGGTTTCGGCATATTTGGCATCCACACGCGGAGCGCTCAGCAGCCGATCGTCCAAGAAAATCCCCAGGCTGCGACCCGTGCCTGCCACGTTTTTAGTCAGCTCGGCAAATTCTTTGCCCCCTTGCTCGTCAAAGACCAGCCCCACCTCCCAGTTGTCGCCTTGCAGCGGCTGAGCAAAGGCTGTCTTAAGCTTGTCGCCCGTCAGCTCGGTCTTGTCAAACAGCGCCGCAACTGCCGCCTGACTGCTGGCAATCTCGGCCTGCTTGTCGGCAATGGCAGTCTTGTCTCCGGCCTGCTGGAGCGCCGCCAGCTCTAGCTCTTTCTGCTGCCGCACCTGTAGCTCGATGGCAAACTGCGCCTCGCTGCCCGGTTTCTGGCCGCGAAAATCTAGCTTGGCGACATCTTGTAACACCTTTTCGGCTTCGGTAGGGTCGCTGACTCCCGGCAGCTGCACCAATAGCTGGTCTTCCCCGACAATCTGCACGACGATTTCCTGCACGCCGCTAGGGTTAATCCGGTTTTCGACAACCTGCTGCACGGCTTCTAGCTTTTCAGGCGTAATCTGAGGCACGGCTTCGGTGGTCTTGACCTGAAGCGTCAGCTGAGAGCCGCCTCGCAGATCTAGCCCCAGCTTCAGCGGCACCTGGGTAAGAATCACCCCGGCGATGACCGCCAAAATTAAAATAAATGCCAGAAGCGAACGCTGTTTGCCCATCGCTGTTCCCTAGATAAATTCCCAGTCTAATTTTGAGTCTAAACTTTGAGTCTAATTTTGAGTCTAGATTCCTACCTTAAACCACGGCTTGATCTGGCTGGGGGTTGTCACCCTAGCCCTACTGACCGCAACCGCTATGATAGCTGCATTTTGGGGCGAAATATAGCCCGGTGACGAACCCTGGGGGAGCGAAAAAAGCGACGCAGCCAGACCCGCGCGACTTCCCAGAGATCTTGAACGCCCGTAGCAAGCCAGAAAAGAAGACTGTATTTCTAAATGCCTAAGTGGTGCTGGCGAGCGCTGCTGCGATGCGGTGTGGCGCATTCGGACGGGCATACATCCGCTCTATGTACTGGAGCAGCTGTGGGCAGTTGTCGAGCAGCCGGATCTCGTTGGCCCAGTCAAGGGTATAGGCACAGACGAAATCGGCGGCTGTCACACTCTCGCCCATGAGAAACTGGCGCTCCTGCATGTGATCCTCTATGACGGCAGCCATATTCGTGAAGTCCTGCTGAGCCAGTGCGACCTCGGCAGGCAAGCGCAGGTGTTCTGGATACAGTGATGTATGACGCGAGATTCGCCACAGCGGCTGTTCCAACTCTGTGGCTGAGAACAAAATCCAACGGTAGAACTGAGATCGCTGTCTGAGGTCTGTGGGAACCAAACCTTTGTCTGGATACTTTTCTGCCAGGTAGAGCACGATTGCAACTGACTCAGTGAGCACGAGGTCTTCGTCAACGAGCACTGGAACTTTGCCTGCCGGATTGAGCTTGAGGAACTCTGGTTGACGATGTTCGCCTGCTCTGAGGTTGACGGTTACAGCCTCGAAATCTACACCCAGTTCTTGGAGCATCCAACGCACTCGAATTGAGCGCGTCGGGCCGAATTCATATAGCCGCATCTACTTCTCCCTTTTGTGCGCCCATTGCCAGTCTGAGTATCGCATGAGCAAGGACTATGGTAAGCACCAAACAATAGCCGATTAGACGGTGATGGATAGGCTGGCAGTCGGTGTGTCAAAAGATGAATGAGAGCTAGTGAGAGACTCGATTCAGCAACAGCGGATTGTCGTCATGCAGGAACAGCGCGCTTTTGCCTAGCGAGAAACAGATATTAACCCGGCAATTAAAGAGAATGCATTCTACTCAGCAGCGTAAGCAATCGAAGGATGCTTAAAATAGCGCTTGACTCGCTCAGGCAGTTTCTGGATCTTCCGCAAATGAGACAGCAGCCG
>JAESFP010000206.1_pt1 | contig 18769 bp, 15 predicted proteins | sample 9266181 | NCBI WGS metagenome assembly JAESFP01 (sample SAMN14502547, study PRJNA617102) | algae metagenome | isolation source: Pegethrix bostrychoides GSE-TBD4-15B and co-occurring heterotrophs from... | place: USA: Grand Staircase-escalante National Monument, Utah | collected 2006-08-15
TAGCTCGCAAAACCATTTGTTTCTCGAAGTCACTACTGATGCACGATACAGTCATCGGACTGTTCATCAACCGCTATGAATTTGGCGTGAATGTTTAACCTCAATCCACAGGTTCAGCCCATTACCGCTTTTAGATAGGTTCTAGATAGCTTTGTGCGAAAATCTGGAACCTAGCCGTCTAAACGTGAAGCAGTTGATCTAGCTGCTGTAGAGCCAGCATGAAGCAGCTATGAAAAACCTGTGAAGCCACTGCATATCTAACCGCTCAGTTTGACTATGCATTTATTACTCCTCATCCCACTGAGGTGCTTCCACAGAGTCCTGAACGTTACGACATCTAGGAGGTCAGATTATGTACAAGCTTCCTAATAAACCGATTGATAGACCCATTGAGCTGTTCTCATCGCCTCACGAAGGCATCATCGACCGACCAATTGTGGCGCATCAGCCCGGACGGGTCAAGGCGATGGGCAGCATTTGGAACGCTCGCTTTTATCAGATTGAACGCCAGATTGTGATTGCTGTGGGTGATCGAGTGCTGATTGTGGGTCGTCAAGGGCTGACGCTGCTCATTGTGCCGATGCTCTAGTGCGAACAGCGTGCTATGTCAGGGGCAGTTTTCTGCCCTTTTTTGATCTTGTTGAAGCCCAGAGGCAATTGGGGATCGCACTCTTGGGAGAAGCTACAGCTCAATTGCTCCTAGAGCCTTGAGACTTTCTCTTTCCGCATCTGTTAAACCAACGGTATCTATAATATTCATCTGCTCGTAGGGGCGGGGTGATTGAAAGCTTTTCAAAAGTTTTCCAGTGTTTATATTCCAGAGTTTAATCGTTTCGTCAAAGCTGCCGCTAAATACGGTTGCGTGACTCGCTGAAGCAAGAGCAGGGATATGGCCGGTATGTCCTTGCATAATCTGAAGGCACTGCCCCGTTTGCAGATCCCAAACTCGCACCGTCTGGTCGAAGCCGCTGCTGATTAATCGACCAGCACCGCTGAAAGCGACCGCCAGCACCGGAGCCGTATGGCCGACAAAAGTTCGCAGGCATTGCCCTGACGCAATATCCCAAAGCCGTAGGGTTTGATCGTAGCTAGCGCTGGCAAGCTGCTGGCCATCGGCGCTAAATACCACTTGCCAAACACTGTCAGTATGAGCTTCTAGCTGCCGGATCAACTGCCGCGTTTGCACGTTCCAAAGCCTAATACAACCGTCAAAACCGGCGCTGGCTAGCACCTCACCATCTGGGCTTAAGACAAGAGCCACATCTGAACGCTGAGCTTTCCAGCTGTCTAGACAATCTCCAGTCGCCAGATCCCATAGCTTAATTGTGCGATCATAGCTGCTGCTTGCCAAATAGCGACCGCAAGGACTACAGACGACTGACCAAACCCAGCTCTTGTGGCCTTGCAGCGTTTTTAGGCAGTTTCCTCTGCGCCAATCCCAGAGTTTGATGGTGCGGTCGGCGCTGCCGCTAACTATAATTTGCTGTGTTTCGGCTGCCGATGGCTCTAGCCCCAACGATTGAAGAACTGTATCAGGCACAAAGCCAACTGACCAGACGCGATCACAATGCCCATGAAGCGTTTGGTGAAGCTTTCCAGTTTGCGGATGCCAAATTCTGATTGCCTCGTCTTCATGACCGCTGACCAGCAGATTTTCAGATAGCGCTAGCGACAGCACGGCATTGGTATGACCTTGCAGCGTCATTGTGCATTGCCCGCTCTGGAGATCCCACAGCTTTATCGCCCGGTCATCACCACCACTAGCCAGCAGCGTTCCGGCTGGGCTAAACGCAACTGACCAGAGCCGATTTTTGTGACCTGTAAATGTCTTGATACATTCACCTGTTGCAATATCCCAAAGTTTGGCCGTATGGTCATAACTACTGCTGGCCAAATATCGACCGTCTGGACTGAAGCGGAGAGCGGTCTGGGTATCGGTATGGCCTCGTAAAACCTGGAGATTAGCAGCATCCAGTCTGGGAAGTGGCTCAGACGGTGAAGCTGATTTGAGCTGCCAGATCCAGATGGTGTACTCGCTGCCGCCACTCGCTAATAAACTGCCGTCTGGACTAAAGGCAACAATGCCATTACTATTTGAATCTTTATGTAGGGTCTGATAGCATTCACCGCTGGCCAGATTCCAAAGTTTAACAGTGTGATCTTCGCTGGCGCTGGCGAACATCTGCCCCGTTGGACTAAAGGCAACCGACCAAACCCGTTGGCTGTGACCTGCTAAAATGCGCGGCGGCTGATCAAGCTGTTGTAAATCCCAGAGCCTAATGGTAGCATCTTGGCTGCCAGTAGCAATCCAGCGCATGTCTGGACTGAGCGCTAGCGCATTCACTGAGCGCTGATGCCCCAGCAATGTTCTCAGCAGACTCCCCGTTTGCAGATCCCAAAGTTTCACCTGGTAATCATCGCTGACGCTGACTAAAATTTGCTGCTCAGGATCATGCGGATGAGGCGCAAAGACCACAGACCAGACCCAGCTTGTGTGATGATGCAGCGTCATCAGCTTACGGCTGTTAGCAATCTCCCAAATCTGGATGCTGCCATTCGATTCTCCAGCAGCTAGCCATTTACCATCCGGGCTAAATGCGACTGAAAGCACGCTGCCAAACGTTTCGGCAAAGACTGAGCGGGCAATCTGAGCCTGGGATAAATTAACCTGGTGCAGCGTGAGATTTGAGAAATTCGCCTGCCAGATTTGCAGCCCAGATAGATTAAGTCCAGTCAAATCAGCGTTAAGCTGGCGCAATAAATGCAGCATATTGCCTACGGCATAGCGAGCCGGGATTTGGCTTTGGTGAAACTGATTTAGCAATCCCCGCAGTCTTTCCTCCAGCATTTGGGGAGCGCCCAGTCGCTCAAGGCTCAGCGTAATCAGCGGCTCTAAAATCAGCCGAATCTGGCTTTCGCGGATGTAGTCTTTGGCGGTAGCTTTGACCAGCGCATAGCGACGCAGCAGACTCTCGCTCAGCGGAGTTTCAACATCAGTCAACTCCCGGTAAACATGCAGCAAAAGCTGTTCGGTAACAAACTCCATCACCACGGGCTGCTGACTAAAACCCGCTGCACCTGATTCAATCAAAGAGCGACGCTGCAACGAGGCCAAAGCCGCCAACAGCTCGCTGAGGCCGGCCAACCCCAAATCAACCTGTAGCTCAGCAGGCGTGACCGGCTCGCGGTTGATCGCCAGCCAGTTCATCACCTCCAGCTCCAGCTCCGAAAGCCGCCCAACTTGCCGCATCAACAGGTCGCGGATATTGTCGAATACTAGCGAGCCAAGGCTGGCATATTGCAGAAATTTGGCAATCTCGCCGCCAAAGAAATCCTCAACCCCAGAAGCCACCATTTTCAGCGCCAGCGGATTGCCCGCATAGTGCTGCACCAGCATTTGCCATTCGGACTCCGTGCCAGCTAGCGTTCCCTGCTGTTTGACCACAGCCTGCCCTGACAGAGCGCTCAATCCGGCAAGCTGAAGCGACCGCACCGGCGCCGACTTGCCTTCGCGGTGTGCCAATCCGGTTGGCTTCTCGCGGCTGGTGAGAATCAAACAGCTCTGGTGGGCGCTGTCACCAACCGCCCGCAAAATCTGACCGTAGCCTTCGTATCCCGGCTGGTATTGGCCGCTGCGTTCCCCTGCTTGCAGCACCGACTCAGCATTATCCAGGATCAGCAAGGCACGTCGGGTTCGCAGATAGTGAATCAAACGCAGAATGCAGCCGTCTATACTATTTGGTAGATCAATCTCCTGCTGGCCAGACAAAAACTGAATTAGGTTGACTAGCAAATCCAACACGGGCGGCGCATTGCGGAGGCTGCGCCAAATCACCAGCTCAAACTCGTCCTGCGTTCGTTCAGCTAACTTCATGGAGAACGCCGTTTTGCCCATGCCGCCCATCCCCAAAATCGCAATCAGTCGGCAGCGATCCTGCCTGATCCAGCCTTCTAGTGTCGTCAGCTCGCTCACCCGGTCGTAGAATACCGAAACGTCAGGCGCTTCTCCCCAGTCGTGCTGGCTGTCGGGTGGCAGGGCTGACGGCTGAACTAATGGCTGAACTGGGGCAGGCTGGGGTGCAGGTTGCGCCTGCTGCTCGGCAATTTGCTGTGGCTCCAGCGATAGCTTGCGGCAGATCTCTTCAAACACGGCCAGATCAACCGGCTTGCCCGTCAAAAAATTACTCAGCGTGGACAGCGCTATCCCCAGATCTTCGGCCAGCAGTCTCTGGGTGGAATAGCCGCGACGCACAGCCGCCTTAACCGTAGCAATCGACTCTGGCCGAACTCTCAGGGAACGAGGCATAGGTTTGGTGATGCAAGCTACCCGCATTTTAACTGAGATCTGGTTAGCAAGTCGGATATTAAATCGGATATCAAGTCAGTCATTCTCAGGCGCGAACTCAGTTAGCCGCCGGGTTAGATGGAATCAGCTTCAACTTCAAACCTGGTTTTCCAGCAGAGGTTGCACAGCTCCAAGTTCTCCTTTGTATCCCCAGTAGATTCCTACGGATTGGTGTTTAGTCATGCATCTGCCTTTCTTTAACGTTCGCAGTTTTGTAATTATCTCGGTCGCCACCCTCAGCGCTCTGTCGCTCAGCGGCTGCGGGCGAGAGGTTCAGCCTATCCGGTTCGTTAGTCCGATTCAGCTTGAGCATTATCAGCGTTAAATTCTGCATCTGCCATTTTTCAAGGTTCGCAGTTGGTTCAAACGTTCTTCTTAACTTAAACATAAAGAGGTGCCAAATGGGTAAAGGTTTTAGCAGCAACGACTTTCTTCTCGGCAGCGATGATTCCGTCAACGGATATCCTTACGCTGATGCGTTTGGCAATCCCGATGACATTATTGAACCTGACTGGCTAACGTCCTTCTTCTCTACTGATTTTGATCTGGAACCTGGTTTCGCAACGGCTATTGTGCTGGGCGATGGGTTTAATCCCAAGCTTCATCTCTATGATTCAACGGGGTTTACTTATTTCAAGATCAATAATCCGAATGTAGATGATGATGCGTTCGGTGGAACAGATTCTCAGTCTGTTTTCTATGCGTCTCCCGGTTCAACCTATGATGCAGTCGTGGAGTCAGTCGATTTCTTTCCAGCAGGTGACTCGCGCAACTTTTATTTTGAGGTACAGGTTGACGGTGCAGGCAATGATCAGTTTAGCGCTCAGGATTTGGGCGATCTCTCGACGACGACCTATGCATTTGCGGATGATTTCGTGGGCGTTAGCGATGCAGACGACTACTTTAGGTTTGATCTCAGCCAACCTGAAACCGTTGAGATTACTTTAGGCGGTCTGCAGTCCGACGTGGATCTTCAGCTCCTAGACGCATCTGGCAATTTCGTTGATGGTTCGTTCAACGCTGACACCAATGCTGAGTTGATTACTGCAACTCTCAGCCCTGGCACCTACTACGTCCAAGCTACAGCATATAATGCCTTCGACCAAGCACGGGCGATTGCCAGCAACGATGTAGCTTCCAACTACTTCCTTGATTTGTATACGCAGGGCAGCCCGCCGCCTGTCAACCAGGCTCCAACTGACATCTTGCTGTTGAATGGTTCCAAACCTGTCAATAGCATTGCAGAAAATCAGCCTGCGGGTACGGTGTTGGGCAATTTGGCGACCATTGATCCAGACGATCCAGACCAGACTGGCACCTATGTCTACAGCCTAGTTTCAGGAACTGACAGCAACGACAACAGCAAGTTTACGCTGAGCAGTACAGGTGTACTGAGCGCCAATCAGCAGTTTGACTATGAGGCAACGCAGAAATCCTACACGATTCTTGTACAAACTCAGGATGCTGGTGGCCTTTTCACAGAGAAGGCGTTCACAATCGGCGTGAGAGATGTCAACGACGAGAACGGAACAACTGTTATTGTGGAACCGCCACTGCCACCTGTTGTCCCGCCCACCAACCCCAACCCAACAGACAGCTCAATTATCGGCACTCGCAAAAACGATCGCTTGACTGGAACTTCTCAAGATGATCTGATTCGCGGACTCAAAGGCAACGACAAGCTGAACGGCAAAGCGGGTAATGATATCTTGGTGGGCGGTGCTGGCAACGATTTGCTCAAAGGCGGTGCAGGTGACGACGTTTTTCGAGGCGGTCAGGGCAACGATATCTGCGTCCTCAACGGCGGCTTTGACACAGTTCAGGGCTTCACCAGTGGCCAAGACAAGCTAAAGCTCATCGGCGGCGCGAGCTTTGGTAGCCTGACAATCACGCAGCAGGGTAGCGACACGTTGATTAGCGCGGGTGGCGATCCGCTGGCGCTGATTGTCGGCACCAATTCCAGCCAGATTACCGCCGCTAGCTTTGTCTAGGTTGGCGGGCATAACAGACAAGATACATCAGCAAAGGTCTTGAAGGTACGCAGCCTCTTGACCTTTGCTTTTATGGCGATTAGCGACGGCTCGAACAGCAGATGGAGGGCATCGAACGTAGATGCTAAGACTCTTCGACCTCTGACGTTGCGGCATCTGTGGGCAAAAGCTGCGCCAGCTTATCGCGTGACCAAGATTGCTGATAGGCCACCGCCAAAATTTCGGCAATCCGAATCACCCAAACCGTGCGGGCATAGGGATCTTCTTCGGGCGAGTCCTCGTCTTCAGACACATGCAGATAGAGGATTTCGATAAACTCCTCGTCGAGCGCAATGGGCACCCCACAAAACCTGTCCCCCTGCGTCACCAGCCGCAGCTCCAGCCCTTGCTGAAGGGCATCTTCGAGGCGTTGATAGAGTAAATTCGACTGAACGCGGAAGATAGGCTGCATCGAGTTCACCTCCGACTAAGTTTCAACTAAGCTTTCACCAAACACCATGAGCTGAAGCGGGAAGCCTGTATTGCAGATATAATACAGCCTTAATTCAATAATTTCCGGAATTATGCTGACTTGAGGCACAGACTTGAGGTACAGACTTGAGGTACAAACTTCAAGCGCAAGTCTGTCTTTGAGTCTGCCCAACTTCCAGACCCGCATCAACAGCTTGGCGATAGTTGCCGATGGCGTGATTGCGGTCAAAATTGCCACATTGCAGGCTATAGGCTAGCTCCTGGCCAACATGACGATAGAGATCTCCCCGGAAGTTCTCCAGCGGTAAATCGGTGACGATATCGGCCTGGTTGACAACTCGGTAGGTCTGGGGCACGAGCTGGTTGTAAGCCTGAGCAAAAGCCGGATTGCCCACGCGCGGACCAGCGTAGGTATAAACCTGCAGCTGATTTTTGAGCGCGGTTTCTTTAGCCAAAGTCGCAGCCGCCAAAATTGCGACGGCACTGCCCAGACTGTAGCCCGTCAAATAGCAGGGTAGCTCTGGGTCAAACTGCTCTGCCACCTGACGAATCTGACCGATTAGCGCCTGATAGATCAAGTAGAACCCGGCGTGAACCCGGCCCTCCGAGCCAAAGCCCAGCTGGAACGCCGTTGCGCCAGTCGCCATCTCCGACTCGGTTTGAGTACCGCGCAGGGCAATAATGCTGCATTGAGCTGAGGTGAGCGCATAGCCCCAGAAGACCTGAGAAAACGACAGCGCTAGCCCTTTTGAAAGCTGATCTGAACGCTTAGCGGCAACGGGCAGCGAGTGACTCGACAGGCCAAGTTCAGGCATCTGAAACGATCCAATTTGCCGATATTGCCCCACCTTGTCTCTGTAAGTCCGATAGTCATTCAGCAGCCGGATCGACCCATCGTAGTCTGGATTGTCCTTGCTATAGCGGTACTGTTCGCCCGCCAGATCGCAGCAGCGCACCAGCAGGTTGGAGATTTCGCGGCTGTACGGGGAAGTCGGAACAGCTGACTGAGCCGTCAAGCGGGTTCGACCCAGCTGAGCTGCTGTGGCGGCAGCGGTGGCTGCGGTAGCGGCGGTGACGGCAAGTCCGACTCTCAATAGCTGGCGACGGTTCAAGACTAAAAATCTATCCAAAATCTATCCAAAGACGTAGGGGGAGGTTTGCGTTTACAAATTGACAACGGTAAAATTGGATACAGAAATAATGCACTCTGGTCTAATGGCTCTAGCTTTTTACTTTCGCCTTTTTTGTCTCGGTTAGAACGCTGAATTGATCGTTTGCTTCTGAAGTGATTATTGTGACAACCATGCAGTTTTCTAGATCGTTTGCCAATTGCTTCAGCCGCTATAGCCAAGATACCGTACCAGCTGGCCAGTCAGCTGGCCAGTCAGCTGGCTGGATTGAAGCAGATTTGACTGAACCCAGACAGATTGGCTGTGACTCCATTCAGTCCTATCCCTCCTATGTCCGCCATAGCATGCCGATGCTGGAGCTGCGCTGTCGCAGCGAGTCCTGTCGCTCTGCCGTCCAGACCACCAAACTAGCCTCGCGCTTTGTGCTGCCCATCGTTTCGGCAACTGAGTACGAAAACGCACATCAACGCCATATCCAGCGGCGGCTTCAGCACCGAATTGCGGTGGCCACAGCGCGAGGCGACCAGTCTCTCGTCCAGCTACTACAACGTGAAATGCAGCGGGCTGGTTAATCTGCGCCCTGGCTCGCACCCTAAGCTCGCACCCCCAGCCCGCACCCCAGCTAGCGCCCAGCCCGCACTCTAGACCAGCACTCTAGAATAGAGCGAGACGATATTTTAGGACTCAGAGCAATTGCTATGGTGGATCAGCTATTGCGGGCAACCGCAGCAGAGGGCGGGATTCGGCTAGTTGGCACGATTACAACAGGCTTAACTGAGGAGGCGCGCCAGCGGCACCAGCTCTCCTATGTGGCGACAGCAGCACTGGGTCGGACGATGGCAGGCGGGCTGCTATTGGCCTCCAGCATGAAGCGGAACGATGCCCGCATCAACCTGCGCGTCAAAGGCGATGGGCCACTCGGCGGAGTGATGGTTGATGCAGGAGCAGACGGCACAGTGCGCGGCTATGTTGACCATCCAGAAATCGAACTGCCGCCCAACGCTAAAGGCAAGCTGGATGTGGGTGGAGCCGTTGGCAGCGGCTACCTCTACGCCGTGCGAGACATAGGCTATGGCTACCCCTATTCCAGTACGGTCGAGCTGGTGTCCGGCGAGATTGGCGACGATTTGACCCACTATTTGGTCAGCTCTGAACAGACTCCCTCGGCGCTGGTGCTGGGCGTGTTTGTCGGAGCGGCAGGCGTTTCGGCAGCGGGTGGACTGCTGGTGCAGGTGTTGCCGAAAGCGGCACGAGATGAAGCCCTAGTTGAAGCCCTAGAGTCGCGGGTGTCGGGACTGGGCGGGTTTACGCCCCTGCTGCAAGCAGGCAAGTCACTGCCGCAAATTTTTGCTGACTTGGTGGGCGACTGGGGGCTGCAAATATTCCCCGAAACGCAGCTGGTGCAGTTTCAGTGCGGCTGCTCGTTTGAGCGAGTCTTGGGGGCGCTGAAAATCCTGGGCGAACGCGAGCTGCGCGACATGATTGCAACCGACGAGGGAGCCGAGGCCACCTGCCATTTTTGTGGTCAGATCTATCAGGCGGGTAGCCCTGAGCTAGAAGAGCTAATCAGGCAGCTGAGGGCCGATCAAGCAGAGTCTGCCTCCTCTTGAATGGTATCGACGCGGTTTAGCTCGCTTCAGCAGCCTGTCTGGAAAGTTTGCTATGTTGGCGGATGAGCTGAGCGGTGGGTCGAATAATGCTATCGGGTCTTTGCCTAGCTCCAGAATTCTACAGATATGGCAGCCCAACTCAGCCCAAACTATCAGCAGCTCAGGCAGCAGCTCAGCTAGCAACTCAGGCTAGAAGGTCAGCCCTCCTTTATCTTCCTGCCCCTATGACTTTACCCCCGTCGCCTTCTGTCAGCCCAACGGCTCCCCCCTCCGGACGCTTCAATTTTCTGCCTGGAATTCGGACTCGAATCAATCTTTGGCGCGGCAAGAAGCAGTTCCAGGGCGCGAATTTGCGCGGCGCTAATCTCGGACGGGTTGATCTGATTGGCACGATGTTGCTTTGGGCGGTTTTTGCCTGGGCAGCACTGCTCTGGATGTGGCTGCCCGAAGCCCGATTTGTGGGCGTAATTCTGATCTGGGCAAATCTGCTCTGGACCATCCTAGTCTGGATCAACCTGCGCGAAGCCAACCTCCAGCCGGGACGCAGCAGCCTCAAGAAAATCTTGCTGCTGGGCATTTTATTGATTTGGGCCACAGTGCTTTGGTCGATTGTGGTGGCTGTTAAGTCAGATCGATCAATCTTGCTCTGGGCAAATCCCAACGTGGCGTTCATCCTCTGGGCGCTGCTGGGCAAAGTAGACCTCAGCAACAGCAATCTCAGCTACACCAACCTCAGCCGTGCCAATCTGAATCGCGTCGATCTGCGCGATGCCAACTTGAGCTACGCCAACCTGCAAAAAGCCAATCTGCGTGAGGCGATTCTGCGCGGTGCTAATCTCAGCTACGCTGACCTGCGCGGCGCTGAGCTAGGCGAGTCTGACCTGCAAGAAGCCGTGTTGCTGGGCGCAAATCTTAGCGGCACAGACCTGAGTGATGCCAACCTGAGCGGCGTTGACTTACGTGAGGCGAATCTACATCGCAGCAATCTCAGCGCCGCCAACCTCAGCTGGGCCAGACTCAACCGCGCCAACCTGAGCTGGGCAAACCTGAGTTGGGCGAATCTGAGCCGCGCCAGACTCGTCCATGCCAATCTCAACGATGCCGACCTGAGCGGTGGGGACTTTCGAGAGGCGCTGCTCTATGGCGCGGCAGTGAATCAGGTTGATCTAAATGCCGTACTGGTCAAGGGCGCTAAGTTTGGTCAAAATGCTGGTCTCCAGGATAGCGAATGCATCAAGCTGAAGGCCAGAGGCGCAATCCTCAACAGCCAAATTGATATCACGGCAGATCAAAAGCTGCAAGAGTATTAGGCTGATAGGAACGACTGGAGGTCGATAGGAACTAGCTGGTCTTGCCAGAAGGCGCGGCCACATTCACCAGATCTGGCTGCTCTTGGGGGGCGGATCGCCGAATCGTTTGGTCTGCATCTGGCCGATTGCGACGAGCCGTCAGGTCTAAATCAACCGGTTGGCCGGCCTGAATTTACTCATGCAGCGCTTGAATAATCTGCACGTCGATTAAAAATTAGGCTGGATTAAAATGCCTAGAACGGGCTGTAAATCAGCGAAAAGTAAATACCGTTTTCCTGCAAGCTGCGCTTTTCGCCCGCCAGCGGCACCAGCGGAATGCCCCAGTCTAGCCGCGCCGAGAGATCTGGCTGCTGCCAGAGTAGCCCCAGCCCAACTCCAACTAGCGTACCGGGATCCAGCGGCTCTGAATTGTGCCAAGTGGTTCCCACATCTAGAAATGGGACAATTTGCAGCAGCCCGCCCACTTCTGGAACGCGCAGCAGTGGCATCCGCGCCTCGGTGGAAAACAGCGCGCCGTCGTTACTCAGCAGCGCATCCTGACGGTAGCCCCGCACGCTCTGCGCCCCGCCCAGCCCAAACTGCTCCAGCGACACCAGTTCACCATCGCTGAGCTGCATATCTCCGCGCAGCAGCAGCAGCAAATCGGGCGCAAGCTGCCGCACCCACTGCCCCTGCCCGCGCCAAGCCAGAAATCGGCTGTCGGGCAGATCCTCGTTTACTGTCGCGTCTAGCCAGTCCAGACCTAGACTCAGCTGGGAGCGCAGCGCCAGCACATGCTGACTGCTGCGGTCTGTCCAGTCTTGCGTTAAGCGCAGTGCCGAAACCCTGGTTCGTCCCGACGCATCAGCCTCCAGCGCCAGCGGAAAGCCTTCCCCCCCCACCAAAGTCTGGCTCTCCTGGCGCGAAGCCGTCAGCCCCAATGCCAGCTCTTGCGTCGGCGACTGAATCATAGGCTGGCGGTAGCTCAGCTCGTAGTAGCGCGAGGGCACAGCAATATCGGCCTGGTCAAACGGCGGCTGGATGACGCGGCTGTTGGCTCGCCCCAGCGCCAGACGCAGCCTACCGTTGCGCGGATTCAGCGGAATTTCATAGCTGCCGTTGACTTCGTTGCTGCCGTTGGTGTTGAGATATTCGACACTGAGGGCATCACCGAGTCCCGTCAAGTTGGCCTGCTCAAACTGGATCTGCCGTCGGAAGCTGCCGACGCTAGGCGAACGTCCGTTGTTGAGTCCCAGCGTCACGTTGAAGCTGTCGGCTTCTTGCACCGTCACCTGCAAAACGCTGCTGCCCGGTCTGGTACCGCTCTGCAAATCTGCCGAAATGCTCTGGATCAGCGGGTCGAGCTGGAGAAGCTGTAGTCCTTCTAGCAGCCGAGTTTGATTCAGCGGCGCGGTGGCTGAGAGCGCTAGACGCCGCCGCAGATAGCTGGAACTGAGGTGGCGCGTTCCCAGGATCTCGATTGACTCCAGACTGCCTTCAATCACCTGAATCACGACGCGGCCATTCTCGATAGTTTGCGGCGGCACAAATGCGCCGGAGGTAATGTAGCCCTGGCTGACGTAAAGCTGGGTAATGGCTGAGCGAGCTTGCAGCAGTTCGACAAAGCTGATTGAGCGGTTGACGTAGGGCTGGGTGACTGCGGCGAGTTCAGCGGCGCTAAACACCGTGCTGCCCACTACCTCAATTTGCTCCACAAACACCGCTGCTGGAACCTCACCAGCAGGCGCTGTCGGCAGGGCAGGCGGAGGCAGCAGATCTGCTGGAGCAGGCAATGGGAGCTGATCGGGTAGATCAGGCAGGGGGATAGGCGGTACGATGCGGGTTGATCCGGGGGGATTGCGTTGGGCTACTAGGGCTGGGCTAACTCGCGGCGGATCGGCGGCAGCCAACTGCGGCCAGCCCACTGTTGCCCAGCCCACTGTTGCCCAACTCACTGTTGCCCAGTTTGCCCAGCCCACTGTTGCCCCCAGCGCTAAACCGCGTAGATGCCGCATGTCCTGTCCCCGCTTGATTAAAAATACTTTAGTTGAACGATAAGATTTTGAGGGATTCTCAGTCGATCTAGGAAACCGGGGCAATCAAGGGCAGAAGAGTTAGCGACTACGGATCTGCATCGCGCTCAGCAAAGGCGGCTTTGGCAGTGAGCATTCCGTTCAGCGCTGCCGGAAATCCAGCATAGACGGCCATTTGCAAAATCACCTCGACCACCTGCTCGCGGGTGCAGCCTAAATTCAATGCCCCGTGGATATGCGCCTTGAGCTGCGGCTGGGCATGGCCAAGCGTGGTGAGCGAGGCAATTGTAATCAGCGAGCGCGACTGAGGATCCAGCCCCGGACGCGAATAGATATCGCCAAACGGAAACTCGACTACAAAGCGGCTCAAATCTGGGGCAATTTCTTGCAGTGATTCGATCAGCTGCTCGGCGGCGGGCTGGTTCAGCCTGGCCAAAATCTGCCAGCCCTGCCGATAGCGCTCGCTGGAATCTGGGAGATTATCAGGCTGCTGATCAGACTGCGTCATCAGCAATCACGTTAGCGATTTGACAAACAGGCTCAGCCGCTCCATGCCGCGCTGAATCGTTTCAACGCTGGTGGCGTAAGAGAGGCGAATACAGTCATCTGCGCCAAATGCTACGCCCGGAACCATGGCGACGTGATGCGTATCCAGCAGTTTGCTGCAAAAGTCGAGCGAGCTAATTCCCAGCTTGCTGATGTCGGGCAGCACGTAGAACGCCCCCTGCGGCGTGGGACAGGTGAATCCCGGCAGCGCGTTGACATATTCTAAAATCACCTGACGGCGCTCGGTAAAAGCAGCCAGCATCGGCTGAAGACAGTCCTGCGAGTCGCGGTAGGCTGCAACTGCACCATATTGGGCAAAGGTGCAGACGTTTGAGGTGCTATGTCCCTGCACGGTGGTGGCGGCTTTAATCAGCGGTATTGCCCCTGCCAAGAAGCCAATTCGCCAGCCCGTCATGGCGTAGGTTTTGGCGAAGCCGCTGCTGACGATTGTGCGCTCAAAGGCTTCAGGGCTGACTGCACCCATGCTGAGGTGAGTCGCGCCGTCATATAGCCATTTTTCGTAGATTTCGTCAGCCACCACCAGCAGATCGCGCTCGACGACTACCTGCGCCAAAGCTCGCACCTCGTCGGGGCTGTAGACCATGCCGGTCGGGTTAGAGGGCGAGTTGAACACAAACAGCTTGGTCTGGGACGTGATGGCCTGCGAAAGCTGCTCTGGCGTAATTTTGTAGTTGGACTCTAGCGTGGTGGGCACAATCACCGGCTTGCCGCCCGCTAGCTTCACCATTTCCGGATAGCTGACCCAGTAAGGCGCGGGAATAATGACCTCGTCGCCTGGTTCAATCAGCGCCATCATCAGGTTGTAGAGCGAATGCTTGCCGCCATTGGTGACCAGCACGTTCTCGGCTCCGTAGCAAAGCTCGTTGTCGCGCTGCAGCTTTTGGGCAATCGCTTCGCGTAGCTCTGGCTCACCCGCCACCGGGCCATAGCGCGTTTTGCCCTGGTCAAGCGCTGCCTTGGCCGCCGCACGGATGTGATCTGGCGTATCAAAATCGGGTTCGCCAACGCTGAAGCTAATCACGTCTAGCCCGTCTCGCTGCATGGCTTTGGCTTTTGCATCGATAGCCAAAGTCATAGAGGACGAGACTTGCGAAATCCGAGCTGCCAATTTCATGCGAGTTACCAGAAGATCTGCGTCAGAGGCTTGCTCAACTAAGTTACCGCATTGACATCAGCCCTGAGCCTGAATGTCAGATAATCCTCACATTTGATCGGCAGGCACAGTCAGCAGGCACAGCGGGTTAAGCTGGGCGAAAGCCCGACTGATCCAGTTGATCCAGGTTGAGTCATGCAGCTAGAGCAAATTTTTGTGGCGTTGGCCGATTCAATATCTGGTCAGCTCCTGCCGTTTTATCAAGGGCTATTCGAGCAAGCGCCGAGCATTCAGCAGTCGGGCTATGCGGAGTTTGAGCTGCCGGGACTCAGGCTGGGCATTTTCCGCCCGCAGGCCAAGCATCAGGCTGAGTTTACAGGGGGAGCAGGCAGCATCAGCCTTTGCCTGGAGGTAGCCTCGCTAGAGGCAGCAATTGATCGTTTGAATCGCTTAGGATATCCACCCCCCGGCGCAGTGATCACCGCTTCGCATGGCCGCGAGATTTACGCCTATGATCCAGCAGGCAATCGGCTGATTTTACACGAGTCTAAAAGCCTGTAAACTAAAGGCGTAATGATTCAGGTCAGGCTCGCTATGGTTCAGTCAGGTTTTTCGCTGATGATGGCAGTTGTCCTGACGCTCTGCTGCTGGTGGGGCGCTGCTCCGGCCTCAGCTCAGCCTGTGACGTTGAATATGCCTACTACTCTATTGACAGGGGAAATCGCCATGGGAAGTAAATCGCTGTTTTCGTTTTCAGGCAAGCGTCCCGAAAATCTGGGTGTCAAAAACAGCAAGCTAGCAGTCTGCCCCAACACGCCCAACTGCGTCAGCAGCCAGATGCCGGATAGCGACGCTGAGCACAAAATTAACCCGCTTGCCTACAACTCTGCGCCTGCTGAAGCGCTGGCCAAGCTCAAATCGATAATTACAAGCATGGAGCGCAGCGAAATTATCAGCGAAACGGGTGACTATATCTACGCTGAGTTTGCAAGCGCGCTGATGGGCTATGTCGATGATGTCGAGTTCTACGTTGACCCCAGCCAGCCTAATCAGATCCAGGTGCGCTCAGCTTCGCGGCTTGGGCAGTCTGATTTAGGCGTAAATCGCAAGCGGATTGAAGAGATTCGCAGCAAGCTGAGCAGCATGGATGCCTAAGCGCTAGATGAACAGAGCAGGAGTGTTTTTTTAGCTGCTTTATATAATCACAAAATATGCCGCTGGAACTCTTACGTTATCGATAGTTGAACGCTATATCCAGTCTTTCAAACCCTCTGCCATCTCGACTCAGTTATCTCACTCAGCAGACCAGTTCAGCAGGCTTGGCGACGATTTGCATTTTCTCAAGCGTTAAATAGGTTGCTGCCAGCGATGCGGATGCAGACCGCTCTCAGCCATTTTTTGTCAAAACCTTGTCAAAAATTCTCTAGATTTGCTATCTTAGGCAAGCGCTTAAATAACCTGCCGGGATAGCTCAGTTGGTAGAGCAGAGGACTGAAAATCCTCGTGTCACCAGTTCAAGTCTGGTTCCTGGCATTCAAGTAAATCAAGTGAAAAGCCCTAGGATCAATGGTTCTGGGGCTTTTCTTTTAGCACTCTTCTGTACATTTGTTCTAATTTTTGGTGGAAATTAGGGGGGTTTGAGGCAAGAATTGGTGTAAAGATGGTGTAAATGGTGTAGGTGGTGTAAAGTACAGATATACCAGTAGCTAAGGGGGCGTGATGTACTCCAAAACTCCTACAGGCAAGGCTTCTAAAGGATCTGTGTCGATCCTAAATTCCAATGGACGGCTCCAACTACGCTTTAACTTTGGCGGGAAACGCCACTACCTCTCTACAGGACTTCCTGACTCAGTGGCGAATCGAAAGCTTGCAGAGCTTAAGGCTTCTGAGATTGAGAAAGACATTCTATTTGAGCGGTTTGACCCAACGCTTGAGAAATACAAGCCGAGGTCATCGCTTAGCACCGTTACACCAATTACACCAATTCAGAAAGCTAAGCCACAGCTTGATGAACTATGGGAGAAGTACAGTGAGTTTAAAAAGCCTCAAGTTAGCCCTAGCACCTACGTCAAAGATTTTGCCAAGCATCGAAGCCACATCAGCAAGTTGCCAAGCAAGTCCTTAGAGGACGCATCGCTTATCCGTGATCATCTACTGGCAAATCTCACCCCTGATGCTGCTAAACGCTGCCTAACGCAGCTAAAAGCCTGCTGCACCTGGGCAACCGAAGAAGGGTTAATCGATACTAATCCCTTCATCTTGATGAAAATCAAGGCTCCAAAAGGTCTCGGCGAACAAGATGATGTGAATCCCTTCACAAAAGAAGAGCGGGATCAAATTATTGCTGCCTTTGGGGCTGATCAGCACTACGCCCATTACACCAACTACGTCCGCTTCCTGTTTTATACAGGTTGTAGACCCTCTGAGGCGATCGCTCTTAAGTGGAAGGGCATCGAAAGCAACGTGATTAAATTTAGAGAATCTGTAGTTGTTTCAGAAGACGGATTAGTCTTAAAAGAAGGCTTAAAAACTCAAAGAAAACGAGATTTTCCAATTAGCCAAGCGGTTCAGGAGATTTTAGATGATGCAAAGCCTGAAACTCTAGATCCAGAAGCCCTGATTTTTAGAAGCCCAAGAGATAAATTTATCGATCACCACAACTTCTCTAACCGAGCCTGGAAATCCATACTACAAAAGTGTAATATTGTTTATCGCAAAAGCTACCAAACAAGGCATACCTTTATTAGTCTCTGTGTTGAAGCAAATATCAACAGTACAGCGATTGGCAGATGGACTGGCACAAGCGTCAAAATGATTGACAATCACTACGGAGCAACTAATTTCACTAATCTCAGACCTCCTGATCTGTCGTAGCGGCGGGTTGCAGGCAAATAGTCAAAGGTAGGGTATTATTTATTTGCTAAATTTTATACAAGCTGTACACTTGTAAGGTTAGCACCTGTTAAGTCAGCTTCTGAATGGAAAGCTCCACGAAGATCAGCGTTTGTGAGATTGGCTTTACTTAGGTCTGCACCTTTTAAGTTAGTATTTGATAAATTAGCACCTGTAAGATTAGCACTTCTTAGATCAGCATCACTCAAGTCAGCACCGCTTAGATCGGCTCCAGAAAGATTAGCTTTAATTAGTTCAGCTTTTTGGAGATTAGCACCGCTAAGATTGGCTCCCACTAAATCTGCCTTGATTAAATCGGTATTTTGAAGATTTGCACCTGATAAATCAGCTTCCATTAGGCTGCCTCGATTAAGATCAATGCCTTGAAGATCTGCACCACTTAATTTTAAGCCTCCAGTTGTAATAATAGATCCCTCTGATGAATCAATTGGGGTGTTAGAAGTTTCTTGTGTCAGCATAATTAAGATATACGTAATTAAAATTTTATACTTATATTTTCAATTCTATTAAGTCTATGAAGGTGGTTTAAAATTAAAACAATCAAAACAAAGACAGCTTTCCAACTAAAGATTCCTCTAGATAGAGCCAACATAAAAATAAGTATGATTATATTTTTTCAGTACTAATTTTTTAGCTAGTTTCTCTCAAGCGTTTTAATTCCTTGTCGCTGTAACCTTCTTCTTTTAGGGTATCTAATATCATGCTTTTAACTTGTGAATATTCCGCTACTGCTTCTTTAAACAAACCTGTAAAAGAAGCTTTATTTTCTTCACGTTGAAGTTCAAGCCCTGGATAGCTACTTGAAAAGTGACTTAAAGCCGCCTCACATTGGACACTGGAGTAACGAGTTAGGATGCCCTCATTTTGAGCAAGATATACTTGTATACCCAGTTTGATATTGTAATCCTGTACCAATTCAGCTTCGGCTTGCTGAAGATATTGAACTACCGTTGCTCTCTTTTGCCCTGGTATTCCACCTAAGCTCTCTCCATCTAGATTGCTATTGGGAGCAAGATCAGGTCTATTTTTATTTGTATCTAATTCAATCATAAACTCTTCTAAGTTAGTTTTTAGAAATGATTATTAGGAATTAGACATAAGATGTGATTTTTAATATAAAAAATCTCAAAAATAAATCATAAAAAGCTAAGAGTTACATCCACACTACCTATCCCCTTGAGGAAACTCATGCCAGAGACTTGTTGTTTGCCTAAGACTTGTAAAATTCCCATTCCCCAAGATCAGATGGTCTAACAAAGGAATACTCAAGAATTGTGCACCTTGCAAAAGCTGACGTGTAAGCTCTAAGTCTTCTTGACTGGGTTCT
>JAESFP010000207.1_pt1 | contig 16018 bp, 17 predicted proteins | sample 9266181 | NCBI WGS metagenome assembly JAESFP01 (sample SAMN14502547, study PRJNA617102) | algae metagenome | isolation source: Pegethrix bostrychoides GSE-TBD4-15B and co-occurring heterotrophs from... | place: USA: Grand Staircase-escalante National Monument, Utah | collected 2006-08-15
TGTTAATATGAATTTCAGCGGAGAATAATCGATAGCACCCCTGTAACCCACACCACGCAACCATCTCAGCCTTAACGTGCGTTTCCGTCCGATTTCTACCTATAGGCCTCATGGAAGCAACCCGCCGCCTGCAACTGTTGTGCTACTGCCGCTGAGTTCTGGGTGCTGGATATCTCTAAGCGGAACTCGCCCTTTACCGTAGAACGGCGGATAACGAAGCTGCCGCCGAGCGAGATGCTTTGCTTGCCTTGGACTGTCAAACTGTAAATTTCCGCAGCTGACAGATTGACCTGGCTAAGCTTCAGCGACGCGGCAATGGCATTGATCTGATTTGCCTCAGCTGCTCGACCTAGATACTGCTCTCCGGCCTCTGTTGTCAAGCGATATACTTTCCAATCCAGACTGTCGAGTAGATTCCAGATCGGCAGCAACAGTCCGCAGATCAAGAAAAACCGATGAGTGATAAACTCAGGCAGCTCGCTGACCTCGGCTTCCCACAGGGGCAACCATTCTTCGGGCGTGGCCTTGCGCCATCCACTGCAATAGCTGTCGCTAACTGTTACCTTCTTAGACGATGCTGGGTGTCTGAACTCTACCCGTTGAACAAATCCTCCTTTTTCATTTACCAACGATGTTGTGTCTGCAACAACCGCAGCCCGGTTTTCTGTTGGATGGATATAGAGATCTCCCCATGACTGCGCCTTCTGGGCAGACAGAATTCGATTGCGATCCGTCCGCTCAATCTCAACGCACTGCGTTAGACTGCCGGTTGCATGTTCATAGACCGTTTGAGTGCTCAACGTTTTCAGCTGATGTGCGCGAATCACCTCAATGCCCACTTCGTAAGAACCGCTTGCTATCGCGGACTCAATGTTGGCATCGAGCAATTGCTCAAATTCCTCAAATAGCTGGTTCTGCATCAAGATCGGCAGCGCTAGCATCCGGTTCAGAAACTGCGGGATTTTAGGCAACGTATCCTTCATGCGTCCCTCGTCGGTCATCAAGTTCAGGCCCGTCGCCTGCTCGAACTCGCCCAGTGTGCAGCACTTGACGCTACCATTGCCGAGGCGCATAAAGAGCAGTTTCAGTGCGGCTTCAGCATAGATGGACTCCAGATTATCCCGTTCATGAAACAGGTTCTGGCCGCCCGTCTGCCGCTCGCCTCTAGTCAGTGCGCCGAGCGATGCTAATCTTCTCGCAATTGTTGCCAGAAACCTCCTTTCACCTTTGACGTTGGTTGACACCAAACTGAAGACAGGAGCACTCCGTTGATTTGTCCGGTGGGTGCGGCCTAGACCTTGAATCGCCGTGTCGGCCCGCCAGCCTGCTTCAAGCAGATAGGACTTGCGCCGTTGCTGGTTGTTACAGTCCAGGCTGGCGTGGTAGCTACGCCCGGTGCCGCCAGCGTTGCTAAACACCAGAATGCGCTTGTTGCCGTCCATGAATGCTTGCGTCTCACTCAGGTTTGACCCTGCTGTTCGCTTGGCAACATGGGTGCGACCTTCCGTGTCACGCAATAGCCGAATGGAACGACCCGTCACCTCAGCCACCGCCTCAGCGCCAAAGTGCATCAGCAAATGATCTAAGGCACTGGGCAATGGCGGCAGGCTGCCCATCTGGGCAATCAGCTCGTCGCGTTGGGCGACCGCTTCTTTGCAAAGAACAGGATTATTGTCTGCGTCCAGCACTAAAACAGAATAGGTTTTGCCCTCCGCGTCCACGCACTTTTCATACAACTGCACCGGGAAGGCATTCACCAGATAGTGCATTACCAGTTCACGGGGCGTGATATCTACGTTTAGATCATTCCACTCCTCCACATCAACCGTCGCTAATTTCCGCTTCAGCATCTCCTCGCTGGTCGATACCAACTGAATCACCACTGAAAAGTCATTTGCCAAATCGCGTTCAATCGCCCGGATTAGCTCTGGGCATTTCATCGAGGTCAGCAGATGATTAAAGAACCGCTGCTTGCAGGACTCAAACAGCGATTTGATGGCGGCTTTAGCACCACTGTTGAGGCACTTGCCCGTTTCGCCGGTAATGTTGGTCAAGCCCAACGCCCGGTCGATATTGGCATGAATGATCATGAACGCTCTGGCATAAGCGTCATAAATCTCCACTTGCTCAGGGGTCAGCTCAACGTTGAGCGACTCATACTCAACGCCGTCAAAACTGAGACAGCGGGAAACATAAAGACCAAGCGCCTTGAGATCTCGCGTCACAATTTCCATTGCCGCCACGCCGCCCTTGTTGATGGCGTTGACAAATTCAGCCTGCGAGGTGAACGGAAAGTCGCCTGTCCCCCAAAGGCCGAGGCGCGAGGCATAGGCCAGGTTGTTCACCTTAGTTGCGCCGGTGGCTGAGGCATAGAGAATCCGCGCTTTGGGCACTGCCCGCTGTAGCCTGACACCCGTAACCCCCTGGAGTGACGTTTTACCGCCGCCAAAGCCACCTTCGCTGTCGGGGCTGGCGTTACCCATGCTGTGAGCCTCATCAAAGGCAATTACGCCCTCAAAGTCTGGCCCAAGCCAGTCCACAACCTGCTGGAGCCGCGAGGCTTTATCAGCTTTTCCGGCTGAGCGCAGTGTGGCGTAGGTTGTAAACAGGATGCCAGCGTCTGCTGTAATTGGCTGACCCTGCTTGAATTTAGAGAGTGCAATTACGTCGAATTCGCTGCCGCCCAGCGCTGTCCAGTCGCGACGAGCATCTTCAACCAGCTTGTCTGAAATCGAAATCCAGACAGCTTTCTGCTGGGTTGCACCAGGACGACAGAAGTTGTCCATGATGATGCCCGCCACTTGGCGACCTTTGCCAGCACCCGTCCCGTCGCCCAGATACCAGCCATGGCGGAACTGGACGGCTCCTGGGGTAGCAGAACTAGACAGATCGACCTTGTGCCAATCGTCAGAGACCAGGTGGTGTCCGCGCAGCATTCGGCTATGCGCCTCGCCAGCGTAGACCACCGACTCCAGTTGCTCAGCAGACAGGATTCCCTGCTCAATGATGAACTGAGGCAGGTAGGGCACATGCTTAGGCACAGGTGGCAGCACAGCAGCCAAAGCCGCCGATTCGCAGAGCGTTGTCGGGTGAGATCTGGCCCCGGTGATCTGAATGCGCTGAGGCTGGTAAACCTCATAAAGCGATTCTCCGGGCTGTCGGGTCGTCGCTGTGACAGACTGATAGGCAACCGGCACAGCGTTCAGCTTTGAGAGCCGCAGCGCGAGCGAATCGGCTGGGGCCGTTGGCGGAGCCTTGGCAGCCTTGAGCGTCTTTGCGGCCTTAGCAGTTTGCCGAGGGGCGGCAACTGCGGGCGGCACCGGCTGGCTCAGGATGAGCGAGTTGGGCTTGACAGGCTCAATCACGCATCTTGCCGGGAGTTTGAGGATTTGGGCATAGTCCTCAGCGCGAAAGACCTGCACCTCCTGTCCTGATGTCAGGCGCAAGGGCTTTGTCATTTCCATCTCGCCCAACAGCGGCTTGATGTTGTCCTGGGGCGCTTTGTCAATCACGCTGAGGCGGGTATCGACTGTGGTGCCATGCTTACGGTACGCGCCCCCAGTGATTTTCATGCTGAGGCGTAAAGCCACATCAGGGCTATGCTTAAAGCAAAAGTCCCAGACAGGATGCCCTGACATGAACCAGTTGGCCGAGATCAAGACCAGCCGCCCGCCTGGGGCTAGTCGGGTGAAGGCAGAGCGAACGTGGTGGCCGGTAGCATAAAGGTGACGGCCTTCTAGCATTGGCGAAGAGGAAAACGGCGGATTCATCAGCACCACAGTCGGGCGTAGATTATCCGGTAGCTGGTCGTGCAGATGCTCTGCGTTGAAGCCAAAAATTTCGGCTTCATTGAACAATGCAGACAGGATAGAGCGACGGCGCTCGTCGAGTTCGTTGAGCAAGACATCTGCGCCCAGCATCTGGGCAAAGGCAGCCAAAATGCCCGTGCCAGCAGAGGGTTCTAGGACAGTATCGCCAGCCCTGATGCCGCAGCAGAGTGCGGCCAGATGGCCCAGAACGGGTGGCGTTGAGAACTGCTGGAGATCGATACTCTCCAGTGTGCGGGTCGTTTGGGTTAGCGCTAAGCTTTGCCAGCCTGCAATCTGGCGGATCTGGCTATTCGGGATGCCGCTAGCCTTGGATTGCAGCAGCAGCACGATTGCTGCCTCCTGAGCCTCGTAAGCATCCTTCCAGTTCCAGCAGCCTTCAGCATCGCTGCCGCCAAAAGCCGTCCGCATATAGCTTTTGATTTGGGCGTGGGTGATCGCTCGGCCAGCCTTCAGCGACTGGGAAATTTTGGTCGCTGCATCAATGATTGACGCTCCATAGGTGGAGCAAGATTCATTCATCTCAAGTTGAAGTGCTTGCATGGTTCTCCATTGCGAAAAGCGCCCCATCAATGGATGGAGCGCAAGTGATGTTGAGGTTGAAAAAAGCTAACCCCTCACGGCGATAGCCGCTATACCGTTGTTGTTGCTAGGCTGAATCTACAGATAGTCACTGATCCAACCTTCTACCTGTTCTCTATCAACTTCCTGCCAGGTTACTCTAGTTATCCGATTGCGATAGGAATGGATAAATGCTTGTTCTATTTCTACTGTTCCACGTAATTCGCTGTAAACAGGCAGATGATTTACCCAAGACGTAATGCTTGGGTCTAGAGTGAATTCAGCTAGCACTTTTTCAATCAGCGGCTCAATGCAATCCTTGACCGGGTTGAGCGGATCTAAGCTGCTAAAAACTACAACTGTTTGCTCTGGATGTGGCTGGTAAATTCTTAGACGGCACTGGCTTGGATGAATACTATAAACACCGCCAAATCCGTCCCAGCGGTAGTTTCGATCCACAAGTCGATTAGACATGAGCTTTTGAAGGATAATGCTTGACTTGAATGTGTGAACAGATAGAAATGCCCCTAGTCTGCTTTGATTTCAGCAGCGGGGTAGGGGCATGTTGGACTTTGGGAGATGCTTAACTAATAGCGGGCAATCTGATTGTGTTTGCTCAAAACTTCGGAGCTGCTTGATCTGTCTGCCAAATACGCCGGGGCATCTGTAGGTAGACCCCTCTGCCTCGGCCTGAGATGTCGTGATGGAAAAACCAAACAGCTTGCTCGCGTCTCTCTGGAAGTAGCTTGAAGTCAGCCATTGGGACAGCTTGATCAAGCGAGCCTGAAAACTCGCAGCTTCCGTTAGCTCTTAGGTATAGCGATCCGCATTTCGATATCTGCGCTGTTTCATCAACCCAGACGTGCGAAATCACTCTTACCTCATTGCCTGCAAACTTTACCCAATCACCGCAAACTGGAACGCTTAGCTGCTCATATGCCGCCAGTCGGTTCTGGTAAATGGATCTATCTCTGCCACATCTATTCGGCTATGCGGCAACCGTTCTCGCAACTTGCGAGCAATCCGACCAGAGCCAGCGCTTGGCTCCAGCAAATCCAGTACAATTGGCTCATCGCAATCTTCCTCAATTGGCAGATCCACCATGCCAAACAGATCGTCAATCGTCTCATCTGGGGTTTCAAACAGGTCAAACGGATTGGCGTGGGGCACATAGCCCGCCTCAACAACTTGGGCAAGCAGAGGGGTTGGATCGTAGGAAAACAAATGTACAGGTCTTTTCCAGCAACCTTTCAGGGTCAGAATGATTTGCTTGAAAGTTTTGTACTCTTGTTCTGCCATTTGCGGCACTTTCAAGCTAAACCCATCCCGGTGTTTTCGCACTGGGCAGTTTTGCAGTATTTCGAGCACTGTGTCAGGAACGGCAGTTCTAGAAAAGGTCAGTCTATACGAATCCAATTCAGCCTGGACGGGCTGAAGCAGGCCGGTTTGTTTCAAGAGATTCCTCCTCAAATAGCAAAAGCCCCGCAAGTTTGGCGGGGCAAAATAGGGTTTGGCTAAACTGCTGTTGTTAGTTCAGTGCTTGAAACTGCGTTTGGCTCTCGACATCTAAGCGATCAGACTCAGCTTCGATTTGTCTGCCGAGCGCTTCGGCAATTTGCGTTAGGTTAGTCCTTAGCCCGCACTTTCGTATCTGCCAACCGCTGTAGGACTCTTGAGCTAGGTAGTAGCCCTTGCCCATCGAGTAGTTTTCGCGATGTTCAATAGCAGCTTCGCTGCCGCGAATCTCATAGCCAAACGGGAAGTTTGGCGCAAAAGACTTAATCTCTCCTGTGGCTAGCTTCTGCTGATTCTGGGCATCTTCAGCTGCGAAGCGTTCAGCTTCAGCTTGAGCAGCGGCAAGGGTGTCAAATCGGTTTGGCCCCTTTGGCTGTGCCCACTCCTGAGCGTAGCGGTATGACTCGCTGGGATCTGGCAGCACCATGACCTTAAACACACCTCTACCCCTTCCCAGATGAGCAGTTTCAGGCCAAGTCTCAGCAACTTTTCGCATCTCAGCAAACAGTTTCCTGCCGTGCTTTGACCAGGCGAGAAACCGGGTCTGAAGGCAAGTGCTGCCAAAGTAGTCAGTTTGGCTATCTGAGACATCTTGCATCAGTTGGGCAATGATTGCAAAATCACCGCACCTGGATTGATTGGTCTTAATCCAATCTAGGCCGAGAGCCTGCCAGCGTTTAGCATTCGCTGCTGCTGTTTCTTTAGCAAGTTGTTGAGCAGTTTGATGCTGCTTCTTGGCTGTGACATAGATTTGCCGTAGCAATTTTACCTCGTCACTATCATGCCAGCCGGGACTTTCGGCTGAGTTTTGAGCGATCTCTTCACAGATTTGCAGGATTCGTTCTGGTGCAGCAAAGCAAGGCAGAAACTTGAATTCAGGCACAAACAGATCTTGTTTCCAGACTTCGTTAAATGATTCGTAGTTAACTTGCCAGAAGCATTCCGCCCATGCTTGACGGTCTTCCCTTTTGATTAGCTCATGTTGTGCTGCCAAGGTGATAGCACAATTAATTGCTTCTTCTGCAAGAATATGGGTCACTGTATTTACCCTGTGTGAATGTGTTTTACTGCAATGTTGTAAGATTTGCGTTGGTAGACAGTAGTTAGGTCAATCGCCTGTTGGCACTGCTGCTGATTAAACTGGGCGAAATGGGTTTCTGATTCTGGCAAGTTCATTGCCTGAGCCAGCCAGCAGTAGGCTTGTCTGCGAGACATGCTGCCGGACTGCCACAGTTGGTCAAACTTTTTGTGCGCCTTCTCTCGCCAGCGCCGGAGCTGCGGATCTCCAAGCGAACCCATTGGCTTGATACTGCCAGGGTGACAGTTAACTCTGGCATCGCAGTCGGGAAATCGACTGCAAATGTAAGTGAGTCCTGCGCGATCTGACTTGAGTGAACTGCTGGAGACAAGCCAAACATCGCTGCCGCAGTATGGACAGACTGGCTGAGGCATGGCTTCATCTCCAGACTGTGACATAGTGGTGTAGCAGATATAGGCAGGTGCGGGAGATGCTGCTCCCTGGTTGTCGTTTGGAGTGTAGGCGAAACTTGAAGCCTCCAATCAGATAGAGAGCCAAAGATATGCGCCAAGCATGGAGCGTCAGACCCAGAGTTGTTTCGCTCAGCCTATCTGCCTCGAATTTCAGTTTGCTCATCGGTTCAGCCTCATAATGTTTGATAGTGATAGCCAGGTCGAGCAGTCGTGATGCCGCTCGACCTGTAAGCTAGGAAACGAGATTCAATTTTGGCTCTACAGTAGGCTGAAGCTGCCGCAGATGACTTAGGCAGTCGTTTAACTCGGCATGATCAAGCCGCTGCCGAGATTCTCTGCCATACCGCTGTTTAAGGAACGCCTTACCCGCTTCGGTTGTCCACCCCAAGCGCTCTAGCTCGACTCCAATATCAGCAATCACCTGCTGCCGATCAGTAGAAGGTGCAGTTTGCGTAGGGGAGGCATTGAAAGCCGCTGGATCAGGCTCAATCCCGTCATCTAGCCAAGCCAACAATGATTTCGCCAGCGCTTCGCCAGGATAATGCTGCTGAGTATCTGCCAGTTCTGGACAACGAGATTTGGAAATCGTCAAGACATGAGCCAGATCCATCTCTCCAGCTAGGTCAAACTCGTACTCGATCCCGGATGCCTGTACGGGTGCAGTACCGACGCGACGCGGACTGGAAACCGAATCGCCTCTCTTGTTGACCACCTGCTCAGTCACCCATTCAGTCTTGCTCCGCATAGTCACGATGACATGACCAGGGTAAGCCAGCAGCGCGTTGATGAGCGCCCGCTCCAGGGGACGGATTTTTGCCCAAGCGGTGAAGCTGTTGCCAGAGCTGGAGTTGGCGCTCGCATCCAGCTCCCAGAACCAGGCATGGCTGAGGCTATCCACAATCAGCACCTCATACCCCATCCGTCCTGCTGCATTGATGGCCTCGATATATTTGTTGGGATGGAAGTTGGTCAGTTCTGTCACATCGAACTTGAATCGGTCTGCATATTTGGAGGCAGAGCCGTGTTCGGTGTCAATTAGCCCAACCTTGCCTCCCAAATGCTGCGCCACACTCAGCGCTGTGAACGTCTTGCCGGAGCCAGATGGCCCCATGATTGCCATGCGAAGTTTGGCCTTCGCTTTCGAGGCTGGTTTAAACATGGTGGAATACCCGAATAGTTGGTTGAAAGGGGATAATGCTGTAGTGAGAAAGGCTAACCCATCACGGCGATAGCCGTTGTCTCTGCGAATGTTGGCTATCCTCTTTTGCCACGTCGATTCTGGGCCGTTGCTGGTGCAAGTTGCTCTGGTTGTGCCAGCACACCAGTCAACAAATCAATTGCAGCGCGAGCGGCCTGATTAGCCGGGATAACGCTGCTGAATTTGTCTTCTGACTTAATTGGCTTTTTGCCGCCAGGTTTGACAACGTAGTAGTGGTATTCACCTCCCTGTTTTTTCGTCGGCACTTTCCCCGCAATCCAATAGGTATGAGCGCGGTACTGCATCTTCGGTGTTTCAAACTCATCCATTAGTTTTCTCCAAACGAGAACTAGCTGAATCGGTTTGACTCAGCTAGTTTGAGCAGGTTGCTGTAGTTAATTTGGCAAGTTGGTTCGCAGGCTTTGTCTAAGTGCTTGCCGTTTCCGTTGCGATTTCAACCTGAACTGCTGTCGAATTCGCTTAAACTTGATCTGTCCTGAATCCTTTAGCTCGATGAGGTGCATTTGTAGGACTTCCCAGTTCATGCCGATGGAGGCATCATATTGGTCAGCTGCCTTTTCAAGCACTAGAACAGCATCTGCAACAGAGACTGTTCTACGCTCAGCAATATATTCCACGGCTTGCTGCACGTCATCTATGCCCCAACCTAGCAAAATGTCATCGTTCGGATCATAGCTTGATGTAGCCGTAAACTCGGTAATTGCCTGAAGCAGTTCTTCTTGATCCAACGGCTGCTGTCGCAGAAAATCTGCCAATGCCTGAGCTTGTGGATGTAGATTTTGTTGACTCAATGTTCTCTCCCATCTTTAGGTTTTCTGTACTCGATAAAATCTCAAAACTCATGCCATTAGCCACTTCAACAACGCTAGATTTTGTAGTTCAGTGAGAGCTTCAGTTGCCATCTCTTCCGCTCTAGCCAAACTGACTGTTGACTTTTGCCATTTTTTGATGTCGTATGGATCAATAAACAGGTAGAGCCACGGTTCTGTTGGCTTTTTCTCGTTTTTGTCCCACACCACCTCATGTTTCAAACCTGTATCGAGGATAATTAGATCTCCAGGTTGCTGGTACGTTATTGGATAAATTTGCGTTTCCCCTTTAACAACCCAGCTATTTGGCTGTAAAATTGCAATTGCTTGATATCGGGGTAGATCTAGGTGTGCTGGCTCCTTAGAACCCACACCGAGCACAAACTGATAATGCTCAGTATTGCAATAAGAGATTAGCCGGAAGTTGCCAGACAAAGTGATTAAATCCAGCGACATATCATACTGGCGGAGCTGAAGCCTTCTTTGTGCAACCGTAAGATAGGGCTGCGGAGCAAAGGCGCGTTCTTCTTTGAAGACGATGCACATAGCAGGTTGTCAATGTTGTTGGTATATTTGTCAAACACAGTTATGCTGCTGTTGACTGTAATTCGGAAATTGGATATCTCGACAGCATTTCTGCGAATGGATAAGCGATGCCAGCGCGGTCAAAGACAACTAGACTTCCATCGGGCTGCATTGTGCTGGCAATCACAATCCCCTGCGCCTGTGCCAGATTGAACCAGTCATTAAACTGAAGCATCATATCTTCAACCTCAGTTTTGCCATTAGGTCTCCACCGACCATCAATTGCTCGCTTGAGCCAGCCACCCGGTCGGCAAACATGGCCGTTTAACTGCGCTTCTTCCAAAGCTGCAATCGCCGCAAGCACCGCTTCTGTGGTTGCAGCCAAAATGCTTCTCTCTAGCGTTGAATTGAGGCGAACTCCAACAAGGGTCAGAGCCGTCTCAATTTTGTCCCAGTCATGGATTTCTGCCATATCCCAATTCTGCAATTTGAACAATATCAAAGCCACGATGCCGCAGAAACCGATGCAGTTTCTCGCCGCCGCTGAACAGATGTGGAAACCAATATGTTCCGTTGGCATAGACGTTGGCACGGGCGATCAGCAGCTTTGGCGGGAATAGCTTGCCTTCATGAACAACTACAAACTTGGTAGGCTGATGCTTTGCAGGTACATCAGCCCAGTGCTCCATCGCCTGCAAAAGATGTTCGCGCTCGATATTGGGCGGAATGCGATGCCGCCAAAAGTTGGGCTTGGGCTGCACTCGGCAAAACTGCTCAAAATAGCTGTTCCCCTCCGGCTCAACAGTCAATAAGTTGAGCTGATCAGCACTAGGTGGCTCTGCTTCGCCAACCCGATAGCGGAAGTAGTGCTCTAGGATTGCTCTTGGGTAGGGGCCAGAAAACCAGCCTGAGCTGTCAATCGAATCTACGCCAAGCCGGTCACACAGCCAGATTTTGTGGCCGTTAATCCGCCCGACGTGGATGAGCTTGCCGTTGGCATGGCCGCGCTCGACGATTGCCTCAAGCCGAGGATACCGCCAAGCATCGCTACCGCCGATGAAACAAACGTTGGCGGACTGGGGAATTTGCTCGAACTCGATTCCGTCCTGGATTGCAAATGCCAGCGGCACAGCATAGGGGCGCAAGATTGGCTCCCACTCCTGCCAGAGCTTCAGCGTTTGTGCAGCATTGCGCGGCTCGTCTGGCACGACTATCCAGCGCGGCATGACCGGCAGTGTCATCGCGTGGTTGCAGTGCTGAATGAACTGGTTGCCGTCCCAGGTGCGCCCCGCTGCAACTGCCGCATATTTGCCGTTGTCAAGCATGTAGGGCAGCCAGGGATAGTAACTGATATTACGCCCAGGACTCCAGAGATGTCCTACCAAGCCCTGCTGCCGACCTGCCCAGTAGTGAACATAGCTAGAGGCGTTGTTGGCAGGCATGACTAGCATTGCTGAGTTTCTCCTGAATTCGATAACACTGCTGCTGATTTCATCGCTTCAATTGCGAGGGTCGCAATCTCTTTTGTGTAGACTTTGGGATCAGCTACAGCCTTGGAGCTGAGCGCAGCCCGATGATGTTCTAGCCAGTCGAGAGTAGTCCAACCAATCGCTGCTGTGTTCCACCAATCGCCTTGATGGGAATCAGCTGTGTCAAGCGACATACCACTCGCCATTACCAGCACAGTCTCTCGCCAATCTTGGAACGCCTGCCATCGGTTCCAACGCATCAGATCCTCAGCGGTCTGGTCGTTGATTTGAGTGACGGTCTGCTCCCCATCCAGACTGTAAACAAGGCGAAAAGCCTTTCCTCGAACCTGCCGAGATGAGCGCAAGTGTTCATTTACAACTGCGTTCATCCAGTCAAAGTTTGTTGTCAGCGCTGTTGTGATCTTGGGGTCGTATTCACCTATCCCTTCCCGCAGCAGTTGCGCTGCATAGGTGAGCGGGCAGGCGAACAGATTGGTTCCACATTCCCGTAGAATCCAGATCCACTGGTCGCTCGGTTTGACTGTTCGCAGCGTTGAACGATCTTCTTTGAACAGATCATCTCTAAATGCGACTAGGCGTTGCTCATCTGCTTGAGCGATTGCTTTGATTTGCTGGTATAGCGTGGCCGATTTTTGCGAAGCTATTTGCATGATGAAGACCCCGGCGAAAAGCTGCCGGTATGAGGTGATATTGGATGTTCGAGCCTGTCAACTTGGCCGAGCTGTAGATTTAGCTGGAATATCTTTGCTGAGCGCTGCTGGTTAAGCGGCAACTTGTTCATCAACAGCAGCGAGATCTCTACTGATCGTTCTGAGGCACTTCTTGCCAAAGCCCAGTTGTTTGCCGCAACGAGCAATAGTTGCCATGCGAGACGATGAGGTGATCCAGAATGGGCATCATCATCTGCTGTGCTGCCTTGAGCATGGCGCTTGTGATGGTCAAATCCTGCTCCGATGGCTCAACGGAGCCAGAAGGATGATTGTGAGCAATGATGCAGCGACTGCCACCGCCCAAAATGACAGCTCGAAACAACTCGCGAGGGTGAACGCATGTCTCATTCACGATTCCCGACGAGACTATCTCGACTGAGAGCAGTCGATGCTTGATGTCCAGCAGAATAACGGCGAACTTTTCCACCGGCTCGTATCCAATGATAGGTTGGAGCGCCTGGGCTGCAACAGCTGGGTCGTCAATGATTTCTCCTTTTGGGGGAGCCACGCAGTACATCCGCTTGCCCAGTTCTACAGCAGCAAGCAGCTTTGCCATCCGCTTTTCGCTCAGTCCCAACAGCTCTGCCGATGTGCTGGCCTTCAGAAATGTTCGCAGGCGGCTATAGAGGTTAGCGGAAGTGGAGAACTCGCCGCCAAGTTGCTGAAGGACGAGCTGCCCAAACTTTGCACCTAGCACCGTATCAATCAACTCAATCAGGGTTGTGGCCTCTGGCTCGATGGCCGCACGGGTGGCGAATCCGCTTGTGGAATCACAAACTCGGCTAGAAAATCTCATGGCGCAATTTAGTGTAAGTTTTAGTGTAAGTAAGTTATCGATTGAATTTGTCGGCTGCTGCATAGAGACTTAGGGAATGGTTTTGCCTGGAATGAAGCAGTTCTATTCCCTAAGTGTCAAATGCTCTGGTCTGGAACTAGGGCGGCAGCACAGGCTCAAGGTACAGCTGATCACTGCGGCTGAGCAGCACAGAGCTATCAGGCTGTTTTAGAGGGCTGAACCACCACTCAGTGCAGCTCGTTTCGGGATTGTACTGAAGCTGCGCCGTGCCTTTGGTTCCTGTTGGGTAGAACCCTTCAGCCAGATCACCTTTCCACCGAGACGGCTCTGAGCGTCCCAGATAGACCACTTGCAGCTTGTTGGGCTGCTGGCTATTGGTAATTGTCCAGTAGATGCCATACTCATCGAACCTGCGTTCGACGAGGGCAATCTGGCGACACAGCAGCAGCTCAGCCAGAGAGTTGTACTCAAACGCAGAGGACTGCCAGCCCTTGAGTCGCTGCTCAGCTCAGTAGCCAGCTTTGACTGTGCCGCTGAGCTGAGCAGCGAACGCAGCCGTATGGGTCGATTTCGGCTGATTGATTGGAAGTCGTCATTTTCTGTTTCCTCCACTAGCGGCTATTGTCATGAGGCGATGAAGGCTAGCCCATCACGGCGATAGCCGCTATACAATCCGAGCGTCTAAAACGGATTAAGCCGAGACTCCTGCTGCTGTATTGATTGAATCCGCTTCGCTGAACAGTGCGTAGGTGCTGACAATCGCTTCCTCCGTTTCGTTGTTGAGCGGATACAGGTCAATAGACACCCCCTCATCGGTGCAGCGGATATAGACCGAAATAGTTTCAATGCTGATCCAGCAAGAGGAATACTGCGGGTTCAGCCTATACTCGGTATCCGCAGTTTGCTGTAGAGCTGCAACGGGTTGCCTGAACCAGCGTTGGATGAGGTTGAGTATTCTGCGTCGAAGTTGCTGTGAGTTGAGATCATTCATGCCGTTTTTTCTCAATGTGATGCTGATGAACATAGCAAAAGTCCCTGAACTAGAGTGCGGGGGCTAGCTTATAAGCGCTCCCAGATATAGTCAGCCAGCACTCGAATTGTGCTGCTGTTCTTGACAATGTTGCCGTTGAACCGGATCAGTCCGTTCCAGTCTGGGTTGTCCAAGCTCCAGTTGATTTGACTCAGGTTGGTAAGCCCAGTGCTGTCGCCATTTTCAGCTAGCATCCGAGCGCCAACCATACCCAGAGCGTTGAGAGTCAGCGCATTGAAGGCAATGCTGCTGTTCCGCAGTTCAGCAATTTGCTTAGTGCGGCCAGCCTTCTTCCACTCTGGATGCTGCTTCGAGCAAGCCGTCCAAAACTGGATAGCCAGCTTCACCCGGTCGCCCTCGTAATCCTGAGTGAGCAGACGGCAGGCATCCTTCAGCCCGTTCATGGTGAACAAATCACCACTTCTAGCGCTGACATTCGTGGCTTCTAGTGCGGTTCGCCCTTTGCAGATCGGCACTTTTAGCAGCACCTCACGCGCAATGGCGCTGAACTCGTCCTTCTCATCCAGCAGCGAGATCAGGGATTTGTTCGGCTTGACGGTGTGCTGGTTGATGTCGATGAAGATGGCGTTGCGCTTTTGCTGGCCGCTGTCAGGAATCAGCATCACGCCTACCGACTCGTTTTGGGTCAGACCAGGTGCTTGCTGAACCAGGCGTGAGATTGCCCCAGAGCGCTGCTGAGCATCCGGCAACCAGAAGCTGGCCGTCTCCGGCAGCACCAGCATCCCTATATTGCTGTAGCCATCTAATTTCTCCGGGGTACTCCCGCCACAGTCCCAGCCTATAGCCTGCGGCATTCAAGAAAGGCGGTGAGGGGGATAGGAGCGGCAAGCGCAGCTTGCCAATTATTCAGGCGACTGCTGGCTTTCCACATAAACTTTGAGCTGAGCAATTGTGGTGCCGCCTGCGGATGCAACAAAATATGCACCACTCCAAAACACGGGCTTGTTGTATACAAGGTTCAACACCTCCAAGAAATCTTTACGAATTAACCGACTAGATACGGTTTTGAGGTTATTCACGAACTTGCTGACCTCGACATCAGGTGGATAGCTAATCAGCAGGTGGACATGATCCTCCTCACCGTTGAACTCTTTCAGCTCGCTACGCCACTTGGAACAGGTAGATCTGAATATCTCCTCAAGCCGGGTCAGCATTGCTCTGTCTATCACTTTTCTGCGGTACTTAGTGACAAGCACTAAATGAATGTTGAGGTCGTAAACGTTTCTGTAGCCCTTGTTTAGAGTCATAACACTAAGCTATAATGACTCTATGCTACTCACTTACCAGTCCAAACTCAACCCCAATCCAGAACAGGCGGCAATCATGGCGCTCTGGGGCGAGTTGCTGCGTCGTCACTGGAACTATGCGCTGGGTCAGCGGTTAGATTGGCTGCATCGAACTCGCTGCCCGATTGACCGTTGCAGCATTGTTTCTGAGCCAGTTGGCGAGATATCAGGGCGAGTAGATTATTACCTTCAAGCATCGGAGTTACGCCAGACGAAACAGCTATTCCCTGAGTACAAAGACATCTATGCCGACTGCCAGCAGCAGAACCTAATGCGACTGGACAAGGCATGGAAGCGTTGGATAACGCCAGACAAAAACGGCAAGCGCGGCGGTAGACCCCGATTCAAAAAGCGCGGCGAGCTTTGTTCTTTCACGTTTCCACGGGTGAACTGCCCCAAGGCTGGAGCGCACTTGACGGGCAACGTCCTGAAGCTGTCCAAGATTGGCGAAGTTGAAGTGATTCTGCATCGGCCAATCCCAGATGGGTTCAGTCTGAAGCAGGCAACAATCCTGCACAAAGCAGATGGTTGGTATGTGAGCTTGAGTCTCGAAGATGGGACAGTTCCAGATCCGTTGCCTGTCAGTGAGATCAAAAGTGCAGTTGGCATAGATGTTGGATTAGAGAAGTTTCTGGCAACGTCTGACGGGTTGGGAGTGCAAATTCCGCAGTTCTACCGCAAAGCTCAAAGGCAATTAGCTCGGCTGCAACGTCAGCTCTCGCGGATGGTGCGAGGCTC
>JAESFP010000208.1_pt1 | contig 15648 bp, 13 predicted proteins | sample 9266181 | NCBI WGS metagenome assembly JAESFP01 (sample SAMN14502547, study PRJNA617102) | algae metagenome | isolation source: Pegethrix bostrychoides GSE-TBD4-15B and co-occurring heterotrophs from... | place: USA: Grand Staircase-escalante National Monument, Utah | collected 2006-08-15
GGGATAGAGTTGAAACGGGGAGTAAGACAGTGGATGGATTGGTATAACAAAGAGCGATATCATCAAGCGTTAGATTACAGAACGCCGAATCAGGTGTATTATGACAACAAGGAGAATGAGAATTAAGATAAGCTAAAAAGAGAATAGAAAAGAGAACAAGGATTTAGGTGGTTTTGCAGCTTAGTTTCTCCGCTAAACTGTCCAGTCATTGGGGTTCACCCCAGAATTGCCGAATCACCGGGATAAATAATTGCCTCGACACCTGATAGAGATTGTCGATCAGCCCTCCAATTCGCATCGTCTGTAGCTTGCCAAAAGCCCTCAGCGCACAAAAGAAATGATTGTGAATCGCTTGTCGATCTCGCACTTGAAAGCGTTCAATATTACAGACCTGCTTGATGACTCGATGAAAACTCTCGATCTGCCAGTGGCGATCATGGACTTGCTTGAACGTCTCACGAGTTAGGGGCTTTAGTGCGTCTAATTTGGGCAGGAACAGGATGTAATAACGGGCTTCGTTTTTGAAGTCCTGGCAAAACACCTTGACCCATCCAAACTCTTTGAGATACGCCATCAATCCAGACTCGGGAATCACCAAGGTCTGGATTTGAATGTCCTGACCTGGCTCAAGAGAAACTTTGCGATTATGAGCCACGCCAAATAGGAAACCCACTTCCTCGTTTCTGAGGAATTTCAGGTTTGCCACACTGGAATACCAGCTATCGCCTGTGACCCAGTCAGGCTCCACACCCCAACTTTCAATCTCTTGGAGCATCTCGATGAAATAGTCGTTCTTAGTTTTATTCTCCCGTTTGTCATAAAGCCGGAAGTTTACAGGGTAGGAATTGCCCGAAATATCGGTATAATACAATGTGATAAGATTGATACCTTTGACCGTACGCTTGTGCTTGCCAGACTAGAAATATCCGACCAATTCTGTTTTACTCGGATCTCGGTAGGGCTTATCCACCACACTGTCATCGATACTTGTGGTTCCGCCTGTCAAGTTCAGTTCTCCTTTAACCTCATCAAACAGGTCTTTAGGAGTGTATTGCTCGCGTAGGAGGAAACGGTTGACACTATCATGACTGAGTTCTTCCAGAATTTCCGACAGACGCACACAACTGACATACTGGGGTTCTGCCAAGAGAAACAAGGTGTAAAGATTACAATTACACTGGGCAGTTGAGGGCTTTGAGCGTTCTCTCATAAGCGGCTACTGCTGAGGGGACTCACCTAAACTCACCACATTTCTGTATTTCTGTCAATGCGTAAGTCCTATATTACAGCTTAATGACGCCCAGTTTGTTTTGGATGATTTTGTCTTGTGTGTTCATTGTGACACCTCTGCTCTAGAGTAAGTTTACCAGAAGTGTCAGATTAAGTCTTATCTATTACAGTCAAAACCTGCTAGTAGAATTCTCGATTTTCTGCCTTGTGTCAGTCAATCAGCTCATGCGGTTGAACGACAGTTTCCGCTCATTACAGTCATTTTATCTACCTCCTTCTAAATTTTTGATCTGCTGAGTCTAGATGGGCGTTTCTTCGACCGCGCCTAGAGATTGTAGCGAGAGTCGTTGAGCGTCTGTTAAACCTGTTGCACCTATAATATTCATATTTTCATAGATTCGGCAAGCTCTTAGTGTCTTTAAACATTCTCCTGTTGATAAATCCCATATTTTTAGCATTTCATCACGTCCACCGCTAGTCAACTGTTGTAATTTTGTTTCAGCATTTACTAAAACTGAGTTAAAGGCAATACCAGAAACCCCGTCAGCATGCCCACAGAGCGTTAGTTTGCAAATTCCAGTTTCTACATGCCAAACTTTTATGACTCCGTCGCTGCTACCGCTGACTAACCATTCACCATCGGGGCTAAATTTCACACAAAAAACTTGCCCTGCATGACCCATCAGCGTGGTCAAACAGTCTCCTGTAGCTCGATCCCATAACTTGATTCTATGGTCATAGCTACCAGTGGCAAAGCAGTTCCCGGTTGGACTAAATGCTGTGCAATGTACTTGGCTGATGTGCCCCTCACAAGTATAGAGGCATTTTCCAGCTTGCAGATCCCATAGAACCACCATCGCATCTTCGCCACTACAAACTAAATAACGATCGTCTGGGCTAATTGCCAGCGACCAAATCCCGGCTTTTTCTAGCTGTAAAGTTTGAGCTACTGTTTTCGCCACGCGATCATAGATCAAAATTTTGCCTTGCTGATAGTATCCCACGGCTAGATATTGACCTGACGAGGTGAAAGCTACACAGGTCACCATCTGAGCCGGTAAAGGTAAAATCACAGACTGCTTTGTCTCCAAGTCCCATAGCTTTACTGTGCAGTCAAAACAGCCGCTGGCTAGCGACTTGCCATCGGGACTGAAGTCTAAAGCCCAAACCCAATTGTCATGCTTGCCGATTGCCACTGATGTTTCTGTCGCCATATTCCAGAGGCGAATTTGTCCTGCAGCATCCCCTACTGCAATCGCTTGTCCATCCACACTCCAAGCAACCGATGCAATCGCATAGTGATGGCCTTTGAGTATCCGAGTACAGTGCCCGGTTTGGGTATTCCAAATCTTTAGCGTTGAATTAAACTCGCTGACGGCGATCGTTTGTCCATCTCGGCTCCAATCAGCGGAGAAGACGCCCGAACTATGGCCAGATAATGCTTTGAGGCATTGTCCGGTCTGAACATTCCAAATCTGAACTGACTCATTTGCCCCAGCACTCAGCATCCTATCTCCACTTGGGTTGAAGCGCAGTGACAGGATTGGATAATGACATTGAATTGAGGTGCTGAGGCGTCGCCCAATCGTCAGATCCCAGAGTTGAAATTGGCAATCTGCACCGCCGCTAGCGAGAAGACCGTGCGGGCTAATTGCTAGTGCCTTAACCAGAACCGGTTGCTCTGGCAATGTATCTAGGCACTCACCCGTCGCCGCGTCCCAAATTTTGATGGTGCAATCGTCACTCCCGCTCGCGAAGATCTGCCGACCGCTGAGGGTCGCAGAGGCAACTACCTTAACTTGGTCGGTGTGCTCCCTCAAGGTTTGGACAGATTCTCCCGTTGCAGTCTGCCAGATTTTGATCGTGTAATCGTCACTGCCGCTAGCCAGCCATTGCCCATCTGGGCTAAACGCCAGTGACCAGATCACATCAGTATGTCCTACCAGTACCTGCAAACAATCTCCCGTCTGCGTATCCCAAAGACGAATCGTTTGATCCATGCTGCTGCTCGCGAGTAGCTTTCCATCAGGGCTGAAGATAACTGCGCAAATCCATCCCGTATGCCCAGATAGGCTGAATAACTTTTGTCCGGTTGCGATCTGCCATAGACAAACCGTTCTATTATTGCCCCCTGTCGCCAGCAGCATATTATCGGGGCTAAGCGCAACAATGATTGCAACTCCGAAGGTTTCGGCAAACACGGATCGGCTTAGATCTGCACCCGCAAAGTTGACTCGATGAAGTGTCACATCTTGAAGATCAGCTTGCCAGATGTAGCAGCCAGAAAAATCGTAGCCGCTCAGATCAACTGACATCTGTCGCAGCAGGTTTAAACTGTTTCCAGCAGCATAGCCCGGTTGATGCCGCGAAGTAGCTAGCAATTCCTGCAATCGCTGTTCGAGCCAAGGTTTGCCGTTGCTGAGCAGTCGGTCGATCAGGGGCGTTAAAATCAGCCGTACCTGGGTTGCCCGAATATAGTCTGCCGACTGCGCTTTGATTAGGGCATAGTGGTTAAAGAATAGCGTAGATATAGAAGTAGATATGTTGAACAGGCTCACTTCTTGCTCAACTTGCTGAACCAGTCGTTCAGTCACGTATTCCATCACAACGGGCTGTTGCGTGTAGTGGCCTGCTTTAATCTCAATCAGCGATCGCCGTCCCAAGGAGCGCAGCGCCTCTAACAGTGTTTGTTTAGCAGGTGTTGAAGTCAGATCGCTCTGGAGTTCGTTAAGCGACACAAACTCTCGGTTAATTGCCAGCCAGTACATCACCTCTTGTTCAGTCTGCGACAGTCGCTCAAACTGATGCGCTAGCAAATCGCGAATATCGTCAAATATCAGTGCTCCTTTCTGCCGTTGCATGTACTCCAAAAATCTAGAGATCCGACCATCAAATAGATCCTCAATTGCGGCTGAGACTATTTTCAATGCAAGTGGATTGCCTGCATAGTGCTCCACGAGTCTCTGCCAATCTACATCAGGTGCATCTAACATTGAGCGCTGTTGAATCATTGCTCGTCCATCTTTTATATCTAATCCTGCTAGCAGGAGTGATCGGATCGGAGATTGATTGCCGTCAGATAGAGCAATTTCTTTCGGCTTTTCTCGACTGGTGATGAGCAAACAACTCTGGTGGCGAAATTCTCCCACCTGTCGCAGCAATTCACCATAGCCTTCGTAGCCTTTCCGGTATCGCCCGACCCGTTCACCAGACTCAAAGACAGTTTCCAGGTTATCTAAAATTATCAAACAGCGCGCCTGCCGTAAATAGTGCAACAGGCGCGTCAGGCGACCATTCACCCCTGGTGGCAGCGTGACGGCAGTCTCCTGCTGATTTGAGAGCACTTGGATTAGATCGACCAGCAGTTCTTCTGGCGGCGGCGCGTTGCGAAGCGATCGCCAAATCAGAAAGTCAAATGAGTTCAAATCAGCTTGACTCAACTGCTCTGCGACTTGAACAGACAGCGTGCTTTTGCCGATACCGCCCATGCCTAACACCCCAATCAGACGACAGCGATCTTGGACAATCCAGTGCTTAAGCTGGGTTTGTTCATCACTGCGTCCACAAAACTGGGAAACATCTATTGCTTCGCCCCAATCTTGCTGAGGCTGAGACAGTGCTTTTTCCAGTGTGGCAATTGTAGCGGTAGTGGCAGAATCTGATAGAGCAGACTCAACGTGCAGGTTTGCCTGATTCAGTGTTTCTGGTGATTCAGCTTCTGGAACTAGATCAGTCAGAGAGCATGTAGGATCACCCGGAGTCGTCACCGGCTGAGCTAAGGTGCGGGCATGTCGTTCCACTGAAGCCTGAAGATTGCCCTTCGTGATTTCCTGCTGCATCGCTTCAGAAAGCAGTTTCCACAGCTTGAAGCCCACATATTTCAAGTAGGTTTCGTCATAGCGACTTTCAGCAGCCATTTTGGCGTAGCTGCGATTCTGCCAAGACTGCCGCAACACAAACTCCTGCACATTATTCAAGCCCTTGGAACCCAACACGGTGTCAATGATTCTGAGCGCTTCTTCAATGTTCATACCAGCAGAACTGTCTAGAGGATCAAGTTTTAACTGACTTTATCAGACTTTTTCCGACATTTAGAATCATCAACGCCAAAAAGTTAGCAAAAGTGGTCGATTTCTCCGTCAGAACACCTGTCTTTCACTAACTTTTTCCAATTAGCAGCGGCTGGCAGATTTCATATCGTAGATGCATAAGCAAAAGAAACGCTGAAAGCCATACAGGAAAAGCAATCTAGCATTCTTTGCTCGGCAAATCATCTTTGGTTTGCCATCTCAATCTACAAACAGAACAACAAGGAGAAACAACAATGGTACGGTTTGAAAAGAAAGGCACTGACGGCAACGATAAGCTGGAATTTGGCGCTTTTGCCCAAGACATCTTCGGTTTTGGCGGCAACGATACTCTGTCCGGTGGCAATGGCGACGACGCAATTTTTGGTGGCCGCGATAACGACATCATTTCGGGCGGCAACGATAATGATACCCTCAGAGGTGATGATGGCGATGATTCAATCTCAGGGGGCGCTGGCGTTGATTCGATGCGTGGTGGTGACAACACTGACACTCTACGCGGTGGGGACGATAACGACAGCCTATACGGTGATGCAGGCAACGACAGCTTGTATGGCGATGATGGCAATGATCTGGTTAAAGGGGGCACAGGCAATGATTTACTGAAAGGGGGGGTTGGCAACGATACCCTCAGAGGCGAAAACGATAATGACACCTTAAGAGGTGAGATTGGCAATGACCTGCTAGAAGGTGGATTTGGTCTAGATACGCTGGAGGGTAGTCTGGGTGCTGACACCCTCAGAGGGGGTGATCAGAACGACAACTTGAACGGCGGATCTGGGCGAGACAGTTTGTTTGGCGATGCAGGCAATGACATTCTGAATGGCGGCATACCCACTGGATCTGATTTGGCAACAGATTCTCTGGATGTCATGGTGGGCGGTGCTGGAGACGACATCTACACCGTCGATAACTTCAAAGAAACTGTGACCGAACTGGCAAACGAAGGAACGGATTTGGTGAACCTTGTCAGCAATCTGAGTTCCAATACGCTCTATACCATGAGTGCCAACGTCGAAAATCTGGAGATCATATCTTTTGGTAGTGTTGGTGCCCAAGCTTTTCCGACTTCGAGTGAAGTGAGAGTGCAGGGGAATGAACTCAATAATGTCATGACAGGTTCCCTCAGCAAAGACTTTCTATCTGGTAGTCTTGGCAATGACACTCTAACCGGCGAAGACAACAATGATGAATTGTTTGGCGAAGGGGGGAGTGATGTCTTGGATGGTGGTAGTGGTAGTGATCGCTTGGTGGGTGGAAATGATAACAGTAGCGACACGCTGAAGGGTGGTTTCGGTAACGATACCCTTAGCGGTGGAGCCGGTGCTGATGTGCTGGAAGGAGGAGAGGACAATGACATCTATCAATTTGTCGAAGCCATTGATACAATTGTAGACACTGGTGGTATTGATCTGATCACCAGTAGTAATGATTTCTCTCTCGCTAATCTTGGCACGATTGAGAACCTAGAAATTCTCAGCGTTGGCAACGCTACAGGCAACGCGCTCAACAACATCATTACCGGCTCTGCGGCGACCAATACCCTTAGCGGTGAAGCGGGTGATGACACCCTGATTGCTAGCGGAACAAACGATCAGCTATTGGGTGGTAATGATAACGATATCCTCGTAGGCGGTAGCAATGGCACGGTCAAGACAGGAGGAGCAGGTAATGACTTGTATTTCACGGAGTTTCAGCCTATTAATGCGACTAGTCCTCTTCTTGCTTTGGGTAATCAAACCATCAACATGGATGCCGGACAAGACACACTCATCTACAAGGATCTGACTGTTGACTTCCAAGATGTAGGGCCCAACGTCATACCTGTCATGACTGTAAACCAGTTCAATATCGGCGCAGGTGGCGATTTCCTTTCCTTCCAGATTAAACCCAATCTGACTTTAACGTTGGATGTGGTCACTGTAGGCAGCAACACTGAGTTCCGGGTCAGCGATGGCATCTCTGCCAACACTGGTTTTGGTTCAGGACAGCTATTGACTACTCTGGTCGGAACGACTGGATTCAATATTGGAAACATTGGTGCAAACATTGCTGCTGGCAACCAGGCAACGTTTACCTTCAGCTAGTAACACCTCAACTAGTTGGGGGTTAGGGGGTGAAAAAGCTTTGCCCCCTAACCATGCTCTCTCAAGCTATATTCACGCTAGGCCTATGTCGTGCAAAAATATCAGCTTAACGCTTATCTTTCTGTCTAGTATTTCATTCACACTTGGTTTAACTTTTCTGCCTCTATATTTCTTTTCGCCTATGACTATGCTTCGATCAGAATCCAGTCTATGTACCTTCCCTTAATAATCAGCAGGAACATTAATCGATCTGAGAAAATTATTATGCGTATTCTTTTTCTACACCCAAATTTTCCTGGCCAGTTTCGCCACTTGGCAACCGCCTTAGCCCAAGATCCCAATCACCAGGTTGTGTTTGGCACCATGCGCGAAACTGGCAGCATTCCTGGCGTACAAAAAGTTCTGTATCAGGAAGCCCGATCGGTGAGTCCAGAAACCCATCAATATGTCCGAGATTTAGAAAGCGCCGTGCTGCAAGGGCAGGCAGTGTATCGGCTAGGGCAGACCCTTAAAAGACAGGGATTCGTTCCCGACGTCGTCTATGGACACTCTGGCTGGGGAGCGACGCTGTTCATCAAAGATATTTTCCCGACTGCCAAATTGCATTGCTACTTCGAGTGGTTTTACCACGCTCACGGTTCTGATGCCGATTTTGATTCAAACCAACCGCCCAGCATTGATGCCGAAGCCCGAATTCGGATCAAAAACGCACCAATTTTGTTAGATTTGGCGACCTGCGATGCTGCCCTTTGCCCAACGCATTGGCAAAAGCAGCAGTTTCCCGCCGAATTCCACAGCAAGCTGAAAGTTCTTCATGACGGCATTGATACCACCTATTTCGTGCCCCGCCCCAACGCCAAGCTAGTAATTCCTGAGATTGGACTAGATCTCTCCCACGTAGATGAACTCGTTACCTACGCCACCAGAGGCATGGAACCCTATCGCGGCTTTCCGCAATTCATGGAGGCGGTATCGCTGATTCAGCAGCAGCGCCCTAACTGTCATGTGGTGATTGCCGGAACCGATCGGGTGGCTTATGGTAAGACTTTACCAAACGGCAAAACCTACAAGCAGTTGATGCTCGAAACGCTGCCGCTAGACTTATCGCGCCTCCACTTTACCGGCGGCTTACCCTACGATCAGTATCTCCAGATTCTCCAGGTTTCGTCTGTTCATATCTATTTGACCTATCCTTATGTTTTGTCCTGGTCAATGTTAGAAGCTATGTCAACAGGATGTTTGCTGATCGGTTCACGCACGGCTCCGGTAGAGGAATTGATCAAAGATGGTCAGAATGGTTTGCTGGTTGATTTCTTCTCACCAGAACAGATAGCTGAACGAGTCAACTATGCTTTGAGTTATCCTCATCGGATGGCGGAAATCCGGCAGCAGTCCCGCCAGACCATTCTACAAAACTATGATCTGGCGACCCTGCTATCCCAGCATTTGCGATGGCTTCAGCCAAAGATGGAAGTACAACAACCTTCGGTCGCGCTCCCATCTACACAACCTGCTAGAACCCGTCAGAAGCAATCCACCAAAGGATTTGCGGTTGTTTAACTCAACCTGTTCTAATCTCTTTCCTAACAACTGGTTGTGGGTTTTGAGTAAAAGTTGATCAACTGGTTGCGGGTTTTGAGTAAAAGTTGATGAGAAATTTTGAACGGAAAGCTCAAATAGAGCCATCGACGGGAAAGAAGGCTCTATTTTGATAGTTTTCCTGCCCCTTTTCCCGATATTCGCGATTTCAAGGTACGACAAATCTGGGTCTCTCGCTGAGACCTCAAAGGGAATGGATGGAGAAGCCGTTAGCTCTGGCAGAAATGCCTGAGATTGATCATCGTGTACGCCAAGGTTTTCAAGGCGTAGTGCAACTTGCTGAGCCGCTCGAAACGCATCAGCAAACGCCGAAACTTATCCTCCCAGGCGAAGACTCGCTCGATGGTGTAAAAGCGTTCCTGAACAATGGCGAGGTCGAAAATCGGTTTGCGTCCACGCTTTGGCGTCCTTCTACCACGCGGATTTTCAGGAATATTCGGAACCATGCCGCGATTGAAAATGGTTTTGCGGTTCGCCCGACTATCGTAGACCCCATCGGCCTATAGGTAGAAATCGGACGGAAACGCACGTTAAGGCTGAGATGGTTGCGTGACGTGGGTTAGAGGGTGCTATCGATTATTCTCCGCTGAAATTCATATTAACAAAAGCGAAGCAATATTAAGGGATATTAAGGGGACGAAAGCCGAGGTGGTGGGAGTGGTTCGGGAGGTCAAAGCGGAATTTGCCATAAGGATTGATGTGGAGAAAGCGGGCAGGAGATAGATAAGGAGCATCAGGATGGGCGATCAAGTCGGCAGTGGGTTGAGGGTCTAAAGAATCGAGGCATTTTTGGAGGTAGACCGTGTTCCAGGAGACGACAGCATTGGTCAGTAAGGTGAGGCAAGCCGCTTGATTAGCGAGGTCATCCGGAAAAGGATGGTGGAGTCGAGCTTGACGTGCGAAGAGGAGGAACTGTCTGAGTGCATGGAGAGACTCACCCTTATTGAGTTGAGCGTGAATTAGGCAGCGCTGCTGGGGGAAATTAAGATAGCGAAGGATAAAGATAGACTTGACCAAACGGCCATACTGTTGGAGCGCCCTGTAGATCGGGTCATGTTGGGGCAGGTTCTGAAGTTTGCTAACGAGTAGGGAAGCCGAGACCCAGCCGAACTTAAGGGAGGCCGCGATTTGGAGCAAATCATCCCAGTGAGCGATGATGATGGCCTGGTCAATTTTATCGGCGAACAGGGATTTGAGCTGCGGAAAAGGAACTTTACCGAGATGAAAGAGTTGTTGACTCGCGAGGTCACGGATGCGAGGAGAGAACTGAAGTCCGAGCAGATCAAAGAGGGCGAAGATGATTTCAGTATAGCCAGCGGTGTCAGTAGAATGTTCGAGGATATTAAGTTCAGTATGATTATCGAGGATACCGTCGAGTACGTAAGTAGCATCCCGAATGGTAGAGGGAATGACTTTGTGAGCGAACTGAGAGAACTGGTCAGAAGTCCAGGTGTAGAAGGTGACGCCTTTACCATAGCCGAAATACTTGGGTAGAGCAGCAGCCTGTTGATTTTTAACAGCAACAGGAAAGCGTTGGCCGTCTGAGGAAGAGAGGGTGCCACCGCCCCAGAGTTTTGCGAGCGGCAATTGAGCTTGGTAGTTGACGATTGCGTCAATCGCGGGCTGTAGGGTGTCTTCACGCAAGAACCAGTGGGTATGCCAAAGCAGACGGTCATAGGAGAGGTCAGCTGATTGAGCCATCGCATGAACACCGAGATTGCAGGCTTGAGCGATGATGGCGGCATAGAGATAAACCGTCGTTTCGTGAGAGCGTTCGGGATCGCCGCCGGCGTGAGTCAGACAATGAGAGAAGTGGGTGGCGAGATCAACCTCAATCAAGAGGTCAGTCAAATCGACTTTGGGCAAGCACTGGCCTAGTCGCAATTGGAGCTGTGCCACCGAATCGGGTAGTTCCTGAGCTGGAAGGGGTGAGATGACGAGCCTGTCTTGTTCGAGCCTGAGCAGATCATTGTCATCGAGCGAATCGTTCAAGCGCAGCAGATGGGCTTGAAAATCAGCTGCCAGTTGTTTGAGACGCGGTTGAGGCTGGGTGGGGCATTGGAGCAATTGAGTAAACTCAGAGCGCAGGGAGGGCCAGAGTGCAGGTGGAATTAGATAGGTATTGGGAGGAGCATAGCGCCTGCTGCCCTCCAACCAGACGGCCCCCGAGCGCAGAGAGAGGCGTAACTGCCAGAGGATGCCCAGCTCGTAATAGCGACGGCGAATCTGCTGCTGCTCATCAAGGAGAAAGGGCTTCCAGGACTGTGGGAGACAATGAGTTGGGGCATCACTTGGGATCTGGCGCTTGCCCTGAGCATCGAGAGCACGCAGAATCAGCAGTGCCTCTAGAAGCGGATGCGGTTCTCGGACAGAGTGAAACTGCAAGGTGTCGAGGAAGGCGGGAATAAACTGGCGTAAATAGCTGTAGCGGGTGACAAAGAAATCGAGGTAGTGATCCGGGTGAGGGCGGATCAAGCGCCCACAATCGTGGACAGCAGCTTCGAGGAGCGGTTGAGGCACCCGCTCAAAAATGGCTGAGCGCACCTGGTCATCGGGAATAGCCAAATCCAGCAGAACAGCGCCCAATTCTTGAAGCAGTCTCACTTTCTCATTGAGTGCGACCTCAGCCTGGATATGAGCCGATTCGCGATCCCGGCGAGCGCGAGCGTAGGTATCAGCCAAGCAGCGAATGAAGAGATCGATGGCTTCATCAATAATTTCAGCGCGGAGGTGAAAGACAAAAGCCACCAGAACCGAGTAGCGCTTTGGGATAGCGGTGCGTTGAAGCGCTTGAGCGGAAGCACGTTTTCCCAGCTGAGCCAGGAATTTGATGCGATTGGGGTTGAGCCTGGCCAGGTTCCAGGCCGCCACGCCTTGCTGGTTGAGGATCTGAAGTTTGCGGAGGGTTTTGAGGATGGCTTGAGGCGAATTCATGGTGGCAGGCCGCCGCAGCCAGGATAAGGGTGTCATTGCCAAGGATTCGTCAACAACCAGCAGCTGGTCAAGGAACTGGCAGTGCAGTGGAGAGAGCAGCGGCTGAATCAACTCAAAGGTGAGCTGCATAGCCTGTGCCCGAACTTGGCCGACCAAGCGCTCCAGGGTAGAGATGCCTGGACGAATGATTTTATCTTGGTATAACTTCTGAATTGCCAACTCAAGCAGCAAAGTGGGTTTGTCATGTTCGAGGGCGCGGTTGAGCAACCAGGCTTGAAGTTGAGCCAGCGAGGTTTGAGAGCAGGGCAGAAACCCCAGATATTGCTCAGCCGCCTGACGATGGCGGCGAGCAGTTTGAGGACGATGGCCGTAGCGATTGAGGCCAGCAGGATCTAGCTGTAGCTGATGAGCGAGGTACTGAATGACAGGTTGAGGCGCTGACAAGAGATCATCAGGACAGAAGCCGAGATAGCGGATTGAGCAGAGCCCAAGTGCAAAGCCGAAGCGGTTGTGAGAGCCTCTGAGGGGAGCCAACTGCTCTAAATCGCGCTTGGAGAGCTTGAAATAGCGCAGCAAGTCAGTTTCACTGACAAGAGCCGGGAAGTGAGTGAGCGCATGGCGCTGGGAGCGGCTTAAGAAATTAGCAGGCATCAGGTGTTGCTCATGACAATTAAAGTGCCTGTTGCGTAGGGATACAGAGTAAGCTTATAAAGTGCTACCCACCACTGTAGTCTAGAGTGGTATGCAGATATGGGAAGATTGAAAGCGAATCGAGTGCAAAAGCACTTTCGAGTGGATGTGAACACGCCGGAGAAGCTGGATCGTTTAGCGATTCAGCTGGGCTATGTTTACGGTAGGGGAGGGGCACTTGGAGAATTGTTGGATGCGATTGCCAACGAAGAGGTAATTTTAGTGCCGAAGACCTCGTGGCAGAAGCTGTTAGGCTCCAAGTAAAAGTGACTACCAGAGAGCGAGTTGAAAGTGGGATACAGATGTCAGCGCAATGACCGCGCTCCAACCGTCGCGTGATGGAGTTGATTGCTGCTAGAAATCAGACTCAAAGATCTGTCGGGCCGTTAACTGCAACTGTGCGAACTCAACAGAAACCACTCTCTCATTACCGCTGAATCGACCGACCTCGCGGTAGTCTTGGCCATCGAGCGTCAGCACCAGCACGGTTTGAGCTACTGGGTCAAGCAGCCAGTATTCAGGAACGCCAATCGCGGCGTACTGTGAGCGTTTATAGATATAGTCTCTGTCGTGATTAGGTTTACCGGGGCTGAGCACTTCAGCAATCAGGCGTGGAGGTGGCATGTCCAGCGTGATGGTCAGTCTCTTCTGGGTGAGTTGCAAGTGCTCTGGGCGCAGCACGACGAGGTCAGGGAAGCGGTTAGCGGGGTCTTTAGGCTGAAGCGTTGGCACCTGCACTTCGCAGCCTAGAATCACGACTAATCTGGGCGGAATGATGCCACTTGTGGCCAAGATTAGGAACAGTGCCCGCCCAATCCAACTATTTGGCTCTGACTCTGGAGGCAACTCGACTAACTCCCCGTTGATAAGCTGATGAGGAGCTTCGATGTCGATGTGATCGCCGTAGGACAAATAGGCATCAAAGCTGTGAAATTTAAGCTGAGCTTGGGTCATCGCATTGCTCCCCGGATGAGTGAAAAGCAGCATTGTTGCTTGATTCTATCTTGTCATGAGCGCTGAGGCTTGTCAGTCGCCGGTGAGAGAGCCGTTGGCTTGTTGTTGTTTGGCTCTGACTTTTTCTCAAATGATGCGAGCTAGGTGAGCCAGGATTGGATTAGCTGGGGAAGGGCATTCGAGCCATCCCCGCTCGGTGCAGATGAGGCTGTAGCCTGCATCAAGACTGCGATTGTGCGATGTTTTGTGCCTGGATTGAGCCTGAGTCAGATTCAACTTGCTGCGGTGGGCTTCGGCTAGGGACTGCCCCGGCGCTTTTGGCGCTGGTGAGAGCGACTGGGCCAAATCCAGATCTACCGCATTGCATTGCTGATGTCGTGCTGAGCACAAAGGCTAGACCTGCACGGCGATAGTCGCAATCTCTGCCCCTTGCCAACATTACCCTATCCTTACCGATAAGCAAAACATAGATAAGTTAACCTCGCCAGTGCCGATTGAATCGGCTTCTGTACGCCCAGGCAATTGTGGGGTTGGCCAGATGAGTTGGGTACAAGTGTGAAGCCGGTGCCAGAGCAGTTTTTGTCGAGTTGGCCCCGGCCATCATTGGCTTAAAGTATTCTGGAGCCAAGCCGAGAAGTCTGCCGCTGAAGTAAAGCCCCAGATGGCCTCACTTAATGCATCCAGTTGAGGCATAGAGAGCTGTTCGAGCGAGTCGAGGGCAGCATCTGGTAGTAGTCCCAGCTGCTGAGAGAGTTGACGGCGGACAAGGGTTCGTACCACCTGCTCAGCTGTTGTGGCTGCTCCCAAGATAGGTGCTCCTGGAGATGCAATTGGCGTTCGGTGAGCAATGAGGTTCTCAATCGGTAGATATTTGTGCCCCAATTCGTCATACCAGTAAAGCCACTCACGTTCCAGCCCCTCATGCAGCCCCCGCTCAGTGCCGATCCCCAGCCCTAGTTGCCCTGCTGAGGGACATAATGGCTTCTCTAGGCGGTAGACCTCAAACGGCTGATGCTGGTCACGTCGCCAGTGATCTGGGTTGTAGACCACATAGTAGCGCACCCCGATCTGGGCATACTTTTCAAACTTACTGTCATACTCACCCCCCGGTATCTGAGAGACAATCTCCAGCACCCATTGCGGGACAATATTGTTTTCCTGAGCGACGACATAGCTGAGGCGACCCTGCTCGCGCTTGTAGCGAACTGCGCCCAGAGCAAGAAACGCATCAGGGCCAATCGCCGGGAGCTGTGTGTCATAGTAGAGGCCAATGTTCACCCCAAAGAACCAATCCTGCCGTTCCGCCCAGAGCAGTGCGAGGATAGCCCGCAGCAGAACTGGCAAGAGGAGTTGGAGCTCATTATCTACAGGTTGGTCATCAGAGTAGGGCAGATCATCTTCAGTTAGAGAATCAGGCGGCTGATACTGAAGCATGAGCAAGACCTCCGCAGCGAGCATACCCGAATTGTAGCGCTTGGTCTGTTAGGACAAAGACCTTTGAATCCATCGCTGGCCCATTCGAGCCTGGTGCAAGCCAGCTCATCTGGTTATTCGAGCCATTGATGAGCAGATGAGCGACCAATCCAAGCCACCTCGCTTCAGCCTCAAACCCAATCATCAATTCTGTGAGCAGCACTTGAGCCCTCATAACTTTGGCGCTCAAACTGTTGGCAGATCCAAACGCTGGAAGCGCCAACGACAATCTATCCTTACCGATAAGAACACGCCATAACCTCACCTCAAACTAACTTGTCGATAGACGATTAAAACGGATAGAGATAGACTTTAAAACAACATGCGAGCCTATGCCAGCTTCCAGATCCTTTCCGCCACTCACCGAAACCGTTATACAGCAGTGCTTACAGCCTACAGGCAATTTAGTGACTCTCATTAATGTCCTTATCGTTATCGAGATTTGCTTGTGAGCAACGTTCTATGTCTATCGATATGTATTTGCTTGCAGATAGGGATATATCGATAATGATAAATATAGTTTATTTGTCGTGTGCCAGGATAAATGTCTGCTAGTGAGCATTTGTGCCAGGATAAATGTCTGCCAAGTTGCG
>JAESFP010000209.1_pt1 | contig 15597 bp, 12 predicted proteins | sample 9266181 | NCBI WGS metagenome assembly JAESFP01 (sample SAMN14502547, study PRJNA617102) | algae metagenome | isolation source: Pegethrix bostrychoides GSE-TBD4-15B and co-occurring heterotrophs from... | place: USA: Grand Staircase-escalante National Monument, Utah | collected 2006-08-15
GCTTGCCGTTCAACCGCACCAGGTTCGACTTGCCGCCATGCCCGATGTGAAACTGATGCGAGGCAGGGTCATAGGCAATCGCCGCATGGTTCTGACGCGAGATCGCCATGTCCCCAAAATCCAGCGCAATCGTCTGGTCCGAACCCCGGCCTATCTGCGATACGCCTTGCGATAGGGCATATGACGCGCCTTTTCCGGGGCCGTCTTTCACGACAAGCCAGCCCGAGGGGAACATCGCATAGCCCTTGCCGGCAACCGCTGGTGCCAAGGCAAGCGGCGACGCCCCCGCCGCATCGAAGAGAGGAACAACGGCTGAGGGCTGCGCGTCGAACCCAAGCACACGGGTCTTGGTCCGCGTCGGGCGGCGCGGTTCAGCGCTAGCGGTAACTGGCGCCGGTTCTGCAGCAGCTGCTGGCGCCGGGCCTTCTTCCTCAATATCCCAGATGCTCCGGCCTGCGGGTGCGGTGCCCTCGGGCAAAGGAGCTTTGACCTTGACCACACGGTTTGGTCGGGCGATCGGTACATCCGCAGGGGCTTCAATCTCGGGTTCGGGCGCTGGCGGCGGAGCGACAGCGGCAAGCGCTTCGCGCAGACGCTTTACTTCAAGCTCGGCAAGCGCCGCCATGACCGGATCAGGCCCGGCGTCCGGTGCCCCAGCTGGATGCTCGGGCTCGTCGGATTCGCCAAATATAGAGCGAAGGAACTTCAAGACTTTCTCTCCCCGTCCTGTGTTTCCGTAAACGCAGACTTATCCGGCCACCTCAAGCCGAAGCCCGGCGTCAAGTGTAATGGCTCCACGTCGAACGACAAAATCATAACTTGTCACTCCATTCGCGAATTCACGCACCAGTATTTCCCGCAGCGCCGTCGAGGTACCCAGTGTTTCTCCGGTGCCGGCGTAGACCAGGATGACATCACCGACTTCAAGGTCGGTTTCGGCGCTGTCTGGTACTTTGGCGACAACAGTCTGGGTGCCCGTCGCGGTCTCGACAGCCTCGAAGGCAAGGCCACCGGGCAACTGCAGCGTGCTTGACACAAGCAGGACGTCCAAAGAGCCGGCGGTTGCCAGTCCGTCCGCTGCCGACCCAGCTTCGGCTATCAATGAATTGGCACGCAAGTCGCGGTTGAGCGGGTCTTGCGGTAACGACAGCAGCCCGCCGAGAAGGAGGAATGCGGCTGCCGAGGACACGAGCATGTTCCGAGGTCCACGCAAGGCCAGCGCCGGAACCAAGACCGGTTTAGAAGCGGGTCTCGCGGTGTCAGCCACACTTTCGATCACGGTCTTGGCTTCAGGCACCGCAACCTTCAAGTCGGCAACTGCGGCTTCAGACGAAGCATTTGCTGGCGCCCGAGCTTCCGACGCGACCGGAATTTCTACTGTCTGAGGCGATGGCAGCGCAGGTCCATCTTTCAACATCGCGCGCCATTCATCGACCGATTGTAGGCGGTCGCGCGGGAAGATTGACATTGCTTTGTCAATGGCTTGCAGAAACGATTTCGGATAGGCCTTGAACCGACCGGCCAACGGGCGCAGCGGATCTCCCTCGCGGCTGGCGATCGATGACAGCCGTTCCTGGGCTGTTTTCGGGGTCTCGCCCGCGATCAGGTGGTAGAATGTCGCCGCCAAGGCATAAAGATCGCTGAAAGGCGCCTGTGTGCTGCCGCTGATGTAAAACTCTTGTGGCGAGTATCCGTCTTTGACAACACGGAGTCCCGACAGGGCGCGGCTCTTGCGGGTGGTTTCTTTGCGTGACGCACCGAGGTCGATCAGCACAGGTTGGCCGGTGGCCTTGTCCAGCAGAATGTTGTCGGGCGAAATGTCGCGGTGAAGGACACCCTGCGAGTGCACATAGCCAACCGCATCCAGCATCTTGGAAAGAAACGCGGTGATCTGTTCCGGGGTCAGCGCAGGTGCCTCGCCCTCGACGGTCTGAAGCAGGTCCGGCCCTTCGACAAAATCCATGGCCATATAGGCGGTGTCGTTGTCTTCAAAGACCTCGTGGACCTTTACAATGTTCGGGTGTCTTAATTGGGACAGCGTCACCGCTTCCTGCAGGAAGAGCCGGACAACGGACCGAAATTCATCCTGCTGCGCCCGTGAGCTTGCGCCGACCGTTGTTCCGATCCTGCGGCAATAGGAACTTGGGAAGCACTCTTTGATGACGACCCGGCGATCAAGTGAGTTTCGGGCGATGTAGACGATCCCGAAGCCGCCAGCGTTGACAAAGCTTTCGATTGTGAATTGACCAAGCAAAAGCTTGGTGCCGGGCTTAAGCTCATCAGAGCTTGGCCCATCACCCCCCATGTCCATGTTTAGTGCAGCAGCGGTCATTCATACACCTGTTTTACCGCGGCCTTTGTACCCCCAAAGGTAGAGCGGTACCTACAGGAACTAGCCAATGAGTTTGGCCAAAACGTGAAGCCATTTCGTTCCTTTTTCGCCACAATTCACCCACGCGAATTGCAGAACCCGGTCCGCGAACGCCCGCCGAAACGTGCGTTGACACTGCTATTTGCGATCATTGTCCGTTGTGGTGGCAAGAGCTGGTCGGACAGCGCGACAATAAGCGCGGTTTGGGTTGCCCTGCTTTTGCCACATCGGTGGGCGGCCCGGACCGGATAGCTTAGGTTCGTTTCGCGCTTTTGGGCGCGCGTTGATGTCTGATTCCCGGCAAGCGACCTTGCCCTTTTCGGCTCCGCATGAGACCACGCGGCATGCTGGCGATCTTTCTGAAAACCTTGCCGTTCTTCGCCGTTATCGGCCTGGGCTTTGTCGCTGGGCGAACCCGGTTCTTCAGCGAGGAAGCGACCGCGTACCTGACGCGGTTCGTTTTCTATTTCGCCCTTTCGGCCATGCTGTTCGGCTTTGCGGCCAATCTCGACGTTGCCGCGATCTTCAGCTGGCGTTTTGTGTTCGCCTATCTCGGTGGAACCACGTCGGTCTGGCTTCTGATCGGCGCGGTTTCGCTGGCGCGCGGAACACGACCCGAGGAAGCCGTCTTTGAGGCCCATACCGGGGTGATCGGCAACGTGGGCTTCTTGGGCATCCCCATGCTGTCGCTTCTCGTTGGTCCGCAGGCAGTCGGGCCGGTGCTTCTGGTTCTTGCGGTCGATCTGATCGTGTTTTCGTCCGTTCTGACGATGGTCATCACCGGACTGCGGGCTGGGCGGATCAGCTGGCAGAGCTTTCGCATCCTTGCGGCAGGGCTTGCAAAGAACCCGATGATCGTCTCGGTCGGTCTTGGCCTGCTTTGGGGGGCGACCGGCCTGGCGCTTCCCGGCCCGGCAAACGAGTTCATGACCCTTCTGGGTGCCGCTGCGACCCCTTGCGCGCTTTTTGCCATCGGGGCCTCACTTGCCGGGCGGTCGGCGGAACGGGTGCAGGTGGCGGTCTGGCTGGCCTTTGCAAAGCTTGTCCTGCACCCGACTGCCGTCGCCGTCGCCTGCTGGACGCTCGGGGTCGAGCCCTTTGCGGCAGGCGTCATGATCGCGGCCGCAGCCTTGCCTGTGGCGGGCAATGTCTACATTCTGGCGCAGCACTACGGTGTCGCGCCGCAACGGGTGTCTACGGCGATCCTTTTGTCCACCGCCGCTTCGGTGCTGACGGTGACCTTGGTAATCGCGCTTGTCAGCTGAAAGGTTCTGGCCATGAAGACTGTCTCGGAGAACCGCGCTTTTGGTGGCGTGCAAGGGGTGTACTCCCACCCGTCCACCGCTTGCAGTTGCGATATGACCTTTGCGGTCTTTCTTCCCGCCCAGGCCGAGGAGGGGCCGGTTCCGCTGCTGTGGTTCCTTTCGGGGCTGACCTGCACCCATGAAAACGCGATGGTGAAGGCGGGGGCACAGCGGTGGGCGGCAGAGGCGGGGATCGCGCTTTGCTTCCCCGACACCTCGCCTCGGGGCGAGGGGGTCGCGAACGAACTGGACTTCGCCTTGGGACAAGGGGCCGGTTTCTATGTCAACGCGACGAAGAAGCCCTGGGTGCCGCATTTCCGGATGTGGGACTATGTCACCGAAGAGCTGCCGAGGATTGTTTTCAACGCCTTCCCTCTGGCGGAAGAAGTGCAGGGCATCACGGGGCACTCGATGGGAGGGCATGGGGCGCTGACCATCGCGATGAGCTTTCCGGGCCGGTTCAAGTCGGTGTCGGCCTTCGCGCCGATCTGCCACCCCACAGCTTCCGACTGGGGGCGCCCGCAGTTTCTGGCTTACCTCGGTGCCGATGAGGCAAGCTGGGCCGCGCATGACGCGACGCTTCTGATGCGGCGGCGGGGGTTTGACGGGCCGATGCTGATTGATCAGGGAACCTCGGACCAGTTCCTTGACAAGCTGATACCCGAGGCTTTGGCAGAGGCGATGGTCTCGGCCCGGCAAGGGGGGACGGTTCGGATGCAGAAGGGCTATGATCACAGCTATTTCTTCGTCTCGACCTTCATGGAAGACCATGTGTCGTTCCATGCCTCGGCCTTCATGGGATAGGTTGACCCAGGGAATGTCCACGGTGGACATTCGATCTATCTTTTTTGATTTCAACGGCTTGTCTATTTTCGGTAAGCCTTTCTTAACACCTGCCCACAGATGCGATCCCGCCCCGACTGGTCCGCAGCGGGTGGGCTGGATCGGGTGATCCTTACGCATGTGCGTGTGTTCGGTCGCCGGGCTACAGCCCTGGGTTTCACGCACTGCAAAAGGGTTGTGTGGCGCTGAGGGTTGTGGTGAGGTCCGGCCAAAGAAGAGCTAACGGGAGGGGAAAGACGATGCGAAATCTGGGGTTTGGCATTCTGGCCGCGGCGGCGGTCATTCTGGCCTTTTTTTCCTATCAGAGCAGTCAGAAGGGTAATGCCTTGCAGGCGGAACTGACCGCCAAGGCCGAAGCCGTCACGGCGCTTGAGGCCGAGAAGACTGCTCTGACCGATGAACTGACCGCCCTGAAGGGCAAGGCGGACGAAGCCGCAAAAGCCGTGGGCGACGCCACCGTAGCGCTGGAAACCGAGGCCGCGGCGCTTGCCGAGAAGGTCACCGCGCTGGAGGCTGAAAAGGCCGGGCTTGCCGAGACGATCACCACACTAGAGGCCGAAAAGGCCGGCTTGGCCGAAAAGATCACCGCGTTGGAGGCTGAGAAAGCCGGGTCGACCGATGTGGCCGGAGCGCTGGAAGCCGAAAAGGCCGCACTGGTCGAGACGGTGACCGCCTTGGAAGCAGAAAAGGCCGGGCTCGTCGAACAGCTGACTGCGGTTCAGAACGAGATGATCGGCCTGACCGGCAAGGTAACGGCGCTGGAAGCCGAGAAAGCCGCAACCGCCGAGGTGGTCAAGGTCCTTGAGGCCAAGCTGGCGGAAATGGCCGCAGCGGCAGCAACCCAGGGCACGACGACCAACCCTTGACGAACGGCTACGACCGGGCCTGCACGCCACGCGGTGTTTCACCCTGCATCAGGGCTTCCATCGGCTGCCACCCCCGCTTGGGCTGGCGGTCCTGAAGGTCGAACTCGAACCAGCAACCGCCGCCGCTGGGCCCTTGGTCAAAACGTCGGTCGATGTCGTGACCTGACAAGGCGCAGAACAGAAGGGTGCCTACGCCGCCGTGCCCGACAAAGAGAACATCGCTGGATTGCGAACCTGCCAAAGAGGTGTTGACCTCCTCCACAATCCGACTTTGGGCGTCTTTGGCTGTCTCCCAGCCGCGAACGCTTTTGTCGGGGTTGGCAAAGAACTGATCGGCGACCTGCTCGAATTCCTCGGGCGGCAGAAATCCGGTCGCGCTGCGATCATTTTCGTGCATCCGGGGGCGGATTTCCAGGTCAACCCCCAAGGCGATGGCCAGCGGCCGGGCCGTCTCGAGCGCTTTGGTTTCATCACTGCTGATCACCCGTCCGGTGTTGGACAACGCGCCAGGCGTGGCGGCCAGCGCAGAAACACGGGTGCTGCCGACAGGATTAAGCGACCAGCGGCGTACGTCTTTGGCAGGCTCGATCAGAACCTGCGGGTGGGTCAGGTAGCGAACCGTGATGGGCATGACAGGTCTAATCCGGAAGGTGCTGGTTCCGGCCACCTTTGAGGTCGGCGTGCTGCCAGTCAATCACTGGCTTGTCTGGACTGGCGCGGATCGAAGGCGTCAGGTGATGTCGCAGGCGGAACAGACCAGGCGGGCCGGGCCGGATGATCTAGACCTTATGGCACGCAATCCGGCCCTGACGGGTATCCTTTTCGCCACCGGCGGCTCGCTGATTTTTTCCGCCAATGACGTCGCGATCAAGTTTCTGTCGGGCGGCTATGCGCTGCATCAGGTGATCCTGATCCGCGCTTTCGTGGCGCTTGCCTTCATCTTGACCGTGATCCGCGTTTCAGAGCGGGGATTTTCCCAGATCGCGACCAGCCGCCCCCGAACCCATCTTTTGCGCGTGGCCATCGTGATGGTGTCGAACGTCACCTTCTTCGTCGGCCTTGCCGCCATGGAACTGGCCGATGCGGTGGCCGTGGCCTATGTCAGCCCGATCGTCATCACCCTTCTGTCCATCGTGGTCCTGGGCGAGAAGGTGGGCCCAAGGCGTTGGGCCGCCGTGATCGTGGGCATGGTTGGCGTTCTGGTGATGCTGCGCCCCGGGGCAGGCGCGATCCAGCCTGCAGCGCTTCTGGTGCTGTTTTCGGCGGTGCTTTATGCCAGCGGCAACCTTCTGGCCCGCCACATGGGCGGCACCGAAAGCGCGATGACCTTGTCGTTCTACGTCCAGATCGGATTCATCATTGTCAGCACCGCCATGGGGCTTTGGGCCGGCGACGGGCATCTGGCGACGGATAACGCGTTATGGGCCTTCCTCTTCCGCCCGTGGATCTGGCCTCCCTTGGCGGATTGGCCGGTCTTTCTGGCCACGGGGCTGTCGGTTGGGATCGGCGGGTTGATGGTGACCCAGGCCTACCGAACGACCGAGGCTGGCCTCATCGCCCCGTTCGAATATGTCGGCATGCCGATGGCGATCTTCTGGGGCCTCGTCGTCTTTGGCACCTTTCCGGACGCCGTAGCTTGGCTGGGCATTGCGCTGATCTGCGGGTCCGGCCTTTATGTGATCTGGCGCGAAACGGTCAGAAGGCGGGAAAGCGATGCGGCTTAAGGGGGCAGGTCCATGACTGAAATCGTTCCGAAAGCGGCCGAGGCGCTGTTGACCTGGCCGGGTTTGCTGGCCGCGCTGGAAGCGGGGCACCGCCTGCCGCAGCCGCCGATCAAGGACCTGCTGCTGACGCGGGGCGATGACGCGCTTTTGGACCGCGCGACCTGGATCGACGGCATGGGGGCACTGGTGAAGGTGGCGACCCTCTGCAAGGGCAACGCCGCCATCGGCAAGCCCACGATCAATGGCGTGGTCACGCTCTTTGACGACGTGACGGGCGAACTTTCGGCCATCGTCGATTTCCATCTGGTGACCAAGTGGAAGACGGCGGGTGACAGCCTTCTGTCGGCCACCCGCCTTGCTCGAAAGGAGGCGCGGGAGATCCTTCTGGTCGGGGCGGGGACCGTCGCCCGCAGCATGGTCGAGGCGTATGGCAGTGCCTTCCCAAAGGCCCGGTTCACGGTCTGGAGCCGCAATCGCGCCTCGGCCGAAGCGATGGGGTTGCCGGTCGCGGATGATCTGGAGACGGCGGTGCGAAAGGCGGACATCGTCTGCACTGCGACCATGGCGACCCAGCCGCTGATCAAGGGCGATTGGTTGCAGCCGGGCCAGCATCTTGACCTGATCGGCGCCTACAAGCCCGGGATGCGCGAGGTTGACGACAGGGCGATGTCTCGCGCCCGGGTCTTTGTGGACAGCCGGTCGACGACGCTGCGCCATATTGGCGAGCTGATCGACCCCATCGCCTCGGGCGCGATCACCGAGGCTGACATCATCGCCGATTTCTACGACGATCCGGCGGTCTTTTCCCGGTTAAGTGAGGACGAGATCACCATCGCCAAGAATGGCGGCGGCGCGCACCTGGACCTGATGACCGCAAGCTACATTGCAGGGCGCTGGCGAGCCCGCTGACGGCGCGACGTTCTCGGGAAGATGTGATTGGTCGGAGCGAGAGGAGCTCCCACCAATCCTGCAAGTCCTTGAAAGCGCTCAAGCTGTCGGGTGCTAGATTTGCGTTGTGTCACACCGGTGTGTCTCACCAAAAGTGTCGATCCGCAAGGTCCCACAGTAAGGGCCCCTGTCCCTTCAATTTCCCGCCGTTCTCCCCGCTGCCTTGATGGGTGCGCGCAACTATCCAAGACATCTTGTGCGGGGCCTGCTACCCGGCCATGGCACGGACTTTCTCACCTGCTTCACCGCCTATGCAAGTAACCACGATGTTGCCTGGAGCACCAATGGAGGCTGGTACCGGACTCGCAACCATTTCTGAAAGCCAACACTTACCTAGGCACTCAAGTGCAAGTCGGTTATCGGTGTCTCACCTTGTGCGCCACCATCTACTCACGTCAAGGCGTTGCGGGACCGCGAGAGCATGAAACTTGGTATTCAAAAGCTTGTGCTTGTGGGCGTTCAAGCCCCAGACCGTCCGAGGGGATGCGAGCATCTAGTACAGACTTGAGGTCAAAATTCGATCCAAGATCAACGCTTGTAGTTCGTTCTCCGTTTGATCCAGACAGATAGAAACTCTACTTCCACGTATCAGGACCCTTCTGTAGCGCCCTCATTGCTGCGAGCTTGCTTCGAGTTCCTCCCAACGGGGGAGCCTGCGAGGAGATGGCACAACCCCAAGGCGCTGAATTGACTGAAAAAATGTGCAGCTAAAGGATCCAGACAAACCCAAAAACTGAGCAAACAAAGGAACTTGCTACAGGACCAACATAGGTTGTAGCGTATCTCTACTCTACTTCAGAGTGCTCTGCTGATGCCCATGAGTCCTTGGGTTCCACAGAATCTAGCAATAGGAGACTTCGATGCCAATGGTACAGCTAAATTGGATGCAAGTCGCGTCTAAGTCTAGTTAGACCTTTGCAGGATCTTAGTGCCTTTCGGTCGGCCGATATACGTCTTGGCGACTACAGCGAAGTGCTGCAGTCCCTAATCACACAATTCAAGTTGTCTGGTGAACCTATAGAAGTAAATTTTCGGCAGTTGGTGCCACTGCGGCAAGGAGAAGACCGCCTAACACATCTTGTGCATTCTTATCCAGCGAAGCTAATTCCAAATATTCCAGCATTCTTCACGAACTGCAGCTCACTCCTTGCGAAAGGTGGGCTTCTGTATGACCCCTTTTGTGGGTCTGGTACAACATTGGTCGAAGGGTTAAACGCGGGAATGCGTGTCGCTGGCGCGGATGCCAACCCGCTCGCCAGACTGATCGCAAAAGTAAAGACCACGCCCATTGAACCGGCAAGCTTGAATCGTACTCTGCTAGAAGTCGAAGCATCCTTTCACACCGCCTCTCCTGAGTCCTTCTCACCAGTAGTTGACGTAAACAAGTGGTTCACGAAGGAATCACAAGTTATGCTGGGAAAGATTCTCAGCAGTATAAACCAAATAAGCTGCACGGATCAGCGAGATTTCTTTACCGTTTGTTTCTCTCAAATCATTCGAAAATGTAGCATGGCAGATCAACGGATGTCTGTCCCAGTGCGATCTAAGTTGACAGTTGCTAGCGACTACAAGGCTTATGAGATCTTTGGAAAGACAACGCGACAGAACATCATGAGGCTTGGGACGATTCTGAGCGGCGCTGATCTGGTTTGCGTCGGCGAAGATGCAAGGATCAAGTTGGGCCTAAGTTCAGGAAGCGCAATCAAGGCTGACCTGATTATCACTTCTCCTCCCTATGCGGGGGCACAGAAGTACGTGAGGTCTAGCTCACTTAGCCTTGGCTGGCTAAATATGGTGCCAGAGGCGAAGCTGCGGAATCTTGAAAAGCTGAATATTGGCCGCGAGCATCTAAGCCTTATGGAGCAGAGCCAAAACTTCAAAGAGCTATCATGGCAGGTAAACTTCGAGGTCGCAGAGATCAGATTAAAAAGTAAAGCACGCTCTGCTATTCTTGCAATGTATATGACTGAGATGGGCCATGCAGCCCTAGCAATACGAGACAGCTTAAAGGTTGGTGGGCACTTAGTACTAGTGATGGGTGACAATCGCATATGTAATCGTCCCATCGCCACGAGCAGTTTCGTTCGAAACCTCTTTCTGGGGTGTGGATTCTCAACGAGGCTGGAGATGACCGATCATATACGTTCTCGCGGACTAATGACAAAGCGAAACAAGACAGCAAGCCTAATTTCACATGAGCAAGTATTCCTTATGAGGCGTGAAGAATGACAAGTGATGAAGTCATTGATAAGCTGCAAGAGAAGCTGAAAGTCCTCTCCGAGACAATTTGGGACCGTCAGCATTCGCTCACGCAGATAAATGCTTGGTCAAGTCAGTTTTCGAACGATCCCAATGTTCGACTTAATGAGAGGGTCCACGCACTCTTCCTGTTGTCACATTTCATATACTTCGGCCAAAGAGAAGTGAGAGCGCTTCTGGTGTCTCTGTATAGAGACCTTTTTCGTGCGCCGGTCATTCGAGCGATTAGAAGGTCTGCGGGTGACACGAAGGATCTAATAAGCCTTCAGCAAGCTTACCATGCATCACTAAAGAGAACGCGTTTCCTCGGGGTGGGCAATCCATCTGAGAGTGGGTCACACCCTCTGTATTATTTTCGTCAGGAGAACAGCCTCCCGAAGTCTCTCTTTATAAATTCCCACGAGATATTCAATCAAAGCGCTGATGGGAAGGGTTCGAAACTTTCGATAAGGGATGACAAGATACAGCACTATGTCTTCATTGATGATCTCTGTGGCTCTGGAACTCAAGCAAAGCTCTATTCAGAGGACCTAATTGGACCAATCAAGCGCTTGGCCCCTGATGCAAAAGTTCACTACCTGGTCATGTTTGGCACGGTCGATGGTCTTGACGCCGTGAAGCAATTAAAATCCTATGATACCGTCGAGAGTGTTTTTGAGCTAGATAAGAGCTTTAGGTGTCTTGATGAAAACTCACGAATATTCCAGCCTGGCGATCCCTACTTCGTCCGAGAGGAGATAGTCAAAACCTGCCAGAAGTTTGGACTGATGATCTGCCCTGAGCATCCTCTTGGATATAAAGACGGACAGCTTCTGATGGGCTTCAGTCACAATACACCTGACAACACATTACCAATCTTTTGGGGGGATAGCGCTGCTGGCTCACCCTGGATACCAATGTTTAGACGCTATGACAAGAACTATGGGTAGATCGATGAACTCCGCTCGCTTCACGAATCCCTTCTCAATTACCAAAGCTGTTGATCTCAACGATGAACAGATTGAGAATTTCTGGGTCTCAATTAGGTCAGAGGACGATGAAGGCAGCGCGTCTGACTTGGAGCGGCCGAACTCACCGATGCCCACCTTCATTCTTGGAGCAAAAGGGAGCGGTAAAACTCACCTAATGCGACATCAGTCGTTTGAGCTGCAGGCTCTGCGGCATCTGCGGAGCAATCGGAGCGTGGTTGAAGGTGTCATAGCAGACGGCTACCTTGGAATTTATGCTCGCTGTAGTGGCCTTCAATCGGGAAGATTTGCGGGAAAAAGGCAGACAGAAGAGGTCTGGAATGAAATATTCGCTTACTATTTTGAACTCTGGCTTGCCCATCATCTTCTAAGAGTGTGCCTGGAGCTTCAGCTGAGCATTGATCAATGCGATGAGCTTGGGTTTGTTGATGATGTCCTGCGGCTCTTTGATCGAAGACCTTCATTGACGAAGATGAGCCTTTCATGTCTTATCGAGGCGATTGAAGAACTCCAGAAGGCGCTTGACTTTGAGGTTAACAATTGCCTGCTAAGAGGTCGCCTTGACGTTGAGATAACAGTTACTCGGGGTAAGCTAATTTTTGGAATTCCCTTGGTGCTATCGAGGCGAGCCAATGGATTTCGTGAAATCCTAGTCTCATATGGTGTTGACGAGTTCGAAAATCTCTCGCTTGCGCAGCAGGTTCACGTAAATACATTGGTAAGAGAGAGGGAAGCCCCAACTACCTTCAGAATTGGTGCGCGAACTTATGGTATTAGAACCCACCTTACGAATAGCGCTGGCGAAGAGAATCTTAGACATTCCGAGTATCAAGAAGTGCAGCTCGACAAGGAGTATCGTGAGCGAAAGGCGCAGTACAAGGTATTTGTTCGTTCCCTGATCGGAAAAAGGCTCAATGAGCCCGATGATGCCGCCCTCCTAAATCGTAAGTTTGAGAGTTTCTCACATGACTGGGATAGTGACCATTGGACCTCGGTTGTTGACAAGAAGTTTAGTCCTCAGAGAGCGCATTTCGTAAACTTATTTAACATTCTTGATAAAATGAGTGTTGGGAACAAAACAAAGGCAGTGGTGCTTGAATGTCTTGTTTGCCCTCCGTTCCCAGTTATCGAGAAGCTAAATGCACTTTTGCTCTATCAAGCGCTGAGCCGTGGGAAGGACCTTTTTTCTACTGCGGAAAACATTCATGCATCTTTCAAAGGCTTTTTGACTTCGGGGGACAAGGATAATTCCAGCTATCGTCAATCTATGCAGCACTACAAGGAAGACCTGTTTGCCCAACTGCTTAGGGAGAATGGCAAGCAGCAAGTTTACAGTGGCATAGACGTATTCATTACTATGTCATCTGGTATACCAAGGGCTCTTCTAACAATTCTCAGGTCCGTGTATGAGTGGGCTGAGTTTCGAGATGAGCATCCGACGGAAGGAGGGACGATCTCATTACAGTCTCAGCGGAAGGGCGTTCTTGAAGCATCTAACTGGTACTATCATAGCATGAGGAAAACTGGTGAGGACGGACTCCGCATACAGAGTGCCGTTGACCGGTTGGCAAATATTATGCGAATTAACCGCTTTGCAGACAAACCTGTTGAAGTATCTCTATCGGCCTTCAGTGTCTCGGAGCATGATTTGAATGATGATGCTCGACGTATTCTGAGATTGGCAGAGTCGCAAGCCTTCCTTCACAGGATACCGGGTGGACAGAGGGACAAGAACTCCGAGGATATTGACGCTAAGTTTCAGTTGAGCCCGATGCTGGCACCCAGGTGGGATCTACCCTTGCAACGTAGAGGGACTCTCGCGCTAAGTCCTTCGCAAGCAAATAGCATATTTTGCTTCAATGAACGAGAGATCTTTGATGAATTTGCTGTGACGTTTGGTCAGCGACTGAACGCTCCTTTTAAGGTGTCATCGGAATCTTCCAGTGCTCAACTTGGGCTTTTCGAATGATTGATTATTCTTACATGTATAAGAGCTGTCTGAGTTTAAATGACCTTTCAGAGTTCAAATGGGATGTTTTCTTGTCGGCGTTTAATAAGTCGGAGCGCGTAAGGTTGATAAGCGGAAAGGTTAACGCTACTAACAAGGTTGAAGTTGTTCATCATGAGTATCGTATTTTTCCTGAGGAGTTTCCAGCGGGCGCATTTTTCTCAGACGCTTCAGATGAGGATGAGTTCATTCTTCAGATGGTCGAGTCGCGCCTCTGCAAAGTGGATCTGTCTTCCGCTAAGGTGTGTGTTGATATAACTGGTTTTCTTCGCCCTCACCTAATGTTTCTTTTGCGCCTTCTTGTCGTTCGCGGGGTTCGTGCGATTACTGCAATTTACGCCGAACCTGCGAAGTATAGCAAACTCGATGACACGCTGTTTGGTACTTCCGAGGTGCATTCGGTGCGACAGGTCAAAGGTTTCGAAGGAAGTTCAGCCAGATTGTCTCGGAATGATCTTTTGATCATTGCGTCTGGCTTTGAAGAGCGGCTTGTTGCTGAGGTGGCTGAGGATAAGGACCAAGCACGGAAGATCCTCGTTCTTGGGTTGCCTTCTCTGAAGGCGGACATGTACCAACAAAGTGTAATTAGGTCGCGGAAGGCGAGGGATGCATTAGGTGATGGTGTTACCGAGGTCTTCGCCCCCGCTGCTGATCCATTTGCCACTGCTAGCTTGCTGAGTGGGTTGGTTGAAAAGGAAAGGCAGGGCAGGGGAGTTGATAGTCTTTATCTTTCTCCAATTGCCACTAAGCCATCTGCGTTGGGTTTTTGTCTTTACTTTATGAGAGAATGTGGAGGTTCGGCCGCAAGCATCGTATATCCATTCTCACGAGTATACTCGACGGAGTCTAGTGATGGAATAGGTCGGATATGGATGTACGATCTTGAGTTTGAGTAGCGTTCACAGATCTTCTAATTTTTATCGTTTGAGTATTGTTGGTTGATTTCAAATTTTGCCACAGATTTGTTTGGCCCCATCTCCCAATAGAACCGTTTCTGTTTCCCCCGCACCTCCCCCTCGGAATTGATTGGTTGGCAGGCACAACCAACGTTGGCGTTTGTGCTTCGATGTTTGCACGCCTCACCAAGCGATCTTATCAGTTACCTTTCAAATTCCTTTCTTTAGGCCCGGCAGCTTGATTGAACCCAAGGGCCCGTAGCCTTCGGGTGGATCGGGTATGAAGTCTGGCCGGATGTTTTGCAATGAAAATCAATATGTTGACCTTCCAGGGCCACTTTATGGTAGATAACACTACTGTTCGTGCACACTGAAGTGACAAGCGTACTGCATGTTACACCATACGCCCCCGTCCTGACCCTTAGTTGCCAGTGTCAGCGCTCCGGCGGAACGGCCTACGCTACGTCGCCGATGCGCGGTAGGCCCGCTGTGAGTGGCGACACGATCCGGTCAGTCTCATTGGACCTTGCCCCTGCAGGACACCGCGAAAGCACACCGAATGTGTCCTATTGAAATCGGTATTGCCTTTCTAGGACGGATGATCCATTGATCCTAAGAGTTCAATAGGACGCTTCGTGCATAGAAGGACAGCACAGCATGACAACCATCGGATACGCAAGGACATCCACTACAGACCAGAAGGCGGGTCTTGAGGCGCAGCTTCGCGACCTCGCTAGCGCGGGATGTGAAGAGGTCTTCAAGGAAGAGGTGTCATCTGTTGATATGCTCGCGCGCACGCAGTTTGAAGCGGCACTGCGATATGCTCGCAAGGGGGATGTTCTGGTGGTCACGAAACTGGACCGTCTGGCGCGTTCGGTTAAGCATCTAGTAGAGATTACTGCCGTCCTGGAGTGTAAGGGTGTGTCGCTACGTATTTTGGACGGGGCGATTGATACGACAACGTCAACCGGGCGGCTGATGCTGAACATGCTAACCAGCATTGCCCAGTTCGAACGCGAGATCATGCTTGAACGCCAGCGCGAAGGAATTGCGAAGGCGAAGTCTGAAGGGAAATATAAGGGGCGCAAGCCGACCGTCATGGTCCAGGCGGTGGAGATCAGACGGCTTGTAAACGAGGAGAAGGTTTCTCCGACTGAAGTTGCGAAGCGCCTCGGAGTGGCCCGTTCGGGGGTCTACCGGGCTTTAAGCGGCTAAAGAGCGGCGTCGCTGACTTCTACATGCCCACGTAAGAAACCTCCGGAACGGCGCTACCGACACTAGGCCTGAGGTGCCCCTAGTTTCCTAGACACCTGCCTCGTTCAGTTTCTGCTGTCGGACTTCGAAGTCAACGGGTGACAGCATGCCGTTGTTCGTATGCTTGCGCGTTGGGTTGTAGAACATCTCGATGTA
>JAESFP010000210.1_pt1 | contig 14838 bp, 12 predicted proteins | sample 9266181 | NCBI WGS metagenome assembly JAESFP01 (sample SAMN14502547, study PRJNA617102) | algae metagenome | isolation source: Pegethrix bostrychoides GSE-TBD4-15B and co-occurring heterotrophs from... | place: USA: Grand Staircase-escalante National Monument, Utah | collected 2006-08-15
CGGGGTTCTTGCGCGCATTGTAGAGGCGCCAGAGTTCAGGGCGCTGGTTCTTCGGGTCCCAGCGGTGCTGGGCCGAGCGGAACGAGAAGATGCGTTCCTTGGCGCGCGACTTTTCCTCGTCGCGCCGGGCGCCGCCGAAAGCCGCGTCGAAGCCGTACTTGTCGAGCGCCTGCTTCAGGCCCTCGGTCTTCCAGATGTCGGTGTGCAGGGCCGAGCCGTGGTCGAAGGGATTGATGTTCCGTTCGACCGCTTCAGGGTTCTTATGGACCAGCAGCTCGAAGCCGAGCTCCTTGGCCATCCGCTCGCGCATTTCGTACATCGCCCGGAACTTCCAGGTCGTATCGACGTGCAGCAACGGGAACGGCGGCTTGGATGGATAGAAGGCCTTGGCCGCCAGATGCAGCATCACGGCCGAGTCTTTCCCGATCGAGTAGAGCATCACCGGACGCTCAGCCTCGGCCACGACCTCGCGCATGATGTGGATGCTCTCGGCTTCCAGGCGCTGCAGGTGGGTAAGGGTTTCTGGAGTGATCGCGGGCGCTTTGGCCTGCATCAGGGCTGTACCTTGCACATGAACCTCGGGGGCCGAACCCTGCTTGTAAACTAATGACGAAGAAATCCGCCCGCTTGTGGTGGAGCGGCGCGCAGATTGGCCCTGAGCGATGGCTTACGGGACCCGACCGGCGATGACGATAGAGATTTACTGACAGGCGGACGAGGAAATTGGAGCCGGCGTCACCGCGGCCGCAGGCTGTCACCGATGTCCGAAAACCGCGAAATGCCGATGGGTCGCGTCCGAAAACCGCGAGACACCGGCGGCGCAGGAGCAGATCATCGCCGACATGGATATGGATGACGACGCCTGCTATCGCGCTTTTCAGATGCGTGACGCCCGGTTCGACGGGCGCATTTTCTGCGGCGTGAAGAGCACCGGGATCTATTGCCGGCCGATCTGTCCGGCCCGCACGCCCAAGCGCGAGAACATGACCTTCTATCGCTCGGCGGCGGCTGCGCAGGAAGCCGGGTTTCGGCCCTGCCTGAGGTGCCGGCCGGAAACATCGCCGGACCTTGGGTCATGGCGAGGAACCTCCAACACCGTGTCGCGAGCGATGGCCTTGATCGAGGCAGGCGCCATGGACGCCGGCGATGTCGAGACCCTGGCCGGTCGCCTGGGGGTCGGTGAGCGGCAGCTTCGGAGGCTGTTCCAGCAACATGTCGGCGCCTCGCCGGTCGCGGTCGCTCAGACGCGGCGGGTGCTGCTGGCCAAGCAACTGCTGCACGAGACCCGGATGCCGATGGCCGAGGTGGCGCTGGCGGCGGGCTTTGGCAGCGTGCGACGCTTCAATGAGACCTTCCAGCAGCTCTTCGACCGCCCGCCGGCCAAACTGCGACGGCTCGGCGGGGCGGAAATCGCGGCGGGGGACGGCGGGGCTGCAACCATCCGGCTCCCATATCGCGCGCCCTACGATTGGGACGCGATGCTGGCCTTCCTCACGGCACGCGCCATTCCGGGTGTCGAGAGCGTACGGGACGGCCGCTATGCGCGGACCCTGGCCGTCGGCGAGGCGCGGGGCGTGATCATGATCGCGCCAGGAGAGGGCTCCTATCTAAACGCGACCCTGCGGTTCCCGAAGGTTCAGGTCTGGCCGGCGGTGATCGCCCGGGTTCGCCGCGTGTTCGACCTCGCCGCCGATCCGGCCGTGATCGCCGCGCACCTGTCCGAAGATCCCGATCTGGCGCCGCTGGTGGCGGCGCGGCCGGGCTTGAGGGCCCCTGGCGCCTGGGACGGGTTCGAGTTGTCGGTGCGCGCCGTGCTCGGCCAGCAGATCACCGTACATTCGGCGCGGGTCCTGGCGGGCAAGATCACCGCTGTCCATGGTGCGCCCCTGAACGATGAGGCGGCGGGAAAGCTCGGTCTCACCCACTTCTTCCCGACGCCCGAGCAACTCTCGCTGATCGATGTCGAGACCCTGCCCATGCCGCGAGCCCGGGGCCGCGCCCTGGTTGGCTTGGCCAAGGCCGCCGCCGCCGATCCAGACCTGTTCGGAGCCCGGCGCAGCCTGGACGAAGCGGTAGCGGCCTTGCGCGCCCTGCCGGGGATCGGCGAGTGGACCGCCCAATACATCGCCATGCGGGCGCTGCGCGAACCCGACGCTTTCCCGAGCGCGGACATCGGGCTGATGCGCGCCTTGGAAGGCCCTGACGGCGTTCGGCCGACGCCCGCGGAGTTGCTGGCGCGCGCCGAGCGCTGGAGGCCGTGGCGAGCCTACGCCGCGTCGCACCTGTGGTCCGCCGACCCCAAGAACCCCTCGGAGACCAAACATGCCAAGGCCGCCTGAGACGCTATACCTCGACCGCATCGCCACGCCGGTGGGAGAGGGACTGGTGGTCACCGACGCCGAGGGTCTGCTGCGGGCCTTCGACTGGACCACTCACGAGGACCGGATGCACCTGTTGCTGCGCCGGCAGAACCCGCCGACCGTTCTGAGGGACGGACGTGCGCCTGATGCAATCCGTAGCGGGCTCGAGACCTATTTCGCCGGCGACCTCGGAGCCTTGACGAAGATCCGTTGGAGGACCGGCGGGACGGCGTTCCAGCGCTCGGTTTGGACGGCGCTATGCACGATCCCGGTCGGCGAGACCGTGAGCTACCGGCGTCTGGCGGAGCGCATCGGCAAGCCTAAGGCCATGCGCGCCGTCGGACTGGCCAATGGGGCCAATCCAATTGGCATTGTTGTGCCCTGCCACCGGGTGATCGGATCGGACGGAAGTCTGACGGGGTATGGCGGAGGACTGGACCGCAAGCAGTGGTTGCTCTCGCACGAAGGGGCGTCGTTTCGGCGCGCTGCGGCGTAACTGTTATATGACCGAAATTTCATGTTGAGATGCGTCGATCAATCGCAGACATCGTCGTATAACGCTGCTCGCTGGAATCGTATCGGACGTACGGGAGAGTTCCGATGCAGACATTGACCGAGATAGTTGCAGCGGTGGTGGTCTCATCGTCGGCTGCTGCATATTCGCATTTTGGCGTGACGCTCGACGCCCAGAAGGTCGAAGAGCCGGTCCCTGCGGAGCGGACCGTGGCTCGGACGGTCAGCAAGAAATTCCCAATGACAGCGTCTGCCAAGGTGGTGGTCGGGGCCAGCAAGACGGGCAAGCTTGTCCGTGACAATTGTCCTGAGAGCCGCGCGAAATTGCTGAAGGCCTAGCGCGCTTCCAGTTGGCGCCAATCTTGCGCCCGGCAGTTGGCGAAAAATCCCATTCATGACGCTTTGCGTCGCTCCCGTTCGCCGGTAATCCTTGCAACTGGCGCGAAGGCGGGGATGAGACGCGGCTCATTCACGCTCGCAGGATGGGAAGGCCGCTTCAGTCTGGCCATGAAGATCAAAAAGCGGCACCAACCACTTGATTTCCAATCCCTTGATGGGGAGGAGGGCAGCTTCTCGAGCGCTGCGGACTTGGCCGCCGCCCGGGAGAATGACCATGCTTTCGCATTCGCACCACCGCCGGCGGGGGATTTGACCCTGGAGCCGAAGCCAGCCCCGCCGACGGCGCCGGTATCCCCGTCAGCCAAGGTGGCGACGGCGACCTCCGCACACACGCTGGCTCAGCGCGCCGAGACGCTGCGGCCAGGAAGCCAGGCGCTGCCATCGGGCTGGCCGATCTACATGATCGCCCTGGTGGTCTCAGTGCTTTGGGCCTGTGGTCCGATCGCGTTCGCCTGGGGCTATCGGCGCGCTGTCGCGCCGTTCGATTTCGAGCCGTTCGCCTTGCTGGTGTTCGCCATGTTGGCGGTTGGGCCGGCCGCCTTTGTCTGGCTAGCCGCCTACATGGTGCGTCAGGGGCAGAAGCTCGGCATCGAGGCTCAGCGCGCCAAAGCCCTGGCCGACGAAATGGTGACGCCCGCGATGGCGGCCGGCGCCCAGACGGCCGACGTCATTCAAGCCGTGCGCGACGAGATCGGCCGCGCCGGCGCGGCGGCGAGCGAGGCGCGCGAGACGATCTTGGCCCTGCGCCAGGCTCTGGCCGCCGAGAGCGAGAAACTGGTGGAGGCCGCCGCCAACGCCGTGCGCACCGCCGGTGGCTTGACCGAGAGCCTTGGTCGCGAGCGCGCCGAGATGGGCGGCTTGGCCAAGACCCTGGATACCCAGGCGACGGCCGTCACCGACGCGATCACACAGCAGGCCAAGATGGTCGCCGAAGCCTCTGATCTGGCCGAGACGCAACTGCGCGAAGCCGAGGCGTCTTTGGCGGCGCGAGCCGCTGACCTTGCCGCCGCGGCCGGGGAGACCAGCGACGTCGCGCGGACCGCGGCTGACGACCTGACGCGGCATATCGCCCGGTTGGAGACGGCCGGCCTGGGCGTCACCGACCAGATCAAGTCGGTGCAGACCGGATTGACCGAGCAGCGCGCCGGGCTGGTGAACGTCGCGCACGCCTTGCGCGCCGATCACGAAAGCTTCGCCGCTCAGGCTGAAACCCATGCGGCTCAGCTCGCTGAGTTCATTGGCCAAGCGCGTCTGTCCGCCGCCGAGTTGGGCGACCGCGCGGTCAAGGGCGGTGAAGCTGTGCGCCAATTGATGGCCGAAGCGACCGATCAGTTCCGCGAGATGGCGGACTCGGCCAAGGCCGAGCGCGATGAGTTTGGGCAGTCGACCCTGCATTCGATGGAAGCCGTGTCGCGGGCCGCCGCCGCCGAACGTGCGCGGCTGGAAGAGCAGACCCAGACGACGATCGCCGCCTTGACCGGCGCGGCGGAACGCACCCGCCGGGCGGCCGAACAACATGCCGAAACCGCGCGCGACCAGGTCGACCAGCTTTCGGAAGCGGCCTTCACCGCCGGTCAGCAAGCCAACAAGGTGTTCGAGGCCAGACTTGAGGAAGCTCGCGCGCTGATCGAGCAATCGGCCAGGATGGTCGACGAGGCTGGCTCGGCCACCATTCGCAAGCTTGACGAAGGAGCTCGGGCCGCCCGCGCGACGCTCGACGAACTGGCCGCCATGCTGGCCACGATCGAAGACCGCGCGGTCCGGTTGCCGGCCGCCGCGCGCGGCCAGGCCGAGGAAGTTCGTCAGGCGGTCTCCGACAGCATTGACGATCTGATGGATCACGCTCGCCGTACCGCGGACGAGACCCAGGCCATCGACGAGGCGTTCCAGGACCGGGTGCGCCGAAATTATGAGATGCTCAGCGAAGCGGTTCGCATGATGGGAACGGTGGCGACCACCGCCAATCTTGCGCCCTTGCCGCCGCCGCGCGAGCGTCCGGCACGGAGCACGCGCAAGGCTGTCGAGGCGGAGCCGGAAGTTTTGGCCGCCGCCGATCCGATCCCAATGCCTGAGTCCGCGCCCGAACCGGTCATCGCGCCCATCGTCGAACCGCCGCCGGAAGCGGCCCTCGATACCGAGCTGGAGCTGAACGAGCCGATCCCGGTTCCGCGAGACCCGTCCCGGCCACGTTTGCGCCTGACGCCAACCGCGACCGACGCCGAGTTCTCGACCGTCTTCGAACAAGCCGGTGGGCGCGGTGAAGAGCAAGGGGGCGAGGGGTGGACCTGGAAGGACCTGCTGTCATCGATCGAGGAGACCGAGGGCGCTGAGCCAGAGTTGCTGCATGCTCCGCTGGAGGAAACCCTCGCCGCCGAGATCGGCGCCATGGGGATCGATCCGTCCGCTCTGCTGCCGCGTGTTCGTCTGCACGAGATCGCCGCGATCCTGCAGGCGCAGGACGCCGATGGTGCGCGGACGGTCGTGCGGAAGCTGGCCCCGGCGGCGACCCGTCGCTTGGCGCGCCGACTGTTCACCGACGATGGTTTGAAGCGTCAGGTCGTCCAGTATCTCAGCCGCTATCATGGCCTTCTGCAGGATGCGGTTGAACGTGATCGCGACGGCCGAATGGTCGAGGCGCTGCTGAGCTCGGAAGCCGGCCGAACCTATCTGCTGTTCGACGCGGCGGCCGGCGACCTGGCTTGAGGAGAACCCTCACCGTTCGCGAGGAGCATTGGCCACTGGCCAGAGCATTCGTGATCGCCCGCGGCGCCAAGACCGAGGCTCACGTCCTTGTGGTCGAAATCGCTGAGGGTGGCGCTGTCGGCCGCGGCGAGGCCGTACCCTATGGCCGCTTTGGTCAGACCATGGCCGGCGAGATCGCACGGATCGAAGAGCTCAGGGACCAGGTCGAGGGCGGCCTGTCACGTCTCGGCCTGCAAAGCGCGACGCCGGCGAGCGCGGCGAGGAACGCCCTCGACTGCGCGCTCTGGGACCTGGAGGCCAAGCTATCGGGCATAGAGGCGTGGCGGAGCGCCGGCCGCAGTCGGCTCGATCCTGTAAAGACGTCCTATACGCTCAGCCTCGATACGCCGGAGGCGATGGCGCAGGCCGCGCGCGCGGCGACACGGCGGCCGTTCCTCAAACTCAAGATCGGTGGCCGCGACGACCTCGACCGGGTGATCGCCGTCCGGCAAGCCGCGCCCAAGGTCAGACTGATCGTAGACGCCAATGAGGGGCTCGAGTTCGAGGATCTGAGGCGGTTGGCGCCCGAGTTCGCGCGTCTTGACGTCAAGCTGATCGAACAACCTCTCAGAGCCGGCGAGGACGACGCGCTTGAGGGTTACGAAAGTCCGGTGCCGCTCTGCGCCGACGAAAGCTTGCATACGCGCGCCGAGCTCGCGACCTGCGCGCGCCGCTATGGGGCGGTGAACATCAAGTTGGACAAGGCCGGCGGGCTGACCGAGGCGCTGGCCGTGGCTTCGGAAGCGCGGGCGCTGGGGCTGGAGATCATGGTCGGCTGCATGGTCGCGACCTCCCTGGCCATGGCCCCGGCGATGATCATCGCCCAGGGCGCCGACGTGGTCGATCTTGATGGGCCTTTGCTGTTGGCGAAGGATCGAGAGCCCGGCCTGCTATTCGACGGATCGCTAATTCACCCTACGCCGCGCGAGCTTTGGGGCTAAGGTGGAGCCTTCCACCGGCGGCGGCGTTTTGGCGTGATGGCGGACGATCGGGAAAAAGCTCATAGCGCCTGGCGCTCGGCCGAACGCATCAAGGTGCTTTCGGACCGTTTGATCGGGGTAGGGCCCATTGGTATCGGCCTGGACGGCGTCCTGGCCTGGGTGCCGATCGCCAGCACCGTCTACAGCGTAGGCGCTGGCGGATTGCTCATGATGCACGGCGCCGTGGCCGGGGCCTCGTTGGGAACCTTGACGCGGATGGCGGCCTATATCGCCTTCGACTCCGCGGCCTCCGCCATTCCTGTCGTGAGCTGGACGGTCGACATGCTGTTCCCGGGGCACCTGCTGGCCGCGAAGGCCCTGCAGAAGGACATCGAGGCTCGCCATGGCCCGTCCGAATTGCCAGCCAGTTGGTACCGGGGGGCGAAGCTGAAGCCAAAATCCAACAAAGCCAACAAGGATGGCCGCATTCGCGTCTGAAACGCCGGAGCCGCCGGCTGGAGGGTGAGATGTTCAAGCACGTCAAGTTTTCGGGTCTTCCGGTCACCAACCAAGACCGGGCCGTGGCCTTCTATCGCGATGTGATCGGCCTGACCTTGGCGACCGACCAGCAATACGGAAGCGGCTGGCGCTGGATCGAATTCGAAATCCCCGGCTCTCCGACGCGTGTTCTGTTTGAGCGACGCGCCAACGAAGAGCCTGGCGAGCAGCCGAGCATTAACATCGTCGTCGAGGATGTTGATGCGGCCTACGGGGTACTCATCGCCAAGGGCGTCGTGTTCGACCAGGAGCCCATCGACGCGCCGTGGGCGCCGGGCGAGCGCTACGCCCTGCTGCGCGACAGCGAGGGCAACCTGATCCTGATCGGGTCGGGTTAGGCCGCTAGGCCTTTTCCAACTGAGCGTAGCCCATCTGCTCGTTCAGTCGTTCCATGACCTCGATGGCGGCTTCCGAGACCACCGTGCCTGGTGTGAAGATGGCGGCGACACCGGCGTCCCGCAGAGCCTGGAAGTCCTCTGGCGGGATGACGCCGCCGACTACAACCAGGATGTCGGAGCGGCCGAGCTTGGCCAGCTCATCTTTCAGTTCCGGCACCAGGGTGAGGTGACCGGCGGCCAGCGAGCTCGCGCCCACTACATGCACGCCCTCCTTCACGGCCTGGGCGGCGGCTTCGGCGGGGGTTTGGAAGAGGTTGCCGATGTCGACCTGGAAACCGAGGTCGGCGAAGCCGGAGGCGATCACCTTCTGACCGCGGTCGTGGCCGTCCTGGCCCATCTTGGCGACCAGCACGCGGGGCTTGCGACCGTCGGCTTGGACGAAGGCCTGGGTCATCGCCTTGGCCCGTTCTGCCTGCGGTGTGGTTCCGGCTTCGCGCAGATAGACGCCGGTGACCGCGAAAGCTTCGGCGGCGTGGCGGTTGAAGACCTTCTCCAGCGCCAGGCTGATCTCACCAACCGTGGCCTTGGCGCGGGCGGCGTTCACCGACAGCTCCAGCAGGTTGCCATTTCCACGCGCGCCATTGGTGAGGGCGGTGAGGGCGGCCTCCACTTCCTGAGGGTTACGCTCGGCCCGCAGGCGGGCGAGTTTCTCAAGTTGGCGTTCGCGGACGGCGCTGTTGTCCACCTTCAGCATCGGGATCTCGTCCGCGCCCTCGGGCCGGTAGCGGTTGACCCCGATCAGGCTTTGGCGACCGGCGTCGATGCGCGCCTGGGTGCGGGCCGAGGCTTCTTCGATCCGGCGTTTGGGCAGGCCCTCCTCGATGGCCTTGGTCATGCCGCCCAAGGCTTCGACTTCGGCGATGTGTTCCAGGGCGCGGGCGGCGAGGTCGGCGGTCAGACGCTCGACATAGTAGGAGCCGCCCCAGGGATCGACGACCCGCGTCTGGCCGCTTTCGAGTTGCAGGAAGAGCTGGGTGTTGCGCGCGATGCGGGCGGAGAAGTCGGTGGGAAGAGCCAGGGCTTCGTCCAGCGAGTTGGTGTGCAAGCTCTGGGTCTGGCCTCCCGTCGCAGCGATCGCCTCGACCAGGGTCCGGGGGACGTTGTTGTAGACGTCGTGAGCCGCAAGGCTCCAGCCGCTGGTCTGGGTATGGGCGCGCAAGCTGAGGGAGCGGGAGTCTTTGGGGTCGAACTCATCCTTCATGAGCTTGGCCCAGAGCAGGCGGCCGGCGCGCTGCTTGGCGATCTCCATGAAAGCGTTCATGCCGGCGTTCCAGAAGAACGACAGGCGCGGCGCGAACTGATCGACGGTCATGCCGGCGGCGACGCCAGCGCGGACATATTCGATGCCGTCGGCGAGAGTGTAGGCCAGCTCCAGGTCGAGCGTCGCTCCGGCCTCCTGGATGTGGTAGCCGGAAATCGAGATTGAGTTGAACTTCGGCATTTCGCGCGAAGTGTATGAAAAGATGTCGGAAATGATCCGCATCGAAGGTGTCGGCGGATAAATGTAGGTGTTCCGGACCAGGAACTCCTTGAGGATGTCGTTCTGGATCGTGCCCGACAGTTTGTCGTGGCTGACGCCCTGTTCCTCTGCAGCGACGATGTAGAGCGCCAGGATCGGCAGCACGGCGCCGTTCATGGTCATCGAAACGCTCATCTTGTCGAGCGGGATGCCGTCGAACAGGGTGCGCATGTCGAAGATGGAGTCGATGGCGACGCCAGCCATGCCGACGTCACCCTTCACGCGCGGATGGTCGCTGTCATAGCCGCGGTGAGTGGCAAGGTCGAAGGCGACCGACAGTCCCATTTGGCCGGCAGCCAGGTTGCGCCGATAGAAGGCGTTGGAATCCTCGGCCGTGGAGAAGCCCGCATACTGGCGGATCGTCCACGGATTGGTCAGATACATGGTGGGATAGGGGCCGCGCAGGAAGGGCGCGAGGCCTGGATAGCCCGAGGCCAAACCCTCGACGTCCCGAGGACCGTAGGAGGGCTTTACGGCCACGCCCTCCGGCGTGTCCCACACATCGCCCGAGACGATGGCGCGCGTGGTCGCGGCGCCGTCGAACGGCAGGGTCGTGAAGTCGGGGAACTTGCTCATTGTGCGGCCTCGTGCGGCTCGGCGAGACGGATGGGGCGCAGCGGCGGGCAATGACCGTCTGGTCCAGGCAGCCGGGTCGAGGGAGCGTTCGCCGCCTGCACCGCCGGATGCTGGACCTCGACCGGGGCGTCCTGCGTCGGCGGGAATGCGGTGACGCCGACGATCTTTGGCGTCCCGGCGGCCTCACGCGCGGCGACGACGGCCGCGACCTGGGCGGCGACATGACCGGAGGCGAGCGCCGCGATCAGGCCGCCCTCTACCTCTATGGCTTGGAACTGCGCCCAGGCGGCGCGCGCCATCTCGTCGGTCAGAGCCTCGACATAGCCTGAGCCGGCGGCTGGATCGGAAACCCGGCCAAGGTGCGCCTCTTCCATCAGCACCAGTTGAGCGTTGCGGGTCTGGCGACGGGCGAATTCGGTCGGCAGGCCAAGCGGGTCGGTGAAGGCGCCCAGCACCACGGCGTCAGCGCCGCCGACGGCGGCCCCGAAGGCCGCCGAGCTCAGGCGCAGCATGTTGGTCCAGGGATCTTGCGCCGCCAGCATTCGCTGCGACGAGCGCGCCTCGATGCGGGCAGGGACGTCTACGTCGCAGGCGGTGACGAGGCGCGTCCACAGCAGACGCGCGGCTCGATGCTTGGCCAGAGTCGCGAAATAGTCCGTGTCGGCCGAGAGCCCGAGCTGGATCGCCGCGAAGGCGTCGGGCATCGACAGGCCGGCGCGAACCAGGGCCTTGGCGTAGGTCAGCGCCGCGGCCAGGGCGAAGGCCAGTTCGCCGGCCTCGCCCCCGCCAGCTTCATGGACAACGCGGCCCGAGGCCAGGAAGAGGCCGGCCTTCGGATAGGTCGCGATCAGACGCGCGCCGACCGTGGCGGCCGAAACCACGTGGCTTTCAATCGGCCCGGGGCTCACGCCGTCGCGGGCGAACCTGCTCAGGGGATCCAGATGGAAGGAGAGCAGGGCGGTAGGGGAGCTCTTGGCGGCCGCGGCGAGCCAGTCGGCCGCCTTGGGGCCAAGGAACCCAGCATCGAGGGCGGCCGGGGCGAACTCCACCATGACGCCGTCGAGGACCCGGCCAAGCTCCTCGGCTGAACCGATGGCCACGCCCTGTTCGCCGGTCGGATCGATCACGATGAGCGCCGAAGCGGCGCCCCCTTCGAGGTCCGCCAGCAATTCGGCGTTGGCGCGGGTCGGGTCAGGATGGCCGATGACCGAGCGAATATCCCACGGGCGCTCGGCGTCATGCGGCCGGGGCGCGAAACTGGGCGCCTTGGTCTCGCCGTCATACAGCGGCGCGATCGGCAGGCCTTCCAGCGTCGTACGCTGAAGGCTCTCGAACGGAGCCCCCTTGAGGGTATTTTCGACCAGGGCGCGCCATTCGGCGACGGTGGCGGCGGGGAACTCGCCGAGAGTGTTCGGGGCATCGCTCATCGAGAGCCATTGGGCCGTCTGCAGCCAGCGCGTCAAGTTCACGCGGGGTCACGATTCAGGGGCGCTTGCACCCTCGAATGGTTTGTGTATACGCTGTAAAAATTAGATCGACGTCATTCATAAAGGACGCCCTCATGGCCCTGCCTCCCATTCTCTCCGAGCGCCTGCGTATTCCGGTGATTGCTTCGCCGCTGTTCATCATTTCGGGTCCCGAATTGGTGATCGCGCAGTGCAAGGCAGGCGTGGTGGGTTCGTTCCCGGCGCTGAACGCGCGGCCGGTGAGCCAACTGGACGAGTGGCTGGCGCAGATCACCGAGGAACTGGCGGCCTGGGACGCCAAGAACCCCGACCGACTGTCGGCGCCGTTTGCGATGAACCAGATCGTGCACAAGACCAACGACCGCCTGGAGCAGGATGTCGAGATGGCGGTGAAGTACAAGGTGCCGATCACCATCACCTCGCTGGGCGCGCGCGAAGACGTGAACCAGGCGATGCATTCCTATGGCGGCATCGTGCTGCACGACGTCATCAATGACCGCTTCGCCCGCAAGGCGGTGGAGAAGGGCGCTGACGGCCTGATCCCCGTGGCGGCCGGCGCCGGCGGCCACGCCGGGCACTTGTCTCCCTTCGCCCTGGTGCAGGAACTGCGCGAGTGGTTTGAGGGGCCTATCGCCCTGTCGGGTTCGATCGCCAACGGCGCGGCGGTGCTGGGCGCCCAGGCCATGGGCGCGGACCTCGCCTATATCGGCTCGGCCTTCATCGCCACGCAGGAGGCGCGCGCCATGGACGGCTACAAGGACATGATCGTGGCCTCGCGCGGCGACGACATCGTCTATTCGAACCTCTTCACCGGCGTGCACGGCAATTATCTGCGTCCCTCGATCGAGGCCGCCGGCCTGGATCCGGACAACCTGCCTGAAGCCGACCCTTCGAAGATGAACTTCGGGTCGGGCGGCAACCAGAAGGCCAAGGCCTGGAAGGACATCTGGGGCTGCGGCCAAGGCATCGGCGCGGTGAAAGATATCCCGACCGCTGGACAACTGGTCGACCGCCTGGCGAATGAGTACGAAGCGGCCAAGGCGGCGCTGGCGGCGAAGACCTCGCTGACCCGTGGCAGCGCCCTGGCGATGGCCGCCGAGTAACCCTACCGGCCGGGATTTGGCTTGCGGTTGGTCGCCTTAGGCTTGCACTCTGCCTTACCTTAGGTGGGGGAGCCCATGGCGCAGTTTCGCGTGCACTTTGCGACCAACCGCAACCATCTGCCTGACAACAAGCTCGAGATCTTCGGCAAGACCTTCAATCCAGACGGCGTGGCGGCGCTTCGCTACGGGTTCGCCGAGTTCGGCGACGGATCGAAGCCGAGCAAGGTCGAGGTTTACCCAGAAGAGGCCACGGAGAACGGCTTCAAGGTAAAGGGTAGCGACCGCTTCCTTCGGGAACTGCACCGGTGCATGGCCGGTGATCGCTCCGACACCTTGGTGTTCATCCACGGCTTCAACGTCAGCTTCATGGGCGCGTTGGCCGCGGGAGCTGAACTGGCGCGCGAGGTGCAGTTCGATGGTCGGGCGCTGAACGTGGTGGTGTTCAGCTGGCCCTCCGACGGCGCCGCGGTCCCGTTGATGTCCTACTATAGCGATAGGGAGGACGCCCGGGCGTCCGGGCCGGCGCTGGCGCGAGCGTTCTTGCGGCTCAAGACCTTCGTCACCGAGGAGCTCGGCCCCAACGATTACTGTCAACGACAGCTGCATCTGCTGGCCCACAGCATGGGCGCCTACGTGTTGCGCAACGGGCTTCAGGCGGTGATCGCCAAGGAGCCCAAGAGCTTGGTGCGGCTGTTCGACCAGATCCTGCTGGCCGCGCCCGACGAAGACGACGACACCTTCGAACGTGAGGATAAGCTCGCGCCTCTGTCCTATATTGGCCGGCAGGTGACGGTGTATTTCAATCCGCGCGACCGCGCCTTGCTGATCTCCGACAAGACCAAGGCCAATCCAGACCGTCTAGGCTCGGACGGTCCAAGGCTTGTGGACCTGCTGCCCAAGAAGGTCGTGCTGGTCGATTGCCGAAACATCGCCGCGGGCGCCGACGAGTTGTCGCAGCACAGCTACTACATCAACAGCCGCGCCGTTTCGCAGGACATCGCCGCGGTGATGCTGGGGCTGGAGCCGGACATGATCGTGAACCGCGAGTATCTGCTGGCCAAGCGCGCCTGGCGGCTGGTGGCCGAGGTGCTGAACTAGCGGCGGCCCAATCGCCGAGCTTTCGCCGAGCGACCGCATCCAACCGGCGCTTTGGGACTTATTGCCTTGTGGCGGAGGCTTGTCCGTCGATGGAAGAGTGTTCGCCTTGTTGAGAACAGTGGTCGTGTGTGCGGCTTTGGCGCTCTGCGCCTGTGACAAGCCGAGCGATTTCGTGCCGAAGAAGCCGGTGTCCTCAGCGCCGACGGCGCCCTCCAGCCTGGAGATGTTGGACCTGCGGGCCGCATTGCAACCGTGCGAGCGGGCGATGGAAGCAGGCAGTGAGGAAATCGCCGCAGTGGCGGTCAACAAGTCGAGCCTGGCGGAGCGGGCGCTGATCCAGAACGTTCGGCAGGTGTGCGCTGGAGCAGTGGAAAAGGTCAGGGGGCTGCCGCTGTGGGGCCGCTTGAAGGATCCCTGCGTTCGCGCGGTCGACGCGCGTGAAGTCGTGGCGGCCGGGGCCCTTGATGTGCTGGATGCCAAGGCTGGGTCGCTAGGCGTCGAGACCCTGCGCAACAAGATCGCCGATCAGGCCGCGGCGTCGCGCGCCTGCGCAGATGAGATCGCCTTTGCCGAACGCGGCGAGGACGTGGCGGCGGCTGCGGCGCCCGCGAACTGAACGCACAAATGAAAACGGCGGGAAGGTTTCCCTTCCCGCCGTCGCCATGGGCGCGCGAACGCGCCCTGGATAGTCTTAGCGGAACAGTCCGAGCAGGATGCCCGAGGACTGGTTGGCGATCGACAGAGCCTGAACGCCAAGCTGTTGCTTGGTTTGCAGAGCCTGCAGCTTCGCACTTTCCTTAGCGAGGTCGGCGTCCACCAGGTTGCCGACACCAGCGTCCAGGGTGTCCTGGAGCTTCATGACGTTGGTCAGGTGGGTGTCCAGCGCCTTGGCGCCGGTGCCGAGCTTCGACAGCTGCGACGAGACGTTCTGGATCGCCGTTTCCAGTTCCTTCACGTCGGCCGAGGCCACAGTGCCCGTGAGGGTGGTCAGGGTCGCGGCGATGGCCGTGTTGGTCTTCGACAGGTTCGCGTGAGCGATGTCGATGGTGGCCGAGGCGTCGGCATTGGCGATGGCCTTGATGCTCGAGCTGTTGACCGTGGTCGACGAGATCAGGTTCACACCGTCGAAGGTCGCGTTGTTGGCGATGGTGTCGATCTGATTGCGCAGCGCGGTGTATTCGTCGCT